>DGYFI06202__coassemble_659_pt1 | contig 20366 bp, 18 predicted proteins | sample DGYFI06202__metabat2_low_PE_038 | metagenome-assembled genome bin DGYFI06202
CTGTTTCGCCAGCCCGAAGGGGAATGGGTTGGATACGACACCCGAGTGTCATTCGGCGGCGAGGGCGTGGGCCTTACCGAAACCGTGCTCCACGACATGCATGGCCCGGTCGGGACGAGCTCGCAGATCCTTACGGTCCGGCCGCGCTAGCTCTCGCGCTGTCCGAGGGGCCGCGTTCCGAATCGCTTGCGCAGCATGCGGACCTCGATTCCATGTCCGATCGCAGTGCCGAGATAGGTGCCGGCGAAGGTGAGGGCGACGATCGGGAGGAGCTTTTCCCACAGGTCGAAAAAATCGGTGCCTGTAATGCCGAACGCGATGGACCCGATGATGATGGCGATGGACGAGGCGATTAGTGCCGAATGAAGTGACCCCGAGAACGCCAGCAGGTCCCGCGAGTCTGGTTCTTTACTCCGCTCTTCTGCCATGACCGCCCCTTAGCTCGATATGTACGCAGCTTAAATATAAGATCGACTATTCGTCACGGTCCAGGTTCTCCCGTTACGTAAACGAAAGTGCGACCAATGCGCCGTCGAGTAGGTCACGAAAAGTACCGGATCACGAGAGCGTCCTTCGACGTCATCTCCGTATTTCCCGCACTGGCGGCGACGGCCGTCCCCGGGCCGGTGTTCTCGGCTGTGTTGCAACTCCACGGCTACGGGCCGTCAGCGGTGCGGAATCGGCTCGTGCGTATGGTCCACCAGGGCCAGCTGGTGTCCGATCGCTCGGGCAGGGCTTCGCTGTACCGAGTACATCCCGCGCTCCAGGAGAAGATGGACCAGCTGCGCAGCCGGCTGCATCCACCCACGTTCGATGGGCATTTCCACATGGTCGTGCATGCGATCCCGGAATCGGAACGTCAGCTTCGCGATCGCCTGACCTATCTCGCCCGTTACCTCGAATATCGGGCGCTTCGGCCGGGTGTGCTCCTCGGCTTCGTGGACCGGTCCGAGCGGCTGTCTCACAAGCTGCGAGGCGCCATGGAGTGCTCCGATGACTCGTGGTTTTCCTTCGGTACGGTCGTCCCGCCCTCCGAGGAGGCTGCAGAAAGCTGGGTGCGGAGGGCGTTTCTCTGCGACGGTGTTTCCGAGAAAATCGGTGCACTTGAGGCGAGGGTCGAACGTCTGGCCCCGACCGGCGACGGCGGGGAACTGATCAGCTACATGGATGCGCTGTACGACGTGCTGTGGCTATTCAACGAAGTCGCAGTGCTCCCGGCCGAATTCACGCACCTATCGGACGACGATGCGCGATTATTCGCCCTGCTCGAAAAATTGGACGCGTTTTACAGGGAGCATTGCGACATTCGGGTAGTGGAGAAGGCGCTCAGCGTTCCTGCCGCGAGACTTATCGAATACGAGGAAACCGATGCCGTTGACGCATTACCAAAGGAATGAAAACCTCGCAGGTTGCATTGGTACGTGTGTGGTGGGCCCAGCCGGACTTGAACCGGCGACCAGCGGATTATGAGTCCGCGGCTCTAACCAACTGAGCTATAGGCCCTGGCGCGATATATCGTACCGGCAGCCGGGGCGTTTCTAGGCAACAGGTGTGGCTTTGCTCTCGTCGAACAGCTTTGCGTCGTGGGCATTGAAAATCACGAGGCCCGGGTCGCGTCGCTTCCATAGCTCATGCAGCCGGTCCTGGTTGTCGAGATACATCCCCAGATCGAAGGCGTTGAGATAGGCCTGCGCCTTCATTCCGAACGGGACGCGGTGCCGAAGCCCGCGAATCTCATTGCGATGGTCGAAGGCGTCTCCGCAGTGCAGGAGCCATCGTCCGCCGTCATCCACTGCCACACACGCATGCCCGCGCGAATGTCCGGGCATGGTGACGAGAACGATGCCAGGATCAATCTCGGTGAGCTCCTTCGCCGCAGCGAAATCGTTCCACCGCTCGCCAAACGGGCTGTGCTCGACGACCTTGGGCCCGTGGGAGAACTGTGCAAGGTTGTAGCGAATCCGCTCATGGCGCGTCGGCCCACGCAATGCGCCGAGGGCCTCGGCGCTCGTCACGTGGATCTGAGCCTCCGGGAAGTCGGAAAGACCGCCGGCGTGATCGAAATCCATGTGCGTGAGCACGATATGGCGAACATCCTGCGGGTCGAACCCGAGCGCGCGCACCTGGTTGACGGCGAACTCCTGCGGGTCGGCGGCCAAGCCAAGCACGTGGCGCATTGGACCGAGGCGGGCGGCCGGTTCTGCGAAGTCGGCCGCACTCATCCCTGAATCTACGAGCACGAGGCCGCGTGGGGTCTCGATGAGTAGAACGTGGCAAATCATCCGCGCCACCGAGGTGTTCATTGTTCCGCAGTTGAGGTGGTGGACGCTTAGACCCATAGGACGATTTCCTCACTTCGAAGCGGGTGCAATCTGTCGCACAAGCTAGCACGGAACCCGCATCGCTGCGGGGCAAATTCCAGGCTGGATAAGGTGGGGGCATGGTCGACGACAATAAGCGCAAGCGCCTGCTCGAAGCCCTGGCCGATATCGATGCATGGCCGGTCGACAATGCCGCCGCCGCGGTTATCGCACCTCCTGACGTCGGCGATGCGCCGGATATCCTGGCGACCCACGGCGATACGGGTGCGGTGTTCGAGCTCGCCTCGGTGACCAAGTTGCTTACCGCCGGCGCGGCGCTCATGGCCGTCGAGGAAGGTGCGATCGAGCTCGACGATGCCGCGGGACCGGAGGGCGCCACGGTGCGGCACCTGCTCGCCCACGCCTCGGGCGTCGCGTTCGATTCCGCGGAGGTCAAGGCCGAGCCGGGCACCAAGCGCATCTATTCGAGCGCCGGCTACGAGATCCTCGCCGACCACATCGCGGAATCGACGGGGATAGAATTCCCGGCCTACCTCGCCGAGGGGTTGTGCGGCGCATTGGGGATGACGTCGACGGAGCTCCACGGATCGGCGGGGCACGGCGCCAGGTCCACGGTGGACGACCTGAGCGCGCTGGCGGCGGAGATGTTGTCGCCGCGGGTGCTGTCCCCGCAGACATGGACAGAGGCGTGTGAGGTCGCCTGGCCGGAGATCAACGGCCTCGTGCCGGGCTACGGGATGTTCAAGCCATGCCCGTGGGGGCTCGGACCGGAGATCAAGGGCGACAAGAGCGCTCACTGGACCGGCACGCGGAACTCCGCCCGCACCTTCGGCCACTTCGGCCAGTCGGGGACGCTGATGTGGGTCGACCCGGAAGCAGGGGACGGCGGAGTGGCGCTTGTCGTTCTCACCGATCGCGCATTCGGGGACTGGGCGAAGCCGCTATGGACGGATATGGCCGATGCCGTGATCGAGGCGACCGCATAGCCGCTGCGTCCGACGTCATACCTAATCTTTTTGCGGCTCTACATTCGTGTGGGCGACACGCCGTCGGGGCGCCGCGCCCGGACGCGCCGAGAGCTGTACGTTAACTGAGAATGAAGAACTGTACCTTGTAGCCATTAGGCACATGAGGCACACTGGAATTCAGCTGTAACACGAGACAACAGAATTTACATATAGACATCAGAACTCACCTGGTTCTTGAGGCGTAGGGGAAGACGTTCCTCAAGCGAATCGGGAGTGTTGTTCGATGACAGACCTAAAAATTTACGGAGACACGACGACGGGTGTGGTTTTCATCCACGCCACGCCGGTGGCTCTGTGCCAGCACGTGGAGTGGTCCTTGCGGACCATTCTCGAACGATCCGGCGAGCTCACGTGGGCCGAGCAGCCGGCGCTTTCCGGTACCCGGAAGGCGATCATCGACTGGATTGGCCCAGTGGGGACCGGCGCCCGTCTTGCGCAGGCCCTGGAAAAGTGGGATCTCATCTCGTTCGAGGTCACCGAGGATCCCTCGGAAATGGTCGACGGCGAGCGGTTCTCGTACACCCCCGACCTCGGGATGTGGCGTGGACAGACGGGCGCCTCGGGCGACGTTGTGCTCGGCGAGGATCGCCTCCGCCACCTGATGAGCCAAGGCGCCGAGTCATTCCATGCCGCAATGGAAGACGAGCTCGGCACCGCCTGGGACAGCGCTCTCGAACCGCTGCGCGGATTCGACAACACCCCGGAAGTGACCTGGCTTTCGCGCGTGGGCTAAAGCCCGTCGCACGCGTCGGTGGTCACGAACAACGCTCCCGGGACTACTCGGTCCCGGCCACCACGATGCCGCGATCGGCAAGTAGCTTCCGAAGGACGTCGGGATAGTTCGTAATGATCCCGTCGACCCCGGCGTCGATGAGGTATTCCATGGTTGCGGTGTGGTCGATCGTCCACGGAACGACCTTCAGCCCCAACTCATGTGCCCGGGCGACCAGCTCGGGTGTTGTATAAGGTTCGCACTCATCTTTCGACACGTCGCAGGTCTGCGGCGTGGTATCCACCGGGGAATAGGCCTTGACGCCGGGCAACGACGCCGCCGCGGCGACACCGTCCCCACCAAAGTCGTCGACATCCAGCCCGCCGAGCCACGCAGACTTGCCGGGCATTCCGACTTCCAGGAAATCGCCGTTCGTCAGCGCAACGAGGGGGATAGAGGGATCGATTTCGTGCATGAGCCGGAGCGCGCCCCAATCGAAGCTCTGGATCTCGACTCGGTCGCCCATCCCGGACGCGGAGATCTCCTCATGGACTCTGCGCACGAATTGTTCGCGAGGCGCGGTCTCTTCCGGCGCCGAAGCTTCCACCTTCGTCTCGATATTGAAACGCACCTCGTTGTTTCCGCTTTCCCGAACGAGATCGAATACCTCGGCGAGGGTCATCATCTTCGAACCGGGATGGAGCTGCTGGTCCGGGTAATCGGATTTGCGCAGGGAACCGCAGTCGAGCGTCTGGATCTGCGCGAGGGTGAGTTCCTTGACGAAATGCTCGGTGTACGGGAAGAGGGGGTCGTCGTCGGCGAGTGGCTCGGTGTCCTGGCAGACGGAGGTGTTGATTTTGCGGTCGTGTGTGACCACGACCTGTCCGTCCGCGGTGATTTGAGTGTCCAGTTCGAGTGTCGTGACGCCGACCCGAAGTGCCTCGCCGAAGGAAAAGGGAGAGCTTTCGACGTGGAGCCCGACGCCGCCGCGGTGGGCCTGGAGGTCGAAGCCGTCGGGCAGTAGATTCATCGATTCGTCCTTGCTTCCGGATCCCAGTGAACCGACCGTATCGGCAATCGTCGATGTCGACCCTGATTGGCTTGCCGCGTCGATGGATGAGGACGGTGAGGCGGGAACGGCCGGGACGATCGCCATCGTCAGAATGACGCTAATCGCAGCTGCGCGGGCGGTCCTGAGAGCAAGCACGGAATTCTCCTTCGCCGACATGGTTGGAGCCGGGAACTGCTCGGCCCGTCGATGCCCGCCACGGTAGGAGGCGGGAGTTTACGGCGGGTAGCCAGTCGATTGACGCGAGGAGAAGGGCTACGAACGACTTCGCGCCCACCTCCCCGGGCGGGGAGATGGGCGCGGGGCGCGCGAGCCCGTGCGGCTAGAGCGGGATGTTGTTGTGATTGCCGCGCTGGTGCGGTGCAAGCGCCAACGTCGAGGCGATCCGGTAGCGGGTCTCGGCAGGCTGGATGACCTCGTCGACGACGCCGATGTCCATCGCGCGGCCGACACCGCCGGAAATCTTGGCGTGCTCTTCGGCCAATCGATCATGGAGGGCCTCGCGCTCGGACTCCGGCGCCGCTGCCAGCGCACGCTTGTGCAAGACGCCTACAGCCGCTTTGGCGCCCATTACGGCGACCTCTGCGTTCGGCCACGCGTACACCGCAGAGGCTCCGAGCGCCATCGAGTTCATGGCGATGTAGGCGCCGCCGTAAATTTTGCGCGTGACGAGGGTGACCCTGGCGACCTTCGCTTCGGAGAATGCGTGGAGCAGTTTGGCACCGCGGCGTACGACGCCGTCCCATTCCTGTGCCACGCCCGGGAGGTAGCCCGGTACATCGACAAGAACGACGAGCGGGATCCCGAACGCATCAGCCATACGCACGAAACGCGCGGCTTTCTCCGCGGATTCGGAATTTAGGCATCCGCCAAGCCGAAGCGGATTGTTCGCGATGATGCCCACGGTACGACCGGCTAGACGTCCGTATCCGACGACGATCGACGGAGCCCACTTGCTCTGCAGTTCGACAAAACTAGAGGAGCCGTCCTCGCGGGCATCGACGACGTGATCGACGATGGGATGAACATCGTAAGCCCGACGCGGGGATTCCGGGAAGAGTGCGCCAATGTCCTCGTGCTCGTTGCGGAGGGCCTCCGCGTCGAATACGCCCTGCTGGCTGAAGAGCGTGGACAGCTCGCGCGCCTTCTCGTATGCCTCGCCTTCGGAATCGCTTGCGATGTGGCACACGCCCGACTTGCGGTGGTGGGCGGTCGGCCCACCGAGCTCAACTTGAGTGACCTGCTCACCGGTGACTTGACGCACGACGTCGGGGCCGGTGACGAACACCTTGCCCTCGGGAGCCATGATGACGACGTCCGTCAGCGCGGGCCCGTACGCGGCGCCGCCGGCTGCTGCACCCAATACGACGGAGATCTGCGGGATCTTGCCGGACGCGCGAACCATCGCGTGGAACACGAGCCCGACGCCGTGAAGAGCTTCGACGCCCTCGGCGAGTCGAGCGCCACCGGAATGCCACAACCCGATGCACGGCACGCCTTCTTCCAGTGCGGTGTCGATAGCGGAAACGATATGGGCGCAGCCGACGTGACCCATGGCCCCGCCCATGATGGTGGCATCGGTGCAGAAGGCGACGACGGGAGACCCTTCGATCGTTCCGCGTGCCGCGACGACGCCGGCGCGATCGTAGGTATCGGGGGCATCGGCTGCCTGGAGCGGGGACACGGTGCCGTCGTCCAGAAGCGTGGCGAGACGAACGTACGGATTGCGCGGGTCCACGTCTTCGATGGTGGAGATGTCAGGTGTAGCGAATGCAGTCATAGCTGGCGTTTCCTTAAAGGCTCTTCATTTGTCGAGTGGCTGTGCCACGTGCTCGACCTCGCGCTTGGCGCGATCAGTATGCGGAGGAAAGTGCCGCTCGGGGTGGAAGCAGCCAGTCTCGTCGAGTCGATCCGAAAGTTCGTGCTTGCTGCGCTCACTTGCGTATCGGACGACGGACTACATGCTGTTACGCGTTCGGGGAGCTCGCGGTGAGGGGCGTGCTCTCCGACTACCTGAATGCGGCTGCGCTAGACGCAGAGTGTGGAAGGCGCTTTTCGCTCACACCGGCTACCCAATCAATCGAGGGGCAGCGGAGCGTGGGGTGAGGCCCACGGATATTTGTGAACGAAATGGTAGTGCGTATCTACATTATCGTGGTGCGGCGAATGCCGCACGCCGACCGGCGGAAGCCGGCCGACGGGGCAGGAAGCTAGGCCTCGATCTTCTCGACGTACGAGACGGCATCGCCGACCGTACGCAGTTTACCCAGATCCTCGTCGGGGATCTCTACGCCGTAGCGATCCTCGAGCTGCACGGCGATTTCCACCATGGACAGCGAATCGATATCAAGGTCGTCGACAAAGGACTTCTCCTCGGTGACTTCCGAGGGCTCGATACCGGTAACCTCTTCGACTACCTCGGCGAGGCCGGAGATGATTTCTTCCTTGGTGCGTGCCATGGGTAAACCTTTCGTTTGGGGCATTTATCCTGCTGGTCTCGGACCGCCCTGTGGGGAGGCCTCAAGTGTGTGCGGCGCCGGAATGCTACGCGGCGCCGTGCGTCAAGCGCAGTGGTACAGACTAGCCGACGCGGACAGCGCGAGACTGTTCGCCGAGTCCAGGTCGTCCGGACCTTCCATTGCTAGGCGGTCGGTACCGCGCATTTGGCGTTTCGCGATGCCCGCGAGTGCGCCTGACGGGGGGAGCTCGATGAACGCCGTCACGCCGAGTTCGGTCTGGGTCTGCGAGCAGAGATCCCAGCGCACGGGTGAGGTCACCTGCGAGACAACCCGGTCGAGGGCGTCGTGGCCGGAGTCGACCGCTTTACCGTCGACGTTCGACAGCAGGGTGCATTCCGGATCGGACACGGCGACTGCCGCGGCTGCCGTTGCGAACTCCTCGACGGCCGGTTGCATGAACGGAGTATGGAAGGCGCCTGCGACCTCGAGCTGACGAACTTTCGCGCGAGCAGGGGGATTCTCCGACAGCTCGGCGCATGCCGCGGCGTCACCAGCGGCGACGATCTGGCCGGTGGCATTGATGTTCGCCGGGTAAAGGCCTGCGTCTGCGATAGCTGCGCGCACCTCGTTCTCGCGGCCTCCGAGGACGGCGACCATCGAGGTGTCATGGTCGGCGCACGCCTTGGCCATTGCAGCTCCGCGGATAGCGGCGAGGAGCACGGCGTCGACATCGGAGATGACACCCGCCATTGCGAGCGCGGCGAGTTCCCCGATGGAATGTCCTGCGACCACGGTGTCGCGGTGGCGATCGTCGGCCGTCGCTGCGTTCGCTTCGGGCAAGAGCCCGCGCTCACGAAGCTCGGCCGCGGCGAGCAGTGCTGCGGCAACGACAAGCGGCTGCGTCACCGCAGTGTCGCGGATCTCGTCCTTCGACGCGTTCGTACCGAGCGTGACGAGGTCGAGGCCGCTGGCTACGGACCATTGCTCAAGGCGGACGCGAGCTCCGGGACGTTCTAGCCAATCGGCGAGCATCCCAGGCTTCTGCGAGCCTTGTCCGGGGGCGTTGAATGAAAGCACGTGTTAAAGCAAACACCCGATCCATAACTGATGCTGATGTTTTGCTAACCAGAATGCGCAGTCAAAATTTGTAGGGATTCCACAAAACTGCTGGAATGTCGTGCCCCATCTGTTACCAACGGAATATCGTTACACGAACTACAAGAATGAGATTCATGTGAATTAGTGTGACGAGTGTGGCGGCAAACGGCCCAAAGTCAAGGCAATTCGCAGAACAAACGAGTCCCGAGGTTTCAGGGGGTCGTACTGTGTGATTTGCGCAACACGCCTAAGCCGGTAGCGCACCGTGTTGGGGTGAACGAACAACTCACGCGCACACGCCTCCACTTGGCCACCATGCTCGATATATGCGTGGAGCGTCTCTTCGACAGACGCGTCGGCTGCGCGAAGAGGGCCTATTACCGTATCGACAAGAGTGCGACGTGCCGTTTCATCGCCCGCGAGAATCCTCTCGGGAAGGAGGTCAACGGCAGATACCGGACGAGGGGCATTGGGCCACGCGGCGACCGCCTCAAAGCTCTTGATCGCTTCTGCTGCGCTGCGAGGAGCTTGAGAAAGGTTATTGACGGTGGGCCCCAGAACTACCGGGCCGTCATCAAAGGTCTTGAGAATGCGTTGCGGGATCATAGTGGCGGCGGGAAGCGCCCCGGACAGGACAACGACGAAGCGAGCACCCTGGACTACGGCGAGCGCTTGGCGGTCGTCGGCAGTGGCAGCCATGTGGATATCGTTGACCGCCGTAATTCCGAGATCGGCCTTGGGTACGCCGACAATCACGGTCAAAGGTTGAGTCGTGTCCCAGTTGAGCGCAGCCGAGCCGGAGTTGAGGTCGGCCATGTCGTCTCCGCGAATGATCGCGTCGACGAGCATCGCTTCCATTCGGGTGTCCCAGGACCCCCGGTTCTCGGCCGCGGCCGCATAGACGGCGGCGGCGGTGAACCCGAGTTCACGGCCATACCGAAGCAGTGCCGTGATCGTGGCATTGCGCTGACCCTCGTTGTGCGAGACGCGTGGAAGAACCAACTCGAAGTAGTCGAGCGTCGAACGAACGAGCTGGACCGTTTCCTGGAGCGAAAGGGAGCTGCCGGATTCACCGGGCAGCAGCTTGAACGCTGCGATCGTATCGGATAGCTCGGCCTCGGGATTCTTCGTCCAGGCGGCGAAATCCCGGATCGCGCTCTGGATGATCAGGTGAATTTGAGCCTTTTGGTCTGCCGGCAGTACCTGGAAGAAGGTCAGCTGGGTCTCCAGCCAGTGCACTGCTTCGGTGGACAGGCGTCCGGAATATCGGGTGAAGCGCCGGAGAAGCGCGTCAGAGATCGGCCGCGTGCGCCGCGACTCATCGGTCTTCTTCCGACGAACGGTTCTCGCGTCGGTCTCCGATGAGGCGCTTGCGCGCGCGGCCGAATTCTCTTGTGTGGCCGAATCGTCGGCCGGGTCGATCGAGTCCAACTCGAATATCACGCCACTCCAGGGTCGGATGTCTGCTCGGGTGCGGCATCCACGCTATCGATTTCGAAGTCGCGCGTTGCCTGAACGAGCTGATCATGTCCGATTGTGCCCTCGTTGTACAAGCCGCGAAGGACGGCGATGACTATCGATTCCGCATCGGTATTGAAGAATCGACGTGCGGCCGGGCGGGTATCGGAGAACCCGAATCCGTCGGTGCCGAGAGTGTAGTAGGACCGGGGTACGAATCCACGGATCTGTTCAGGGACCGCTCGCTGGAAGTCGCTTACCGCGATGACCGGGCCCGCGCCCTCCTCCAGCTGGGTGGTCACGAAAGGTACCTGGACCTCATCCTCGGGGTTTCGCAGAGCGTGTCGATCACAGGCGAGCCCGTTCTTCGCGAGCTCGTTCCACGAGGTCGCCGACCACAAATTCGCTGCAACGCCATAATCGTCCGCGAGGATTTCCTGTGCTCGCATGGCGGCGTACATGCCGACACCGGAGGCAAGGATATCGGCCTCCAGACCGGAGTTCTCGGCCTTTCGGAACAGGTAGAGGCCGCGAAGCAGTGCGTCGGCATCGAGGTCTTCCGGTTCAGCCGGCTGCTTGGCAGGCTCGTTGTACAAGGTGATGTAGTACGAGACGTTGCGATCTTCGTCGTGGGGGACCGGCTCGACTCTTTGCTCCGGTTCAACCTCGGACCCGGGGCCGTACATGCGCTCGATGCCGGCGCGGAAAATGTGGGCCAGCTCGAAACCGAAGGCGGGGTCGTAGGCAACGATCGCGGGGTTGGTTGCCGCCAGCAGCTGCGAATGCCCATCCATGTGTTGGAGGCCTTCGCCGGTGAGAGTCGTTCGTCCCGCCGTTGCGCCGAGGAAGAATCCGCGTGCGAGTTGATCGGACGCCGCCCAGATGAAGTCTCCCGTGCGCTGGAACCCGAACATCGAATAGAAGATGTACACGGGAATCATCGGTTCGCCATGGGTGGCGTAGGCGGTGCCGGCGGCGGTGAACTCGGATACGGACCCCGCCTCGTTGATGCCCTCGTGCATGATCTGTCCGGACGTGGACTCCTTGTACGAGAGCATCAGGTCATGGTCGACCGAGGTGTAGTTCTGCCCGTGCGGGTTGTAGATCTTCAACGTCGGGAACCACGAGTCCATGCCGAACGTCCGGGCTTCATCCGGGATGATGGGGACGAAACGCTTCTTCAATTCCGGATCGCGCATCAATTCCTTGAGGATCCGGACCGACGCCATCGTGGTGGCGACTTCCTGATTGCCCGAGCCCTGACGCATCTTCTTGAGCTTGTCGATCCCGGGAACGGTGAGCGGAGTAAAGGTGTGGCGGCGCTCTGGAACGAATCCGCCCAGTTCCTTTCGGCGTTCGAGAAGGTATTTGATCTCCGCCGAATCTTGATCCGGCTTGTAATAGGGCGGAAGGTACGGGTCTCGTTCCAGCTCGTCATCGGCGATCGGGATTTCCTGCTTATCGCGGAAATTCTTGAGGTCGTCGAGGGTCAGCTTCTTCATCTGGTGGGTGGCGTTTCGGCCCTCGAAGTTGGTTCCGAGCCCGTAACCCTTGATCGTGTGCGCGAGAATGACAGTCGGCTGGCCCTTATGTTCCAGCGCGGCCTTATATGCGGCGTAGATTTTTCGGTAGTCGTGGCCGCCGCGCTTGAGCGCCCAGAGCTCGTCGTCGGTCCAGTCCTCGACCATCTTCGCCGTACGCGGGTCTCGGTTGAAAAAGTTTTCGCGAAGGTACTTGCCGTCGTTGGCTCGAATTGTCTGGTAGTCGCCGTCAGAGACGTTGTTCATAAGGTCCACCAGGGCGTTCTCGGTGTCCATCGCGAACAGGGTGTCCCAGTTGCGGCCCCAGATCACCTTGATGACGTTCCAACCCGCGCCGCGGAAATAGGATTCGAGTTCCTGGATAATCTGGCCATTACCGCGCACGGGCCCGTCGAGGCGCTGCAGGTTGCAGTTGATGACGAATGTGAGGTTGTCCAGAGCGTCGTTCGCCGCAACCGCGAGTGCGCCGCGCGATTCGGGCTCGTCCATCTCGCCGTCGCCGAGAAAAGCCCACACGTGCTGGTGTGAGGTGTCCTTGATGCCGCGGTTGGCGAGATATTTGTTGAACCGTGCCTGGAAGATCGCGTTCATCGGGCCGATGCCCATGGAAACCGTCGGGTATTCCCAGAACTCCGGCAGGCAACGTGGGTGCGGATAAGACGGAAGGGCATTTCCGGCTCGGGACTTCTCCTGGCGGAAACCATCGAGCTGTTCTTCGGTGAGACGGCCCTCGAGGAATGCCCGGGCGTACATCCCGGGGGAGGCGTGGCCCTGGAAGAAGATCTGGTCGCCACCGCCGGGGTGGTCCTTACCGCGGAAGAAATAGTTGTAACCCACCTCGTAGAGGGGAGCGGCGCCCGCATAGGTGGAGATATGCCCCCCGACCCCGATTCCGGGACGCTGAGCCCGGTGGACCATGATCGCCGCGTTCCAGCGCACCCATTTGCGATAGCGACGTTCGATCGTCTCATCGCCGGGGAACTCGGGCTCCTGCGATGTCGGGATCGTGTTGACGTAATCCGAGCTGGTCAAAGCGGGCAGGGCCACGCGTTGCTTCGACGCCCGCTCGAGGAGCCGAAGCATCAGATAACGAGCACGCTCGGGGCCTGCGTCGGCTAAGAGCCCGTCGAGTGAGTCCATCCACTCCTGGGTTTCCTCCGGGTCCGAGTCGGCGAGGTACGAGGCAACGCCTTCGCGGAGGATGGGAACATTGGCGCTGTGCGCGCCGGTAACGACGTCGTCCTCGCCAGTATTCGGGCTCATTGAATCTCCTTGGTGCGGTCATTCGGAATCGAAGTGGTGTGTTCGACGCCGATCTCTGCAAATAAGTAGGTGGCATACCTGCAGGGGAACTCACCGGGCCGACGAACTCGCGGGGATGGCGATATTCGGTTCGGAACGGTGAAGCAAATACGTGACAGTTTGCTCACGTTCCACGGTAGCGCGGATCACAACAGCGCGTGTTAAGCGCGGTGATTCGGCGCGATGCACGCCGGGAAAATCCCGGAAATTCGGGCTACATATCTTCTACATTGCTATCCGAGGCGATAAGTTGACACAGTAGTGTTGAACGAAACAGCGCAACCCGGCAATGCTGGGACGCACTCACATGAGGAGGAAAGAAACTTGGTCGCTTCGGCAGACCCCGAAGGCACCACTCAAGACGCCACCGCGGTCGACGTGCAGAATCTCGAACTCAAGAAGGGAATGCTGGTCCAGGAAGTCGGTTGGGACGAAGACTGTGACCCGGCATTGAGCGAAGCCGTGGAGGATCTCATCGGCTCCGTCCTGCTTGAGGACGACACTGACGAAGTCGTCGATGTGGTGATTTTGTGGTGGCGGCAGGGCGACGGAGACCTTGTCGACCGCCTCATGGATGTCATGGGCCCACTGTCCGACGACGGCTGCGTGTGGGTATTCACCCCGAAGACCGGACTCGATGGACATGTAGAGCCCGCCGTCATCGCTGAATCCGCGCAGACTGCCGGCATGATGCAAACGAAGACCGGCGGCCTCGGCGAGTGGGCTGGAGCTCGGCTCGCGCTGCGCAAGGGCAGCGTCCCCAAGCGCTAGCCGCGCCTTTTTACGTCTGCCGCGTCCCATGCGGTATTGTCGTCCTGCATGCCGTGCTGATGGTGCGGTTAGGCGCGTATAACTCAGCGGTTAGAGTACTGGTCTTACACACCAGCGGTCGGGGGTTCAAATCCCTCTGCGCGCACTTTTTGAACGCCTGTCCAGTTTTCTGGGCGGGCGTTTTCTTTTTCCGATAATCCGCTTAAAGACCACCGATTCCGCTGCCCTGCGCCCGCAGCCGGGGGAGCGGGGCCGACCCCGCTACCATTCGCTGTATGACGTCGGACCTCCATTCCCGCGCGGCGGGCCTAGCCCTCGGCTTCGCAGCGGACCGGGCGTTCGCGGACCCCGCACACTGGCACCCGGTGGCGGGATTCGGGGCAGCGGCCCAGGGGGTCGAACGCGCGCTTAACCGCCCGGGGGCCGCGCCTGCGCGCGCACGGGCGGCCGGGGTCGTCTATGTGGCCGGGATGGTCGGCGGGGCCGCATCGCTCGGCGTGGTCTCCGGATGGCTCGCCGACTGCGGGCTGCGACGTCATCCAGCGGGTCGTTTTGCGGTGGATGTTGTTTTCACCGCCGCCGCGACGTGGGTGAGCCTGGGCGGGACCTCGTTGCTCCGCGTCGCAGGGACTATCGGCGACGCGATGGCTGCCGGGGACGTCGACGGCGCCCGCGAGTGGCTGCCGTGGCTCTGTGGAAGGGAGCCGTACCAGCTCGACCCGCAGGAGTTAGCGCGAGCGACCGTCGAATCGGTCGCGGAGAACACCGCCGACGCGCACGTGGCGCCTGTGGTGTGGGGAGCCGTGGCCGGGGCGCCCGGGATTCTCGCCTACCGCGCGGCGAACACGCTCGACGCGATGGTCGGGCACCGCAGCGAACGCTTCGAGAATTTCGGTTGGGCCGCAGCGAGGCTCGACGACGCGCTCAACTGGATCCCCGCCCGGCTTGCGGGCCTCGCCACGGTGGCGGCAGCGCCGTCGGTCGGGGGGCGGATGCGCGACGCCGTCGGCGCATGGAAACGCGACGCACACGGGCATCCAAGCCCGAACGCCGGTGTCGTCGAATCGACCGCGGCTGGGGCACTTGGCGTTGAGCTCGGTGGGCGCACGCCGTATGCGTACGGGGTCGAATTCCGGGGACGGCTCAATGCGGGCGCAGCGCTCGTGCAGGCGGCGGACATTTCTCGGGCCCTCGCGCTCGAGCGCCGCGTCCAGGACGGCACAGTGGTCGCCGCGGTCCTCGGGCTTCTGGTGGCCGGCGTGGCCGGGCGGATCGCGACGAACTAGATACGGCTGCGATTCCTGCGCGCCCGCCGCTGCTCGGCGCTGATGCGCTCGCCACCGTAGCGATCCGCGAGTACCGCGTTCTCGTCCTGGGCCGAAGTCCGCTCGGCGGGGGCATCCTCTGCGGTGGACGGCGTGCCGTCTTTCGCGTCGGCCGAAGTCGAGGCGGATGTGGGAGAGGAGTCCGCGGTGCTTCGCGATTCGCCGGGACGCGAGAGCAGCGGCCGGCTTCGGCGATTACGCAGCTCCGTCGTCACAAAGTAAATGAGCGCTGTAGGTGCGAGAATACCGAAGGCGATCCACTGGAGGCCGTAGGACAGGTACGGCCCGCTCTCGATTGCCGGCGTCGGTATTTCGCCGAGCGCGCCCGGCTGGCCGCCGTTGAGCTGCAGATATTGCGGGGCGAGATCGATGTCCGAGAACTCCGGAAGCGCGGAGATCTCGGCGACGTTGAAGGTCTTCACCGTGTCCGCGCCGCGGATCTCGGTGGGCTCGGCAGGCTGCGGCTCCGCCTGCCGGAAACGCGCGGTGATCTCCACCTCGCCGCTGGGCACCGGGGGAATGTCGCCGATCGCGCCCGCGGCGCCGACAGGAACCCACCCTCGGTTGATAAGCAGCGTCCGGCCGTCGTCGGTCTCGAAGGGGCTGAGGACCTGGTAGACCTGGTTGCCGTCGACTGGGCGCAGGCGGACGAGAATCTGGTGCTGCGGGTCGTCGTCGAATCGCCCCGTGGCGGACACGAAATGCCATTCGAAGCTCGCCGGGTCCTCGGCGTCGAGTGCCTCGTCGACCGGGGCGGGATCGGACTCGCTGGCCTCGACGAGCCGATCGTTGCGCGCGTTGAGGCTGTCGTTCTTGCCGAGCTGCCACGGCGCCAGCAGCATGAAACACGCCACGGCGAAAGCGATGACGGCGATGATGCCGAGCAACCAGCCGGGAGTGAGTACACGCTTGAGATTCACACCTCTACGGTAACCCCTGCCCGCTGCTTCGAAGAAGTCGCCGCAGCCCCTGAAGCTGCATGGGCGGCCGCTCCTGCCGGGCCCATGTTCGGCTACTGCCCGAGCTCGGTGCGGACGGTGTCTACCAGCCCGGGAAGAGCGGCGGATATCTGACGGCGGACGGTGCTGAAATCGCGTTGCGAACCGTAGTACGGATCTGCGACATCCACGCCATGGGCATCCGGGTCGAACTCGCGCAGCAGCCGAACCCGCTCCGGGGCGGCGCCCGAGTGGCGAAGCGAGCTCGCGTGCCCGGAGTCGAGCGCCACGAGCAGGTCCGCGTCGAGCAGCCGCTCGGAGACCTGCTGCGCCGAGTGCCCGGGATCCAGGCCGAGGCCCTCGAGCTCGGCGGCGGCGCGGGGATCCATGCCCTCGCCGGTGTGCCAGCCGCCGGTGCCGGCGCTCTCGATAGATACCTTCTCGCCGAGCCCGGCATCAGCGAAGGCGGCGCGGGCCATCACCTCCGCCATCGGGGAGCGGCAGATATTCCCGGTGCACACGAAAACCACGCGATACGGATCGGACATTCGGTCGGCCCCTTCCACTTCGGCCGCGATTCACGGCCATCGGCATCCACTTTACCGACGGCGGCGGCCCCGCGACGGGGCACAGTAAGCTGGAAAATCGTGGCCGATACCTCGCCCGCTCCGGCGGCCCCCGAATTCCACGGCGACCGGGAACTGTTGCCCGGTTGCCTGGATTTCGCCGTCAACGTGCGCGCGGCACGTCCGCCGTCATTGATGCGAGAAGCGCTGATCGGCGCGATCGAGGACATCGCCGCCTATCCGAGCGCGAACGAGACCGAGCGGGTGCGGGAGCAGATCGCGCGGCGCCACGGCGTCACTCCTGAAGAGGTTCTCCTGCTCGCCGGCGGCGCAGAGGGGTTCGCGCTGCTTCCGGCGCTCGGCACCGCGTCGCTGACCTGCGTGATGCCGAGTTTTACCGAACCACTGCACCAAGGACGCAAGGCCAACCTTCCGGTGCACACGATCACCCTCGACGCACCATTCGACCTGCCGGCCGGAGCCGCGCTGGAGCCGAACACCGCGCTGGTTCTCGGCAATCCGTGCAATCCCACCTCGCGCCTGTACACACCGACAGAGGTTCTCGACTTCGGAGCGAACGCGGAAGTGCTCGTCGTTGATGAGGCCTTCATGGACATGACCGCAGCCGGGGAGCCGGCCTCGCTCGCCGGGGCGCGCGTTTCCGGGGTGGTCGTGCTGCGCTCGCTCACCAAGACGTGGTCGCTCGCGGGACTGCGCGTAGGCTACGCGGTCGGCGATCCGCGCCTGCTCGATCGTCTCGCCTCACGCCAGGGGCACTGGCACCTCGGCACGCCCCAGCTGCGCGCCCTCGAGGTTGCGACGAGCGAGGCGGGCGAGGCCTGGGTGAGCTCCGAACGTGCACGCATGCACGCCGAGCGCGACGAGATGGCACGCGCGCTGGCCGCCGCCGGGATCGGAATCGTCGCCGATCCGCAGGCCCCGTTCTTCTTGGTGGCGGCGCCGCCCGGCGTGCACACGGCGGACTTCCATTCGGCGCTCGTCGATCGCGGCATCGCCGTGCGGCGCTGCGAATCCTTTCCCGGTCTCTCGCAGACCGAGGCTTCGGACGGTGGCGTCGGTCCCGGATACTTTCGGCTGGCCGTGCGCCCGGCGGAGCAGGTAGAACGGCTGGTAGCGGCCTGGCGCGCAGCCGAGGCCGCCGTTAGAGCAGGAGCGACGACACGGTGAGCAAAGGAGAGCTACGAATGAACGGTGCACACAAGGCCACCGGCGCGAGCGCGGAAAGTGCCCCGACGCTGGCCGAGGTGATCGCCGTGCTCGAGGACGCCTACCCTCCGGCCCTGGCCGAATCCTGGGACGCCGTCGGGCTCGTCGCCGGCGATCCCGCCGACCGCGTCGGCACGGTGGCTATCGCGGTGGACGCGACCGACGAGATCGTGGACGATGCCATCGCCGCGGGCGCGTCGCTGCTGCTCGTCCACCACCCACCACTCATGCGCGGGGTGAATTCCGTCGCCGCCGACACCCCGAAGGGGAGGCTGGTGCACCGGCTCATCTCGTCCGGCTGTGCGCTGTTCGCCGCGCACACCAATGCCGATTCGGCACGGCCCGGCGTCAACGATGAGCTGTGCGAGGTTCTCGGGATCCCGGCCGGGGTGCCGCTCAAGCCCCAGGTGTCGTCCACCGTCGACAAATGGATGTTCACCTGCCCACCTGACGACATCGACGCCGTGCTCGACGGAGTGTTCGCCGCTGGTGCCGGGGAATTCGACGGTTACAGCGGTTGCGCCTTCACACACTCCGGGCGGGGACAATTTCTGCCGGGCGACGGCACGAACCCGACGATCGGCGCGGTGGGTGAGCCCGAGAAGCTCACCGAGATCCACGCCGAGTTCATCGCGCCGGCGGCGATTCGGGAGAAGGTCCGCGCCGCACTCTTCGCGTCGCACCCCTACGAGGTTCCCGCCTACGACATCCTCTCCTCGCACGCCGTCGGCCCTGCGGACACCACGTCGGCGGGGCTCGGCAGGGTGTGCGAACTCCCCGCGCCTCGCACGCTTGCGGAACTGACCCGCGATTTCGCCGCTCGGCTGCCTGCGACGGTCGGCGGCCTGCGTGCGGCAGGCGACCCCGACATGCCCGTCCGCCGCGTAGCGGTGTGCTCGGGCGCCGGCGATTCCATGTTGGGCGCGGCCCGTGCGGCCGGGGCGGACGTGTTCGTCACGGGCGATCTGCGCCACCATCCGGTGGACGAGCACCTGCGGCTCGGCCCGCCCGCAGTGATAGACGTGCCCCACTGGGCCGCCGAGTTCCCGTGGTGCGCACAGGCCGCCGGGCTACTCCGTGACCACGCGGGCGTAGAGGCCACGGTCCTGGACCGGCGAACCGACCCGTGGACCGTCCACGCGCAGAGCCCCAAGTAATCTCGATTCGGGATGGCCCCAGGGCTTTCGCACGTCAACGTAGTCGAGGAGACCAGATGCAAGCACCGATAGACGAACAACGTCATCTCGTCGAAATCGCCGAACTCGACGCGCGAATCGCGGGGCTGCGGCACAAGGACAAGAACCTGCCGGAGCAGGAGAGCCTCGACGAGCTTCGCGAGCAGCGGCGCGCCGCGGCGGGCGGCGCGGCCCGCGCCCGCATCCGCCTCGAGGACGCCGAACGTGCGCACAAGAAGATGCTCTCCGAGCTTGCCGACCTCGACAAACGTGCGGCAGAGGCGGCGGCCACGGACGAGGCCTCGCTACCGACGGCGACCGCGCGGCGCGACGCCGCCCACGAGAAGGGCGCGGTCGTCCGGCTCATCGAAGAACTCAAGGCGCAGCTGGGGGATCTCACAACGGCGCGCGAGGCAGGAGAGGCCGACGTCGCTCACCACGGGGCAATGCTCGACCAGCTCGATTCGAAGATCGCCACCGCCGAGATCGCTCGGCTCCACGCGATCCACGACGTCGGCGCCTCCCTCGAATCCGCGCAGAGCCGCCGCGCCGACCTGGCCGCGCACGTTTCCGCCGAGCTCATGGCCGAATACGAGCGCATCGCCTCCGAGCGCGGCGCCGGGGCCGGCGAACTGCATCCGCACCGCTGCGGCGCCTGCCAGATGGAGCTCGACCGCGCGACGATCGCCGAGTTCCACGACGCCCCGGCGACTACCGTCATCCACTGTCCTGAATGCGGCGCGATCCTCGTTCGCCCCAAGGGCACGCAGTGAGTTCCGGGGTCGCCGGGAAGGGATCGGGCACCAGGCATTCGGCCGGCTGGGTGGCCGGTTCGGCGTCGATGACCAGGATCCTGCTCGTTCGTCATGGACAGACGCCGATGTCGGTCGACCGGCGCTTTTCCGGCCACGGCGACCCGGCGCTCACCGATTTAGGTGAACGCCAGGCGGAGGCGACGTCCGCCGTCATCCGGAAAATGACCACCAATGACGCCGGAGGCAGCGACATTCGGGCGATCGTTTCCTCACCGCTTTCTCGGTGCCTCGCCACGGCCACACAGCTCGCAAAATCTACGGGTGTAGGACTGTCGGTCGACCGTGGAATCATCGAGACGGACTTCGGCGAATGGGAGGGGCTCACCTTCAGTGAGGCGGCCGAACGAGACCCCGAACACCACCGGGCGTGGCTGGGGAATCCGGCACTCGCGGCGCCCGGCGGGGAGTCTTTCGACGAGGTTGCCTCGCGCGTGCTGCCTGCTGTGGAGACATGGGCGAAGCAGGCCGAGGGCGGGACGCTCGTGGTCGTCAGCCACGTCACGCCCATCAAGCTGATGCTGCAGCAAGCACTCGCGGGCGGACCCGAATTCGCCTATCGCC
>DGYFI06202__coassemble_672_pt1 | contig 19851 bp, 16 predicted proteins | sample DGYFI06202__metabat2_low_PE_038 | metagenome-assembled genome bin DGYFI06202
ACCGTGCCCATCTCGGCATAGCCGAACCCGACGGCCCCCCAGGAGTCGGGAGCGGCGGCGTTCTTGTCGAATCCCGCGGCGAGCCCGAGAGGGCCGGGGAACGTCCGCCCGAACACCTCTTGCGCGAGGATAGGGTCTTTGACGCCCAGGAAGCGGCGCAGGAGCGAGCCCAGCGGGGGGACGAGAGTGAGGAGCTTGAGGGCACCGAACGTCACATGGTGGATGCGTTCCGGCGGGAAACGGAACAGCACGAACAACAGAACCTTGTACATTGACCAATCCTCGGTTGGGCTCGAAAGACCTGCGCCGCTGGCGCAGGGCACCACATGACTCTAGGGCAGCTTCTGCTCTTCCGGCGAGATGATTTGCACTCCCGAACCGTCTGCGGACCCAACGACGAGGGAGCCGTCCTCCGCGACGCTCATCGAGTGCGGGGCGGACACGGTGTCGAGAGAGGCGACCTCGCGGCCCTGTCCGGACGAGATATCGATGGCGACTACACGGTTCTCTCCGCTGAGTGCCACCCACACGATCGACGTGCCCGGCGCAGTCGCCACCGCCCAGGGCGCCTTGCCGACGGGGAACATCTGGTGAAGACGCAGGGGATCGGCATCGAAGATCATCAGCGCGTTGCCGGTTGTATCGCTTACCGCGGCCCAGCCGTCATCTGTCGTGGCGGCGACACCTGCGGCTTTACCCGGCCGTAGGACGGGACCGATCTCGTTCGAATCGGGATAAACGCTGGCCACAGTGGTGTCCGCGCGTGAAACGGCGAAGCCGACGTTTCCGGAGGCGGCGAGCTGATCGATCCCCTCGAGCGATTCGAGTCGGGCGTTCTCCCCGCCGTCGGAGGTGCGCACGGCGACGGTGCCGTCGGCGTGCCCCGTGAGGATGCGGCCGTCCTCCAGCTCCGCGACTGCCGTGACCGGACCGGTATCTCCGATCGGCTCGTATCCTCCGTCTGCGGTGGCCCGGCCGATGCCCTCGGCACTGCCCACGAGGACCCCGTCGGAGGAAGCGACGATGGGGAGCGCGTCGTCGGGGAGTTCCACCTGCTCGTCGGAGACGAACTTGCCGCCTGAGATGTGCCCGAATTCGACGCGATCCGGATCGTCGAGCTGAAGAGCGACTCCGCCGTCATCCAGTGACACCGCGCCGGCCACCGGGGAATCCAGGTCGGTGACCTGCCCCGCAGGATCGGTTTCGGTCGGGAGGATTTCCGGCGTGGCGTCACCCATCTCTACCGAGTTGAACTCTTCGAGATGCGAGGTTGCACACCCGGAGACTCCGAGCACAACGGCTCCTGCAAGGGCGGCGAGGCCCGACGCCCTGTGGCGTCCACGTACAGCTCGATTGATCCGCATGATTGCTTCTCGATGTCCTTTCTTCGCCCGTGAAGGGCGGTGCGGAAGAGGCACGGGGCCTGCCCTTTGCACGTGCGTCGACCCGGTCGCCACATTCCATTGTGGGTTCCATTGTGTCGAAAGGGCCAGATCGCCTTGCGCGGGGCTACCCTGGTGCGGGTTCGACGCGTCAAATCTTCTCTCCGATCCGCGCGTCGCATGATCGTTATCCGCGCCGGGCGTGGAGGAAGGACCGAAAGTCGCATGGTCGTTGAAGAATCGATGTCGTGGCTGCAGGTAGTGGTGCTGTCACTACTCCAGGGGCTCACCGAGTTCCTCCCCGTCTCCTCGTCGGGGCACCTATCCATTTTCTCGAAGATCTTCTTCGGATACGACGCCGGCGCGTCCTTTACCGCCGTCGTGCAGCTCGGCACCGAGGCAGCGGTGGTCGTGTTCTTCGCAAAAGACATCTACCGGATCGCCGTGGCCTGGTTCCGCGGCCTCGCCAACGCGAACGCGCGTGGGGACGAATATCGGCTCGGCTGGATGGTGATCATCGGCACCATCCCGATCGGCATCATCGGATTCGTGTTCAAGGACCTGATCCGCGACAACGCCCGCAACCTCTGGATTACGGCGATCGTGCTGATCTTGTTCTCCTTCGTCTTCCTCGCCGCCGAGCGCTGGGGCAAGCAGAACCGTGAGGTCGACCCGAAGACGCTCAAGGGGATGGATATGAAAACCACCCTCGCGATGGCGTTCGCACAGTGCCTGGCGTTGATTCCCGGAGTGAGCCGTTCGGGCGCGACGATGTCCGCCGGTATGTTCATGAATCTCTCCCGTGAAGCGGCAGCGCGGTACTCGTTCCTCTTGGCGATCCCCGCCGTACTCGCCTCGGGCATCTTCAGCCTGCCGGATGCCTTCAACCCGGAGGCCGGACAGTCCGCCTCCGGCATCCAGATCGTCATCGGCGTGGCCATCGCCTTCGCCGTCGGTTACGCCTCGATCGCCTGGTTGCTCCGATTCGTGCAGAACCACTCGCTCGCGTGGTTCGCCGGCTATCGAATCATCCTCGGTCTAGTCGTCATCGGACTTCTCAGCGCCGGAGTCATCACACCTACGCTGACCTCGGCTTAAGCGCGGGGCCGGTGGTGGGGCGGGCCTGCGACCGAGACGCGCAGCGTATGCTGGGCGTATGACGGTCCTGTTGATTCGGCACGGTGTATCCACCGCAAACCAGGCGCGTATCTTGGGCGGTAGGCAGCCGGGCGTGTCCCTTAACGAGGCGGGGGAGAAGCAGGCCAGGGCGCTGGCAGATCGGCTCGAGGGGCTCGAAATCGCGAAGATCGTCCATTCTCCCCTTGAGCGATGCGGGCAGACGGTCGGCCCGCTCGCCGAGGCGCTCGGGGTGACCACCGTCGAGGACGAGCGTCTCGCAGAGGTCGACTACGGCACGTGGACCGGGAGCAAGCTCGGGGACCTCACCGACGAACCTTTGTGGCAGACCGTGCAGAACCACCCGTCGGCGGCCGTGTTTCCCGACGGGGAATCACTGGTCCACATGGCTTTACGCGTGGTCTCTGCGCTTCGCGAATGGGATGCCAAGCTCGCCGAGGAACACGGCAAGGACGTGTTGTGGATCGCGTGCTCGCACGGGGATCCGATCAAGGCGGCGATCGCCGATGCCTGCGGCATGCATTTGGATGCGTTCCAGCGCATCGTCGTCGAGCCGGCGTCCGTGTCGGCGCTCAGGTACACCGCACATCGGCCGTTCGTGATGCGCCTCAACGACACCGGTTCGGATTTCGCGCTATTGTCGGCGTCCCTGGCCGCGCCGATGGCGAAGGGAACAGAATCGTCCGACGAGTCGAACGTTCCCCCCGGCGGCTCCGTCCGCTGACGATTCGTTCTTCAGCACCGATATCGTCGGGGGATACATGGTGGACGAGAAGAGCCTGGCAGTTGCCGGACGAGAGGATGAGCACATATGAGCAGGATTGTGCATGACTTTGTGGATCCGGACCGTTTTGTCCTGGGCACCGTCGGTCAACCGGGCGAACGCGCGTTCTTCGTGCAGGCCAGCGACGGACAACGGACGGTGTCGCTCTCGCTGGAGAAACAGCATGCCAAGGTGCTCGGCGAGTCCATCGACAAAATGCTCAACGAGCTGGCCCAGAACAACCCCCAGCTCGAACTTCCGCCTTCGGCGGAACAGCTTGAGGATGCCGAGCCGCTGACGATGCCGGTTGATCCCGAGTTTCCGCTCGGGGCGATCGCGCTGAACTGGTCTCAGGAGGCCTCGTTCGTGGTAATCGATCTGGTGTCTGCGGAAAACGGGATGATCGCGGACGAGGAAATCCTCGACGACGAGAACCACGAACACGACGTGGTGCGCATTCAGCTCACCCCATACTCGGCACGCCAGTTCTCGCTGCGTTGCCAGAAAGTCGTCGACGCCGGGCGCGCCGAGTGCCCTCTGTGCGGCGAGCTGATGAGCGCACAGGCACACCTGTGTGTCCGGCTGAACGGCTACCACAAGCGCAGCCCCGCAGAGCTCGCGGCGCTTCTCGAGAACTAGGCCGGGCGTGGAAGTCCGGATCATCGGTCGTATCCGTTCGGGTAGCAACGCCGTCTTTCTCACCGAGGAGGTCCCGCCTCCGGGCGCAACGGATACAGACGGCGAAAGCGCGCCATTGTGGGTGCACAAACCTGTGCGCGGAGAAACACCTCTGCACGATTTTCCCGCCGGAATCCTCCCTCCTGCGGCCGCCGTGCCCGGCGCAAGCGTCGCATCGCAGCTCGCCGGCACACTCGCAGCGCGCGAAATCGCGGCCTACCGCGTCTCCCACGCCGCGGGCTGGGACGTGGTCCCGGAGACACTGCCGATCATCTCGGCCGCCGGCCCTGGGATGATCCAGCGGTTCCTCGACATCCCCACCGACGCGGACCCCGAGCACGCACCGGTGGACCTCTACACCCCGGAATCGATGCCCTCCGACGTCACTGGTGTGATCGCTCTGGACACCGAGGACGGCGACACGATGGTGCTCGGGCACCGCACTACCGCGCGCATCCGCACGATCGCTCTACTGGACGCAGTGATCAACAACTCCGATCGCAAGGGCGGACACGTCCTACGAAGCTCGGACGGGACGATCTGGGCGATCGACCACGGCCTCGCATTCCACACCGACCCCAAGATTCGCAGCGTGCTGTGGGGCTTCGCCGAAGAACCGCTGGATGACGTCGAACGTTCCTCATTGCGTGCGCTCCGCGCCACCTGCGCCACCGGCTCCCTTCGCGACGAACTTGCCGAGCTCCTCGCTCCCGAGGAAGTCGACGCACTCCTCGAGCGCATCGACTCCCTGCTGGACGCGGGCACGTTCCCGCCTCCGAACGGCGGCTTCCCGCTGCCGTGGCCACTCTTTTGATCCACGGCCGGGACGGCCGGCTCCTGCACCGCGCGACCCCCTCGAAGTCGGAGGGTTTGCCGGGTGCGCGCGCGGGCGCTCTACACTGGCTCCTATGCGTTCATGGACCGGTCCTGCCCTTGACCCCGTCGCCGGATCCGCCCAGTCTCTGCGGCTGTATGACACTTCGACGCAAGTGTTGCGTCAGGTCCCCACAGGCGGCACGGTCGGCATCTACGTATGCGGCATCACCCCGTACGACACCACCCACCTCGGTCATGCGGCAACGTATGTCACGTTCGATCTGATCATCCGCCTGCTCCACGATGCGGGTCAGCGCGTGCATTACGTGCAGAACATCACCGATGTCGACGATCCGCTGTTCGAGCGCGCCGAGCGTGACGGCGTGGATTGGCGCGAACTCGGGACCAGCGAGGTCGAGGCGTTCCGACGCGACATGGAAGCACTATCCGTCGTCCCGCCGCAGGACTATATCGGCGCCATCGAGTCGGTGGACGAGGTGATCGAGATGGTAGGCGAGCTTCTCGACAACGGTAGTGCCTACCAGCTCGGCGAGGAGGACAGCGGCGACGGCTACCGCGACGTGTATTTCTCCTTCAACGCCTCGGGCCATTTCGGGTACGAATCGAACTACTCACGTCCGGTGATGGACGACTTCTTCGCAGAGCGGGGCGGAGACCCGCATCGGCAGGGCAAACACAGCCCCCTCGACGCCTTGCTGTGGCGCGCCGCCCGCCCGGGCGAGCCGAGCTGGCACGCCCCCTGGGGGGACGGGAGGCCCGGCTGGCACATCGAATGCTCGGCCATCGCCCGCAATCGCCTCGGCATGGGCTTCGCCATCCAGGGCGGCGGCGACGACCTCATCTTCCCGCACCACGAGTTCTCCGCGGCTCACGCCGAGGCCGCCTCCGGGGGAGGTCGATTCGCTCAGCTGTACGTGCACGCGGGAATGATCGGACTCGACGGCGTCAAGATGAGCAAATCGCTCGGCAACCTCGTGCGTGTCAGGGAACTGGTTCGCGAGGGCGTGGATCCCGCCGCTATCAGGCTCGGACTGTTTGCCGGGCACTACCGGGAGGCGCGCTCCTGGTCGGCGACCGTGCTCAACGACGCCGAGGACCGTCTCCGTCTCTGGCGAGCGGCGATGTCGGCAGACGAACCGGCGCCAGCAGCCCCGGCGATCGCCAAGGTCCGCGAAGCTCTCTCCTTCGACCTCGATACCCCGGAAGTTCTGCGAATCATTGACGCCTGGGCCACGAGCTGCCGCGGGCCGAAGACCGGCGAACTGCGTGCGGAGACACAAACCGCCGACGGCGCCGAGATGGCCGGCGCCGTCCGCAATCTACTCGGCGTCGACGTTTAGCGGTCTTCGGGTCGGCCCGGCGTGCCTCTATCGGAGTCCGGGCCGAGCTCGGTGGGCGGGCCACCTCCGCGGCGTCCTTCGTCCTTCCCACCCGATTGAAGGTAGTGCTCGAATTCGGCCGCCAACTGGTCGCCGTCGACGAGCCTGATTCGTTCCTGCGGGGTCCGTCGTACCTCAATGCTCACCGAGGTGTCCTCGACGGAGTCGAACTGCTCTTCAAGCTCGTGGACGTATCCCTGGAGATCGTCGTCGGCTTCGGTCGCGCTGTCGACCTGTTGGCGCCATTCCTCGACCCGGCCCTCGAGCGCGAGAGTCGGCATGTCGAGCTCGGTTACCGACGACAACCATGTCAGCAACCGGAGCGTCGCCGCCGGCGCGGAGTTTCCGGCGACGTAGTGGGGCACGGCGGCGAAGGCTGTCGTCGCCGGCACGCCCTCGCGGGTAAACGCCTCCTGGAGCACCAGCGGCAGCCCGGCCGGCCCATGAAAGTTGCCCGGTTCGAGCCCGACTTCTTGGAGCCGACGCTTCGAATACGAGGCGCCGCTGAGCGGGGTCTGCCGGGTGTGAGGAACGTCGGCGCTGATCGAGCCGAGAATATAGACCTCACGAACGCCGAATGTGTCCGCGAGCGTGAGCAGATCCATTGTGAACGCCTGCCAATGCGAGGCAGGCTCGGGGCCGAGAACGAGGAGCACCTCGTTCTCCGAATCCGGGGGAGACGCCGCGAAAATGTCGATGCTCGGAACCGAGAGCGAACGAACGACCCCATCGACGAGTTCGACTGTCGGGCGGACCTGGCCGTAGGGGAAATAGACCTCGTCGGCGATCTTCGCGATCTCCGTGGTGTCCCATTCCAGCGCCAACTGCTCAAGACCTTGCGTCGCCGCGTCGCCGGCGTCGCTCCAACCCTCGAGCGCGATCACCATGATGGGAGCCGTGATCGACGGGGTTTCCTCGTCATTCCATGCCAAGCTCATTGTCCCAGGGTAAGTCCAAACGCAAGAAAGCACGAAGTGCAGACGCAAACGCCCCGGTTTCACACCTCCCCGCTACCGCGCGCGGCCCGCGTAGTTGTTCCGGGTGCCCGGATATCGAGGGAGGCCGGTTCCATTTACAACACCAACACGCGGTAAATGTGGGCCGGGACGGACCTGTTGATGCACGATTTGCCATCGTCTCTAAACTGGGCTTATGTCTAACTCTCGTGCCGCATCGGGTACCCCCTTCGATTCCCCACTTTTCGACGCAATGTCGTCGCGAGTACTCATCGGAGACGGTGCGATGGGCACGATGTTGCAGAACGTCGATCTCAGCGTCGAGGACGACTTTCAGGGCCTTGAGGGATGCAACGAGATCCTTAATGTGACCCGGCCCGATGTCGTGGAGAACATTCACCGCGCGTTCTTCTCCGCCGGCGCGGACATGGTCGAAACCAATACGTTCGGCTGCAACTTGTCGAACCTCGGCGACTACGACATCGCCGACCGTATCGCCGAGCTCGCCGAGGCCGGTGCGTCGATCGCCCGAAGGGTCGCCGATGAGATGGGGCCGAGCGAAGACGGAGTGCCGCGCATGGTGCTCGGTTCGCTTGGGCCGGGCACGAAGCTGCCCTCCCTGGGACAGTCGACATACGAGGAGATGCGAGATGCGTACGCCGAGGCCGGACGCGGCTTAGCTCTCGGCGGGATCGACGCGTTCCTGGTCGAGACGTCTCAGGATCTCCTGCAGGTCAAGGCTGCGGTCGTGGGCATCCAGCAGGGCATGGAACAGGCCGGTCGCCGCATCCCGATCATCTCGCACGTGACCATCGAGACCACGGGCACCATGCTACTCGGCTCCGAGATCGGCGCAGCGCTCAACGCGCTCGAGCCCCTCGGTATCGACATGATCGGCCTCAACTGCGCCACGGGCCCGGCCGAAATGGTCGAGCACCTGCGCTACCTCTCCCAGCACGCCCGAATCCCCGTGTCGGTCATGCCGAATGCCGGGCTTCCCGAGCTGGGCAAGAACGGCGCCGTCTACCCCCTCGGGCCCGAGAAGTTCGCCCCGGCGGTGGCCGATTTCGTCTCCGACTTCGGCCTGTCCATGGTCGGTGGCTGCTGCGGCACCACCCCTGAGCACATCACCCAGCTGCGCGACGAGGTGTCGAAGCGGGAACAGGCAACACGCGAACCGGTCCTGGTCAACGGACTGTCGTCGCTGTATTCGGTCGAACCATTCCGACAGGATGCCGGGATCCTGATGATCGGCGAGCGGACCAACGCGAACGGTTCGAAGCGCTTCCGCAATGCGATGCTCGATGTCGACTGGGGCACCTGCATGGAGATCGCCAAGGAGCAGATGCGCGATGGCGCGCAGATGGTCGATCTCTGCGTCGACTACGTCGGCCGCGACGGCGCACAGGACATGGCCGAGCTCGCGGGCCGGCTGGCTACCGCATCGACGTTGCCGATCATGATCGACTCCACCGAGCCGGCGGTCATCGAGGCGGGCCTCGAACGTCTGGGCGGACGCTGCGCGGTCAACTCGGTCAACTACGAAGACGGCGATGGCCCCGATTCTCGCTTCGTCAAGATCATGCAGCTGGTGCGGAAGCACGGCGCCGCCGTCGTCGGTCTCACGATCGACGAGGAGGGCCAGGCGCGCACCGCGGAGCACAAGGTCCACATCGCCGAGCGGATCATCACCGACCTCACCGAGAACTGGGGGATGGCCGAAGAAGACATCATCATCGACTGCCTCACGTTCCCAATCTCCACCGGCCAGGAGGAAACGCGTCGCGATGGCATCGAGACGATCGAGGCGATCCGTCAGCTCACCGAGGCGCACCCGAAGGTGCACACCACTCTGGGCCTGTCGAATATCTCCTTCGGTCTCAACCCTGCCGCACGGCAGGTGCTCAACTCGGTGTTCCTCGCCGAGTGCGTGAAGGCGGGCCTCGACTCGGCGATCGCCCACTCGTCGAAGATCCTGCCGATGAGCAAGATCGACGAGCGCCCCCGCGAGGTCGCCCTCGACATGGTCTACAACCGCCGCTCGGAGGACTACGATCCGCTCTCGACGTTCATGGAGCTGTTCGAGGGCGTGTCCGCCGCCGGCGCAAAAGATGCGCGTGCCGCCGAGCTTGCCGCGATGCCGCTGTTCGAACGCCTTTCCGCGCGCATCGTCGATGGTGAGCGCAAGGGGCTGGAAGAAGACCTCGACGAGGCGATGAAGGAAATCCCGCCGCTGGAGATCATCAACACGCACCTGCTCGGCGGGATGAAGACGGTCGGCGAGCTCTTCGGCTCGGGCCAGATGCAGTTGCCGTTCGTCCTGCAGTCCGCGGAGACCATGAAGGCCGCCGTCGCCCATCTGGAGCCGCACATGGAAGCCTCCGACGATGACGGCAAGGGCAAGATCGTTCTCGCGACCGTCAAGGGCGATGTGCACGATATCGGCAAGAACCTCGTGGACATCATCTTGTCGAACAACGGCTACGACGTAGTCAACATCGGCATCAAGAAGCCGATCGCCGAGATCCTCACCGCCGCGGAGGACAATCGCGCCGACGTCATCGGAATGTCGGGGCTTCTCGTGAAGTCGACCGTGGTGATGAAGGACAACCTTTCGGAGATGAACTCGAAGGGTGTGGCAGGTCAGTTCCCCGTGCTCCTCGGTGGTGCTGCCCTCACGCGAACCTACGTCGAGGGCGACCTCCAGGAGCTGTATGACGGCGAGGTGTTCTACGCCCGCGACGCGTTCGAAGGCCTCCGGCTCATGGACGACGTGATGCAGGCCAAGAGGTCCGGTAACCCCGTCGCCCAATCGGCGGAGGCCGCAGCCAAGGCGGCCGAGCGAAAGGCACGCCGCGAACGAAGCGAGCGCATCGCCGCAAAGCGCAAGGCCAACGAGACTCCCGTGGAGGTTCCCGAACGCTCGGACGTGGCCGTCGACGTTCCGCTGGCGACCCCGCCGTTCTGGGGCACGCGAATCGCCAAGGGGATCAGCGTCAACGACTACCTCGACCACCTCGACCAGCGCGCGCTGTTCATGGGCCAATGGGGCCTGCGCGGTGTGCGCGGTGGGGAAGGGCCGTCGTACGACGATCTCGTGGCTACCGAGGGGCGTCCGCGTCTGCGCGAGTGGATCGACCGCTTGACCACCGAGGGCATTCTCGCGCATGCCGCGGTCGTCTACGGCTACTTCCCGGCGGTCTCCGAGGGCGACGATGTTCTGATCCTCAGCGATCCCCACCCTGACGCCGAGGTGTTGCGCCGGATGAGCTTCCCGCGACAGCAGCGGTCACGGTTCCTGTGCGTCTCGGACTTCATCTGTTCCCGCGAACGGGCCAAGGAGCTCGGCCAGGTGGACGTTTTGCCGCTGCAGCTGGTCACGATGGGACGGCCGATCGCCGATTTCGCGAACAAGCTGTTCGCCGCGAACGAGTACCGCGACTACCTGGAGGTTCACGGCATCGGCGTGCAGCTGACCGAGGCGCTCGCCGAATACTGGCACCATCGCGTTCGCGACGAACTCCGTCTACCGGACGGTGCCGTGTCGGACGAGGACTCCGAGGACATCAACGAGTTCTTCAACCTCAAGTACCGCGGAGCCCGCTACTCCTTCGGCTACGGCGCTTGCCCGGATCTCGAGTACCGCAACGACATGGTCGAGCTGCTCGACGCAGGGCGAATCGGTGTCGAGATCTCCGAGGAACTCCAGCTCCACCCAGAGCAGTCGACCGACGCTTTCGTGCTGTACCACCCTGAGGCGAAGTACTTCAATGTGTAGCTCGAATACGTCCATTGACTGATAAACCCACCACCGCACACTAAAATCGACACCATGCCAGAACGTTCCCGTGTGACACGGCAGAAACTGCTCGTTTCGGGCCGCCGCCATTTCGCCGAAGAAGGCTGGATGACGGCGCGCATTCGCGACATCGTCGCGGACGCGAAGCAGTCCAACGATTCCGCGATCAATTACCACTTCGGTTCGCGGGCCGGGCTGCTTCGCGCGATCCTGCGCATCGGCATCGAAGCGATGGAGGAACAGCGTCAAAACGAGATCGACGCGCTCGCGGAAAAGGGCATCAAGGTCGACAAGACCCTTGATGTGTCAACCTTGTCCACGCTGGTCATCAGGCCGGTCGCGGACGTCCTGCGTTATCACGAGGGCGTGGAGTTCATTCGCATCGTCGGGCAGATAGGCCCGTACACGCGGGTGCAGAGTGCCCTACAAAATGAGGTCATGCAGGACACCCTGCTGCTCATGGAGGTCGAGCTCCTCGTGGACTCGATCGCTCAGTCGATCGGCGAAACTCCCGGGCGCTACCGGATTCACAACTTCCTAATCGCGCTCATCGCGATTCTCTCCGCGCGGGCCCTGGCTATTGCGGCGATTCGGCGCAAGAACACCTCGGACGAGGATTATTCGGCCGAGGAAATCGATGACTTGCTCGAGGAGTCGGGCCAGCTCCGCCACGATCAATTCGTCGAGGAAGTCGTGTCCACGCTGTCGGCCGGGCTGGCCTCGGGAATCCCGAGCAATAGTTAGCGCCCGAGCCCCAGAGCATAAAGGTACTTCGACAACGCCGCGCGGGAATCGTCCTCGGCCGCGGAGATCCCGACGAATTGCAACTGCTGCATTCGTCCGAAAACGTCCTTGGCTGCGGCATCGATTTCGGCCGGATCCGCGTCCGCAGGCAATCCCACGGCCTCGGCCGGGTTCGAGGCGGACAGGGCACGTCTCGCCATGGCCGTCAGCGGGGACTGCGGTGAGGAGGCCACGAGACCGCGATACGAACGGAAAAGGGCGACCTTCACCATCGCCGGCCGAGAGAAAAGCACGCCGAGGATATGGCGCACACGATCGCGGGCGGGATGGTGGATGGCCAGCTGCTCAAGCTCCCCGGTGATGCGGAGCGCGCGCTGCATGGCGGCGAAGGGGAGGAGCTCGCCGCGCAGGTAAGCGTCCAGCTCGCTCACGCCGGAAGACGCATCGAGCCACCCGGACAGTTCGGAGGCACCCCGCGCGGCGCGTTCGATGCCGTGGATCGTCCCGTACTCGCCGATAAGGTCGAGAATCATCTTGCGGTCCAGCGCGCTGAAAACACCGTCATCGGTGCGTTCTAGCTCCTCGAGCACGTCCTCGTGCTCGAGTGCGCTGAGCTTGCCGAGTTGCCGCGAAATGTGTTCGGTGACCTGTCCCGTACGCGAGGCCTCAGCGAGGAGACCCGCAATGGGGATGACCGTGGAGACCAGCTCCTCCATGCGCCCCGACAACACACTCGAGTATTCGCGGGCATGGGCCATCGGGTCTTTCGCACCCATCGCGCCCTCGCCGAAAGAATCGGCGCGGGCGAGCACACCGACCACGTTGAGCGGCGTAAAGCCTAGGCGGGAGACGAAGTCTCGCTCGTGCGCCCGCGGCAGGCTCTCGAACACGAACACGGCGGCGTCAGCCTCGGTCGACGCCTGGCGCGTCTGGTCGTAGCCGGGCAGGAGTGCGCGCTTGGCGACCTCTTCATTTTCGGCGGTGAGCGTGGCAAGCCCCGGGGTGTCGATGAGAGTCACGTCGGCGATGGCCCGGGAAGGCAGAAAACGATCCACGTAGGAGATGTCCTCCACCGGCACCGGTAGCTGGGTGACGACGCCGGAGGCGTTCTGCGCGAGCAGCCGTTCCCCGCCGCGGGTGACAACCTCGGCGCGCGACGGCGCGCCGTTGTGGAACACGGTGACCGCGTTGGTGACCTCGAGCGCGCCTGTCGCGGCGATACGTTCACCGACAAGAGCGTTGACCAGGGTCGACTTACCGGCCTTGAGCCGCCCCACGATCACCACACGCGGCGGGGAGAACAGGATCTGACCCAGACGGTTGGCATGGTCGATGAGGTCGCCGCCGTAACCGGCGAGCGCGCGGAGCGCCTGATCCAGTTCGGCGGTGACGGGGTCCATGTTGGGCGCGGTCACAGTGCGTTCCTCTGTTCTTCGGGCAGTCCGGCGATCACGGCCTCGAGATAGTCGATGTGTGAGGAAATGATCTTCGCGTTCTTGCGGAGCCGCTCGGACTGTCCCTTCCGGGAGCTTTCGTCGGCGCGGACGGCGGACTGCGCAGCTTGCAGCCGGCTCTGGATATTGTCCTGTTCCCAACGCAGGTGGGCGCGGTAGCGAACGACCATCTCCGTGCGCGAGAGATTGATGAGTGTGTCGATTTCGCGGCCTGCGGCGATGCGCGCGCTGTTGCAGGACTCTCGCACCCATGTGTGCAGGTGTTGCTTGCCGTTGCGCATCGCTCGGTAGGCGAGGTTGATGGCGATCCAGCCGCCGCCGACGGCCACGGCCGGAAACGCCACCATGCTCAGGCCCACCGTGGCCAGTGCCGAGGAGCCGAGCGTGGCGAGGCCGGTGCCGCCGAGTACGCCGACGCTGATGACACTGGGGTCGATGAGGTTGTCGGTCTTCTTCCCGACCTCGCGGGAGGAATACTGCTGGGGGCCTGCGAGCCCGCGGATCGCGGCGTCAGCAATCGCGAGCCACACATTCTGGTCCTCGAAGAGGCTGTCGCATTCGGACTTCAATGCAGCAGACATCGAATTGATTGCCTGCTCGATGGCCTTGTTGACGTCGGCCTCGATCTGCGCGGTGAACACCTGTGGCTTGCTGCGAAGAACGACGAGACCCGAGCGGTTGATCTCCTGCGTCCACTTTTCCTTGATCGATTCGAGTGCCAAGTCGAACTCACCGAGAACGCGCTGGCGCGCCACCGAGATGTTGCGGGAGAGGAACTGTTCCCATTCCTGCCCGTGATCGCGCAGCCCCTTGAGCTCTTCCTTACGGGTCTCCAATTCCTCGACGACCTGGGACGGTTGTTCCGTGGCACGGATCTGCTCGTCGACGGTCTCGGAAACCTTCTTGAGCGCGGCGACGCCGACGTTGAGCGCGACCGCCCGCGACAGGGCGTCCGCGCTGCGTGCACGCTTGGCGATGAGTGTCCGCAGGGCCGCGATGCCGGAGGTCGACTCGATCTTCTCGCGACGTGCGACGTCATCCAGCAGGAGCGCGGACTGTGCGCGGAGGCTGGAGACCCCGAGAACGGGAACGTCCATTCCGGCGTATTCGCGGATGAGTCGACGGTTCTCCTCGACGATGGAATGCCAGCGGGTCAGGGCCTTGTCGATTTTCGACACGACGACGATGACCGAACCGACCGTTTGCGCGGCGCGCGTGAGGATGTCGATTTCCGGGGCGGTGATGGGCGTGGTCGCGTCGCACACCATGACCAGAATCCCGGCGCCTCGGGCCGAGGACAGGGCAAGGTCCACCGCGGCGTCGTCGAGGCCGCCGGCTCCGGGGGTGTCGACGAGGACGGCTCGCAGCTCCACCCCGCGGCCGATGTGGACGGTGGCGTGGGACGGCAGCTCGACGATGTCGGCGGCATTGACGCGCGCGCCGGCAGTGGTCGACCAGTGACCGAGCTCGGCGAGGGCGTGAGACTCGGAATGATCGCCGAAGTGCAGGTCGATGCGCTCGGGCGACTCGGCGTCGACGGGAAGGACCTGGATCGGCATCGACGTGGACTCGTCGACGTCGGAGGGGAGGAGACCGGGACGGCCGACCAGCGCGTTGACCAGCGAGCTCTTGCCGCGCTTGACCTCGCCGACCACGACGACGCTCGCTGTGGATTCGGTGGCGAAGAACTTGGATTCGATGAGGGAGGCCGCGTCGGTTTCCCCGTACTTGCGCAGAATGCCCGCACTGTTGCGCACATAATCGGTGAGCGATTTCCTCGCCGCTGCCGGTGCCGCCACGAAAGGCACTCCCTTCCGCTCCCGCGGGAGCGATTTACTCGTCCTGCGGCGAGAGTCGACCACGCCGAGACGCTGTATGTACGCACGTTCCACCAAGCACCTTAATTGGCACCGACAATCGAGTATCGCGCAGAGGTGCCCCAAGATCTAGTGCCGACAGGCCCTCGAACGCGTAGCGTGGGCGATTGTGACGACGCCGCACGCAGTATTTCTCGACATGGATGGCACGCTCATCGACTCCGAAAAACTCTGGGATATCGCCGTCGGTGAGCTCAGCGAGGAGATGGGCCGCCGGGTGGACGACGAGACTCGTCGCCGGACGCTCGGCGCCTCGACGGAGACGTTCTTCGCCGTGCTGTCCGAATACACCGGTCACGCAGTCGATACCCCGGAGGAATTCGCGCGGCTCAAGGCCATCTTGCACACACGGGTCGCCGAGCTGTTCGCCACCGATCTCGAGTGGCGCCCGGGCGCGCAGGATCTTCTCGACGGGCTCGCGATACGGGGCGTGCCGCTGGCCCTCGTGACGAACACCGAGTCCGCGCTGATGGCCGCGCCCCTGGACGTCATCGGGAGATCCCGCTTCTCCGCCGTCATAACCGGGGACGCGGTGGCCAATGCCAAACCGGCGCCGGATCCATATCTCGCCGCCGCGGAGGCGCTGTCGGTCGCGCCGGGGGATGCCGTCGCCATCGAGGATTCGGTGACCGGTGCGAGCGCCGCGGTATCCGCGGGGTGTCGCGTGCTCTACGTGCCGACCGAGCCGGAACAGCCGGACGTCGACGGCACGACTCGCAGGGACAGCCTCGTCGGTGTCGACCTCGACGTGCTACTTGATTTCTCCCGTGTGGGAGAATTAAAGGCGTGAAATCCTTCGATTCTCTTTTCGCCGAACTCGCACAGCGCATCGCCGACCGCCCCGAGGATTCGGGCACCGTCGCCGCCTTCGACAAGGGCATTCATCACCTGGGCAAGAAGATCAACGAAGAGGCCGGGGAAGTGTGGATCGCCGCCGAGTATCAGAGCGACGACGAACTATCCGAAGAGATTTCCCAGCTGCTTTATTGGACTCAGGTGATGATGCATAAGCGCGGCCTGAGCCTCGACGACGTCTACCGCTACCTGTAAGGAGAACGCATGCTGCGCGTGGCCATGCCGAATAAGGGCTCACTTTCCGAGTCCGCCGCCCACATGCTCGCCGAGGCCGGGTACAAGCGTCGAGGGGAGGGCAAGGACCTCACCGTTCTCGACCAGCACAACGGTGTCGAGTTCTTCTTCCTGCGCCCCAAGGACATCGCGATCTATGTCGGTAACGGGCAACTCGATCTGGGCCTCACAGGAAGGGATCTCGCCGCCGACTCGAAGGGCGACGTCTCCGAGCTTCTCGCTCTCGGATTCGGGCACTCCACGTTCCGCTATGCCGGCCCGTCCGGCGAGGGCTGGGATGTCGACAAGCTCGCCGGGGCGCGCATCGCGACCTCGTACCCGAACATCGTGCGCGACGACCTCGCCGAGCGAGGCGTGGAGGCGACGGTCATCCGACTCGACGGTGCGGTGGAGATCTCGATCCAGCTCGGCGTCGCCGACTGCATCGCGGACGTCGTCGGTTCGGGGCGCACCCTCCGCGCGCATGGGCTCGAGGCTTTCGGCCCGGTGCTGTGCGACTCGGAAGGCGTGCTCATCGGTCGGCGGGGCGCGGAGACGACGACCCAGATGCGTCAGCTCATCGCACGACTCCAGGGTGTGGTCTTCGCCCAGCAGTTCATGATGCTCGATCTCGACTGCCCTAAGGAGCTGCTCGATACCGTCACCGAGATCGTGCCGGGCATCGAGTCGCCGACCGTCTCTCCGATGGCGGATCCGAACTGGGTCGCCGTCCGCTCGATGGTTCCGCGCGCCGATATGAACACGATCATGGACCAGCTCTCGGCCGCGGGCGCGAAGGCGATCCTGGCTTCCGATATCAGGTCCTGCCGGATGTAATGACGTCGGAGGCCACAAATATCGGCGCCTCCGACGTCATCGACGTGCCTTGAGCTGCGGCAGCTGGGGGACTCAGCCCACCCGGCGCGTGCCCGGCCAGCCCGGATACTCCGGCGGCGTCCCACCGAACGCCGGGCAGTGGGCCTTGTGGTTGCACCAACCGCACAGCTTCGATGTCTTCGGCTCGAAGGTTCCTTCCTTGCCGTCGCGCTCGATATCGGCCCACAGCGAGTCGAGCTCGCGTGCAGTCTCGGTGAGCATGTGGTCGGTGGGCGACAGCGTGAGGAACGACCCGTTCTTCAGGTAGATGAGCTTGAGCTGCGTGGGAATGTCGCCGCGGATGAGGAAGTACATCAGCGCGTAGAACCGCATCTGCGCAAGCGCGTTGCGCTCGTACCCCGGCCGCGGCGGCTTACCGGTCTTGTAGTCGACGACGCGCACCTCGCCCGTGGGCGCGACGTCGATGCGATCGACGAAGCCGTGCAACGGGGTGCCGTGCTCGGTGGAGGTGACGAGATAGTCCTCACAGGAGGTCGGGTCGAACCGGGTCGGGTCCTCGACGACGTAGAGGCCCCGGACGAGCTGCGCCGCCTCGCCCGTGAATGCCGCATGCTTATCCGGCTCGATGACGTCGGCGGCGATACCGCCCTCGGCGAGCGATTTCTCGGCCTCTGCCTCGGCAAGAGCCGTCGCCTTCGCGGTCGTGCGCTCGGACTGGGGCAGCGCGTAGAGGTTCTCGAGCGCCGAGTGCACGGTGGTGCCGAGCACCTGTGCCTTCGTCTTCGGCTCCGGCAATTTGTCGATCGTGCGGAGCCGGTAGAGCAGGGGACACTGACGGTAATCCGAGGCGCGGGAAGCCGACAGCGCGAGCGGGCGCGGGCGCTTGACCTTCTTGGGTTCGGGCATACCCGGGAGCTGTGCCGTTTCGGGCGTGGTTTCGGATTCGGAAGTACTGCTCATACCTGGCAGGGTAATGGTCACGATTCGAAAGAACCCCCATCCGGCGCGGGATGCCGTCGCATTGCCGCACAGACAGAAAGGTCCAACCACGGTGCAACGCTCAGGCCCCTTCGTTCAGGGAGACCGCGTTCAGCTCACAGACGCGAAAGGGCGAAAGTACACGGTTGTGTTGCAGCCTGGTTCGGAGTTCTTCACCCACGCCGGCGCCGTCCGGCATGACGACCTGATCGGTACCGCCGAGGGCAGCATCGTCACCTCGACCGGCGACGCCTCGTACCTGGCGTTACGCCCCCTGCTCACGGACTACGTGCTCTCGATGCCACGCGGCGCCCAAGTGATCTACCCGAAGGACGCGGCACAGATCGTCCACGAGGGAGACATTTTTCCCGGTGCCCGCGTACTCGAAGCCGGCGCCGGGTCCGGGGCGCTCACGTGTTCGCTCCTGCGCGCCGTGGGCCCGGAAGGTGAGGTGATCTCCTACGAGATCCGCGAGGACCACGCGGTGCACGCCGAGCGCAATGTGAAGACGTTCTATGGCGAGCATCCCGAGAACTGGCAGTTGCGCATCGCCGATCTCGCGGACACGTCGGTCGAGGAGCTCGGGGGGCCCGTCGACCGCATAATCCTCGATATGCTCGCGCCCTGGGACACGCTTCCCGCGGTGCACAAGGTGCTTCGGCCCGGCGGCGTGCTCATCTGTTACGTCGCGACGACGACCCAGATGTCCCAGGTCGTCGAGGCACTGCGCGATCAGCAGAACTGGACCGAGCCGCGGGCGTGGGAGTCGATCAACCGGGATTGGCACGTCGTCGGCCTCGCCGTCCGCCCGGAGCACAGAATCCAAGGTCACACCGCTTTCCTTATTACCGCGAGGCGGCTGGCGGACGGTGTGACGACCATCAAACGGCAGCGTCGAAGCGGTAAGCATTAGAATAGGAAGGTACGCCTTACAACTGATAGGGCCCAACATCCCAGTCGTCGATGAAAGAAGGTGAGTTGCGTGACGGACCGCACTCAGAGCGGCGATTCCTCCTCGGTGGCCCAGATCTCGCGGGAAGAGCTCAGCGGTCTTCGCAGCAAGCTGCAGCATTCCGAGCGGAGCGCTCGCGAGAAGACCATCAAGGTGGACGCGCTGTCGTCTCGCAACGCCAGGCTCGCCGATCTTCTCAAGGATGCGCGCGACCAGCTTGAGGCGCTCAAGGGTGAGGTCGAGCGTCTCGGAACCCCTCCCTCGACCTACGGGGTCGTGGTGGCTCTCGGCGAACCGGTCCCCGGCGACGACGACACCGTGTCCACGTCGAGCACCGCACGGAGCCGGATGGCACAAGCCGACCAGCTCTCCGGAGCCGGCGGAACGCTGCCGGGGTCGTCAAGCTCGGACATCGAGACCGCCGAGGTCATGACTTCCGGCCGGCGCATGCTGCTCACGATCTCGCCGAAGGTCAAGCCCGAAGCGCTACGCCCCGGGACCGTCGTTCGCCTCAACGAGGCGCTCACCATCGTCGAGGCGCTTCCCGAACAAACTGGGTTCGGTGTGACCGCGACGCTCCGCGATGTGTTGTCCGACGGAGAGCGCGCCCGCGTCGTCATGGGTAACGACGAAGAGCACATCGTCTACCTGTCGGACGAACTGCGCGGACAGCGGCTGCGCGGCGGGGTCTCGCTGCTCGTGGACACCAAGTCTTCGTTCGCGTTCGAGGTCGTTCCGAAGGCCGAGGTCGACGAGCTGCTGCTCGAAGAGGTGCCGGATGTGTCCTACACCGAGATCGGCGGGCTCGGACGCCAGATCGAGGAGATCAGGGACGCCATCGAGTTGCCGTTCCTCCACCAGGACCTCTATCACGAATTCCAACTGTCCCCGCCGAAGGGTTTGTTGCTCTACGGCCCGCCCGGCTGCGGTAAGACGCTTATCGCGAAGGCCGTGGCCCGCTCGCTTGCCGAGGCCTCGGCGCGTCACGATGCAGGCACAACGGAAGCCGC
>DGYFI06202__coassemble_674_pt1 | contig 19715 bp, 16 predicted proteins | sample DGYFI06202__metabat2_low_PE_038 | metagenome-assembled genome bin DGYFI06202
TCGAGGCTGAGCGAATGCTCGCCGAACAAAGCATTCTCGCCAAGGTGTTCATCTTCAAAAACAACACCGACTCGTCCGGGCACTCCTACGGCTGCCACGAAAACTACCTAGTCGACCGCACGACAACGCTTCGCGATATCGCTGTCGAGTTGTTGCCCTTCCTCGTCTCCCGCCAACTCATCTGTGGCGCGGGCAAGATCCTCACCGAGCCGAACGGGGACGTGCGCTACTGCTTCTCGCAGCGTGCAGAGCACATGTGGGACGGGGTGTCCTCGGCGACGACACGCTCGCGTCCGATGATCAACACGCGCGACGAGCCTCACGCGGACTCGAAGAAGTTCCGGCGCATGCATGTCATCGTCGGCGATTCAAACATGATCGAGGCCTCGACGATGCTCAAGGTCGCCTCGACACGCCTCGTTCTCGAGCTGCTCGAGTCCGGGGTGTCGATGAGTCATCTCGCCATTGCGAACCCGGTGCGCGCCATTCGAGAAATCTCCCGTGACCTCAACGGGACTGCGGAGATCGCGCTTGCCGACGGCACCACCACGAATGCGCTCGCACTCCAGCGAGAGTTCCTCTCCGCCGTCAAAACATATTTCGACGGCGGAGGCTGTGAGCGCCCCGACCGCGAGGATTATGCAGAGATGATCGAGCTGTGGGAACGCGCGCTCGATGCTGTCGAAAGCGGCGACTATTCGTCCATTGCCACCGAGATCGACTGGGCTGCCAAGCTGCAGCTGATCAAGGCCTACCAAGCCAAGGGCGGGCTGGAACTCGGCGACCCCAAGCTCGCACAGGTCGACCTGACCTACCACGATGTGAGACCGGGGCGCGGCATCGTATCGCTGCTGGAAGCTCGAGGAAAGGCCGCAAAGATCGTCACGGACGAGGAGGTCGAGGCTGCTCGCATCGAGGCTCCCGCCACGACTCGTGCGAAGCTGCGCGGCAAGTTCATTGCCGCGGCCGAAGCGGCCGGCGCGGAATTCACCGTTGACTGGGTACATCTCAAGGCAGGCGCGGGGACATCGACCGCGAGTAATACGGTCGCGCTGCTCGACCCATTCGTCCAATCCGATGAGCGTGTCGACAACCTCATAGCAACTTTTTCTTCCGTACCCTAGATTTCGTGTCCACCTCGAAGTCTCAGCGCCTGGTCAACTTGGTGATTTGTCTACTCTCCAGAGAGCAGTTCATCTCTGCCGAGCAGATCCGCTATACCGTGCAAGGCTACGAGGATTCCTCAACGCAAAGCTCTTTCGAGCGCACCTTCGAACGAGATAAGGCCGAACTCGAAGCTGCCGGTGTCCACCTCGAAACCGGCCCGACCATGGACAACGAGGCCACTCCGGGGTATCGAATCCGGCGCGCCGATGTCGAACTCCCGCCGTTGGAACTCACCCCGCGGGCGGCCGGTGTTCTCGCCATCGTCAGCGAGGTATGGAGCGGCGCCGCACGCAATGCCGAGTTGACCGGAGCGCTCACCAAGCTGCGCGCGGGTGGAATTCGGCCACAACTTGCCGCTCCCGTCGCCGCCGAGCCCGGCGATTCCCGAGAACTTGAGCTTGCCGCGGATCTCGCGGAATACAGCACGAAAAATTTGGTCGTTACTTTCTGCCATACAGGGGCGGGCGAGCACGATCCGCTGCCGCGGAGGCTCGAGCCTTGGCTTGTCGGCACCCACGATGCGCACTGGTACGTCGTGGGATACGACCTCGATAGAGACGACGTGCGCTGCTTCCGGCTGTCGAGGATCGCCGAGCTCAAACCGGTGAAGAATCAGACCGCCACGCATTCCAGGCCGCCCGTAGAGGAAATCCAACGCATTCTCGAAGAGTCTGTCCGCACTTTCGACCCGAGTATCGACGCTCGCGTGTGGGTGGCGGAGGGTTCGGGTGCGGAGCTTCGCGCTCATTCCCATCGATCGACAGAGTCCGTGCTTGATGGCATCGAGGGAGATGAGCTCGAACTCACCTCGGTATCGCTGGTGACGATCGCCGAGCTCGTCGCCGGTGCAGGTGTCAACGCCCGCGCGATCGAACCGCCAGTACTCGTCGATGCCGTAATAGGAACGCTACGAGCAGCGTTGGAGGCGGTTCGATGACCCCGCGTTCGCCAGTTTCCGCAGACAAGATGCTCACAGTCCTCGCGTATTTCCGCGAGCAGGGTGGACCGGTCGCCGTGGCCGACGCGGCGCGTGAGCTCTCGCTCACCGAAAAGCAGCTCCGCGATACGCTGAGCCAGTTGTGGTGCTGTGGTCTTCCCGGCCATGGGCCCGGCCAACTCGTCGACCTCGCGTTCTGGAGCGAGGTCGGTGATAGCGACCGCGGTGGATGGGTCGACGGCACGTCCGATCCCGCACGCGAGGTCGATGCATTCGATGACTACACCGACCTCGCCGAGGCAGACTTTGTCGAGGTCACCTTTTTCGCCGGAATCGATAGGCCGCTACGGCTCACCTTCGAAGAGGCGATCACGCTCAAAACGGCGCTCGCCACACTCGTGGGCCGGCCGGAAGTCGTGGACCAGGAAGGACTCGACGAGGCGCTGCGAATGTTGGGCGCTATTTCGCCGACCAATGCCCGCCTGGACGCTGCCTCGACCACGGCTCCGGCGCCGTCAACAAGTGAAAAGACGGCAGAACACCTGCGCTCTGCCCTCGAGTCCGGCTTGGCAGTCCGTTTCGTCTATCACTCGGCCGGTTCGGATTCGACGAGGATTCGCATCGTCGACGGCGGTCGTCTACATGTGCATGCCGAACATGCGTACCTGCGCGGTGTCGACCGGGAGATCGGGGAGTGGCGCACCTTCCGCACAGATCGGATCGCGCACGTCGAGCCACTTGGTCCCTCCCACCCGGTGGGCCCCGAGCCGGAACAGGCGTCGACCACACCGACACAGTCCATTCGTGCTGTCGTTCCCGCAGGTGCGGCCTGGTTTGTCGAGCAATACCCGTTCCGCGATATCCACTGGCGCGAGGACGGTTCCGCAGAGGTTACGGTCGACTATTACAACCCGGACTGGCTCCGACGCGTCTTGCTCGGCAATGCGACGACGCTGCAACCTCTGGATGAGGGACTGCGCGCGGACATCGCCGAGCAGGCGAGCAGCGCACTTTCCGCGTACGGAATATAAAGCCTCCAACCGGCGCGTTAACCAAGCGTTAGCCGGGAAGTTGCTGTGAGGTCACTGTCTCCAATTGACCTGCGTGACACCGTCTCCATACTCTTGAATCATCTTGAGCGGCACCCACTCCAGCAGGGGTGGAGTCCACCGCACGGCGGTCCGGCGATAGGGCGGCGGCGGGGTACGATTGTGCTGCGAGAAGCAAAAGAAACGGAAGGTACCTCCAATGGGCGGATTGAGCCCCTGGCATTTGCTTATTTTCTTGGCGGTAGTCGTGCTGCTCTTCGGCGCGAAGAAGCTCCCGGACGCCGCGCGCGGGCTCGGACGCTCGATGCGTATTTTCAAGTCCGAGGTCAAGGAAATGCAGCACGAGGGCAAGGACGGCGAGCAGCCTCAGCAGGCTCTTCCGTCGAACGCCCAGTACCCGCAGGGCGACCAGCAATACCAGCAGTACGCACAGCCTCAGCAGAATTTCCAGCAGCCGCAGCAGGCATATCAGCAGCCGCAGCAGAGTGGCGTTCAGCAGGGCTTCCAGCAGCAGCCGCCGCAGCAAGGCGGGGTTCAGCAGGACTACCAGCATCCGCAGCAAGGCGGGGTTCAGCAGGGCTACCAGCATCCGCAGCAGGGTGGGGTCCAGCAGGGCTACCAGCAGCCGAATGTAAATCCGGGTCAGCCCTACAACCCGGGCGGCAACGCCCCGTACAACCCGGGTACGCAGAACCAATAGGCACAATTATGTCGCCCGGCCCTCGAACGAGAGGACCGGGCGCGGTGGGGAAGGACGAACACGGCCATAATGAGCGACAGCGGAGTCTCCGCGCCACAGGCGCAGCACCCGGCTCCCGGCAACGGTCCGGCCCCCACGTCCACGAAGACTCGCCGCCGCAAGCGCACCAAGAGAGCTCCGGACGGCTCGATGCCGATCATGGAGCACATCTATGAGCTCCGAAAGCGAGTGCTGATCTCGGCGGCCGCGGTTCTAGTCATGACCATCTTCGGTTTCATGTGGTACCAGTACTCGCTCGGACCGATCCGCTCACTCGGCAGTATCTTGACGGGGCCGTACTGTTCGCTCCCCGAATCTGCGCGAGCCAGTTTCAACGCCACCGACGAGTGTCGTCTTCTCGCCACCGGCCCATTTGAGCAGTTCATGCTGCGCCTCAAGGTCGCGCTCACCGCCGGCGCGGTGCTGTCGTGCCCGGTGTGGCTGTATCAGCTTTGGGCGTTCATCGTTCCTGGGCTGCACCAGAAGGAACGCCGCTTCGGGCGGATCTTCACCACCCTTGCCGCGTTGCTCTTCGTAGCCGGCGCCGTCATCGCCTACATCGTCGTTTCTCAGGCCCTCGACTTCCTGCTCACCGTCGGCGACGACGTCCAGGTCACCGCACTTTCGGGTAGCGAATACTTCAACTTCGTCATCTACCTGATCCTCATTTTCGGCGTGAGCTTCGAGATTCCGCTGCTCGTGGCCATGCTCAACGTCGTCGGCGTGCTGTCGTACGAGCAGCTTTCGAAGGCCCGCCGCGGGATCATCGTCGCGGTTTTCGGTTTCGCCGCCGTCATGTCGCCCGGTTCGGATCCGTTTTCGATGCTGGCGCTTGCCGTTGCGGTGTGCGTGCTGGTCGAGGTGGCCACCCAGTTCGCGCGCATTAATGACAAACGGCGGGGCAAGCGCCGGCGGGATTGGGACGATCTCGACGACGACCAGGCCTCGCCGATCTCAGCCGAGGAGGCCGACACGTCCGGCGGCGACTACCAATCGACGTCCGTCGCCCGGCCCGCACCGATCGGCACGGGCGCGGACCATTACGGCACCGCTTCTCTTGGTGTCGGAGGCAGCGCTCCTTTGCCGCCGCCCAGTACCACGCCCGGACCGTATTCGACCCCGGGGCAGTCCGGTCCCGTGGACCCGGGCGACTACGACGACGTGCTCTAAGCTCGTCGGTGTACCTGCCCCCGACGCACAAGTGATTTCTTGACTAACTCCTCTTCAGCCGACCGCACCTCCGAGGGCTCGGACTCGCTCGAGTCGCGCCCTCTGTTGGCCTCGTTCCTCACCGCCTCGAACGTCCGGCCTGACGCGTTCCAACAGCAGGCGTTCGACGCGCTCGACGACGAGCGGGACGTGCTCGTGTCCGCTCCGACGGGGTCGGGAAAAACCCTCATCGGCGAGTACGCCGCGCACCGTGCGCTCGCCCGCGGAGGCACGTGCGTCTACACAACGCCGATCAAAGCGTTGAGCAACCAGAAGTTCCGGCAATTTCGCTCTCGATTCGGCGCGGATGCCGTCGGTCTCCTCACCGGGGACCATTCGATCAATCCCGACGCCGACGTCGTTGTCATGACGACCGAGGTGCTCCGCAACATGATCTACGCGGAGTCGAAGCTTCTCGATTCCCTCTCGTGTGTCGTGATGGACGAGATCCATTATCTGGGCGATCGGTCTCGTGGTGTCGTGTGGGAGGAGATCATCCTCACCCTCGGCACCCACGTTCAGCTCGTCGGCCTGTCGGCGACGGTCTCCAATGCGGACGAACTCGGGGACTGGCTTTCCAGCGTGCGCGGCGACACCGCCGTGATCAGCAGCACCCACCGCCCCGTTCCGCTGCGGCATCTCCTTCTTCGGGAAGGTGAAATGGTCCCGATCACCGACGGACTTCTCCGTGAAAGCCGCGGCCGCAGAGAGGGCTACCACGATCGACGCATGTCGACGAAGGGTCGTCCACTGTGGGCCAAGCGCCTCGACGCCATCGAGGCGCTGGACGACGAGGAACTCCTCCCCGCCATCTACTTTATTTTCTCCCGCGCGGGTTGCGATGGTGCCGTCGAGCAGATGCGCCGTAGCCGGCTCCGTCTCACGACAAAAGTAGAAGCGCGCGATATCGCCGCTTTCGCCGACGAAGCGGTTCGCGAGGTTCCCGCAGCCGACCTGGATGCGTTGGACTACGGCGCCTTCCGATCGGGGCTTACCTCGGGGATCGCGGCCCATCACGCGGGCATGCTTCCGCTTTTCCGCACCATCGTCGAAGAGTTGTTCTCCGACGGGCTGATCAAGGTCGTTTTCGCCACAGAGACCCTCGCCCTCGGTATCCACATGCCCGCCCGCGCCGTTGTCTTGGAAAAACTCACCAAGTTTGACGGCGAAGGGCACGTGCCACTCACGGCTGCTCAGTATTCGCAGATCACCGGACGCGCGGGCCGCCGTGGAATCGATGTCCTGGGCACCGCCGTCACACTCGACGATCCCGAGCTCGATCTCCACGTCCTGATCAATCTCGCCAATTCGCCAAAGTTCCCTCTACGCAGCGCGTTCGCACCCGATTACTCGATGGCCGTGAACCTCGTGTCGACCATCGGAGACAAAGAGGCCGAAGCCCTCGTCGGTCGAAGCTTTGCCCAGTTCCAGATCGACAAGGACGTCGTGCGCGAAGCCTCCGCGTTGGAGCACACTCGCCGCCAGGCCGCCGAACGCCGCGACGCCTTGGACCGACTTGACCCGCCGGCCGAGCTCGACGAGTACATGGCGATCAGAGCGAAGCTCACTGCACTCGAACGCGAGCACAAGCAGAAGCAACGCGAGCATGCCGATGCCGAGATCGCGAAGGCGCTCACCCGCGCCGACGAAGGCGATGTGCTTCTCATCGATCGGAAACGCCTCGCGTTTCTCGGAACGGTGCTCACGGTGAAGAGCGATTCGCCTACCGCCGCGCGAGCGCTCTGCCTCCTCGACAACGGGCACACCAAGTGGCTCGATGTGCGCGATTTCCACCGCCCGCCGGTGACCGTCGGACGCCTCGTGCTGCCTTCGGGTCGTCGCGCTACGACGGGCGGGAACCGTAAGCGGCTGGTAGGGCAGATGGACCGGCTCGCGCCCAAAGCTCGGGCGCGTGCAAAGAAGCTCCGCAAGAAGGAGAGCCGGCCCTCGGACCCGCGGATCGGCGCGGCGCGGCGCGAGCTTTCCTCCCATCCTCTGCACGGTAACGAGAAGCTCGAACTGTGGGCGAAGGCGTGGCATGCGTGGAATGAGGTGGCCGCGCGGGAGCAAACGCTGACCAAGCGCATAGAGGACGACCAGGCTTCACTTGCCCGGCGCTTCAGACGGATTGTCAATCTCCTTCGTGAATTCGGATACCTGGAGCAGGGCCCCGGCGGGCACATCGTCGCGACCGAAGAAGGCGCACTACTCTCACGCGTGCATTCGGAACAGGAGCTGCTCATCACAGAAGCGGTTCGAGGCGGTGCGTGGTCGGCTCTCGATTCGGCGGAGCTGTCTGCCTGCGTGGCAGCCGTGGTAGCGCATGGCCGACGTCAACAGACGGTCCGGCCACCCAACTCGCAGAAGCTGCAGGCAGCCCTGGCCGCGACCGAGGCATCCGCGAACAAGATTTCCGCTGCTGAGCGCAAGCGCCAGCTGCCGCAGACGAGCGACATCGATCTTGCCTTGGCACCCGTGATCCACCATTGGGTATCGGGCGGTTCGCTCTCGGAGGTTCTCGCAGCTAGCTGGCAGGAAGGTGTGGACCTGACGGCGGGCGACTTCGTCCGCTCGGCACGGCTCGTACTCGACGGTCTGATCCAGGTCGCCAAGATCGCCGACGACCAGACCGCAAAGAGGGCCCGCCACGCCGCAGACATGATCCGCCGCGGTGTCGTCGACGAAAAGGTCACCTAAGCACCTGAAAACCCGCCTTGCGCAGGAGCGGCTGCACGAGGCCGGTGGCCGTGGCACAGTGGGGCCATGACGCAAAACAGCGAAAGCATCACCGTATCGCGCACGATCGACGCCCCGGCGGACAAGATCTTCGACGTATTGTCGCTGCCGGCACGTCACAACGAGATCGACGCATCGGGGACCGTGCGGTCCGCGGAAGACACCGAACGAATTTCTGCGGTCGGCGACGTCTTCGTGATGAACATGTACGCCGAGAAGATGGGCGGCGAGTACAAGATGTTCAACCACGTCACGGGCGTCATCGAGAATAAGCTCGTCAGCTGGCAGCCCGCCCAGGAAAAGAACAAGGATGAGCCCGCCGGCTGGGAATGGGTCTGGGAGATCGAGTCCGAGGGATCGGCCGAGTCCAAGGTGTCTTTGACCTACGACTGGCGCAAGGTCACCGACGAGAAGCTCAAGCAGATCTTCCCCGCATTCTCGGAGGAAGAGCTCGAAGAGTCACTCAACGCACTCGCGAAGGCAGTGGCCTAACGACTTGGCGCGTGCAAGGCCCGTACCGATTGGGACAGGATCCCCGACGGTACGGGCTTTTTGTGCGCGCTAGGGGCGCACCACCTGATATTCCAAGCGGGCGAACTGCCCCTCCGGGCGCGCACCAACCAGCCGTAGACGATCGGATTCGATCGTCCTGGGGAGTAGCGGTGCGCCTCTGTCGAGCACGACCGGTGCCACCGAAAGACGGATCGAATCGAGGGCACCGGCATCAAGGAACTGGCCGACGAGGTCGCCGCCGCCTACGAGCCAGATATCTCCGCCGCCTGCCGCGGCGCGAATCTCTGTGAGCGCATCCGACACTTTTCCCGAGACGACGTGCACCGGCGCTTCCGGGGGCACCCAGAGTTCCCTCGTGGAGAACACAAACACCGGCTTTTTGCCGAATAGCTCCGTCCAGCGTGCCGGATTGTCTCGGATGTTCTCGTTTTCGAGGACCCATTCGTAGGTGGTGGATCCCTTCACGATGACGGCAGCTTCGCCAATGGGGCTGTCGGCCCAGTCATCTTCCGCAGACGACCCCGAAGACTCCTGCGGGACGTCGAACAACCACTGGAGCGAATGGTCGGCGTCGGCGATGAAGCCATTCATCGTAGTGGCAGTGTCGAAAAATATTGTGCCCATGCCGGTCACGCTACAGACGGGCTCTGACATACCATCGCGGTCATGAAGCTGCTACTGACTTCTCTCGGCGTCGGCGCCATACCGAGCTTCGTCGAAGGCGCCACGGGCCGGGCACCGGAGGGCCTACGGCTCGGTTTCGTCTGGGATGCCGCAGCCGCCGAAGCACAGGATCCGGAAGGGCAGTGGCAGCTCGATCGCCTGGAGGCGCTCGGGTTTACGGTAACTCGAATTCTGGCCTCCGATGCCACATCGGCAGAGAGCTTCTCCCAGACGCTGTCCCGGATAGACGTCGTCTACCTCGCTGGCGGCAACTCGTTCGCCCTTCTCGCCGCGCTTCGCGGAAACGGGTCGGGGCAGGCACTTGTCGCGGCCGTCCGTGCAGGCCTCCCATATATCGGAATGAGTGCCGGCTCTGTCGTCGCGGGAACGGATCTAGACCCAATTACGCTTCTCGACGATACGAGGGCGGCGCCCGGGCTGGACGGGTACGCGGGACTCGGTCTCGTGCCGCACGTCGTTGTTCCGCACGCCGACGGCAAGTTACCCGACTACCCGCCGGCGATTTTCGAACGCATCGACCGCGAATACGAGTCCAGGTTCCCTCTGCTTTTTCTGGATGACGACGAGGCGCTGATGGTGTCCGGTGGCAGCGCTCGCATCGTCGAATCACCGTAGCTCGGCGAGCCTGTTCTCGAGGTTTCTGATCGCGCGTTCCTGTCCGGTGCGCGCGATGAGTTCCTCGAGCGCCGCAGAGTCGGCCGCTCCGAGCGCGCCGCTTCGTGCGCCGTCACACTCGGGTGTTTGTGGCGGTTCGTCGAGTGCGACGATCCGCTTGGCGGCACGCACATAGTCTGCGGATCCGAGCAGGTTCTCGCGCTGGCGTGGGGGCATCTTTATCGAGTCGTCTCCGGCTGCGGCGATGATGTCTTCGACGTCGCCGTATGTCGCCACGAGTGTCGCTGCGGATTTGGCACCGATCCCGGAGATCCCGGGGAGGCCGTCGGAGGGATCGCCGACAAGCACGGCGTAGTCGGCGTATCGGCGAGGGTCGGTGCCTTCGGGGAAGCCAACGCGCTCGGCCACTTCGGCCGGACCGTAGAGGACGCGCTTGCGCATTCCCGCACCGATGTAGAGAACTTTTCGGTCTTCTCGGGCGATCTGCAGCAGGTCCCTGTCGCCGGTGACGACGACCGTGTCTCCAGTGGACGCGCCCGGGAAGGGGAGCGCGGCGAGAACGTCGTCCGCCTCGCCGTCGGGAATGTGCGCGGTGCACACGCCAAGCGCTTTGAGTAGCTCCCAGATGATGGGCACCTGGTGGTGAAGCGCCTCGGGCGCGTCCTCGCCTCCGCCTTCTGCGACGCGTGCGGCCTTGTATTCGGGGACGAGTGACACCCGCCAGTTCGGGCGCCAGTTCTCGTCTCGGGCCGCGATGAGCCCCTCGGGCGAATATTCGCGGAGAAACTCCGCGGCCATGTCGCAGAAGCCTCGCACGGCGTTCATGGGTCGGCCGTCGGAATCGGTGATCTTGTCCGGAATGGCGTGGAAGGCGCGGAAATAGATCCCTGCGGTGTCGAGTGCCAGGAGCGAGGTGCGGTTCGGGGTGCTCATCTGAAAAGGCCTTTCGCCGTCAGGGTTAGTCTTGGGATATGACTTCTTCAGTTTCGCACGGTAACCAGCGCCCCAGTTCCGAAAGGACGGCGCGCCTCGCCTCCGAGCTCGCCGATTCCGGCGTGGATGTGGCCTTTGCGTTCCCGGGGTCGGACCTGAAGTATCTTCTCGGCGAAGAACTCCATAGTCACGAACGGCTGACGACATTGGTGGTGCCGGCACGGGGCACACCCACGCTGGTTCTCCCGGACCTCGAGGCCACGGCCACAGTCCGTGAGCTTGCCGGAGCGGCCGGCGCCGCGGTACGCACGTGGCAGGACGGCGAAGACGCCATCTGGTTGGCCCTCGGCGCCGGCGGCGCCCTCGACGGAGGTGCGTCGGTTGTTGCGGTGAGTGACGATGCGCCGGCACGCCACGTGGTTCCGCTGCAGGACGCGTTGGGTGCGCGTGTCCGTCTGCTCACGCCGGTGCTCGATATGCTTCGAGCAATCAAATCCGACGGTGAGATCGCCGAGCTTGCCGCCGCAGGTGAGGCCATCGATCGGGTGCATCGCCGAATGTCAGAGTTCCTGCAGGTGGGCCGCACCGAGCGGGAGGTTGCCGAGCTCATCGACGCTGCCATCGCCGAGGAAGGGCACACGCACGCCGAATTCATCATCGTCGGGTCGGGGCCCAACGGTGCCGATCCGCATCACGACGTATCCGATCGCCGAATCGAGTCCGGGGACATTGTCGTTGTCGATATCGGAGGCCCACTTCCCAGCGGATATAACTCGGATTCGACGCGCACGTACTCGATGGGCGAGCCCTCGGAGCAGGTCGCCCGTGAATACGCCGCGCTCGAAGAGGCGCAGGCGCGGTCGAGGGCCGCCGTCCGCCCCGGCGTGAGCGCCAACGAGATCGATGCCGCGGGTCGTCGCCATCTCGAAGCCGCAGGCCTGGGTGAGCGCTTCATCCACCGGACCGGGCACGGTATCGGGCTCTCCGTCCACGAGAGCCCTTACATTTCCTCGGACTCGGAGACGGTACTCGCCGAGGGCATGGCGTTCTCCATCGAACCGGGCATCTATTTGCGAGGCTCCTGGGGTGCGCGGCTCGAGGACATCGTTGTCGTGACGGCGGACGGAGTCCGCGAACTCAATAACGCCCCGCGCGGTCTCACCGTTCTCTGATGCCTTCGCCCGGTCTCGACGAACGCATACGGCTCGCCGAACGACTTATCGCCAGCACTTGGCCGCATTTGCGCTTCGCGGATACCAGTGTTCCGACACCGGGAATGGACCATGCCGTGATCGTGCTCCGCGACGTCATCGATACTGGCGACGGGACGGGCGATGCGGAAAGACGCCTGGGGGACCTTGTCGTGCGTGCGCCGCTGACGTCGGATTATCGCGCCCAGTCCGGCGCCGAAGCCGATGTGCTGGACGAGCTCCGGGCTGTGCTGCAGCGGCAGGGAAGTGGTGTACGGATTCCTCTTCCGGTCCTTCGCACCGTCGATGGCACGATCGGCGCCCAGACTTTTGTAGAGGGAGCGGCGGTCACCGCCGCCGAGTGGGCGGCGATGCCCTCGGGGAAACAAGAGAAATTCGTCGACGAGCTCGCCGAACTCCTCGCCGCGATGCATACGAGGGACGTCGATTCGCCCCCGTTCAACAAGGTGGAGTCGTGGTGGCTTCCCACAGAGCATCGTGAGCTCACCGAAGCCGTTCGAGGCGAAGGGCTGGGGCACACGAGGCTCAATATCTCCTCGCCCAGAGCTCTGCCGGCAAAGGCTGTCAAGGTCGCCGAGGCGGCACCCAAGGTGATTCCGGACGACCTCTCGGATTCGGACAGGGACGTCATCGAGGAGATTATCCGCGACGTGAGCGCGGTGCTGAGGACGCCTTTTTCACCGAGGTTGGTACATAGCGACCTTTACGACGCCCACACGCTGTGGGACGGGGAACATCTCGGTGTTATCGATTTCTCCGATATGAACCGCGGAGATCCGGCCATCGATTTCGCGCATCTCACCGACCTTGATGCCTCGCTCGCCGACGTGGTTCTCGAGCGCACGAAAGCCACCATCGTCGACGGCGAGCGCCCGAAGTACGACGACGACGTCCTCGATCGAGCGTGGATCTACAAAAGGTGGGACGCGGTGTTCCTGCTCATCGATCACCTCCGCACGGGGTTCACCCCGGCCGCCGACGCCTGGGAGGCTTTCGCGTCGGTAAGGAACTCGAGACGCCCGGGATCAATTTAGCCGGGTAGCCGCGGGGAGCGGCCGAGCAGGAAGGCTGTGCCGAGCACCCGGTCGACGCGGATTTCGATGACAACGCGTTCGGGGTTCGGACGGGGCTTCCGGTAGCGCTCGGCATAGAGCTGCTCGGCCCGGCGCACCTCGCTCGCCGCCGTCAATACGCGAACCGGCCCCTCCAACGACAGCCATCTCCGCCCATCTACCTGCGCGACGGCCGCGCGCCCACCGCGGCGCGCATTGGCCGCCTTCTGATTTCCGCCCGAGGTGATGACGCGAACGCACCGATCGTGAGGATCGTAGGTGAAGCCGATGGCGGCCACGTGCGGAGATCCGTCGCGGCGCAGCGAGGTCAGCGTCCCGAGGTGCCGCTCGGCCAGGAACTCGATCGCCTCGGCGGTGAGGTCGGAAGGTGTGCTCATACTTTTAAGCCTCCCACGCCCGTAACCCGGACGCACATGCGAAGATGGACATATGACTTTCCCACCCGAAACTCCCGACACATCAGCCACAGCCGCTTCACAACGCGGCGAGGACGTACGCGTTGTGGCCGTTTTCGGTGGTCGAAGCGAGATCGGCGTCGCCATCGCCGAGCGGCTCGCACCGGGGGCTACCGTCGTGCTCGCCGCGCGACCTGGTCCGATGGACGAGGCGAAGGCAAAGGTCGAGGCCGCCGGTGCCGCGAAAGTAGTGTGCATGGAGTTCGACGCGGATTCGTTGGAGTCGCAGCGGCAGATCCTCGAGCGCATCGAGACCGAGGTCGGCACCATCGACACGGCCATCCTCGCCTTCGGGATTCTCGGAGATCAGGGCCAAGCCGAGACCGACGCGGCGCATACCGCGCAGATTCTGCACACGGACTTCTCGGCGCAGGCCACGCTGCTCATCGAACTGTCGAATCGGATGAAGTCCCGTGCACCGAAACCGGGCCTCGAGCTGAGTAGGGCGCGCGGCACGATAGTCGCGTTCTCCTCGGTCGCGGGCGTGCGGGTGCGCCGCGCCAATTTCGCCTACGGCTCTGCAAAAGCCGGGCTCGACGGTTTCGCCCGCGGTCTCGCGCACGCGCTGCACGGCAGCGGGGTGCATCTCATTATCGCGAGGCCGGGTTTCGTCATCGGCAGGATGACCGAAGGTATGGATCCCGCACCGTTCTCCTCGACACCGGACCAGGTCGCCGATGCCGTCGTCGAACGCATTTACACGGGCAAGGGCACTCAGCTGTGGATCCCGTGGCAGCTGCGCGCGATGTTCTCGGTCGCGCCGTTCATTCCGGATGCATTGTGGCGCAGGATGCCGCGATGAGCGAAGCGGACGCTCGGGGAGAAGACCGTGTCCTCACCATCGTGGGTATCGGCGTCGATGGCCTCGCCGGGCTGAGCCCGCGCGCGTGGGCCGCGCTCGACGGCGCGACGACGATACACGGTAGCCCCCGCCAGCTCGCGCTCCTCGATGGCGCGGACTCACTCTCCGCGACTCCGCGCAAGCCCTTGTCGCGTCCTCTCATGCCCGGCCTCGTGGGCGACGTCCGCGAAGCACTCGACCACGGCGGGGTCTTCCTTGCCAGCGGCGATCCCATGTTTTTCGGACTCGGCGCGACCATCGCGCGAATCGTTCCGGACTTCGGCGGCCGCATCGCATCCATTCCCTCGCCGTCGTCGGTATCTCTCGCCGCCGCGCGCCTCGGCTGGCCGCTTGCCGAGATCCCCACGGTAAATCTGCTCACCCGGTCGCCCGCGATGCTGCTGCCGCACATGTTCCCCGGGGCACGCTTCTTCGTACTCTGCGCGGATGCCGAAGGCCCGGCCTCGGTTGCCGAGTACCTCACCTCACAGGGCGCCGGGCATGCACAGGTGCACGTGTTTTCGGAATTGACGCCGGACGGCGGTCAGCACCACGTCACCACCGCCTCCGACCTCGCGAGACAGAGAGGCGGTGAGTGGTCCGACCTCGTCATGCTCGCCGTCGAGATGCCCTCGGGTACCTGGTCCGGACCGGCGCACGGTCTCGCCTCACATGCGCCGGGGCTCGCCGACGACGTCTTCGAGCACGACGGTCAGATCACCAAGCAGATCCCGCGCTCCGTCGTCATGAGCCTGCTTCGTCCCTATCCCGGCGCGCTGCTGCGGGACGTCGGCGGGGGTTCGGGCAGCATCTCGATCGAGTGGATCCGAGCGGCAGCGGGGGCACGCTCGGAATGTTTCGAGGCCGATCCCGTCCGCAGGGCCCGCATCGAGAGAAATGCCCGGCGCCTCGGAATCGACGTGGACCACCACGTCCTCCAGCTCAGGGGCGCCGCACCGCAGATCGCGCCCACCACGCCTTACTTCCCACTCGCCGACGCGCCGGACGCGGTGTTCATCGGCGGCGGACTCACCGCCGAGGGCATGCTCGACTGGGCTTGGGGGGCTCTCCGCGCAGGTGGCCGCCTCGTCGCGACCGCCGTAACGGCCGAAGCCGAGGCCCTCCTTCACGCCCATCGCGACGTCCACGGAGGGCAGATGTTGCGCCTGGGTGTCGAACATCTCCGCCCCCTCGGTCGGTATTCGGGCTGGGAACCCACACGTAACCTGGTAATTTACTTCTGCGATAAGCCCGAACAGCCGAACGCGGGCGAGAGTGCGTTACAGGAGGGAGGCCCGGAGGCGACATGACCGTCTACTTCATCGGTGCCGGCCCCGGCGCCGCGGATCTGCTCACCGTACGCGCGCAGCGACTCGTACGCTCGTGCGGGACATGCCTCTACGCCGGCAGCATCGTCCCGCCCGAGGTGCTCGCGTTGTGTCCGCCGATTTCGCGGATCATCAACACCGCCCGGATGCCGCTCGCCGAGATCATCACCGAGCTGCGCGACGCCCATGCGCGCGGCGACGATGTCGCCCGTCTGCACTCCGGCGACCCCAGCCTGTATTCGGCGATCTCCGAACAGCTCGACGCGCTGGACTCCTATGGGATCCCGTGGGAAATCGTTCCCGGAGTTCCGGCCTACACGGCCGCCGCAGCGGCGCTGCGCACCGAGCTCACCGTTCCGCACATCTCGCAAACCGTCGTGCTCACCCGGGTCGACGGCCGCTCGACGTCCATGCCCGAAGGGGAGGACCTGGCCACGGCGTGTGCCTCGGGCGGCACGGCGGTCATCCATCTCGCAGCGCATCAGGCCGAGCGCGTGCGCGACGAGCTGCTGCCCGTGTACGGCGGCGACGCGCCCGTCGCGGTCGCCGCATATGTATCGCGGCCGGAGGAAGTGCTCCTGCGCACGACGCTTTCCGAGCTTCCGGAGAAGCTCGCCGACGCCGGGATCACGCGCACCGCCGTCATCATGGTGGGGAAGGTTTTCGCCGACGGCGTGCGCACAGGCAAGAACCCGCTTGTTGACGCCGAAGGTACCGAGCACTCGAACCGGTCCTTCCTCTACTCCGATTCTCGCCCGAGAGACGCGGCGGGCCGCACCCTCTGCGACAACGGCGAACCCATCGACGCAACGGAAGTAGAGGGAGAGTCTGCGCGTCTGCGTCCCGTGCCCGACGCCTACGCGGAGGCCGAGAGCGCGGGACGGGAAGATTCCGACGACGACCGCGGGAGCGGGGAGCACGCCGCAGTCGACGCGTCGCAATCGGGTGACGAACAACGAGTTTCGGACGACCCGGTCGACGCGGAAGAGTTCGTCCCCGAACCGCTCACGGCGACGCCGCTCGAGAGGACTCGCGACGAGGTTGACGAATCCGAGCTTGCCGTTCCCGAACCGGTTCTCTCGCCCGAGCACAAGGCGGCCGTCATCGACTCTCATCGCCATGAGGGACCGCCGAACAAGATCCTCATCCTCGGCGGCACGTCGGAGGGCCGTAAGCTCGCGGATCTCATCACCGAGGCCGGCCTCGACGTGGTCACATCGCTCGCAGGAAGGGTCAAGCGTCCTCGTCTGCCCCAGGGCGAGGTCCGTATCGGCGGCTTCGGCGGTCCGCAGCGCATGGGCCGCTACCTGATGGAAAGTTCTGTCGATCTCGTCATCGACGCCACGCACCCCTTCGCGGAGAGGATTTCCGCGTCCGCCCTCGAGGCGTCGACCTCGACGGGGACGCCTCTGCTGCGACTCAATCGGCCGCAGTGGACGCCCGGGGAGGGAGACAACTGGCTGTCGGTCTCATCCGCGGAGGAGGCTGCACGCCTCGTGCAGGAACGGTTCAAGCGCCCCCTGCTCACGATCGGTAGGCAGCAGCTCAGCGCCTTTGCCGGGGACGCGCGCAGCTCGTATCTCATTCGCTGCGTCGAACCACCGGACGGAAAGCTACCGCGGCGCTACCTACTCATGTTCGACCGCGGCCCTTTCGACTTCGATTCGGAACATTCGCTGCTGCGGCGCCATCGCATCGATGTAGTCGTTACCAAGAACAGCGGCGGAGATGCCACGGCGGCCAAATTGGAGGCCGCACGGTCACTGCACATACCGGTGATCATGATCGAACGTCCTCCATCGCCGCCCGTGCCGACGGTTCATACCGTCGCCGAGGCGGCCCAGTGGATCGTCGAGGTGTTCGGCTCCTCCCGCGTCTAGGGTTTCGGCTCCCGAATTCTGCAATACGAATCACAGGAGCGAAAATGAGCCGCATCTTTTCCATCACCCCGGCGCCCGGGCATCGGCTTCTGACCATGGAGCGGGTGATGAAACTGGGACCGGCAGGGTTGCGCCCATACGATATCGACGGCGACGACGTCGACGCGTTCCTTGCCACGACCCCGGACGAGGTCATCTCGCTGTGGGGAATAGACCCGTACAGTTCGCGCGGCTTCGAGCTCGATTTCTCCGCCGGGGGTTACAACGTCCGTGTGTGTACCCCGGCCTCGCCCAACGACTGGCGCATCGCACTGGACGTCCTCGCCGCATTATCACGGTATCTCGGCGAGCCGATAAGGGACGAGGACGGCAGCTCATACTCGCCGGAGACGATCACATCGTTCCCTTTCGCCCGCGATATCGGCGCTTGTCTGACCTCACTGCGCACCGCAGTGGAACGGGGGAGCACCATCCAACTCGGCGGGGTGCGAAGGTCCGTCTCCTTCACAACCGACATGCTTCGACGTGTACTCGACGCCCAGTCGCCCGAGGACGAATTCGGCGAGACGATGCGAGTGATCCAGCAGCTCGATGCCTACGACGCGAACCAGATGGTCGCACGTGCACCGAAGGGCGAGGTCCTCGGCATGTACACACTCACCGAGTCCGTAGCCACCATCCTCCCGCTCGAACCGAGGCTCAGCGCGAGCATGCGCCGCCAAATCGGCACGGAAGTCCCTGTCGAATGGACACTCACTCTCATCGGAATCGAAGGGCCCGCCGACCGCGCCGAATCCTATGTCCGCGCGGGAGAGGTTCGGTACCGAGAGGCGTTGGCTCGGCTGCCCCAGCACAAGATTCGCGTGCTCGACGGCGCCTCGATGCTCGTCGACGGACTCGACCGTGCCGAACTCGCGGCGCTTCGCCGTTAGTAGCTGCGAGGGGTGTAGGCGCGGGGCCCCGCCGCGGTGGACATCATCCGGGTGCGGCTGGATCCGATGATGAGTAGCGTGCGCATGTCGACGGTGTCCGGGTCGAATTCGCACGCGCGAAACACCTCGACACGCTCGCCGGGGCCGCCGATGTCACGCCCCTGCACCATCACCCGGTCTTCACCACCGATCTCACGGACGAGCGCGGAGAGTCGGCGCACCTGTTCGCGCCTGCTCTTCGAGGCCGGGTTGTAGATGGCGATGGCCAGGTCGGCCTCCAGTAGAGAGCGCAGGCGCCGTTCGATCACGTCCCAGCCTTTGAGCCGGTCCGAAAGCGATACGAGAGCGAGATCGTGCCCGAGGGGCGCTCCGGCCTTCGCCGCTACAGCCGTAGCGGCTGTCACCCCGGGCAGGACCTCGATCTCTACATCTGCATAGTGCCCGGTTTCTGCGGCCTCGAACACAGCCGTGGCCATGGCGAAGATGCCCGGATCGCCACCGGAGACCACCACCACGTTCCGGCCGGTGCGTGCGAGGTCGAGGGCGAACGTAGCTCGTTCCACCTCGACCCGATTGTCCGAGGAATGGATGCGCAGGCCCGGGCGCGCGGGCACCCGTGCGGTGTATGTGGCATACCCGACGACGTCGGTGGCGGCGGCCAGGCTGGCCTCAGTCTCCGGCGTCATCCAGTAATCGGGTCCGGGACCGGTGCCGACGACGGTGACGCGCGGAACGACCGCGGCGTCCGCGGTCGCGTCGCCCGGATCGACCGAAGAATGGCCGCGGTTTCGGGTATCGGTAGGGCTGGGGATGACGGCGGCGGAGAAATACGGAACCTCGTCCGGGGACACCTCCGCGAGCGCCGCCACGCGCTGCTCCGGTGTCGTGGCGCGTTCGACGTACCGCGCCTCGTCCAACCTCCCGGACGCGGCGAGCGCGTTGCGAACCTTTCCGAAAGTGCGGCCGAGTTTCATGATGACGGCGGAGTCCGTATCCGCCAGGCGCCGAGTCAACTCGTGCTCGGGAAGGGTTCCCGGCAGCACCGTGAGGACCTCTTCGTGTTCGGTCAGCGGGCGCCCTGATGCGGCCGACACCGCGGAAACCGACGTGATCCCCGGGATAATCTCGCACGGGTACCGCTGCTCGAGGCGCGTGTACATGTGCATGAACGAGCTATAGAAGAGCGGGTCACCGGCGGCGAGCAGGGCGATGGACCGCCCGGCGTCGAGGTGCGCGGCCAGTCGCGCGGATGCCTCTTCGTAGAACTCCTCGATCGCGGCAGCGTAACCGCCCTCGTGGTCGGTCTCTTCGACGGTGAGCGGGTATTTGAGGAGCTCCTCGATGTGCCCTGGTCGCAAGTGTGCCTCGGCGGTGCGGCGGGCGATCGATCTGCCGTGTCGGGCGGCGTGGAAG
>DGYFI06202__coassemble_677_pt1 | contig 19537 bp, 13 predicted proteins | sample DGYFI06202__metabat2_low_PE_038 | metagenome-assembled genome bin DGYFI06202
CGGCGACCATGGGTTCGGCCTCGGCGTCGTAGTCGCCGTAGTAACGCTCCCAGATATCGATGCCGAGCCGCTGGAGCGCGTCGGGGTCGGTGGTGATCTCCGCGTGCCCCTCAAGGGCGACGCCGCGCAGGCTGTCGTAGGTGTCGCCGTCCTCGATGAGCACGCTGACACGCGAATCCCGACGCAGGTTAACGGCCTTCTGTGATTTTTCCTTCGTCTCGAACCACAGGTGCCCATCGAGGTAGCCGAACCACATGGCGACCAGGTGCGGCTGCCCGCCGGAGCCGACCGTGGCAAGTGTGGCGGTGCGCCGGGAGGCGATGAACTCGTCGATCTCACCCGGGCTCATCTCGATCTCGGATCTTCGGTTCGTGCCCATCGCCCGTCCTTCCCGGGTGCCGGCGCGGCGCCGCGCTCCCGCAGTGCTCAGCTGTTGTAGAGACGCTCCCAGTTCTCGCGCCCGGTGAGCTCGGGCTGCGCGGCGCGCCAACGCTCCGCGGCCGCGTCGAACTCGGAGTTCAGCCGGCGAAGCACCGACTCGAGCTCCTTGGTGATCGCGATCGCCCGCTGCCTGTCGAAGGTGCGGTGGCGCACGCCGGTCTGGGAGGCGTCGGTGACGTAGGCCTCCGCGAACAGCGAGACGTGCCACCATTTGGCGTCCTCGAACGGGATCGACACCGGTCCCGGGCGTTTGCGGCCGAGCAGCGCCTGCACCGCGCGCTTGCCGAGGATCTTGTCGTCGGCGCTGTCGTCGGGAGTCCCCTCGCGGCGCGCGACGGTGACCCCGGCGGGCATGGCGTCGACCGGCAACTTCTTGGTTTCCGGGTACCGCTCGCGCTCGGCGCGGATGGACTGGAGGGCGCGCTGTCCGCCGTCATCCAGCGTGCTTGGCCCTTCGAGGAATGCCTCGATGCCGCGGATTCGCGTGATGGCGAGGCCGTAGCTCATCGAGGCGATGGTCTGGCCGATCGTGCGGCGCAGACGGGCGATGGCCTGCTTGCGGGTGATGCCGTGGCGGATCGTCGCCGTGATGAGCGAATTGCGCTGGTAGAAAAACTGGCCGAAGTCGTCGGCGTCCTTCCAGTAGAAGTCCGCGTGCCACACCGCGGCGCCCTGCAGGGTCGCGGTCGGGTAGCCGGCCTGGCGCGCGCGGATGCCGTACTCGATGTCGTCCCACTGAAAGAAGTACGGCATGGGCAGGCCGATGTCCTCTGTTACCTCGCTGGGCACGAGGCACGACCACCAGGCGTTGTACTCGGCGTCGATGCGGCGCTCCTGGATGTTGTCGATGACCGACTCGTCGCGGACCGCCCAGTCGTCCGAATCGAGGCCGGCCTTGAGCTGGGACATGTCCGTGCGCTCGCCGGAGACGAGAAGGTAGTCGGGGTTGAAAAGGTAGAGCATCTGCGCGCCGACGAGGATCGGCGAGCGCGTGAGCTGGGCGAAGGCGAACAGGCGCAGGACCGATTCTGGTTCGACGCGGACGTCGTCGTCCATGAGAAGGGTGTCGACCGGGCCCGAGGCGAGGGAGTCGGTGCTCGTCGCCTCGAACAGGCCGCGGGAGAAGCCGCCTGCGCCGCCGAGGTTGGCCTGGCGGATATAACGCAGCTTGTCGCCGAAAATGCCTTTTGCCTGCTGGAGGTTCTCGCGGGTCTCTACGAGATCGGTGCCCTGGTCGGTGAGGTAGACGGTGCCGACGAGGTCGACGACCTCGGAATCTTCGGCGAGCGCGGAGACGGTGGCGGCGCAGTCGTCGGCGCGGTTGAAGGTGCAGATGGCGATCGCGGTCTGGCGGCGTTCGCGAGTGGTGGTGGCGTACCAGCGGATGCTGGTGATCCGCGCGTCGTGGTCGAAGGCGCGCAGGTCGAGCCACATCCCTCCGCCGTCATAAAACGAGGTGACGGGAACGGTGAGCGAGGCGGTGCCGGAGCCGATATGGCGGGTGAAGTCGACGGTGCGGACGTGGGATCCGATATCGGAGGCGCGCACGAGAACGTCGACCTCGCCGCCGGATTCGGTCTCGATGGCGACCTCGACGCGGACGGAATCGAGCTCGGTCCAGCGCTGCCAGTAGCTTGCCTCGAAGCGGCCGAAGTAGGTGTTCGTGTCGACGCGTGCGCCGGCTCCGAGGTGCAGGGTGTCGCGGGTGCGGCGGACTCGGCCGGCGTGTTCGCGGGTGTAGAGCTGGTCGTTGACCCAGGAGCGCGTTCCGGCGAAGAACGTGCGCTGGATAAGCACGTCCCGCGGGCCGCGCTCGGCACCTGCCGCCGCGCCGGTCTCGTTCTGTGCCTTTGTGTCCTGCACCTTAAGTCGCTACTCCTCGTTCCGTGCCCGCCCGTGCCACGCCACGGGGGCCGAGAAGTGGCGCCGCGGCACGCGAAGCTCATGGTCTACGTGCACGAACAGGCTACTACGCAGGCCCGATCTAGCTGCGGAAGATGAACGCGCGCTGCACGATAAAGTTCGTGACCGTCGCGACGCCCTGACCGATGACGAAGCCGATGGTGGACGCCCACCACAGCGAGAGTTCCTGGTCGAGAAGCACCTTGGTAATGAGGGTCGCCAGACCCCATTGAACGACGAACATGACGCCGTACACCGTCATGGTCACGGCGAACTTACGCCACGACGGTTCTGCCCGGAATGTGTACCGGCGATTGAGTGCGTACGCGGTGAGCGTGCCGAAGACAAACGAGATCGCCTTGGCCACTGGGTACGACAGGCCGGCGAGATGCATGAGTAACTGGAAAATTCCGTAGTCGACGACCGCTGAGACGCCACCGACGAGGACGAACCGGATGAGCTGGTCCTTGAGGCCGAGCGGCGCGGGAAGGTCCTCGGCGCGGATGTGCTCGCCTTCGCGCACCGGGATCTCGCGGATTTCCGAGTGGCGGCCTTCGGCGGGTGTGTCGTTCGTACTACTCACGCTGAATACAGTGCCACAGGTCGCCGCGCGGGTCCCCTCGGCGCGTCCGCTCCGGTGCGCTGCTCACGGATCTTTGCGAGGCGTGAGCTCACACATACGTACTTTTCAGGCTCAGCTCAGGTGCGTTAGCCTGTACTGGTCGTTCTTCGCGTTTCTTCGCCAGGGTTCTAGGGGCTTGTATGTCTGATCGGTTCGTCAATGCGTCCATCCGCGCCAGGAGGTGGGCGCGACCGGCGTTCTCGATCGGCGCCGCAGCGGTGCTCGCAGTCGGCGCGCTCGCCGTTCCGGCGACTGCGAATGCACAGTCACTGATCAACGCCCTGCCCGGGATGAGCAACCTGCCCGGTCAAGAGGGTTCCGTCGGGCATGGCTCGTCCGAAGAAGGCTCGCTCGAGGCGTTTACCCCGGCCGCCGAATCCGATCGCGTTGCGGAGCGATACCTTCCCGATCCGTCGGGCGACCCGTGGTACGACCGCGACCTGGACTTCGACAAGAGCGCAGCCCCCGGAACCATTCTCGATGCGCGCCCCGTCCAGCTGCCGTCGATGGGCCTACACCGCATCGAATCGTCGTGGCAGGTGCTCATCCGCAGCAACGACACCAACGAGAACGCACAGATCGCGGTGGCGACGATCGTGTTGCCGAAGGCCGAATGGTCCGGCGATGGGCCGCGGCCGCTGGTCGCGAGCAGCTACGCGACAGATTCGCTCGGCCTGGCCTGCCAGCCGAGCCGGACGCTGCCGAAGGGGATCGCGCCGACCGCCCCGAACGCCATGCTCGACCAGCGCTTCCTCGACCAGGGGTACGCCCTCGTCGTGCCGGACCACCAGGGCCCGAAGGCCGCGTATGCGGCCGGGCGGCAGGCCGGGCACGTCGTGCTCGACTCGATCCGCGCCGCCCGCTCCTTCGTGCCGCCGGGCAGCGAGGAGGCGCCGCTCGCCAAGTCGAAGGTCGCGCAGCTGGGCTTCTCCGGCGGAGCGATCGCCGCAGGCTGGGCCGCACAGATCCAGCCGACCTACGCGCCGGAGCTCGAGGACGTGTTCGTCGGCACGTCCATCGGCGGCGTACCGGCAGACTTCGGCGCACTCATGACGACGATGGACGGCTACTACGGGCCGGCCGGCATCTTCCGCGCCGCCGTTCTCGGCGTCGCCCGCGAGTACCCGGCCCTCTACAAGCACCTCAACCCCCTGGGCGACGTGTTCGCCTACACCTCGCGCAACGCGTGCTCGGAAGAGCTGCACTGGCAGGGGCTAGCGCAGCTGCCGATCGACAGCCTGACGACGGACAGGCACGTGCTCGCCGACCCGGAGGTGCGCCGCATCCTCGTGGAGAACACGCTCGGCCCGAACCCTGAACGCCCGAAGGAAATCCCCTCCCAGCCGATGCAGGTGTGGCAGGGCGACGACGATGCCCCGATCGTGCCGAACACCTCCATCGCCATCGGCGATTACTGGGTTCCGACCTGGGCGGTCAAGCGCATGGTGTCGAACTGGTGCAAGGCCGGGGTCCAGACCCAGTACCAGCCCGTGCCCGGAGAGCACCTGGTCTCGGCAGGCACCGGAGCGGACCCGGCCTTCGCGTGGATCGATGCACGGATGCGTGATCTACCTCTCGAGGCGAGCTGTAACTAGCGCGGGATCCGCGACCTGAGGGGCATTTCGGCGTAAAATCGCTCAGCGATGACTACGAACACGCCCCACCACTCGAACGCCCAGGCTCCGCAGGGTTCTTCCGACGGAGTTCTGCTCGGCGAACTCCGCAGGCTCACCGGCTGGGGGCGCACGTCCCCGGCCCGCAGTGACGTAATCACGCCGCGCAGCACCGAAGAGATTGCTGCGGTCGTCGAGAGGGTCGCCGACGCGGTCTCGGGAAGCGAGACGGGGCTGAGCCACGCCCCGCGCGGCGTGCTCGCCCGTGGGCTCGGGCGCTCCTACGGCGACAGCGCCCAGAATTCCGGCGGCGTCGTGCTCGACCTCAGCCGCTTCAACAAGATCCATCTAATTGACGCCGAGCGCGCCGAGGTCGTCGTGGACGCGGGCGTGAACCTCGACCAGCTGATGCGCGCCGCGCTCCCTTCGGGCCTGTGGGTTCCGGTCCTTCCGGGCACCCGTCAGGTGACGGTCGGCGGCGCCATCGGCCACGATATCCACGGCAAGAACCACCACTCTGCGGGCTCCTTCGGCAACCATGTCACGCGCATGGAGCTGCTCACCGCGTCGGGCAAGGTGCTCACCCTCGAGCCGGAGGGCACCTCGGACGATCCGGACGGCTCGATTTTCTGGGCGACGGTCGGCGGCAACGGCCTCACCGGCATCGTGCTCAAGGCGACCATCGCGATGACGCGCACGGAGACGGCGTTCTTCCTCGCGGACGACGACCAGACGAACACGCTCGACGAGACCATCGCGCTGCATACCGACGGCTCCGAGGACCGCTACACCTACTCCTCGGCGTGGTTCGATGCGATCTCGGCCCCACCGAAGCTCGGTCGCGCCGCGATCTCCCGGGGCAACCTCGCCACGCTCGCGCAGCTCGAGGAGTTCGCCCCGAAGCTCGCGAAGGACCCGCTGGCGATGAATGCGAAGCCGCTCATCACCTTCCCCGATATCTTCCCCAACGGCCTGGCGAACAAATACACCTTCGGCCCGATTGGCGAGGTCTACTACCGCATGGGCGGGACCAGCAGAAACAAGATCAAAACGCTGCCGCAGTTCTACCACATGCTCGACCTGTTCTCGGAGTGGAACCGGGCCTACGGATCCAATGGGTTCCTGCAGTACCAGTTCATCGTCCCGCCGGGCGAGGTCGACGGGTTCAAGGACATCATCCGCGACATCCAGTCCTCGGGGCACTACTCGTTCCTCAACGTGTTCAAGCTCTTCGGCAAGGGCAACAAGGCGCCGCTGTCCTTCCCGATGGAGGGCTGGAACGTGTGCGTCGACTTCCCCATCAACTCCCGGCTCAACGAGTTCGTCACCCACCTCGACCGCCGCGTCATGGACATGGGCGGACGCCTGTACACGGCGAAGGATTCGCGCGTCCCCGCCGCCACCTTCCACCAGATGTACCCCGAGGTCGACAACTGGATCTCGGTCCGTCGACGCGTGGACCCGAACGGCGTGTTCATGTCGGACATGGGCCGCCGACTCGAGCTCGTCTGACCGGCGGGCCCGTCCCGCACCGCCTGCACCCACGCCCGCACCCCATTCGAAAGGCACGTGAAGCTTCGTGATCAACGCCGTCGGAAACCCGCAAACCCTCCTCGTCCTCGGTGGCACCTCCGAGATCGGCCTCGCCATCTGCGAGGAATTCCTGCAGAAGGGCCCGATGAAGATCGTGCTCGCCGCTCTGCCGAACGACCCGCTTCGCGAGGACGCCGTCGCCCAGATGAAGGCGGCCGGCGCCACCGATGTCGAGCTCGTCGACTTCGACGCCCTGGATTTCGACAGCCACTCCGACGTCATCGATAAGTGCTTTGCCGCGGGCGTGGGCGGCGACATCGACGTCGCGATCGTCGCGTTCGGCATGCTCGGCGACGCCGAGACGCTGTGGCAGGACCAGAAGCTCGCAGTGACGGCGGCCGAGCTCAACTACACGGCGGCAGTGTCCGTCGGCGTGCTGCTCGGGCAGAAGTTCAAGGCGCAGGGGTACGGCCAGATCGTGGCCATGTCCTCGGCGGCCGGTGAGCGCGTGCGGCGCTCGAACTTCGTCTACGGCTCGACGAAGGCCGGTCTCGACGGCTTTTACCTCAAGCTCGGTGTGGCGCTCAAGGAGTACGGCGCGAAGGTGCTCGTCGTGCGTCCGGGGCAGGTGCGTACGCGCATGTCCGCCGGCGTCGACGAGGCCCCGCTGACGGTGAACAAGGAAGACGTCGGGCGGCTGGTCGTGCAGGCCGTCGACAAGGGCAAGGACCTGATTTGGGCGCCGCCGGCCTTCCAGCTCGTGATGATGGCGCTGCGCTCGATCCCCCGCCCGATTTTCGACAAGCTGCCGATTTAAGCTTCTCGCGTCCCACCGCACCCACCGTATTTCCCGCGCAGGGAACTTCGGTGGGTGTTGTCGTCTCCTAGCGGTGCAAGCCCATTGGGAAACGTGGAGGGGGCATGGAGACGCGCATGACGAATGGCCCGGTTGAGAACTTTGTGGTCGTATCCCAGAGTTCGCCTTCCCCAGGAGGTCGCGGAGCCGCTGAGTATGCCTGGATCGGCAAGATTTTCTGGCTCGGCGCGTGGTGGGTCGTGTCCGTATTATTAGACGCTCTGCTCCTCACATCTCTGCCGGATACGATCTCGTTTTGGGAACGCTTGAGCGATTCCCAAGCGGTGCTATCGAACGGCACATTGTTCGCCATCTTCTACGGTCCGCCGGCTGCGCTGTTGAGTCTGGTGCTGTCGAAATTGTGGGCTCATTTCGCGAGGCGGACTGCGGTGGAATCGGCACGGCCGAAGCACTCAAGTTCAACGCGGACCCTCGTGTGGACCTTGGTCGTCGGCCCGCTCACCTGGTACTACCTCTGCATCTACGGTTTTGTCGCCGTGTTCGCCAACGACATGATCGGTGAAGAGGCTCTGCTCGAACTGGTTGTCGCCCTACCCTCGGCCGCACTTTGGGGAGCCATGTACGGAACCGTGGTGGGCATTGTCGGAATCCCAATCTTCATGCTGATCGGTTTCGCGGTTTCCGGCGGCTTCCGGTCGGCATTTCGTCGACGCCGGACTCGCTCCTAGGCGGTCTCGAATTCGGCGACGTCCGCCGTCAGAATATGTTGACTTTGGTTGTCTTCGGGCCCGTTGCCGCGGAAGGCCTGCAGGTTGTCCCAGTTGTCCCAACGTTCGTAGACGTTGATGCGCGCGGGGTCGACGATGTCGGCGGAGAGCGCGAAGTCGAGGCAACCCGCGGCGGCGCGGCCCTGCTCGACAATTGTCTCGCAGCCGGCGAGGTAGGACTCGCGACCTGCAGGGTCGACGGTGATGTGGCCGGCAACGATGATCACGGCTGGGCCTTTCTGGTGCGAATTTCGAAAAGTCGAGGTGGCACCATTTTCGGGCCTCCGCGCCGTGCGCTTTTGTCCGATCCTGCCGAATGCCTATGGTTTTCCGCCCAGGCACAGTGAATTGCGATCGCCGCGGAAGTGACTGGTCGACGTCGATGCCGTACCCGGATCGAACTCGGACCTAACGAACCCCTAGGGGCGCGATCTCTTCGCGCCCCTCGGAAGCGAAACTAGACCATCGCCTTGGGCTGTGCACCGCCTTCTTCGGGCAGGCGCACCGCCTCGAAAGTACGCGGGCTGGCCTCGGCGCGGTGAAAAATCGCGTGAGCCATATCGACTCCCCGGACAGCTTCCATGATGACGTTCCACATTGCCTTGAGCATCGTGATCTCTCTTTCTGCACCCCGGAGGGACGGATAATCCGCGCCCCGCCGGATGACAACCGGGACACTCCGGCTGTCCGCCTGCGCACCGCCGCTGCTTCGGCGATGCGGTCCAGCCGAACAAGCTCCTGACAAGCCGATTCGGAAAGTTGATGAACTAGTTTGTAAACCGATCGGTTTACACCTCTATACTGACCTGTATGGTTAGGAAAAATCAAGCCCCTTCCAGAACTCCGGCCGCGCAGGCCGTTCTCGAGGCCGCTGCGTGGTTGTTTTACGAGAAGGGCATCAACGCCGTGGGTGTCGAAGCCATCGCCGAACGGGCCGGTGTCACGAAGAAGACGCTCTACGATCAGTTCGGATCCAAGGCGAATCTCGTCGTCGAATACCTGACGGAAAGGGACCTCGACTACTACGCATGGCTGCGTGAGGCGATCGACAAACACACGGGCACGGACAGAATCCTCGCGGTGTTCGACGCGCTCGACACGTGGATGCGGGCGCGTAGCCCCAAGGGCTGCGCTTTCGTGCATGCCCACGGGGAGCTCCTCGCGGTCCCCGATCATCCGGCGCACGCGGTCATCCGGGCAGAGAAGCGCTGGCTCCTGCGACTGTTCGTCGAGCTCGCAGAAGCGGAGGGGTATCGGCAGCCCGATGCCGTAGCGACTCAACTGGTGTGCCTCCTCGAGGGAGCCACGGTCCTCCGCTCGATTTCCGATATCACCGAGGCGGTGGCGCAGTCCCGGAACGCAGCGGCCGTCCTCCTCGAAGCAGCCGACTCCGAGCGCACCCTCGCTGCGAACAAGCCGGCGTAGATCCCGTCGCGGGCCGCTCCACGCGCAACTCCGGCCCGTCGAATCGCTCGTGATGCCGTCGCTTCGCGCGCATCCATTACCCCAAGCGATAGGTTCTACTGTGTGACTTCCCGCAAGACTCCCGCCCCCACGCCCGCGAGCACTACCGCTGCGCGAGGTCGGCTCCTCGCGCCCGCCGCGCTCGCCGTGATTTCCGTCGTCGCCGCCGCGATCATCGCGCTCGCCGTGATCTTCGTGTTCGGCCGCGTCGATTTCCCCGCGTTCACGAGCTCCAACGTCCTGTTCGCGATCACCGTCGTCGCGCAGGTCGTGGCCCTCGCGACGATCGTGGCCGGCGCGTGGCTCGCGCGCAGGGGCGAGAGAGGCGCGGCGCTCGGGAAGATGGGACCAGCGACGTCAACAAGAGTGGGCAAGCTGCTTCTCCCCGCCGCCAATGCGCTCCTGGTGACGGTGACGCTCGCGATCCCGCTGTCCGCGACGCGCCTGTATCTCATGGGCGTGAGCGTCGACCAAGAGTTCCGCTCGCAGTTCCTCGGCCGCTCCGCGACGAGCGCCGGGCTGCCCGACATGGCGTACGCGGACATGCCGTCGTTCTACCCCTCGGGCTGGTTCTGGCTCGGCGGGCGCTTCGCGAACGTGCTCGGCATGGATGGCTGGGAGGCGTACAAGCCGTGGGCGATCGTCTCGCTCGCGGCGATCGCGGCGCTCGCGATGGTGCTGTGGACCCGGTTGCTGCGCACCGACATCGGCGCCGCCGCAGCAACCGTGACCACGCTGATCATGCTCGCCCACGGATCGCACGAGCCCTACGGCGCCGTCGTCGCGCTCCTCGCGCCTCCGATGCTCCTGCTCGCCTGGCATGCCGTCGCGCCCACGCGGGGCGTGCGCAGCACCTCCGGCGCACAACCCTCCACCCATGACGCCGGAGGTGCGGGGCGCTTCGCGGTTGCCGCAACCCTCGTGTTCCTCGGCATCTCCGCATGCTTCTACACCCTCTACACCGGTTGGGCCGCGCTCACAGTGGTGCTCATGGCGCTCGTCAGCGCCGGGCTCGCCCGGTGGGGGCGGACCTCGCGCGGCTACGGCGCGGGCCTGCCCATCGTGCGCCTGATCATCATCGGCGTGGGCTCGATGATCGTCGCGCTGCTCGCGTGGGCGCCGTATCTGTGGTCCGCGCTCACCGGATCGACGGCCGCCTCCGGCCTGGCGAACCACTACCTGCCGCCCGAGGGCGCGCAGTTCCCGCTGCCGATGTTCGACACCGACCCCGTCGGCCTGTTGTGCCTGGCAGGCGTCGTGTGGCTGGCGCTGCGCGCGGGTACCTCACGGCGCGCCGCCGCTCTCGGGCTGGGCGTCGCCGGTGCTTACGCGTGGGTCGGACTCTCGCTGCTCGCCTCGGTCGTCGGGACGACGCTGCTCAGCTTCCGCATGGACCTGATCATCTCGATGCTCCTCGCGGCGGCGGGCGTCTTCGGCGCGTTCGAGCTGGCCGGCGCGCTCGCGAAGCTCCGCATCGGTTCCACCGCGGGCAGCCGCGCCGTGGCGGCGCTCGCCGCCGTGTCCGCGCTCGGCGCGGTCTCCTACGCCCAGCACATTCCCACCCAGCTCGAACCCGAACTCACCCACGCGTACGAGGACACCGACGGCAACGGCGAGCGCGGCGACCGTCAGGAAGCCGACAAGGCTCGCTACTACCCCGAGATCGACGAATTCCTGCGCACCGAGCTCGGCCGCGCGCCCGAGGACATCGTCGTCGAAACGGGGGCGCCCGGCTTCTTCGCCGTCACCGATTATCTCGCCTACCAGGCGGTGACGACGCACTACGCCAACCCGCTCGCTCACTTCGGCGAGCGCTCCGCCGTCATCGAATCGTGGGCGGATGCCGAGACTCCGGAGGAGCTGCACGCGGCGATCACGGACACCGAGTGGCGCGCGCCGGATGCGCTCGTCGCCGAACGCAAGGGCGACGATTACACCCTGCGACTCTCGCGCGATGTCTTCCCGAGCGATCCGAACGTAGAGTTCTTTACGGTGACCATCGACGCCGATGCTGTCGACGGCGACCAGTTCACCACGACCGATATCGGCCCGTTTACGGTGATCGAAGTGAACTAGCTGTCCAAAATGGCAGGCCGCGCAGCAAAGTAAGATAGATTTTGCCAATGAGCTCCACCGCCAGCTCCGAGGACTCGGAAACCCGTTCCACCAGCACCGCACCACGCGGGCGCTGGCATAACGCGCGCGTTCTCGCGGCGGTGCTCGGTTTCCTCGGTGCGGGCCTCGCGCTCATCTCGGGACTGCTGCCGGTGAACCAGAACAACGCGGAGATCAACTGGGCGCCGGGCGAGGACTTCACCTCCGTCACCGCGCCGCTCGTCTCGGGCCGCGCGATCGACCTCGACATCAACATCCCCTGCGATGCGGCCGCCGAAGCCGACGAGGACACGGTCCTGCTCTCCACGCTGCCCGAGTCCTCCCCGGGACGGTCCGCCGACGGACTCATGGTCGTGCGCGGCCGCAACGCGGACGGCGAATCCAGCCTCGAGGTCATCGTCCGCAACCTCACCCTGGTCTCCGTGCCCGTCGATGCGCTGCGCTCGGAGGCCTGCGACACCATCCACATCTCCGCGACTCCCGACGGCGTCGTCGGCGACGCGGGCGAGGCCACATTCACCTCCGGCGAATCCGCGGGCGAGCCGATCACGGGCAGCTTCGGCGGGGACATGCGGCCGCAGGTCGTCGGCCTGTTCACCGACCTCTCTCCCTCGACCGCGCCCGAAGGTCTATCGGGTATGACGGCGCACGTCACCGTCGACTCGCGATACTCGTCCTCCCCCACCTTCATCAAGCTGCTCGCGATGATCGTGGGCGTCGCCGCGACGATCGGTTCCCTCTACTACCTGCGCCAGTTGGACCTCAAAGACGGTCGCCACCACGTGCGCATCATGCCGCGACAGCGACGCGGCATCACCACTCTCGACGGAATCGTCGCCGGCGTGCTCGGCATCTGGCATCTCGTCGGCGCGAACACCTCGGACGACGGCTACCTGCTCACCATGGCGCGAAGCGCCGGTCCGAGCGGGTACATGGCCAACTATTTCCGCTGGCTGGGCTCGCCCGAGTCGCCGGTCGGTTGGTACTACGAGATCCTCAAGTTGATGACCCACGTGTCCACCGCGAGTGTGTGGATGCGGCTGCCCACGCTGCTGTGCGGCCTGGCGACGTGGTGGATCCTCACGCGTGAGGTGATCCCTCGTTTGGGCCGTCTGGCCCGAACGTGGCCGGTTCCCGAGTGGGCCGGCGCGGCGGTGTTCCTCGCGTTCTGGATGGCGTTCAACAACGGTCTTCGCCCCGAGCCGGTCATCGCGCTCGGCGCGCTCGTCACGTTCATCCTCATCGAGAGGTCGATCGCCACCAGACGCCTGCTGCCCGCCTATCTCGCGGTGGTCGTCGCCGCGTTCTCCATCGGCACCGGCCCCACGGCGCTCATCTGTGTCGCGATTCTTCTCGCGGGCACCCGCATCGTGTTCAAGACGATGCGCGAGCGCGCCGCGACGTTCGGCTGGGCGCCGGTGCTCGGCCCGTTCTTCGCCGCCGGGTTCCTGCTGCTGTTCACGGTCTTCGCCGACCAAACCCTCGCGTCGGTGGCGACCGCCTCGCGAATCCGCACCGAGCTCGGCCCCTCACTTCCCTGGTACGGCGAAAAGGAACGCTGGGTATCGCTGTTCTCGGTGGGCGAGGACGGAGGCATGTCCCGGCGCTTCCCGATGCTGCTCATGCTGCTGTCCGTCGGCATCGTCGCCCTCGCGCTCCTGCGCCACCGCCGGATTCCCGAGGTCGCCGCCGGGCCCGCGCGACGCCTCGTCGGCATCGTCCTCGGCTCGCTCGGCATGCTCGCGTTCACCCCGACCAAGTGGACACACCACTTCGGCATATTCGCGGGCATCGGCGCGGCGGTGGCCGTTGCCGCCGTGCTATCGCTGCGGCCGAAGGTGGTCGGCGGGCCGCGCAACGCGTGGCTCGTGGGTGCCGCGATCTCCGCCGTCACGGCTTTGGCCACCGCCACGGACAACGTGTGGTGGTACGTCTCGAACTACGGCATGCCGTTCGGCGAGTCTTTCCCCGCGATCGGCGGCGTGCAGATCAATTACCTCGCGTTCGGCGTGACGCTGATCTGCCTGCTTATGGCGCTGCTCACCCACACCGAGATCTTGCCGCCGAGGGAGTCGTGGCCCGCATGGATGCGCCCGACGGGACGGCCGTCGTGGGTGCGCCTGCCCGGGTTCGCGCACCGGATCGCCGCATGGTTCGGCGTCGTCGTGCCGGAGGGCTCCGCCGGAAAGCAGGACGCGGAAACGGACGAGACCGCCGACACCACAGGCAAGCCCGCAGAGAAGAAGGCGCTCGAGCGCTCGCACCCGCGACGGATGGGCATGCCCGCGACGGCGTTCACGGCGATCGCGTTCCTGCTGGTCGCCACGAACCTCGCCTCCGCGCTTGTCGCCGTGTTCGACCGCTCACCCGGCTACACCGTGGGCCGCTCGAACGCGCGGGCGCTCGTCGGCAACCCGTGCTCCCTCGCCGACGCCGTGCTCGTCGAGGAGAACTCCAACGACGGCGTACTTCAGCCGGTCGGCACATCGGTGGCCAATTCTCTGGGCGCAGGCGAGCGGACGGGCTTCGCCCCCAACGGCATCCCCGAGCAGATCCCCGTGGACACCACCGAATCCGATTCCAGCTCCACGCTCGGCGGGTTCGAAGCGGACGCCACCGGCGATCCCGGCGTCGATGCGGGCACGACAGGCGGTCAGGGCGAGGAGACGATCAACGGCTCCACCGCGTCGCTGCCGTTCGACCTCGACCCGGCGGAGACTCCCGTCCTCGGCTCCTACCGGCGCGGGCCGCAGTCCCAGGCGAGGCTCCAGTCCGGCTGGTACGAGCTCCCCGGGCGCACGCCGCTTCGCCCGCTGCTCGTCGTCGCCGCCGCCGGATGGATCTCGGCCGGCGATCTCGAGGTGCAGTACGGCCGCGCCGGCAAGGTCGGCACCGAGGGCCCGACCAACTTCGAGGTCGAGGGGTCGCTCCCGCTCATCGACGTCGGCCCGGCCCCGACGTGGCGCAACCTGCGCGTGCCGCTCGAGTCGATCCCCGACGACGCCGAGGTCGTGCGCATCGTCGCCCGCGACAACAACCTCGCGCCCGACTGGTGGATGGCGGTCACGCCGCCGCGAAACCCGACGCTGCGGACACTGCAGGACATCGTCGGCAGCGAAACCCCGGTGCTCGCCGACTGGATCGTCGCGCTCGCCTTCCCGTGCCAGCGCCCGTTCGTCCACAACGACGGCATCGCCGAGATCCCGCGCTACCGCATCCTCGCCGACCGAGAGTCCTCGACCATGGCGAACTGGTGGCAGTCGGCGAAGGCCGGCGGCCCGCTGCTGTGGATCGAGCAGACCACCAAGCCGGTCACCATCCCGACCTATCTCAACCACGATTGGGGACGGGACTGGGGCTCGCTGCAGCGGCTCGACCCGCTCGATCCAGAGGCGGTACCCGCGCAGATCGACCGCAGCCAGAGCCTGCGCTCCGGCCTGTGGTCACCAGGCGAGATGGTCGGCTGACCCCACCTCCCCATCCGCCCATGACGGCGGAGGTGCGAAAAAGATCAGGCGCCGATGGCCCCGGCGATCGTCTGGTCCCAGCTCGTGCGCATCGAGTGCGCGAACAGCGGGAACGAGTGCGATCCCTGCGGCATGTAGTAGCGATTGACGTCCACTCCCGCCGCGCGTGCGTTGTTCGCGAACACCTCGGTGCACCCGTTGACGCCGGCCTCGACCGCGGCGGGCCCGGTCCACAGGTTGAGCCCGTCATACGGCTGGTTCTGCGGTTCGTCGATCGGTCCGGGCACCCCGGATCCCGAGGAGACGAACACCTTGACGTCGCGCAGCCGGCCAGGGTCGGCGTTCGGATCGTGATCGGGCCAGGACGGGGAGAACGGCTGACCCCACGCATTGAACGGGTTCCCGCCGCCCGAGGCCATGATCGCCGCGGACGAGAAGATCCCGGCGGCGCCGGAACGGATCGGGCAGCCCGAATAGGAGGCGGCTGCGCGGAAACGCTGGGGCGCGTGGGCGGCGATGTCGAGAGCAGCGCCGCCAGTCGAGGACAGTCCGCCGATGGCGTCGCGCCCGGTGCCGTGGAAGGCGCCGTCGATAAGCCCCGGGAGTTCGGACTCCATGTAGGTGTTCCATTTGTTGACGCCCAGAGCCGGATCCGGAAAGTCCCAGTCGGTCCACGCAGAGTGCGGGCCGCCGATCGGCATGACGACGTTGACGTTCTTGTCCGCGAAGAACGAGCGCACGTCGGTGTGCCTGGACCACGAGAAGTCCGAGGGGATCGCGCTGCCCTTGATTCCCGGCAGCAGGTAGAAGGTGGGGCGGGCCTGGCCGCCCGGCGCCGAGATCACCTCGTTGACCACGATCTCGCGGTTGGCCGGCGACCACACATGCACCCGGTGGAAATTGCCTCCGAGGTCCTCGGTCTTGACGATGTGCGCCTGGTCGCCGAGCCACGGCTGCTCGTATTCCTGCGGCGGGACGGGCAGTTCCGATTGCGCGGTGGCGAGCGGCGCCGAGGCGACGGCGGTGGAAGCGAATAGAGCGACGGCGACCGCGAGGGCACTAGCTGAGGTGAGTCGGGCCATGGCCGAGCCTCGTTCCTTCGGAGTCCGAATCTGGATTCCACTTTTGTTTATCATGGTTACTTTGTGGGTACAAGCGATTCGGGCTCCCGATGAAGTACACGGCAAAACGTATGTTTGGTGCGTACGTGGCCTAAAATGACTTCTCGTGCAGAACCCCTCTCCAGAGCCCTCACCTCACAAGCACGACCGGTCGGGCGAGAAGTCCACCCCGCAGGGCGCGCCCGCGACGGCTGCGCGCACCACGCGCGCCCGCCGTCATGCCGTAATCGCCGCGGTGGCCGGCCTGCTCGGCTTCCTGTGCTTCTTGGTGACCCCGTTCCTCCCGGTCCAGCAGACGGAGAGCGCTCTCAACTGGCCGCAGGACGGCGAGGTCAACTCGGTGATCGCGCCGCAGATGAGCTACACGCCGCAGTCCATCGACATCGCGATGCCCTGCGAGCTGGTCTCCGATCTGCCCGACGAAGGCGGGATCCTCGTGTCCACCGCGCCCGGTCAAGGCGAGAACACCTCGCTGCGCGCGCTGTTCGTCCGCGCCACCGAAGACAACGTCGAGATCACCTCGCGCGGCCGCATCATCGCGAACGCCGAGCGTAACCGCGTCGAGGCCGGGGACTGCTCGGAGATCACGGTCGCCGTGCGCGCCGACACGATCACCGGTGAATTCGTCGGAATGACCGACGCCCCCAACGCGTCGCGCACCGTCGACGACGCGTTCGGCCTGCGCCCGACGCTCGTGGGCATCTACACCGACCTGCCCACGTCCACGTCTCCCGAGGGGATGTCGGTGCACGTCGACGTCGATTCGCGCTTCACCTCGAATCCGTCGGTGATCAAGTGGACGGTCATGGCGGTCGGCGTGCTCGCCACGCTCATCGCCCTGTGGGCACTCCACCAGCTCGATAAGCTCGACGGCCGCTCGAGCCGTCGCTTCCTGCCCTCCCGGCTGTTCCGTTTCCGGCTTGTTGACGGCGTGGTTGCCGGCGTCCTCGTGGTGTGGCACTTCATCGGCGCGAACACCTCAGACGACGGCTACATCCTGTCGATGGCGCGGGTGGCCTCGGACGCCGATTACATGGCGAATTATTACCGCTGGTACGGCGTCCCCGAGTCCCCATTCGGCTCGCCTTATTACGACATGCTCGCGTTGATCTCGCACGTGTCGACGAACTCGCTGTGGATGCGTCTGCCCGCTCTCATCGCGGGCATCCTGTGCTGGCTGTTGTTGTCGAAGGAAGTGATCCCGCGCCTCGGACGGGCCGCGCGCACGACGCCCGTCGTGCACTGGACGGCCGCCGCGGTGTTCCTCGCCTTCTGGACCGCCTTCAACAACGGCCTGCGCCCGGAGCCGATCATCGCCTTCGGTGCGCTTCTTACCTGGTGCTCGATCGAGAGGGCGGTGGCGACCAGACGCCTGCTCCCGGCGGCGATCGCCTGCATCATCGCCGCATTCTCCCTAGCCGCCGGCCCGACGGGGCTGATGGCGGTCGCCGCGCTACTCGCCGGCACGCGCCCGGTCATCGCCGCGATCGTCGTGCGCGCACGCATCCTCGGCGGCGGGATCGTCCGGGGCGTGCTGCCGCTGGTGTTGCCGATCCTCGCGGCGGGCACGATGGTGCTCGTCGCCGTGTTCGGCGACCAGACCGCCGCTTCCGTGCGCGAGGCCATCCGCGTGCGCGGCGAGATCGGCCCGAACCTGCACTGGTACCAGGAATTCATCCGGTACTACTATCTGCTCATCCAGACGGTCGACGGTTCGCTGGCGCGACGCCTGCCGATGCTGCTCACACTGCTGTGCCTTGCGGTGGTCATCGGTCTCGTCCTCAGCCGCGGCCGCATTCCGGGCGCCGCCAAGGGGCCGACCACGCGTTTGGTCATCGTCGTCGTGGGAACGATGTTCTTCATGATGTTCTCGCCGACCAAGTGGACGCACCACTTCGGCGTTTACGCGTCCATCGGCGCCGCGATCGCCGCGCTCGCCTCGTTGGCGATCTACCGGGTCGCGCTCAACTCTTCCCGCAACCGGACGCTGTTCCTCGCGGTGTCGCTGCTCGTGCTCGCGGTCGCCGCTGCGGGCACCAACGGCTGGTGGTACGTCTCGAGCTTCGGAATCCCGTGGTGGGACCGGCCGCCGTCATTCCGCGGCATCCAGGCCTCGACGGTTTTGCTGGTCATGTCGGTCGCACTGTTCGCGCTCGCCGCGTTCCAGCACCTGCGCGCGGACTACACCAGGCAGACCACCCCGCAGACCAGCGCGGGCCGCAATCGCCTTCGCTCCTTCGCGGCGGCGCCCGTCGCCGTCATCGCCGGGCTGCTCGTGGTGTTCAACGTCGCCTCGCTCGCCAAGGGCGCGCAGGCCCAGTACCCGGGCTATTCGGTGGGCCTCGGCAACGCGAAATCGCTTGCCGGCGAGCCGTGCATGCTCGCCGAACAGGTCCTCGTCGAACCCGACGCGAACGCGGGCATGCTCGCCCCGGTCGACCCGAACATGTCGGCGTCCGAGGCCCTGGAGGGCCGCACCTCGACCGGCTTCGATCCTGACGGCGTGGCCTCCGATCTCTCGGCGGACTCGATCACCGGCAGCGTCGGCACCGCCGGTTCCACCGAGGACCCCGATTCCGGGCCCGAGGAGCACAAGGGCCAGGGCGCCGGTACGAGCGGCGGCGAGGGCTCTGAGGGGATCAACGGCTCGACCGTCGCCCTGCCCTTCGGCCTCGACCCGGCCGCCACCCCCGTGCTCGGCTCGTACCGCAGTGGTCCGCAGCAGGAGGCGAACCTCGAGACCGGCTGGTATTCGATCCCGGAGGACGACGATTCTCCGCTACTCGTCGTCACCGCGGCCGGACGCGTCGCACATCTCGACGTCGTCGGTTCCTTCGCCTACGGCCAGGATTTGGTCTTCCAGTTCGGACAGACCCAGCCGGACGGCTCGGTGACCCCGGTCGGCGAGGACGTCCTGCCCAAGGACATCGGGCCGAACCCGTCGTGGCGCAACCTGCGTGTCCCGCGCTCGGAGTTCCCCGAGGGCGCCGACAGCGTGCGGATCTCCATCCGCGACGGCGACCTCAACCCCGACCAGTGGGTCGCGATCACCCCGCCGCGCATGGCGCAGCTCGACACGCTGCAGGACTACGTCGGCTCCGAGGACCCTGTGCTCCTCGACTGGGCGGTCGGCCTGCAGTTCCCGTGCCAGCGCCCGTTCGGCCATTCGGCCGGCGTGGCCGAGGTGCCCAAGTTCCGCATCCTGCCCGACCGTCCGCTCGCGGTGACCGCGACGGGCACCTGGCAGGACTACAAGGCCGGCGGACCGCTGGGCTGGGCGACGATGGGGCTCGAGGCCGAGTCCGTCCCGACGTATCTCAACCACAGCTGGGATCGCGACTGGGGCTCACTAGAGCGGTACACCCCGTACGGCACCTACGCCGGACAGCCGGTGCCCGCCGAGGTCGATACCACCACGCGGCAGCGGTGGGGCTGGTGGGAGCCCGAGGCGAAGATCTTCGTGACGAACCCGCAGTAGTGGGCATCGAAGCGGCGCGTGCCCTGGTTCAGGACGCGTAGCGCGTACTCATTAATACAGCTGCGCCCTCCGGCTTTTGTGGTGCCGGAGGGCGCGAGCTTATTGCCTGTGAGCTGGCGTGTGGGGCCAGCTAGCCGGGGGCGGTTATGCCTGTGTGGCTGTGGCTGGTTATGCCTTGGCCGCAGCGTAACGGGAGG
>DGYFI06202__coassemble_684_pt1 | contig 19308 bp, 15 predicted proteins | sample DGYFI06202__metabat2_low_PE_038 | metagenome-assembled genome bin DGYFI06202
TTCAATTCTCAGATGTTCGCGCGCGTCATAGATCTCAGCGGCACCCCACTTCGCGGGCAGACCGGGTTCGGCGAGCTCGAGGTGTCGGGCCCCTACGTGACCGGCAGCTATCTCAACGCCGACCCGGAACAAGACAAGAGCTTCGACGACGGCTGGTTCCGCACCGGGGACATCGCCCACGTCTCCGACGACGGCTACCTCACCATCATCGACCGGCTCGCCGATGCGATCCTTTCCGGCGGGGAATGGATTTCCTCGGTGGAGCTCGAGAATGCGGTGATGGAACTGCCGGAGGTCGCCGAATCGGCGTGCCAGACTCCTATTGGGGGCAGCGCCCTCTGTGCGTCGTGACCATGCACCCCTGGGCCGAGCCGACCACAGCGGAACGGCTGTACGCCGATCTGACGTCGGTGGCGGAATGGAAGAGGCCCGACCACTGGGCATTTCTCGACGAGATCCCGCGGACGAGCGTCGGCAAATTCGATAAGCGAACCCTGCGGCGCTGGTACGCGCAGGGCCGCTTCGACGTCAGCTCGACTAACCGGGACTAGTGGACCGCCGCGGCTCCACTTCTTACTTTGCCCGTGCTCCCTCGGCGACCGGCAGGTCGAGAAGCTTCCAGCCGCGCGACTCGGCGTCCGAGCGCAGCGACGTGGTGAGATCTCCGGTGTGCAGGCACAGCGTGGTGGGGCCCGCGCCCGACACTGCAGCCGCGAAACCGTGCCCGCGCAACAGCGCCATCAATTCGGTCGTCTGCTCGAGCGCCGGCGCGCGATAGCCCTGATGGAGACGATCCTCGGTAGCGGCAAGCAAAAACTCGGGCCGGCTCAGAGCAACAGTGAGTAGCGCCGCCCGACTCGCGTTGAAGGCAGCGTCCGCGTGCGGCACCTGCGCAGGCAGAAGCCCCCTCGTCTCCGCTGTCGAGGACGAGAATTCCGGAACGAACACCGTCGTCCGCAGCTCCGGCGAGGTCGGTACCCGCACAGCCCGGTAGCGCGGCGAATGTCCTGATTCCGCCTCGGTCCAGGCGACGACGGCACCACCGAGCACGGCCGCGGCGGCATTGTCCGGGTGGCCTTCGAATTCGCTGGAAAGCTGGACGAGCCGGTCGTCGTCGAGGGCGTTATCGGCCAGTGCGTTAGCCGCAACAAGCCCTCCCACTGCCGCTGACGCCGAACTTCCGAGCCCGCGGGAATGTGGGATGGAATTCTCGCATTCGATTTCCACCCCCCGCGTACCGATACCCGCAGCTCGGAGGCCGCCTTCGAGAGCCTTGTAGACCAGGTGCGAGGAGTTAAGCGGGACGGTCGACTCCCCTTCCCCTGAGACGCGTAGGGAGAGGCCCCCCGAGGTGGTGCGCACGCGAATCGTGTCGTAAAGACCGAGCGCCATCCCGAGCGTGTCGAAACCGGGACCGAGGTTCGCTGTCGACGCGGGCACGGTGACCGTGACCTCCCGCCCCTCGGGCAGCACTTGGCCCCCGGACGCCCCGAGAACCTCTGGGTACGCGGCTTCTCCTGCCGGCATCGGCAATCCCTTTCCCTCGGGCCGCTTGGCGGGCCGGCCCGAATTCTCTGCGCGCTCCGCGCGGAGCTACTGGTCTTCGCCTTCGAGGCGGATGACGCTCACGATCTCGCGCACCGAATCCATGTCACTCAACGCGGAAACCGTGGCCGCGAGGTCCCGCTCTGCCGCACGGTGGGTCAACACGACGAGCTCGGCGCCGTGTTCGCTCTCTGTCTGGCGGACCTGGGCGATGGAAACCCCGTGGTTGGAGAACTCTGCGGCGACCTGCGAGAGCACGCCGGCGCGGTCGTGGACGCTCATCGACACGTGGTACCTGGTGACGACGTCATCGATGGTCGCCACGGGAAGCGCACGATAGGTCGACTCCCCCGGCGCGCGGCCGCCCATCACCTTGTTGCGTGCCGCGGCAACGAGGTCACCGAGCACGGCCGATGCAGTCGGCGCGCCGCCGGCGCCCTGGCCGTAGAACATGAGCCGACCTGCGGCCTCGGCCTCGACGACAACGGCGTTGTAGGCGCCGTCTACAGAGGCGAGCGGGTGGCCGAGCGGGATCAGCGCCGGGTACACGCGCGCGGACACCGCTTCCGTGCCGTCGGTTCGACGCACCTTTTCGCACAATGCGAGCAGCTTGATCGTGCATTCCATGTGGCGTGCCGACTCAAACTGCGCAGGGGTGATCGCCGATATGCCCTCGCGATAGACGTCCTTCGCCGTCACGCGCGAATGGAAGGCGATCGACGCGAGGATCGCGGCCTTCGCGGCGGCGTCGTAGCCCTCTACATCCGCCGTGGGATCTGCTTCCGCGTAGCCGAGCCGCGAGGCTTCCGCGAGGGTCTCCGAATACGCAGCGCCTGTCGAGCCCATTTCCGACAGGATGAAATTGGTGGTGCCGTTGACGATGCCGACAACTCGTTCGACCTGGTCCCCGGCCATCGAGCGGCGAAGCGGGCCGAGCACCGGGATCGCACCGGCGACGGCGGCCTCGAAGTACAGATCCGACTCGGTCGAATCCGCCGCCTCTGCCAGCTCGTCGGTGTATTCGGCGAGCAGAGCCTTGTTGGCGGTGACGACGGCCTTCCCCGCATTCAGGGCGCCGATGAGAAGCGGCTTCGCGATATCGATCCCGCCCATGACCTCGACGACCACGTCGACGTCGTCGCGCAGGGTCAAGCTCACCGGGTCGTCGGTAAGGAGAGACGGGTCGACGCCGCGGTCCTTGCTCGTGTCGCGCACCGCGATGCCGCGGATCTCCAGAGGCGCGCCAATTCGTGCCGCCAACTCGTCACCGTTGGTCTCCATGTAACGGAGGACTTCGGTGCCCACGGTGCCCATACCGATCAGGGCCACACCGACAGGACGCTTGGCATCACTCATGGATTCTCCACCTCGTCAACTTCCAGACCGATGAGGTCGTCAAAGGTCTCTCGTCGCAATACAAGCCGCGCCTTACCGTCGCGGACGGCGATAAGAGCGGGTCGGCCTACCAGGTTATAACGACTCGACATCGAATAGCAGTATGCGCCGGTAGCGGCGACCGCAACGAGATCGCCTCGACCGACGTCATCAGGCAACCACAGATCCCGAACCACGACGTCGCCGCTCTCGCAATGCTTCCCCACCAGCCGCGACACGACGGGCGGCGCCTCGGACGCGCGGCCCACCAGGCTCGCCGTGTATGACGCATCGTATAGCGCGGTGCGAACGTTGTCGCTCATTCCCCCGTCGACGGAAAGGTAACGCCGCTGCTGACCGTCGGACAGTTCGACGTCCTTGACCGCCCCGATTTCGTACAAGGTGACCGTACCAGGGCCGGCGATGGCGCGGCCCGGCTCGACGACCACCGTCGGGAAGTCGATCCCGGCGTCGGCGCACTGCTTCTCGACATTCTCGACGAGCATGTCCGCGAGGTCGGACACTGCAGGCGGATTGTCCGAAGGAACGTAGCTGATGCCCAGTCCCCCGCCGAGGTCGACGGTCGAGATCGCGTCGAGCGCGTCGGCACCGAACTCGTCACGAATCTCCTCCATCAACCCGACGACGCGCCGCGCTGCGAGCTCGAAACCGTCGAACTCGAAGATCTGTGAACCGATATGGCTGTGCAGGCCGGTGAGCGAGAGGTTCTTCGACTCCAGCACCGCGCCCGTGGCGGCGAGCGCCTTCCCACCCGCAAGGGAAAAGCCGAATTTCTGGTCTTCGTGTGCCGTGGCGATGAACTCGTGGGTATGCGCCTCGACGCCGACCGTTACACGAAGGAATACCTCCTGGATGACGTCGTGCTCACGTGTAATCTCATCGAGGAGAGTGATCTCATCGGGCGCGTCGAGCACGATATGGCCGACGCCGCTACGGACGGCGAGCTCCAGCTCCGCGCGTGACTTGTTGTTGCCGTGCATCGTGATGCGCTCGGGGGGGAAGTCGGCACGCAGCGCGATGGCGAGCTCGCCGCCCGAGGCGACGTCGAGCGACAGCCCCTCGTCCTTGACCCACCGCGCGACCTCGGTACACAGGAACGCCTTCGAGGCGTAGTGCACGCGTTCGCCTCCGCCGAATGCCTCGGCGAGCTCACGGCACCGCGAACGGAAGTCGTCCTCGTCGAGGACGAACAGCGGAGTGCCGTATTCCTTGGCCAGATCGTTGACGTCGAGGCCGGCGATCGTCACGGCTCCGCCGGTTTCACGTGCGGCGTTCCGCGGCCACACTCTGGCATCAAGCGACATAAGTGTGTCCGCGTCGTCCGGCCGCTCACCGATAGTCGGCGCGTGCGGGTACTCGTGACGCGGGCCCGCCGGGTGCGCGCTCACATCCGCTCCGGTGCGGATACGCCGATGAGGCCAAGTCCGTTGGACAGCGTCTGGCGCGCGGACTGGCAGAGCGCCAGTCGAGCGGTGTGCAGCGGGCCGGGTTCTTCGTCGCCTTGCGGGAGAACACGGACGTGGTCGTAGAAGCGGTGGTACGACGCCGCAAGTTCTTCGAGGAAGCGGGAAATGCGGTGAGGCTCGCGCAACTCCGATGCCGTCGAAACCACTCGTGGGAACTCTGCGATCGTGCGGATGAGCTTGCCCTCGTACTCGTCGGTGAGCAGCGAGGTGTCGGCGCCTTCCGTGGTGACGCCCAGCGACTCTGCGTTTCGTGCGAGTGAGCACAGGCGGGCGTGGGCGTACTGCACGTAATAGACAGGGTTGTCACTTGTCGCCGAGGCCCAAAGCTCGAGGTCGATGTCCATCGTGTTGTCGACCGACGACCGAATGAGCGCGTACCGAGCGGCATCGACGCCGATGGCCTCGACGAGATCGTCGAGAGTGATCACCGTGCCGGCGCGCTTGGACATGCGGACCGGCTTGCCGTCGCGCACGAGGCTCACCATCTGGCCGATGAGCACCTCGATGGTGTCCGGGTCGTCGCCGAGTGCGGCCGCCGCAGCCTTGAGCCGTGCGATGTAGCCATGATGGTCCGCGCCGAGCATGTAGATGGCCAGGTCGAATCCGCGGGAGCGCTTGTCCTGGAAGTAGGCAATGTCGCCAGCGATGTATGCCGCGTCGCCGTCGGACTTGATGACAACTCGGTCCTTGTCGTCGCCGAAATCGGTCGAGCGCAGCCACCATGCGCCATCGGACTCGTAGAGGTTGCCGTTGCTCTTGAGGGTCGCGATCGCCTTGTCGACCTGCCCGGAGTCGAACATCGAATTCTCGTGGGTGTAGACGTCGAAGACCGTGCCGAACTCGGCGAGGGTCGACTTGATGTGGTCGAACATCAAATCGACTCCCTTCGCACGGAAGGTTTCGTTCTGCTCGGCCTCGTCGAGTTCCAGCGCGTCCGGGTAGGAGGCGAGAACGGATTTGGCGATCTCGTGGATGTATTCGCCCGCGTAGCCGTCCTCTGGCGCCTCGTCGCCCTTGGCCGCGGCGATGAGGGAACGGGTGAAGCGGTCGATCTGGGCGCCGTGATCATTGAAGTAGTATTCGCGAGTCACGGCCGCTCCTTGGGCGGCGAGAATGCGGCCGAGAGCGTCACCGACGGCCGCCCAGCGGGTTCCGCCGAGGTGGATCGGGCCGGTCGGGTTCGCGGAAACGAACTCGAGGTTGATCTTCTGCCCTTCCAGAGCATCTCCGCGGCCGAAAGCCTCCCCCTCGGAGAGAACGAGGTCGACGAGCTTGCCCTGCGAGCCCTTGTCCACGCGGACGTTGATGAACCCTGGCCCGGCGATTTCCGCGCACGACACGCCGTCGCTTTCGGCGAGCGCCGACGCGATCTCCTCGGCGAACTCGCGCGGGTTCGCGCCGATCTTCTTCGCCAACTGGAGAGCGATATTGGTGGCGTAGTCACCATGCTCGGGGTTCCGTGGACGCTCGACCGTTACTTCGTCGGGTACGACGGCGACATCGGCACCGCGACCGGAGACGAGGTCCAGGACGGTTTGGCGTATGAGGAGGGAAAGTTCAGCTGGGGTCACGGTGTTACATCCTATTGGTAGTTCGACTGTTTTCGCTGCCCGGGTCGACCGCATCCCACACGCGGAAACTTTTCGTTCTGTATCGGACGAAATGGGTGACGGCCAAGTGGGTTTGCTAGGCACGCGGTGCTACAGTTGCGTTGCGCCGATGGCCGGTCCCTTGCAACGATGTTGCGGATCGGCCACTGCTGTGCCCGCCCTCGTAGCTCAGGGGATAGAGCGTTGGTTTCCGGTACCAAAGGTCAGGGGTTCGAATCCCTTCGGGGGCACCATTTTCACGTCGTCAGCGCAAGCTGCCGTTTCTCTCGATTCCGCGCATGACGGCCGGTCGTAAGTCCGTCGATGATTCGTTTTACGTGCAGTCGCTCGGGAGAACGATGCCCTCGGCGCTACCGACCTTGCCGATTACCCGCTCGAATACCTTGCTCAAGGTACGTAGTTCCTCGTCGTTGAGATCATCGATAAACAGCGAGCGCACCTGCTCGACGTGCTGTGGCGCCGATGCTTCTATGGCCTTCTGCCCTGCTGTGGTGAGCGCGATCATCGTCCCGCGCCCGTCGGTTTCGCAGGCAGTTTTTGCAACGAGACCGCGCTTCTCCATCCGGCGCACCTGATGGGAAACGCGGCTCCGGTCCCAGCCCAGCTTCGTTCCGAGCTCTCGCGCTCGAAGTCCGTCGGCTTCTGCCTCCGAGAGTGTCACCAATACGCTGTAGTCCGCCAACGACAGTCCCGCATCTCGCTCGAGCTGACGATCGATCGCGAGATCCATGAGCTGCTGGAACTGAAGCGTCTTGCGCCAGAGGTTTTGCTCGTCATCGTTGAGCCAACGGACATCGTTCATACCTTCATGTTAGGTAAAAACTGTTCAATAGTCCTATCAGGAAGACGTGGTTGCTACTCAAACCACGTTTGGGTGGTCTTCCCTTGCGTCTCAGCGTGCACTTTCAAGCGGTGAGAAGGTCACGACATCGAATGCTGCGCGGCGTCGCCGATGGCGTCGAATCTCGCTTCATCACAGGTGAGAATGATGACTTGTGACTTCTTGCCGGCTTCGGTGAGCACTGCCGCCATGGCTTGTCGACGTTGCGGGTCGGTGAACCCCATCGTGTCGTCGAGAAATATCGGCACGGTGGCGTCACCTACTAGTTCGGCACACACGAGCCGGGTCAGCAATCCGAATTGCTCTTTCGCTCCACCTGAAAGGTGTTCGAAACTCACCGTCGTCCCGTCGAGCTTGCGTTCCTTGACGACCAGATGTTCATCAAGCGATACATCGAAGTCAGCTCCGAACACGAGTTTCCCGTACCGGACCAGGCGCTCGCGCAGAGGCGCAGAGTACCGGGAAATCAACTGCTGCCTATGCGTGTCCAGCGTGCTCAATAGCAGGTCCGCCGCGTTCGCTCGTGCCTGCATCGAATCGCAACGCTGCTGGGCCTCGCGCAATGCGATCTCCGCTTCGTCCTTCTTTGTTGCGATGCCTTGCTCGCTTTTGACCTTGATGTGCGCCTCTAGCTCGTTGTATTTGCGGATGAGGTCGTCGAGTACTTGTTGATGGCGTTTGAGCGATTGCTGCGTCGTGTCGAGATCATTCAGCTGCGCCTCGCGCTGTGCCTCGGCGAGGGTTGCAGTGATCTTCTCGCCTTCTTCGGCAAGGTCGTCCACGGACTTTTTCGCGGTTTCGAATGCGGTTTCCAGCGTTTCGTCGGACGCGGAATCACGCGCCTCCTTCAGGGCTTTCTCTGCCTTGTGATGGGCATCCCGTAGCTCTGCGAGCGATTCTCGGTGAGAGGCGGCCTTGCTTCGTGCCTCGGCGTCTCGAACCCTGGCCTGGTTGACGATCCCGGCAGCTCCTGCAAGCGCGCTGTTGGCCACTTCCAAATCTGCTTCCGCTTCGGCGAGCTGTGTCTTGGCGTCGCCCGAAGCATCGTCATCGTCGAGCGAGTCGCCGGGGTCGCTGCCTTCGCTGAGCTCTGCCAGCTTCGCTTCGAGATCAGAGATTCGTTCGCGATTCTCTTCCGCGGTGTTCTCGCCCAGCGCGGATTCCCTCTGGCCCGAACTTTCTGCGATAGCTGTCTCGAGGCCTGCCAGAGTTTTGAGATCGCTCTCTACATCGTCGATCGAGTCGTAGTCCCGGTCGGCGAGTAGTGCGTCGAGTGCCACCCTGGCGTCGTCGAACCGCGACTTTGCCTCGGCTGCATTTTTCGGTGGCACGACCGATACCGTGACTTCGCCGATCTCGACATGCACCGGGTTCTCTGCATAGGCAGACCATCCTTTGGCGGCGTCGACGGTATCACCGTCTATGACCGCTTCACCCACGCCTTCGATGGAGACGAGTGAGGACCCTGCCTTCAAGCCCGCATCGGCCTCGCGCATTGCAGAACGCGCCGAGCGAAGTTGCTCGACGTAGGAGTCGTCCGCCTTGATCAGTCGCTTTTGGGCGTTGAGATCGTTGACGCGGTTGGTGAGTTCTTCAACCCTTTCGCGTCGTCTCTTCCGCGACTCGAGTTCTCGTCTGACCTCTACCACTTCGACGCGGCGACGAGCGTCCGAGACCTTTCTCGCTGCATCGCGCGCCTTCGACTCGGCGCTCTCGTGCGCTTCGGTCGCTGTGGCAAGAGCGGTTTTGGCGGCGTCTTCCTCTTCCGTCGCTTGTTCGGAGGCCGCACCGGTCTTCTGCAGGCTGCCCCGACTCGCCTCCACCGCCTCGGCGAGCTCGCGCCTCCGGTCTCGGGTGTGTTCGGCGTTATCTAGCTTCGCCCGCGCAAGCTGCGAACGTTGCGCGAATTCTTCATGCGCACGTTTGGCATGTGCGAGAACCGAAGCCTTCTCTTCCGCCACGACTAGCGCGGACTTTCGCTCGTCGATCATGCGCTGCTTCTCGGTCCACTTGGCAGCGGATTCTGCGAGCTTGTCGACGTCGCCTTCGAGTTCCGCGGCGGCCATTCGCGCGGCGTCGTATTCCGCGGTGCGTTCTGCGACCTCGTCGTGAAGCTTCCGTAGCTCGCCGATTGGGGCTCCGCTCTTGCCCAAGTACTGTTCACGCTCGGCCTTGACACGGAGGAACAGCGAATCATCGGCCGCGGACAAGGTGTCGCCGGCTTCGGAGTCCAAGGCCTGTTTGAGCGAGCTGATTTCGTCCACCGAATGAAGCTGCGTTGACTCTTGGTCCTGCCGAAGACTGAGCTTCTCCCACAGCTTGATGTTCGCGGAGTCCTCCAGCTTGGCCAGAACGTAGTCGTGTGCTTCGTCATCGCGCAGCGCCGACTTCACCGGTGAGAGAAACTCGAGACGTGTTTCTGCTTTGGTCAAATAGATCTTGGTGTACCGAATACGTTCTCCGCCGATAGTCATCTCGGCGGAAATGGTTATCGGTGAATCGGCACCTACACGCACCGATTCTTTGAGGGCTCGAGGCTTGGACTTGGATTTCGTATTGATAAGGAGCCGGAATGCGTCGAACACGGAGGTCTTGCCGGACTCGTTGCGCCCTTCGATGAGCGTGATCCCGGTATCCCCGAACTCGATAGTCTCACGCTCAATGGCCTTGAAGTTTTCGATTGTCAACGAATGCAGGATCATGATTCGGCCTCCGCACGGGATAGTCGATACAGCAGCGCGAGAGCATCTTCTGCGGTGCGCGCATCCGCTCCACCGGCGATGGACTTCTCCGTGAGATCCTCGGCGGCGTCTCGGGCGTATCCGGAGAACAATTTCGCGATGTCGTCGAATGCCGGTCGCCGCACGATCGTCGACGCCTTTCGGACCCGCACGTTGGCGAAGAGCTCGGCGTAGTCCTCGACAAGCTGGTCGAGGCGACGTCCAAGCTCAAGCGATATCGTGCCGTTGAGCGTGAGCTTGACGATTGTCTTCTGCTTATCCTCGATCCCATCGAGACGGGACTTGAGCAGCTCCAGATCGCCTTCAGAGTCAAGATCAACATCGATTCGCATCATTTTCCACGTGCCCGTGCGGAATGTCTCCACCGAGCATTCGTCACCGACGATCTCGACGAGAAGCGCCTGACCGGAATCGGTCTCCCGATCGTCGAAGGCAGTAACCTCCGGCGCTCCCGAGTACCAAATGCGTCCGGTCGTACCGAGCTCGGTCACCGAGTGGCGGTCCCCGAGCGCGATGTAATTGGCCGCGCCCGAGGCAACCACGCGCTCCATGTCTGCAATCGAGAACTGCCCGCCTTCCTCGTCGTCCGGGTCCGTTCCGGAAAACACGAGGTCGGTGCCGCCGTGAAGCGCGAGAATCCGAACTCCCTCGCTGGCGCCGGTCGTGAACTTGCCGCCCAGATCGCCAAGATTCGCGGGCAACGGATACTTCGACACCACGGGCAGGCCGACAACCTCGACGCCTTCGCACACCTGGACAGGCTCCGTCGACTCGATGACGTGAACATTCGCCGGACGATAACGAGCGAAGGTATTCGACTGGTACACCGAACCCGCCGAATACAGGTCGTGATTTCCGGGAAGGATATATACGGGTATCTCGGTCTCCCCGAGCACCGACAGCGCCCTGATCACGTACTCGGTAGCCACAGTGTTGTCGTCGAACACGTCTCCGGCCGCGAGAATGAAATCCGCACGCTCCGCCTCGGCACGCGCGACGATCGCGCGCACGGAGTCCATGCGGGCATCGTCAAAGCTGGAATGTCGCGCCCCGAGGACGTGACGCTTCATCCCGAGCTGCCAGTCGGCGGTGTGAACAAACTTCACTGTGGACATGGCGCCCACCTTAGTAACCGGCTCCGACAAAGTGGCCTTCCTACTACTCCGGCGAAGGACTGGGGCCGTTACCCAACGAGTGGTACAGGTCCTCCAGGTCCGACAGGATCGCCAGCGTCGCCAGCGTGTTGCCCTGTGCGACGGCGCTCGCGAACGCTCGTGCGCTGGCTCCGTCGAGCAGATCGGAGACCGCACCGGACGGTACGGGTGGAGGCGGAAGCTGCGGGTCGGCGTCCCAGAAAGGTATGACGTCGGAGGTGCCGCTCGCGCCCGGCCGTGCGGCCCGCCCTCGTGATCCACCACTTCCGGCCCGAGGCGGATACCCCCGCATCCGGAAAAGGTCCTGCGGGCTTTTGTCGAGCCGCTCCACCAGTACGCAGGCCACTGCAATCGTGTGCAGGCATGGGCCGGGCTGGTCGGGGCACGAACACGAATGTCGAGTCTGCCCATCGACGGCGGGAAGAAGAACCGTGGCAAGGGCGTCATCGATGCTGCCGGCAAGCGCCGCGGCCAAGCCGACCTTGGTGACCTCGCCTTCGATGACGGGAACGTCGGCCGGGTCGGGCGGGGGAAAGTCGAACGTGACCTCGAACGGACTCGGCTGAGAGCCCTGCACGTGCGCGAACACCTTCTGCCAGCCTATTTGGACGTCGAGCACCCACCGATTGCGGGCCGCGGATCTGCCGCTGGTGATCGCGCTCCGGGTCGCCCTGGCCTCGAGGTCGGCCATCCACCGCCGCGACCACTGATGCTCACCGAAATCGCCTGTCTTGGTGGCGACGGGCACGCCCGGACCCTCCTGCCCGCGGAAAAGCGTACTCATCGGCGGGCCTTTCGTCGGGACTGCAACGGGGGCTGAGGCGTGGTCGACTGCAGGAAGGCATCACGTGCCGAATCCGAGTCCTCGCGCAATGCGACCAGGTCCATGAGCGCGTCATCGGACAGCGCCGTCACGCCGAGGGACCCCACGGTGATCTCCTGCAGTCCCTGTTTGTGGTCGAGCACGTCGGCAATACGTTCCTCGACCGTTCCGGGCGCGACCAACGTGTATACGTTGACATCGCGCTCCTGGCCGATGCGATGCACTCGGTCGGTTGCCTGGTCCTCTACCGCCGGGTTCCACCATCGGTCCAGGTGGACAACGTGGTTGGCAGCCGTCAGCGTGAGCCCGGTTCCGCCGGCTCTGAGTGAGGCGAGGAAGATCGGCGGACCGTCAGGGTCCTGGAAGCTCTCGACCATCCGCGCGCGTTCCTTCGCCGACGACATACCGGAGAGGAACGGGATCGGCTCGCCTGCCCGCCTCCCGAGGAAGGGCAGGATCATCTCCCCGAACGTGCGGTACTGGGTAAAGACGAGAACCTTCTCCCCCGCGTCGCCAGCTGTCGTGAGAATCTCGTCTAGCGCCTCGAGTTTGCCGGAACGATGCTCGCCGCCGCGAAGCAGCGCAGAACCGTCGGCCGCGTAGAGCGCCGGGTGGTCGCACACCTGCTTGAGTGCAGTGAGGCCGGAGAGGATCGCCCCCTTTCGTCCGCCGTCGGAGGCGTCCTTGACGTCCTCCATCATGTTCTTCACGACGGCGGTGTAGAGCGCCGCCTGCTCCGAGGTGAGGTACGAATCAACGCGGTGTTCCAGCTTCGCCGGAAGCTCTACGATGCCGGGATCCGACTTCGTTCTTCGCAACAGGAATGGCGCCGCCAGAGCGACAAGGCGGGTCGCGGTGTCGGTGTCCCCGCTCGTCTCGATCGGCGTGGAAAAACGAGAGCGGAACACTTCCGCGGACCCGAACATCCCGGGGTTACAAAAGTCGAGGATCGCACGCATGTCCTCGAGCCGATTCTCTACAGGAGTACCAGTGAGTGCGACGCGATGCCGCGCTGTAAGTAGACGGAGTGATTTCGCGGCCTGAGTGTCGACATTCTTCACCGTCTGTGCCTCGTCGATGACGATGCGCTGAAAATTAACGGCTTCGAAAGTGGAGAGGTCTCTGACGACGGTGCCGTACGTCGTCAACACCACGTCGCTTCGCTCCATGGCTACGCGCGCCGACTCCGAATCCGAGCGCTCGGGACCATGGTGGATCATCACGTCGAGATCCGGGGCGAACTTAAGGGCTTCCAGCTGCCAGTTCCTTACGAGGGACAGTGGGGCCACGACGAGCGATGGGCGCGCTCGGGTGTCTGCGGGAATCCGGTTGCGTTCGAGCGACTCGAGAGCGAGAACCTGCACGGTCTTCCCCAGCCCCATATCGTCGGCAAGGACGGCGCCGAGTCCTGCCGAGGCCATACCTGCAAGCCATCGAACGCCGTCTGCTTGATAGTCGCGCAGGGTCGCCCGGAACGAGGACGGTATGTCTCCGAGCACGTCCTTCGGCTCCGGAAGCTTCCATTCCATCGTGTCGGGCGCCGAGATGGCGACGCCCTCTGCTTCGGGACTCAGCATGTTCGTCACGAACTCGCCGAGCGCGTGCTGCGCTCCGTCCCCCTCCGCGTCTTCGCTTTTGTCTGTGTCGTCCTCCGCTCGCCCTCGAGCCCTTTCCAGGAACGCGGAGGCCCGCCGCAGTGCTTCGCTGTCCGCACGCACCCAGCGCCCTCGTAGCTGCACCAGGTCGCTCGACGCGGCGACCATCTTCTGGAGCTCCACTTCGTCGATCGGTTCCCCGCCGACAAGGACCTCCCACCGGATTTCGCCGAGTTGCTGCACCCCGAGCCGGGCCTCGGATTCGACTGCGGCGACTGTCGGTGTTGCGCGTACCTCGGTGCGCACTCGCGTCCATGCACGCGGTAGGAGAACCTCGATACCACGCTCCTGCAGCGCGGCGGCTCCGCGCTCGACGAGCTCGACGATCGACTCAGCAGAGACGAGGAAATCCACACCGCCGGGGGCCGTCTCCGCCTCGGCGAGAGCAGGGAAGGCGATCTTGGCCGTGTCGAGTATCCCGACAAGCACAGGCGCGACGAGTTCGGGATCATCAAGTGCGTCGAAGGGACGAATCCCGTCGGCACCGATGCGCACGAGTACCTGGATACGCCAGAGTTCTTCAGTGGGTTCGAGTACGCGGAACACCACGTGGATGTTGGCGGCGCCGGCCTGTGTGGCGAAATCACGGGAGCGAGCGACCATCGAATGGGAGCCGGCGACGGCATTGTCCGTAGCGTCGACGAGAGCCTTGACGAAGCTCGGCATCGAGGGACGGACGGACAGTCGCCTGCGAGTTTCCGCATCGGCGATCCAGTCGGCGAAGGCTGCGACCTCTTCGTGTTCCATCGTGCTCAGTAGCCGAGAGACCGAACCCAGCCACGAAAGAATCTCGGGGCTTCGAAGCAGTTCCCAGCGCGCGACGAACTCGTCCTCGTAGGTGACGACAGGGACGACCTGGGCCTCGGCTACGAGTTCGCGCACGCCGGCTGCGAGTTGCGCCAACGCGCGCAAATCCGGGCCCGCCCATCGGTCCGCGTCCTCGGCCGTCGCGTAGTCGAGCAATTCGAGGGCGGACGCGGCACGCAGGTATTTGCCCGGCACCTTCGCAAGGCGCCATCTTCCCGAGACGGGGCCGCGCGCCTCGACCTTGTGGACGAGCCGAATGCCTTCGATGATCTCTACCACCCGGGCTGGGGCACTCGAACCGGAAATCGCCGACGGATCGGCTGCCGGCGCTACCGAGTCTGGCCGGCGAAGTCCGGTCTCACACCATACGGCGAGCGCCCCTTTGCCGAACACCCCGCGCAGACGGTAGGACGGCCGCGGCTTCACCACAGGCACGCACCCGAGAAATCCACAGGGCCGAATTCGTCCACAGAAGCGATTTTCGTGTCGCATTCGCGCGAGTGGAACCGGAGAGGTGCCGAAAAGTCAGTGACCATGGACTCCCCTTCCTCTCGCCGCGTGCACCCTTCACACCATAGTGCCGGTCATCCCCGACATTTCGCGGCGCCTGTCGTCGCAGCGATTGTGCGGCGCGGGCACCGGCTCGCCGGATCGGTGTCGTGGCCGGCGGTCGTGATCGTGGTGGCACTGTGTGTCGCGGTGGCCGCCGTGTTCCACGGCCCGGCGGAGGAGGCGGTGCCGGGCTCGCCGAGCAGGCCCGACGTCATACGCGCGATAGATTCGGTGGCCGAGGTCCCCGACCGACCCGACATTCCCGGGTATGGAAGGGACTGTCCGGGACCCTGCTCGTTCGGAAGAGCATGGTCCGATGCGACGGAGGCGCCGGGTGGCCGGAACGGCTGCACGACGCGCGAGGACGTTTTGGCCCGCGATATCCAGGGCGCCGAGCCCGTCCCTGGGGAGCGATGCGCTCGGACAGGCGGAGTACTTGTGGATCCGTATTCGGGTGAGTCGCTTACGCTGGCGGGGACGTATCAGTCCGTTCATATCGATCACGTCTACGCGCTGTCGGCAGCGTGGGACATGGGTGCTCACGCATGGCCGCAGGAAACGCGCGAGCGGTTCGCGAACGACGTCGACGCGAATCTCCTGGCGGTCGCCGGCCACGCCAATATGGCAAAGGGCGACGCGTTACCCGGCGAGTGGATGCCTGTGGAGCCGTGGCGTTGTTTCTACGCGTGGCGGGTCGCCGTTGCTGCCTCTACATATGACTTACCGCTCACCAGCGCGGACCTGAAGCAGCTGCGCGCGAGTGCGCGGAGCTGCCCGGACGGCTGATGAGCGGTATGTGCGAGGCCTGGACGGCATCGCTGGGCCTAGCGGAAGCTTCGGCGATCCCCACGGCGATTGTTGTTTCCGCGGAATCCGCCCTTGCCGCGATCGCGATCTCCGCGGTCTCCACGGTCCCCTCCGGAGCGGTGGGAGCCGGGGCGGCCCGACGGCGGTCCGGCGTCCGGGCGGATGTCGATCGCCTGGCCGGAGACGACGATGTCCTTCATCTGGTCGATGTCACCCGAGCTGAGGTGCGAGGGAAGCTCGACGAGAGTGTGGTCGAAACGGATCTGAATCCGACCGATGTCCGAGCCCTTGAGCCCCGCCTCGTTGGCGAGGGCACCCATGATCGAGCCGGGCTTGACACCCGAACGCTTACCGACCGCGAGGCGGTACATCGAGAAGTTTCCGCCGGAATCGCGGCGGTTGTCGCGACGAGGTCCGCGATCGCCACGGTCGTCGAAGTCGCGGCGGGGACCACGGTCGCCGCGATCATTGCGGTCGTTGCGACGCTGCTTCGGCTGCTCCTTCATGAGGAACTCGTCGGAGTTGCGCGACTGGGTCGCAAGCGCGGCGGCAATGTCCTCCATGGCCACCGAATGCTCGGAAGCGTACTGCTCGACCAGGCGGCGGAACAGCGCCAGGTTGGCGTCCTGCAGCGACTCGGTGATCGACTCGGCGAACTTCGTCATGCGCATCTCGTTGACGTCGTCGACCGACGGCAGCTGGATCTCCTGCAGCGACTGCCGCGTGGCGCGCTCGATCTGCGAGAGCAGACGACGCTCGCGGGGCGTGACGAACAGAAGGGCGTGGCCGCTGCGTCCCGCGCGACCGGTGCGACCGATGCGGTGGACGTACGACTCGACGTCGTGCGGGATGTCGTAATTGACGACGTGGCTGATGCGGGGCACGTCAAGGCCGCGAGCCGCGACGTCGGTCGCGACGAGGATATCGGTGCGCCCGTCCTTGAGCTGGCCGATCGTCCGCTCGCGGAGGTTCTGCGGGATATCGCCATTGATCGGTGCCGCGGAGAAGCCGCGGGCGCGGAGACGCTCGGCGAGCTCCTCGGTTGCCTGCTTCGTCCGAACGAACATGATCATCGCGTCGAAGTCCTCGACCTCGAGCACGCGGGTGAGCGCGTCGAGCTTGTCGCGGTGTTGGACGATGACGTAGCGCTGCTCAATAGTCGACGCGGTGGCGGTCTTCGACTTGACCTTCACCTCCGCCGGATCGGTGAGGTACTGCTGCGAGATGCGTCGGATGCCGTTGGGCATGGTCGCCGAGAACAGCGCGACCTGGGTGGCCTCGGGGGTGTCCTCGAGGACGCGCTCGACGTCCTCCTGGAAGCCCATCGTGAGCATCTCGTCGGCCTCGTCGAGAACGAGGTGGCGAAGCCCGGACAGATCGAGCGTGCCCTTTTCGAGGTGGTCGATCACACGGCCCGGCGTACCGACGATGATCTGCGCGCCGCGGCGCAGCCCCGAGAGCTGGATGCCGTAGGCCTGTCCGCCGTAGATCGGCAGGATGTTGACGCCGCTGAGCTTCGAAGAATAGGTGACGAAGGCCTCGGCGACCTGGAGCGCGAGCTCGCGGGTCGGCGCGAGCACCAATGCCTGCGGGGAACGCAGCTCGTGGTCGATCAGCGAGAGGATCGGAAGCGCGAACGCGGCGGTCTTACCGGTACCGGTCTGCGCGAGGCCGACGACGTCGCGCCCCGAGAGGATCAGCGGGATCGTCTCTTCCTGAATCGCCGACGGCGACTCGTAACCGACTGCGGTGACAGCATCGAGAACCTTGGGGTGCAGGTTCATCTCGGCGAAGGTCGTGCCTTCGTTCTTCTTCTCTTCAGGCGCCGCGTCCACGTCGGCATTCGTCGAGTCGTCTTTGGCCGAATCGGCCTGGTCATTCTCCATTGAGGTCTCCGTTTCCGCGCCTCACTAAATGGAGGAGTGGATCACTGGCCGCACAATCGGCCGTATAGTTTCGTCAGGTTCTCGGCCGGATAGTCGGCCACGAGCGAATCGCCGGCCTCGGTACCGGAATCCGTGATTGGGTGGGCGTCGATCGTCCTCAAGCACGAAATGGTGCTCATCAAAGACTTGAGTCTACGCCGCGACGCCCCGATTCTCTCGGCACGTCTGATGGGTCGTCTGATTCGTTCACCTCATCAGCGGTGACCCGATCGGCTGGCCGCACTGTAGGCAGGCCGAGCCATGCAGTACCAACGATAACGCAAATCGCGCCCGCAGCCGCAAACGCCCAGTCATACCCCACTTTATCGACGATCAGTCCCGCCGCGATCGGGCCGGAAATCGTGCCCGCGTCCTGCACCATCTGGTAGCTGGCCATTACCTTGCCGCCGGATCGTTCCTTTCCGATGACGTCGGCCACCACCGCCTGCTGGGCGGGGTTGAGAATTCCGCCTCCCATGCCGGCGACAATGGACAGCGCAATGAATATCCACTCGTTGTGAACCAGCCCCAGCGTCCCAACGGTGACACCGGTGATGAGGAAGCCCACGACGATGAGCGGTTTGCGGCCGAGCGAGTCCGCCAGGCGGCCCGCGAAGAGCACGACCGCCGCGGTGCCGACGGCGAAGCACGCGAGCGAGATACCCGCGATGCGTGCGCCGTTGTCGAAGGCCTGCGCGGCGAAAAGAGGAACGATCGCCACGCGCATCCCGAATGAACACCAGCCGTTGGCGAAGGCGCCGGCCAGCGCGCCGATGTATCGGGCCTGCCGGATCGCCTCGGAGAACAGCATCGGCGGCTGCGCGTCGTCGCCTGGCTGACGACGTCGGCCCTCGCGTAGGAAGATCGCGACCACGGCCGTGGCGATGAGCAGCGCGCCGGCATAGATGAAGAACGGTAGTCGCATCCCGAGAGCGCCGAGGAGCCCGCCGAAAACCGGTCCGGCGATATTGCCGAGGAGGAACGCCGAAGCGTAGTAGCTCGACACCCTCCCCCGGGCCTCTGAGGGCGCGAGACGGACGAGCAGGGCCGCGGCCGAGATCGTGAACATCGTCGAGCCGAGTCCGCCGAGGCCGCGGAAGATGAGCATCTGCCAGTAGTTCTGAGCCAGACCGGTGGCCAGTGTCGACAAGGCGACGATCACGAGGCCGGTGAGATAGACCTTGCGCTCGCCGAGCCGGTCGATGAGGGTGCCGCCGACCGGCGCGAAAATCATCCGGCAGAACGCGAATGCGCTCACCACGACCGAGGCCGCGGTCACCGACACGTTGAACGAGTGGGCGAACTGCGGCAGAACCGGGGCCACGAGCCCGAAACCGAGCGCGACGAGAAGCGCTCCGGCGATGAGCACCCAGAGGTCGGCGGGAATTTTCGGTTCGCCGCCGGATGCGCCACCGGTGGGCGCCGATCTTCTACCCAAGGCCATCATGCAGTGCGGATGATCCGTTCCAGTACTTGAACACCGAATTCCAGAGCGCTCACGGGGACGCGCTCGTCGACCGCGTGGAAGTGCCCGAAGACGTCGAACTCATCAGGCACGCGCAGTGGAACGAAACCATAGCCGTCGATCCCGAGGGTGGCCAAATGCTTGTTGTCGGTGCTCGCGGGAAGCAGATAAGGCACGACGACACCGTCCGGGTCGTATTCGGCGATCGCCTCGCGGACGCGGTCGACGAGCGGGTCGTCGGCGGGAGCCGCGATCGGCGGCGTCCATCGCCATTGCACCTCCACGTCGTCACCGAGAAGCTCCTCGAGCTCCGGGCGGTAGGTCTCCTCGCTCCCGGGGAGGACGCGCCCGTCGATGGCGCCGGTGGCTTCCGTGGGGATCACGTTGACCTTGTAACCGGCGTCGGCCACCGTCACCGAGGCGGTATTCGACAGCGACGCACGGACCATGGATTCCATGTGTCCGAGCTTGTCGAGGTTTCCCTGCAGATCCGCCAATGACGTCGGAGTTCCGAGGATCTCC
>DGYFI06202__coassemble_732_pt1 | contig 17866 bp, 15 predicted proteins | sample DGYFI06202__metabat2_low_PE_038 | metagenome-assembled genome bin DGYFI06202
AGATCGAGATCGCATACGGTGCCCGCGACCCCGAGTCCGGGCGGCTACCTGCCACCGTGGAGCGGCTGTACGCCGCGCTGGCCGACGCGAGCTAGACCGAACCTCCGCCGATCACGCAATCGGCGATGAGCCTGTCCAGCGCGCGAATATCGATATCCTTGCCGATCTTGATCTTGAAATGCCCGACGCGTGTCCATAATTCGAGTTCAGCGTTGATATCGAGAAGGCGGCCGGCATTTTCTGAGGACCACATGTCGATGGACTTATACGGAAGCGAGTACATCTCGACTTTCTTGCCCGAAAGTCCCTGGGCGTCTCGCACGATGAGTCGTTTCGTAGTGAAGATTGCCGAATCGCGAAAGGTCTTGAACGCGGCGATGGGGCGCTCGCCATTGACCATGAGCCGACCGGCATCGTCCGGAATTGGGCATGGCGCAAGGAGCGTCCATGAAGTAATCGCTGAAACGCTGGCATCGGACATGAAGATCCCCCTGATGAAGTCGAGTTGGCAGTGCCCCTAGCAAGGTGAATCGATCTTAGCGGCCAACCACGACACAATCGCCGAGTTCAGAGCTCCTCGCGAGAGGAGATATCGGTCCAATGTCTGTGCATGAGTAGCCCATTGCGACCTCGGATGGTCTCGGCCGGAGATTTGCGGCGTTGGGATTACGCCGCGTGCCCGTCTACTTCCGGCGCTTGGAGATTTCGTCTCGGGCCATGCGAGCGAACTTCCTCGCACCTCTGGCAGCCAACGAACCGGCCTCGCGGGCCTTCTCCGCGGCAGCGCGCGCGGACTCGCGCACAGGCTGTTCCTTTGCGCTTACCGCGCGCTCGTAGTCGTCGTGTTCGTACGGCGAGGAGTCGTCATCCTCCGAAGTCGAGGTGGCCGTCTCCTCGGCGATCTCGGCATGGCCGGCCGCGCCGGACAGGTGCATGGCACGGCCCGCCGGCGGATGCTCGGCGCGCACCTCGCGTCGCCCGTCCGTGGCGTAGCCGAGGACTGGAACGTCGAGCCCATCGGGGCTCAGCTCGAAGCCGAGCCACGACTCGTGGGCGGTGCTGAGAAGTTCGGCAGGGGAGAACGGGAGCGCGAGCGGATCGTCCACGCCCTCCTGCGGGCGCTCGCCCGACCAGAAAGGAAGCTCGAACCCGGCGGGCATCCCCTCGTCCTCGACGATGCGATTGGCGGCGGCGGAGAAGGACCGCTGAAGCTTCCCGTCCTCCCAGTGCGCGAAGGCGCTCACCTCGCTCTCGGCGTCGAACGCGAAGGAGTATACGTTCGGGGCGTCGGCGATCGCGATCCACTTGTCCTCTATCTGAGAGGGGCGCAGGGCGTCTGATTCGCTCGTCTGAATCACGGTGAGACCGGGGAACGAGCCGATGTAGATCTCGCCCTCGCCCGCGGACGCGGAACGGTTGAGCGGGAACTCCCCGATATGGCTGATCGTTGCCTTCGGATACAGCTTGCTCAGCAATCGTCGTGGGTACCCGGGATCGGCGGGGAGCCCGGTGGTGAAAGCCTGGGCCGGCGACTCTGTCGCCACGTGCCAAAAGGTTGTCACGTGGTGTGACATGGGCGTGTTACCTCTCGGTCGGTTGGGCCCAGTCGTCGCGGCCCGATGACGGCGTGGTTACTTACTGTCCTTGGGGGAGCGAACCCCGAGGAGTACATCTTCCCAGGAAGGCATCGTCGGATGCTTGCCCTTGGCGCGGTGGGCACCGCCCTCGGCGGGCGGATGCTTGAGGAAATCGTCGTCCTGGTTCTCATGGCTGCTCGCGCCGCGGTCCTCCGCCGGCGTCTGCCCGTCGGCCGCGGGCCGGCCGTTGCGCGGCTCTGGCGCGGTCTGCGGGGCCACCAGGCCCTGGGCGAACGGGTTGCCCGACATCGTTCCCGCGCGATCGTTCGAGCGGTCGTTCGCCTGCGTGCCGGGCCGTGCGCCGGCGGGCGCCCCGCCGTCGGCGGGGCGCGTGGCGCGGGCGCCGGGATAGCCCGCGTTCGGGTCGAGCTCGATCGGCCTGCCGAGGACGTAAGGCGTCGACTCACTTGTGGGATCGTGCGGAACCCTGCGGCCGCCGATGCCCGTGACGCTCGCGGGGAAGGAGCGTGGCCACGCCCTGCCGCCCGCGGGCTCCGAACCGGCTTCCTCGCCTGCATCGGGCTCGTCTGCAACGCCGAGTGGCTTGCGCAGCTCGGGGTCGCCGATCGCGACGGCTTCGTCGTCCAACGGGTGGGCTACGCCGCCGTGCGAATCCGGGACGAACTCCCACAGCGCCGAGGCATCATCGGACAGACCGGCCGGCCATTTCGCCTGCACGGTCCAGTTTCCGGACTTGAGGCGCCACGAGTCCCAGCGCAGCAGTTCGGGGTCGACCCCGCGTTCCTCGAGCGAGTCGATGACCATCGTTTCGACAGTGTCTACGGACGGCCCGTCGGCGAGCAGCGGGTGTGCCTTGCGTGCGCGTTCGGCCCTCGCCCCGCGCTCTTGGAGAATCGGATACGCAAAAGCCTCTACACGTGTAAAGGACATGCCGGTGAGTTCGCAGAGTTCCTCGACGGTGGCGCCTGCGCGCACACGGGCCTGCAGGTCTTTCGGCCGCAGCGAATTGCGTTCGGGCGTGAAGCGCGCGGAGGGGCGCTTGCCGCCGGGATCGGGTCGCGAGGACGTGGTGGCGAGAGTGTCGGCATCTGCGCCGTCATCCTTGGGGGTGGTGGCGGAAGGGCCGCCGACGAGGCTCGGCTCCGGGCCTTCCGGCAACGTCGCAGGCTTCGTCGAATCCTTGGCGGCGGAGGTGTTTTCGCCGGAAGGCTCGCCGTCGCCAGCGCTATCGGTGGAGTCTGTCGCGGAGGTGTCGGACGACTCATCCGAAGCGGACTCTTCTCCGAAGTGGCCGCGCGCGGCGGCGCGGAAATCGTCATCGAGGGGGAGGGCGAGTTTCTCGCCCGTATCCGCGATTTCGCATTCGACGGTCTCGGACTCCGTATCGACCCCGACGATCGCGATTTTTCGCATCCGCTCCTCCTGACGATCCTTATGCGTGCGGCGCGCCGATCGCAGTCAGCTGACCGCGCGGCGCGCCGCTTGCTTGGACCCATGTTAGGGCAGATGTTTGTCGATATCGCGCCGAAAGCGCCGAGTTCGGCAAATCTTCCGTTGCAGATGCCTATCCCCGGCGCCCGGGCGCGCCGCGTAGGAATTACTTGCCGAGGTTCTCCACGACGAAATCGATGCACGAGGTGAGCTTCGAGACATCGTCCGGCTCGATGGCCGGGAACATGCCGATGCGCAGCTGATTCCGGCCCAGCTTGCGATACGGCTCGGTGTCGACGATGCCGTTCGCGCGGAGCGTCTTGGCGACCGCGGCGGCGTCGACGTCGTCCGAGAAATCGATCGTACCGACGACCTGTGAACGCAATGCCGAATCGGCGACGAACGGCGTGGCGAACTCGCTCTTCTCCGCCCACTCGTACAGGCGCGAGGACGAATCGGCGGTGCGGCCGGTGGCGAAGTCGAGCCCACCGTTGGAGTTCATCCACTCGATCTGATCAGCCATGAGCAGCAGCGTCGCAATCGCAGGGGTGTTGTAGGTCTGGTTCTTGCGCGAGTTGTCGACCGCGGTGGGGAGGGAAAGCGACTCCGGCACCCAGCGGCCGGTGTCGGCGATCTCGCCGACCCGCTCGAGCGCGGCCGGGCTCATGATCGCGATCCACAGGCCGCCGTCGGAGGCGAAGCACTTCTGCGGGGCGAAGTAGTAGACATCGGTGTCCGCGATGTCGACGGGCAGGCCGCCGGCGCCGGACGTCGCGTCGATCGCGACGAGTGCGTTCTCCGAGCCCGCGGGGCGCTGCACCGGCACGGCGACGCCCGTCGAGGTCTCGTTGTGTGCCCAGCCTATGAGGTCGACCGACGGATCCGAGGTCGGCTCGGGCGCCGAGCCCGGCTCCTCGGACACGACGATCGGCTCGGAGAGGAACGGCGCGCCGCCGGCGACCTTGGCGAACTTCGAGGAGAACTCGCCGTAAGTGAGGTGCAGCGACTTCTCGCGGATAAGTCCGAACGCCGCGGCATCCCAGAATGCGGTCGTGCCGCCGTTACCGAGCACCACCTCGTACCCCTCGGGCAGCGAGAACAGCTCGGCGAGGCCGTCGCGCACGCGGCCGACCGTGTTCTTCACCGGCGGCTGGCGGTGGCTCGTGCCGAAGATCTCCGCACCGGACGTGACCAGGGACTGCAGCTGCTCGGGGCGGACCTTCGACGGGCCGCAGCCGAAACGGCCGTCTCCGGGCAGCAGGTCGGCGGGGATGGTCAGGTTCTCGCTCATAGAAAATGGCGACCTTTCGTTTCGGTGATCGATCCTTGGCACGGCTAACAGCACCCAAGTGTATAAAACGCGGCACCGGGGCGCCGTGGTGTGGATTACGCTCACGCTACGCCCGCCGCCTGCGCCGGCGGAAGCGCCCATCGCCGCGGGGCTCGCGCGGCGCGATATCGTGGCAGGCATGCCCTCCACCCCGCATGGCCCCGCCGCCTCGCAGGTCCCCGACGATTTTCGCAGGCTGCGCGAGAGCTACGGCCTCAACGACCGGCTGCTCGATCCCGCGGACCTCGAGGGCGGATGGTCCGCCCTGCTCACGCGGTGGATCGCCGACGCCGCGTCCGCCGGGGAACGCGAACCGAACGCCATGGTGCTCGCGACGTGCGACGTCATAGACGGAATCGGATATCCGAGCACCCGCACGGTCCTGTGCAAGGGCGTTTCCGCCGACGGCGTGCGGTTTTTCACCACGCGCACCTCGCGCAAGGGCTCCCAGCTCGCAGCAAATCCGCGGGCATCCGCGACGTTCCCGCTGCTCGAAGCCGAGCGGCAGGTGCATCTCGAAGGCCTCGTCGTGCCGCTGGATGACGTCGCAAGCCGCGAATACTGGGCCACACGATCGCGCGAATCGCAGATCTCGGCATGGGCGTCGGCGCAATCGCGTCCCGTGGCGGGGGCTCCCGAACTGCGGGAGCTGTACGCCGAGGCGGCCGCGCGTTTCACCGGCCCCGGCGGGGAAGAGCTTCCCGTGCCGATGCCGGCGTATTGGGGAGGTTATGAACTGCGTCCCGATCGCGTGGAATTCTGGCAAGGGGGTGCCGGACGATTCCATGATCGACTCGTCGCGACCCGGGAGTCGACCGGCGATGACGGGGAGGCGGCGCACAGCGACCGGCCTTCCGGCGACGGCGGGCGCGAGGGCGAAAGCGTGCTGGCCTGGCGCGTGGAAAGGCTCCAACCCTGACCGCATTGCGTGAGCCCCAGCGCATTTAACAGTCTCGGTTAGTCCTCGCCAACCGGCTTTCGCTGAGTGAATAATGAGGGGACCATATGCCGCAGCACCGGTGTACGGGCTAAAGTGGACACGACTGGGACGACCAGGCTTACGGACGCTCACACATGAACCACCAAAACCTGGTGCGCGTCCGTGCCATCGTGTGCCCGCATCGAAAACGGTGGGGCGCAAACGCACAACGTACCGAGCTTGAGAGGTCAACGCATGCCTGCAGAAGCGAACGGAATGGCCACCCTTTCCACGCCCAACGGAGATCTGGACCTGGAAGTGGTTAAGGCCACCGAGGGCAGTTCGGGCATGCAGCTCGGCAAGCTGCTCGGAGAGACAGGGATGACGACGCTCGACGTCGGTTTCGTCAACACCGCCGCGTGCCAATCGGAGATCACCTTCATCAATGGTGATGAGGGAATACTCCGCCACCGCGGTTACCCGATCGACCAGCTCGCCGAGAAGGCATCGTTCCTCGAGGTGTCGTACATCCTCATCTACGGCGAGGACCCGACCCCGGCTCAGCTGCAGTCGTTCACAGAGTCGATTATGGGCGAGACCTCGCTGCCCGAGATCATTTCGCCGGTGCTGCGCGCGTTCCCGACCGACACCCACCCGATGCCCGTGCTCTCCGCCGGTGTGTCGCTGTTCGGCACGCTGGGCGACGACATCAGCATCAAGGACGACAAGCAGATCGATCTCGCCACCGCGCGTCTGCTCGGCCGCACGCCGACGCTTGCGGCAGCGATCCACCGCGTACGGGCCGGCAAGGAACCTATCGCCCCCGATGCATCGCTCGGCTACGTCGGAAACCTTCTCCGAATGACCTTTGGCGAGGACTACGAGATCACCGACGAGCTCGTCCGCGCGCTCGACATGCTTCTCGTTCTCCACGCCGACCACGAGCAGAACTGCTCGACCTCGACCGTCCGCATGGTCGGTTCGTCCAATGCGCCGCTGTACGCCTCGATCGTCGGCGGCATCAATGCTCTTTACGGGCCTTTGCACGGCGGCGCCAACCAGGCCGTTCTCGAAATGCTCGAGCGCATACATGAAAACGAGGGCGGCGACGCCACCAAGTACATGGACAAGGTCAAGAACAAGGAAGACGGCGCGAAGCTCATGGGCTTCGGCCACCGCGTCTACAAGTCCTACGACCCGCGCGCGGCCATCGCGAAGAAGTTCGCGACCGATGTGCTGTCCAAGGCCAACGATCCTCTGCTCGAGATCGCCCAGGCCCTCGAGGAGAAGGCACTCGCCGATGATTACTTCGTCGAGCGGAAGCTATACCCGAACGTTGATTTCTACACCGGCCTCATCTACCGTGCGATGGGCTTCCCGACCGAGATGTTCACCGTCTTGTTCGCGCTCGGCCGTATGCCCGGTTGGATCGCGCACTGGCGCGAGCAGCACTCCGATCCCGCCACCAAGATCAATCGTCCGCGCCAGGTGTACGTCGGCGCGACGGAAAAGAACTTCGTACCGGTATCCGAGCGTTAGGATCGGGGGAACCGGTCGGCATCGCCGAGGTCCGGTTCTCGCCGGACCGGCAGCCGTGTGCTGTCCGCTCGTCGGATGTTCCGACAAGCAGATACCGGCCGACTCCTCGGCGGAAAGCACTGCCGAGACAACTGTTACACAATCAGAGGACTCCGAAATGACTCTCGAAAAGCCAGAGATCGAGCCCGCAGAAGGCCCTGCCCCGACCGAACTCGTCATCGAGGACGTGATCGTGGGCGACGGAGCCGAGGCCGTCGCTGGCGGGAATGTCACTGTGCATTACGTCGGTGTCGACTTCGAAAATGGCGAGCAGTTCGACTCGTCCTGGGATCGCGGGGAGTCGATCTCGTTCCCGCTCAACGGTCTGATCCAGGGCTGGCAGGAAGGTATTCCGGGCATGAAGGTCGGCGGTCGCCGCAAGCTGACGATCCCGCCGGAAATGGCCTACGGCACCTCGCCGGCCCTGCACCCGCTCGGCGGACGCACGCTGGTGTTCATGATCGACCTGATCGACGCCTAGGCAACGCGACCGCACGCATGAACTTGTTCGGCCCCCGGAATCTTCCGGGGGCCGAGTTCTATTTCTCCGAAGTTGCTAACTCTCCGCTGCGTGGCGGACGAGCTCCTCGAGGATTTCGAGGTCGACGTCTTCGGGTTTGTTGATCCAGATACACCCCGCGCCGACCTTGTGCTTGCCCAGCGCGGCGAGGAGTTCGTCGGAGCGCGGGTGACCCTGGAGACCGTAGAGCGCGAGGTTGGCCTTGCGCGGGCTGAACCCCGTCTGGAACCAGTCGCCCTCCCGCCCGGTGTGCGAGGTGTAGTGGACTTCGCCGTACCCGACCATGGACGGCCCCCACATCACCGGTGTCTCCCCGGTGGCGCGATTGAACAGCTTCAGCAGCAACGCGCCGTGCTCCCGGCGCTTCGGTCAGGGAAGCTCGTCGATCCACTCCGAAGGTATGACGTCGGTGGGCGCGGTCTTGATATCGGCCGCATGTTTGCCGGTGTGCCCCTTGGTGACGGTGGCGCCGAGCTTCTTCGGCGCCGGCACGGTTCCGCCGAGCGTCGTGCCCTGCGCCCGCAGCACCTCCTGGAGACGGTCGAGCGCACGCGGGCCGACTCCGTGGAGCGCGGCCAGCTCCGCGTAGTCGGCACCGGCGAGCGATTCCACGTCGGCGTAGCCCGCTGCCCGAAGCGCTCCGCGGGCGGGATTGCCCATCCCGGCGACGTCATCGAACGATGTCGGCATGGCCGCTAGTCCGCCTCTCCGCGCAGGACCGGCGCGAGCGCGTCGAGCACGTCGGGATCCTCGATCGTGGACGGCACGTTGGGGGTCTGCCCGTCGGCGATCTGACGCATGGTCTTGCGCAAGATCTTGCCCGAGCGGGTCTTCGGCAGCCCCTGCACTATATGGGTGTCGCGGAACGAGGCCACCGCGCCGATGTGCTCGCGCACGAGCGCGGCGAGCTCCTCCCGAAGCGTCGACGGGTCGGCGACGACCCCGGACTTGAGCACCACGTATCCGACGGGAAGCTGGCCCTTGAGCTCGTCTTTCACTCCGATGACGGCGACCTCCGCAACATCGGAGTGGATACCGATCGCGGCCTCGATGGAACCGGTGGACAGGCGGTGGCCTGCGACGTTGATGACATCGTCGGTGCGCCCCATGACAAACACGTAGCCGTCGGAATCGATGTACCCGCCGTCGCCGGTCGCGTAGAAGCCCTCGAACGTGGACATGTACGAGGAGACGAAACGTTCGTCGTCGTTCCACAGCCCGAGCATGTTGCCGGGGGCCAGCGGCAGCCGCACCGCGAGGTTGCCCTCGACGCCCGGGGCCACCTCGTTGCCCTCGCCGTCGAGAACGACGAGGTCGGACCCGGGCACGGCGACGGTTGGCGAGCCGAGCTTGATCGGCATGGGGGCGAGTCCGCGCAGGTTCGAGGCGAGCGGCCAGCCGGTCTCGGTCTGCCACCAGTTGTCGATAACCGGCTTGCCGAGCTGGTCCATCGCCCACGTCTGGGTTTCGGGATCGAGCCGCTCGCCGGCGGAGAACAGCGTCTCGAACTTCGACAGATCGTATTTGCCGATCTCCTCGCCGTTCGGGTCGACGCGGCGGATCGCGCGAATCGCGGTCGGCGCGGTGAACATTGCGCGGACGCCATGCTCGGCGATGACCCGCCAGAACGCGCCGGCGTCCGGGGTGCCCACCGGTTTGCCCTCGTAGAGCACGGTCGTGGCGCCTACGAGTAGCGGCGCGTACACGATGTAGGAGTGCCCGACGACCCAGCCGACGTCGGACGCGGTCCACCACACGTCGCCGGCGGACATGCCGTAGACGTTCCACATCGACCAGGCCAGGGCGACGGCGTGCCCGCCGTTGTCGCGGACGACGCCCTTGGGCAGCCCTGTCGTGCCGGAGGTGTAGAGGATGTACAGCGGGTCGGCGGAGTCGAGCTCTTCCGGAACGGCGGCCTCCGCACCGTCGACGAAATCCGCCCACCGCACCCACGCCGCGCCGCGCGCCTCTTCACCGGTGGGCAGCGCATCGCGGCCGAATTCCGCGCGCTCGTGCACGACGACGGTCGTGGGCGTATGCCGGGCCAGCTCCAACGCCTTCACGATGATCGGCACATACGGGACCTGCCGGCTCGGCTCGATCCCTCCATCCGAGGTAAGTATGACGGCGGGCTTGGCGTCATCCACGCGGATCGCGAGCTCGGGTGCCGCGAATCCGCCGAACACGACCGAATGGACCGCACCGATGCGTGCGCACGCCAGGATCGCCACGAGTGCCTCGGGGATCATCGGCATGTAGACGACGACGCGGTCGCCTTTGCGAACCCCATCGGCCTGCAGCGCACCCGCCAGCCGCGACACGCGCGCCAGGAGCTCGTTGTAGGTGATGGTCTGCGAGGTGCCGGTGACGGGGGAGTCGTAGATGATTGCGGCCTGTTCGCCGCGGCCCGAATCGACGTGCCGGTCGACAGCGTTGTAGCAGGTGTTGAGCTTGCCGCCGGGGAACCACTTATTGTGCGGGGAGTTCGATACATCGACGGCGGAGCTCGGCGGCTGGATCCAATCGATGAGCCGGGCCGCCTCGAGCCAGAAGCCGTCGCGGTCCGTGACGGATTGCTCGAATGCCTTGTCGTATGCCTCGCGCTCGGCGGTCGTTGGGGATGGAGATTCCTGGGACACGGATGGACTCCTTCGGTTCGTTCTCGATTCGGGGCTTCGATATGGCGCCGAACCGATCGCCGTCAATGGCTCGTGCGGCGGAACTTCCGGCGAGTGCGATCGATTTTAGTCGAATGCCCGCCGCGGGACCCGGGTTTCTACGAGAGCATTCGGTAGCGGCGCAGCCGGTCGGACTGACGGATGTGTTGCGGCGTGCGGCGGGCGTACTTGAGGCCCTCGGCGATCGATTCGGCGAGACGATGGCAGAACGCGACGGGCTCGTCCGCCGCGTCGGGCTTTTCGGCGATGATCTCGTCGACAATGCCGTGTCGAAGCAGTTCCGGCGCCGAGACATGTTGCGAGCGGGCCATATCCGCCGCCCGGTCGGGCGTGCGGTGGACGATCGCGCTTGCCCCCTCCGGCGGTAGTGGCGAAAGCCATCCGTTCTCTGCGCACAGCACCTTGTCTGCGGGGAGCAGCGCGAGCGCCCCTCCGCCGGTTCCCTGCCCCATGATCACCGAGATCGTGGGAGAGGGGAGGGTGACGAGATCGGCCAGGCTCCGCGCGATCTCTCCGGCCAGTCCGCCTTCCTCGGCGTCTTTCGAAAGGTCGGCGCCACGCGTGTCGATGATGGCGACCAGCGGCACCCCTAGTTCGCGGGACAAACGCATCCCGCGGCGAGCGGTGCGAAGCGTTTCCGGCCCCATCGGCCGGTCGCGTTCGATCACTCGGTCCTGGCCGACGATGACAGCGGCCTGCCCGCGAATCCTCCCGAGACACAGCGACAGGGGCCCGGAATCCTCACCCTGACCGGTGCCCGACAAGGGAACGAGATCCGAGACCGCGGTGGAGAGGAATGATTTCGTGCCCGGACGATCCTGGCGTCTGGTCGACTCGACGGACCTCCACGGATCCTGACTTTCCGGGACGAACACCGGGTTGGGCCCCGTTGCGTCGTCCTCGTGGGGTTCTACGATCTGAGGTGAGAGTTCCTCCTCGGTGGGTGGGTCCATGCACAACACCCGCAATGTGCGGTGGGTGCGGTCTCGGACGTGGCGATTTCCCACGACTCCGTCGATGACGCCCTTGTTCGCGAGGTTCTCCGATTCCTGCACGCCATCGGGGAAAGGCTCGTCGTAGAGCGTTTCGTACACACGTGGGCCGAGAAAGCCGACGAGCGCCCTTGGCTCGGCGACGGTGACGTGTCCGAGAGATGCCCACGAGGCGAACACGCCGCCTGTCGTGGGGTGGCGTAGGTAGACGAGGTAGGGGAGCCCCGCAGACTTGTGGGCGGCGACGGCGGCCGCGATCTTGATCATCTGGACGAAGGCAACAGTGCCCTCCTGCATCCTCGTTCCGCCGGACGTGGGCGCGGCGAGTACGGGAAGGCGCTCCGCGGTGGCACGCTGAATCGCCTCGGTGACACGGCTCGCCGCGGCGACTCCGATGGAACCGGCGAGAAACTTGAATTCGCCGATCACCACGCAGACAGGCCGGCCGAAGAGGGTTCCCTGGCCGGTGACGACGGACTCGTCCACGCCGGACTTCTCTCTTGCCGCAGCCAATTCCTCCGGATAGTTCTCAATCGATTGAGCCCACATCGGAGGGCCGGTCGGGCTGTCCCAGGACACGAAGCTGCCTTCGTCCAGGACCAGATCGCGAAGTTCTGCGGCGGAGATTCGTGGCATATCCCGATAGTAGGCAGTGCCGGGCGGTCCCGTGGCCCATATCGACGGCGCACGCCGGGTACCGTTACCGATAGACATGTCCGAAAGGTGCTGGTCATCCCAGGTGGTGGCTTCCGCCTGCATTTTTCGAAAGTGAATGAGGTTGCGAATGCTGGAAGTACGTCGCGAGGGCGCGGTGGCCGTCATCGCCATGGATCGGCACGAGAAGCGAAATTCGATCAATGCCGACGTGTGCCGCGCACTCCGCGAGGCCTTCGAAGAGCAGGTCGCGACCCTCGACGCCGACGACCCGGTCCGCGTCATCATGTTCACCGGCAACGGCACTGCCTTCTCGGCCGGCGCCGATCTCGGCGGCGGTGTGTACTCCGAGGAATTCTACGACCAGCACGAGCGGCTTCTGCGGACCATGGAGTCGATCCCGATCCCGGTGGTCGCCGCCGTGAACGGACCGGCCGTGGGCGCCGGCGTCCAGCTCGCCCTCGCCGCGGACCTTCGGGTGATGGACCCACAGGCATTCCTTGCGGTTCCGGTTGTCAAGGTCGGGCTTGCTCTGGACTGGTGGACGGTTCAACGCGCCTCCGCCGTCATAGGTGGTGGGCATGCGCGGACCCTTCTGTACTCGGCGCAGCCGGTCGATGCGAACTTTTGCGAACGCGTCGGCTTCGCCAACAAGATCGGGGACGCGACCGAGGCGATGGCGTACGCGCCTCTGTCGCTGCAGCACATCAAGGCCGTGATCAACGACGATCTCGCGCGCGCCGACCACGACCCGGCTCGCGAGGAACTACAGCGCAAGGCGTGGTACTCCGACGACGCCTCCGAATTCCGTACTGCGCGTCAGGAGAAGCGCACGCCGAAGTTCACCGGCAAGTAAAGAACACTTCCGAACGCGACTTTCGTAGAGGGGCGCCCGCAAATGCGGGCGCCCCTCTTTTGTTTACCGACCTACGTAATGCTGCGGAAACACATATTGCGGCTGGATTTACGAGGGGTAGCTGGACAGATGTTCACATGTGTACTTCACGCTTCGTGAACAATGTCAACGCATTGAACTGGGTAAGTAAAGGCAAAAAGCTTAAAAGTTGAGGTTTGATTCAACATTTATAAGTGTTCTGTGCCACACTTATCTGGTCATTGGTTGGCCCCGTCGTTCACCCGGTTCCCGGGGCGTCGGATATCAGCGAAGGGAGGGAATCCGTGTCCACACCGGCAGAGTCCAACGCGGATCCTCATGCTGCAGGAGAGGCGGAAACCCCGCGCGTTCTCACGGCAGCAGAATTTCATGCAGCACGCCAAAGTCCCGAGTTCCAGGAGCTGAAACGACGGTTCAGGAAGTTCGTCTTCCCCATGACCGTCGCGTTCCTTCTCTGGTACTTCCTCTACGTCCTGTTCGCCGTGTATGCCGTCGATTTCATGTCGACGAACGTGATCGGCGAAATCAACGTCGGGCTGATTTTCGGGGTTCTCCAATTCGTGAGCACATTCGGGATCACGGCCCTCTACATTCGCTTCGCCGATCGCCAGGTCGATCCGCGTGCGGCTGAAATTCGGAACAAGATGGAGAACGGGGACTACCGGTGAGCGACTACCTACTCGATATTCACGAGCTCGTTCCAGGTGAGGCGGTCGGCTCGACCGTACTGAACATGGTCGTGTTCGGCATCTTCATCGTCATCACGATGGGCCTCGTCATCCGGGCATCGAACTCCACCAAATCGGCGGCCGACTTCTATACCGCATCGGGCGGGTTCTCGGGCACGCAGAACGGATTTGCGATCGCCGGCGACTACCTCTCGGCAGCTTCGTTCCTCGGTATCGCAGGGGCAATCGCGGTGCAGGGGTACGTGGCCTGGCTCGTCGCCCTCCTGCTGGTCGCGGAGCTCATGCGCAACACCGGCCGCTTCACGATGGCGGACGTGCTCTCGTTCCGCCTGCAGCAGCGGCCGGTCCGCATGGCCGCCGCGCTGGCCACTCTCGCGGTGTGCTTGTTCTACCTGATCGCCCAGATGGCGGGCGCCGGCGGGCTCGTCGCGCTCCTGCTCAACATCGATAGCGAGACCGGCCAATCCATCGTCGTCGCCATCGTCGGCGTGCTCATGATTCTCTACGTCCTCATCGGCGGTATGAAGGGAACGACATATGTGCAGATGATCAAGGCGGTGCTGCTGGTCGGTGGCGTCCTCATCATGTGCCTGCTGGTCCTCATCGCCGTGCGCGGTAACTTCTCCGAGCTGCTCTCCGCCGCGGTCAACCGATCGGGCGAACCGCTCACCGATCCGGGCCTCAAGTACGGCGCCTCCGAGACGACGAAGCTCGACTTCCTCTCCCTCGGCATCGCGCTCGTATTCGGTACCGCCGGCCTTCCACACGTGCTCATGCGCTTCTACACGGTGCCGACCGCAAAGGAAGCACGCCGCTCGGTCACCTGGGCGATTGCTCTCATCGGCGCCTTCTACCTGTTCACGCTCGTGCTCGGTTTCGGCGCCGCCGCAATGGTCGGCTCCGATGTGATCGAGGCGGCGCCCGGCGGCGTCAACTCTGCGGCTCCGCTCCTCGCCTACGCGTTGGGTGGCGAGATCTTCATGGGAGTTATCTCCGCAGTCGCCTTCGCGACGATCCTCGCGGTGGTCGCCGGTCTGGCAATCTCGGCTTCCGCCTCGCTCGCGCACGACATCTACAACGGGGTCATCAAGCACGGCCAGGCCTCGGAGGCCCAGCAGCTCAAGGTCTCACGGATCACGGTGGTCGTCATCGGCATCGTGGCGATCGTGCTCGGAATCGGCGCAATGGGGCAGAACATCGCGTTCCTCGTCGCCCTCGCGTTCGCGGTCGCGGCATCGGCCAACCTGCCGACGATCATCTACTCCCTGTTCTGGCGGCGCTTCAACACGAGGGGCGCGCTGTTCTCGATCTACGGCGGACTCATTTCCACGCTAGTGCTCATCTTCTTCTCGCCGGCCATCTCCGGGTCCGAGACAGCGATGCTCCCGAACGTCGACTGGGCGATCTTCCCGCTGTCCAACCCGGGAATCATCTCGATCCCCTTCGGCTTCCTCATGGGCATAATCGGCACATTCCTCGGCAAGTCCGACGAATTCCCGGACAAGGAAGCGGAGATGGAAGTGCGCTCGATGACCGGCGTCGGCGTCGAGAAAGCTGTCCAGCACTAATCCTTCTACGAACGCTCCAACCACGCGGGGCCGGCGGCACAATGCCGCCGGCCCTGCTTGCGTATTCGCACATTACTTAGCGCCCGAAACCGATGTCAGCAGCGTCGAATTTGCGCAAACTCTACTTTTATCGTCTCGATCACGATAAGGTCACAGGGTCAAAAGCGGCAGGTGACCCCGGGAACGCCGGGCGTCCATGGGAAATAGTGTGCTCGTTTAAATGCGCGATAGGTCTGGAGAGAGATGGGTTCGAGGCATCGCGCAGCGACGGATGGTGTCCACAGTGCGCGAAAGGTTCTGGTTCGGGCATTCGTGCTTGTGGCGATTGTCATCATCGCCGTCGCCCTCTATCGAGTGGCAACGGGAAAGCCGCTATTGCCGTGCGGCAGCAGCGACCCGGTAACCCTCGCAGCCGACCCTTCGATCTCCGAGGAAATAGGGCAACTCGTCGCAGATGCGGGCGACGATGGATGTATGTCCATCGAGGTCGAGAGTACGTCCACGGGAGCGATGCTGCGCAGACTCGCCGACCGCGAGGAGCTTCCTGATCTCTGGGTCCCCACGTCGTCGGTGCAGTCCGATCGGGTTTCTCGCGATTCGCAGCTGCCTTTCGAGACCGTCCTCAACTCGGTGGCCTCGACACCTGTAGTGCTGGCGGTCAAGAACGGGGAGCCGTCCGTCCGGAGCTGGACCGAGGCCCTCGGCACACCGGGAACGATTGTTGACGACGTCGCCGATTCGGGCGTCGCCGATGGCGCCATGCTCGCCGCCGCGGCTGAAAGGGAAAAGGGGCTTGTCAGCACCGAGCAGGTTCAGCAGTCGCTCGCCGTTCTTGCACAGGGGCAGCGGCCCTCGAACGAAGGACTTGTGGATCAGCTCGCCAAGACGGGCGGGGTCGCCGTCGTCACCGAGCAGGAGCTTGCCGCGCGCGGAGAACAGAACGAAGCAGACGGAATCCACACCCAGGTGCCCGTCACCGGCGCGAACTACCTCAGCTATCCGCTGGTCGTCAGCGCGCAAGACCCGGGTCGCCGCGACGATGTGCGCAAGGCCGCCCAAAATCTCGCAGACAAGGCAACGGATGAGGAATTCGCGAACACGCTCGCAGAGTCCGGCTTCCGTACCGCCGATCGCGCCCCGCTGGATGGCGAAGCAGGCGTCGGAGAGACAGAGCGCCTAGTCGTCCGTGACTCCGGCGTGCTCGACGAGGCAGTCCGCGAGTGGCGGTTGATGTCGATGCCCACGAATTCCCTCGCGCTCGTCGACTCCTCGGGGTCGATGGGTCTGGAGGTGCCTTCGCTCGGCACCACTCGGATGGGGATGATGGTCCAAACTCTGACCCGAGGCGTGGAGTATTTCTCCGGCTCGTCGGCGCTTGGCCTGTGGGCCTTCAACGCGGCGGACCCGACGCGCACCGAACCGTACGTCGAGATCCAGCCGCTCGGCAGGCTCAGCGGTCCCTCCGCCTCCGGTGTCCAGGGCACCTATCGCGACGACCTCGTCTCCGGCCTCGCCAGTCTGCCCGAGCACGTCGGTGGAGCGACGGAGCTGTACTCCACGGTCCTCTCCGCGTACCGTTCGGTCCTCGATTCCTACGATCCCAACGCCATCAACACCATCATGGTGTTCAGCGACGGCGCGAACGATGCCGCCGAGACCATCGGTCGCGACCAGTTCTTCGCCCAGCTCCGCGAAATGCAGGATCCGCAGCGCCCGGTAAAGGTCGTCACGATCGGTGTCCTCGATGACGTCGACCCCACCGTCCTCGCGGAGATCGCCGATGCGACCGGCGGCTCCAGCCACATCTCCCGCACGCCCGAGGAGATCCCGCAGGTCTTCGCCGCTGCGATCGCCGACCGCAGTACCCCCGCCTGATACCAAGCGTCCGCCCGCGACTCCTCGACCCATCACCCATGACGTCGGACCTGCCGATCCCTCGCGCCCGCGGTTGAATCCGCCGTGCGGGTACCGTCGGTTTCACGCCATCAATCGGCACCAGCACAACGAGATCGGGTGATCACGCGCCATGACTGATCGAGAGTTCGACGTCATCGTTTTCGGAGCCACGGGCTTCGTCGGAAAGCTCACGGCGGCCTATCTCGCCGAGCATGCACCGGAGGGCACGCGCATCGCGCTCGCCGGGCGCACGCGTTCCAAGCTCGAAAAGGTCCGCGGGGAACTGCCGGCGGCCGCGGCGCAGTGGCCGCTCGTCGTCGCCGACGCCGACTCTGCAGAGGAGCTCGGGGAGATGGCCTCTCGTACCCGCGTCGTGTGCACGACCGTCGGACCCTACCTGCGCTACGGCGAGAAACTCGTCGAAGCCTGTGCCAAGGAGGGCACCGACTACGTCGATCTCACCGGCGAGGTGCCCTTCGTGCGGACGACGATCGACAAGTTCGACGAGACCGCCAAGGGGAGCGGTGCCCGCATCGTCCACGCCTGCGGCTTCGATTCTGTCCCGAGCGACATCGGCGCCTTCGCCCTCCATAAGCGCGTCGAAAAAGATGGTGCAGGCCAGATGGGCGATACGACGATGATCGTTCGGAGCTTCCGCGGCGGCATCAGCGGCGGAACGATCGACTCCATGCGTGTCATCGCTCGCCAAGCGACGGATTCCGATGTCCGCAAGGTCCTGGGCAACCCGCACGCACTCTCGTCGACGGGGGCGCCGAAGCCCGCCGGCGGTGAGCGGCTGCGCGAACCGAGCGATCTCGCTCCGGTCGATGCCGCCAAGGTCGATCCGAGCCTCAAGGGCACGCTCGCCCCGTTTTTCATGGCCAGCTCGAACACGCGCATCGTGCGCCGCTCGAACGCGGTGCTCGGGGGCGCCTACGGGGAGAAGTTCCGCTACGGCGAAGCGATGTATGTCGGCGACACCCCGGGCGTATCGACTGTCACCGCGAGTGCGGTCGCCGCCGTCACTGCCGGGTTTTTCGGTCTTATGGCGGTGAAGCCGCTCGCGCCGCTCGTCGATCGCGTGTTGCCGAAGCCGGGGGATGGTCCGAGCGAATCGG
>DGYFI06202__coassemble_765_pt1 | contig 17254 bp, 12 predicted proteins | sample DGYFI06202__metabat2_low_PE_038 | metagenome-assembled genome bin DGYFI06202
TCGGGCTCGGCGATTGGGTCCGTGCTCTGGACGCGGGGCTGTCGACGGTGCTCACCGGCGGCGGGGCCGCGCTTTCCGGAGGGCAACGTCGCCGGCTCCTGCTCGCGAGAGCGCTGCTCACCGACGCGCCGATCCTGCTGCTCGACGAACCGACCGAGCACCTCGACGCCGACGGGCGCGCCGCGATCCTCGAGATTCTCGACGGACGGGACTTGCCCGGCGCGCGCCGATCCCGCACGGTGATACTCGTCCGCCACGATCCGGACGCCTGGGCGGGGATCGACGGCAGCCGAGACGACGCTGTCGATGACCACGCGCAATCGTGAGGAAACCCTCAACAATGCAGGTAGATAGCGGTTTTTGAGGCCTCCCTCATTTTCGCTTCCCGCGCGGGGGCGGACTAGAGTCTCCCCTTGGTAAGGAGTTGCTCCGGCCACACGCGCCCATAGAGCCGCGGCGGGGAGCAGCCCACGTGAACAGACCAGGAGTGAGACTTCCGACATGGGTCATTACAAGAGCAACGTCCGCGACCTCGAGTTCAACCTCTTCGAGGTCCTCGGCATCAACGAGTCCCTGGACGCCGGCGAGTTCGGCGACCTGGACACCGACACCGCCAAGGCCATCCTCCACGAAATCGCCACGCTGGCCGAAGGGCCGATCGCCGAGTCGTTCGCCTCCGCCGACCGTAACCCGCCGGTCTTCGATCCGGAGACGCACACCGTGTCCATCCCCGAGGACTTCAAGAAGTCGCAGGCCGCCTACATGGACAGCGGTTTCTGGTCGATGGGCCTTCCCGAGGCACTCGGCGGCACCCCGGCACCCAGCGCACTTGGTTGGGCCCGGGGCGAGCTGATCCTCGGCGCCAACCCGGCCGTGTTCATGTACGCCGCCGGCCCGGCCTTCGCCGGCGTCGCGTACGAGAACTCCAGCGATGACGCACAGCGCCGCCGCGCCGAGCTCGCGGTCGAGCGCAACTGGGGCGCCACCATGGTGCTCACCGAGCCCGACGCCGGTTCCGACGTCGGCGCCGGCCGGACCAAGGCGATCAAGCAGGATGACGGCTCGTGGCACATCGAGGGCGTCAAGCGGTTCATCACCTCCGCCGACTCCGACGACATGTTCGAGAACGTCATCCACCTCGTGCTCGCGCGCCCCGAGGGTGCCGGACCGGGCACGAAGGGTCTGTCGCTGTTCTACGTGCCGAAGTTCCACTTCGACGAGCAGACAGGCGAGCTCGGCGAGCGCAACGGCGCGTTCGTCACCAACGTCGAGCACAAGATGGGCCTCAAGGTCTCGGCCACGTGTGAGCTGACCTTCGGCGGCCACGGCGTTCCGGCCAAGGGCTGGCTCATCGGCGATGACCTCAACCTCGGCATCCGCCAGATGTTCGACGTCATCGAGCACGCCCGCATGATGGTGGGCACGAAGGCGATCGCGACCCTGTCGACCGGTTACCTCAACGCGCTCGAGTACGCCAAGGAGCGCGTGCAGGGCGGCGACCTCACGCAGATGACGGACAAGACCGCCCCGCGCGTGACGATCACCCATCACCCGGACGTGCGCCGCGCGCTCATGCGCCAGAAGGCGTTCTCCGAGGGCCTGCGTTCGGTGTACATGTACACCGCCGCGCACCAGAACCCGGAAACCGCCGCGCGCGTGTCCGGCGCCGACGAGGGCCTCGCCTTCCGCGTCAACGACCTGCTGCTCCCGATCGTCAAGGGTGTCGGCTCCGAGCGCGCCTACGAGGTGCTCACCGAGTCGCTCCAGACCTTCGGCGGTTCGGGCTTCCTCCAGGACTACCCGCTCGAGCAGTACATCCGCGACGCCAAGATCGACTCGCTCTACGAGGGCACCACGGCGATCCAGGCGCAGGACTTCTTCTTCCGCAAGATCGCCCGAGACCAGGGAAAGGCGCTCGGCCACCTGTCGTCGAAGATGAAGGAATTCATCGATAACGACAAGTCCGGTGGCAAGCTCGACGCCGAGCGCAAGATCCTCGCCGAGTCGATCGAGGCATACGAGGCCATCATCGGCAAGGCCATCGAGTACGCGATGGGCGCCTCCGAGGAGCCCACCAACCTTTACAAGATCGGCCTCGTCTCCGTCCGCGTGCTCATGGCGTTCGGCGATCTCATGATGGCGTGGCGACTGCTCGTCGGCGCCGAGGTCGCGATTGCTGCGCTCGACAACGCCTCCGGCGACGACAAGTCGTTCTACACCGGCAAGATCGAGGCTGCGAAGTGGTTCACCCGTAACGAGCTTCCGGCGATCCAGCAGGTCAAGAACCTCGTCGACGATGTCGATCTCGGCATCATGGAGATGGACGAAGCCGCGTTCTAAGTCCCCCGGCGGGCCCGCACCGCCGAATGGCCCCGCACACGGAATGCCCCGTGTGCGGGGCTTTTTCATGCGCAATTCGGGAGCGTGGGCACCGAGTCGCGCACGTCTGCGGGTTGAAGGATGGATTGACGCCGCCCTCGCCTTCTGCTGCGCCGCGTCGGGCTCGACGGTGGATGAACCGGCATGAAATGCGGTGCGGGCCCGCCCCGACCTCAAAGGTCGAAAGGCGGGCCCGCGATATGCCGTGGCCGCGTGTCGCCGCCTACGGAGCGGGACGGGTGATGCCGGGGATTTCCGGCAGCGGGAACGGCAGGCCCGGCACCTCCGGCGGTGCCGGGGCCGGCGAGTCTCCGCCGCCGCCGTCTCCGCCGGCGTCGCCGCCGTTATTGCCGCCGCCGTTGCCATCACCCCCGCGATCGGGCGCAGGCGCACAGACAATGGCATCCACCGGGTCGTACACGCTGCGGAAGGTGTCCCTAGAGACCTCTCGCGTGCCCTGTGTGACGATGCGCGTCGCCACCGCCGTGTACCCGTCTCGGCCGGCACTCGGGCGGCAATCCTCGCCGCTCTCGCGCCTGGTCTCGGGGCGCTCGACGTTGGTGCGCGGCTGCTCTTCGGTGCGCACCTCGTACTGCGAGGTGCCCCACAGGCGCACCGTGATGCGGTTGCCGGTGGAGAACGCCTCGATCACCACGCCGGTGTTCTGCTGGTTCTTGAAACTCGTCGCCTGGGCGGCCGAGACGTCACGCGCCACCGGGAACGCGGGGTCGTCGACGCCGCGAGAGGTCCGCTGGAGCTCGGTCAAACCCGCCTCGTATGCGGCGTTGAAGAACGCCGTTGCGACCCCGTCTGCACCGGTATTGCCGGAGTAAGTTCCTGCGAGCTCGGCGAGGTTCGCCGTCTGGCCAGAGCGGACCAGATGCCCGTTGATCGCCGCGATCATCTCGTTCGCAGCCGAACCGGCGCTCACGTCGATACTGAATTCGCCGACCCGTTCGCGGATGCCCGCGGCCTCCGCGTCCTCGGTACTCAGCTCCGGCTCGGTGGTTTCGTAGGACACCGGAACGGTGCGCGGTCCGCGATCCTGGAGGCCTGCCTGCAGGCCGCCGAGCAGCGGGCCCCACTGGACCGTGCGGCCCATGACCGCCGGCTCGACCGTGACCGAGTTGCCCGAGAACACGAAGCTCGCGTCGCGCCCCTCGGTCTGGGTTTCCGAGAGCAGCGGGTCGAGAATCCCCTTGGCGGCCTCGGCGTTGTACTTCGGCTCGAGGCGATTGCCGTTACGTTCGAAGGTGAGGTACTCACCGATCCGGTCGCGCGGGAACTCGACCGGCACGGCGTTCGGCCCGCGCGGGTCGACCATATTCACGGTCGTCGTCGACGGCGAGCCCTTTTCATCGCCCTCCTCGCGCTCGTTGACGCGCAGCGGCACGTCCTTCGTTTCCGGCTCTCCGCCGTCAGGATTGACGCGTGAACCGACGAGCGTGACCGGTTCGGCCACTGCGGGTTCGGCGACCTTGTCGATGACCTCGCGGACCTGGTCCGCGTCGGTTTCCGTCGGCGTGTAGTCCACGGCGAGGTCGACGCCGTTCTCGTCGAGCCAGTGCGCGAGCACCGCATCGCGCGAGTCCTCGATGCGGACGCTCTGGCCATCGCGCGGGAGGATCGACTTGACCTCGGCGCGGTCGTACCAGATCGCGCCCTCGCGGGGATCGAGGTCCGCCTCGCGGGCGAGGGTCTCGAGGTAGCCGGTGAGCCGCTGGTCCGGGATGCGGCTCTCGATGCCGATTTCCTTGGAGCGGAAGAAGGAGATGAGGCGGGTAAACGGGTTGAGCGGCTGCTCACCGGCGCGGTCGAGCGTGCCGCGCCAGTCGACGCTGAGGCCGACCTGCTGCGGATCGAGCTCCGTCGAGACCACGCCGGCGCGGATCGCGATCGGGTCCGTCAGCCTCGGGCCGAGCTCGTCGACGAGCTTCGTCTCGGCGTCCGAGTAGTCCATCGAACCGACCTCGACGCCGGCCACCTCCGAACCGCGCGGCACCTTGCCCAGGCTCGTAACGAGGTCGACGCCGTAGAGGACGGCGAGAAACATGAAGACGCCGGCGGCGATGTAGGTCCATTTGGCACGCGAGAGCCACTTGTTTGCGCTGCGCTGATCGCCCGTGGCGGGGTTCTCCACGCCGTCGAGGGCCGCAGGCTCTGCTCGTTCGCCCGTGGGCGCATACGGGTTGGCGCCGTGCTGCGGGCCGGGGGCGTTGCGGGAACCGGCGGCGGCGCCACCGAGCGTGCCTGCGCCCGCTGCGCCTGCGGCTGCCGCGTAGACGCCGCCGCGCGAGGGTTCGCCCGCCGAGGACTGCGACCAGGCGTGCACCGGTTCGTTTCCCTGCCGAGAGGGCCCGGGGCGTCCCGCGGGCGCGGTAGCTCCGCCGTCATACGGTGAAGGTATTTGGGTGGTTTGAGCATCGCCGGACGCGGCTGCGGCGCCCAGCGCGGGCTTATGTGCGTTGGGGTCGTCCACGCCGAACTGCCCCGGCAAACCCCAAGCGGGCCTGAACTGCTCGGCCCGTGGTTCGCGGCCATCTGCCACGTTCCACACCTCCAACATCGATCACACGCCCCGCGCTGTGTTGCGCGACACGATCTGTGGCGGCTACCCGTCGCCGACTGCACGATTTGCGGACGCCCCGACCGGCAATTCTACCCAGCGAGGTGAACTAATCCTTAGACATCGCTGACGAACACACTATAAATATTCGCCACACTAGTAACAGCTTTAACAATCCTAACCAAATGTGCAGCACACGTCCGCGCGACTCGCCATTTCCGGAAAGTCGACCGCAAGCACAAGGGGCCCACCGCGAATGAACGCGGCGGGCCCCGGGAGCCATCGGGCGACCAGCGCCCTAGCTTGTGCTGCCTTGGCTTTGCGCTACTAGCGCTCGATGATGGCGGTCACGCCCTGACCACCGGCGGCGCAGATCGAGATGAGGGTCCGGCCGCCGCCGTTCTCCTCGAGCTGCTTCGCGGCGGAGGCGAGGATGCGTCCACCGGTCGCGGCGAACGGGTGGCCCGCGGCGAGCGAGGAGCCGTTGACGTTGAGCTTCTCGCGGTCGATCGAGCCGAGCGGCTTGTCGAGACCGAGGCGGTCCTTGCAGTACTCCGCCGACTCCCACGCGGCGAGCGTGGCGAGGACCTGCGAGGCGAAGGCCTCGTGGATCTCGTAGTAGTCGAAGTCCTGGAGGGTGAGGCCGTTGCGCTCGAGAAGACGCGGGACCGCGTAGGTCGGGGACATGAGCAGGCCGTCCGGGGTGAGGCCGTCGTGGCCGTGGATGAAGTCCACGGCAGCGGTCTCGGAGTCCACGAGGTACGCGCGGACCGGGAGGTTGTTCTCCTTGGCCCACTCCTCGCTGCCGAGCAGCACGGCGGAGGCGCCATCGGTGAGCGGGGTGGAGTTACCGGCCGTCATCGTGGCCTCGGTGCCGTGAGCCTCGGCGTCCTTCTTGCCGAAGACCGGCTTGAGCTTGGCGAGCTTCTCGACGCTGGAGTCCGGACGCATGTTGTCGTCCCGGGCGACCCCGAGGAAGGGGGTGACGAGGTCGTCGAAGAAACCACGGTCGTAAGCGGCGGCGAGCTTCTGGTGGCTCGTGGCGGCCAGCTCGTCCTGATCCTCGCGGGAGACACCCATCTCGCGGGCCGTGATGGCTGCGTGGTCGCCCATCGACAGGCCGGTGCGCGGCTCAGCATTGCGCGGCTGCTCCGGGATGAGGCCGGAGGCACGGATCTCGCCGAGCAGCTTGACCCGGTCGAGGGTGGTCTTGGCGGCCGAAACCTTGATGAGGATCTTACGCAGGTCGTCGCCCACGGCGAGCGGTGCGTCGGAGGTCGTGTCGGAACCGCCGGCGATGCCGCTCTCGATACGGCCGAGGGCGATCGCGTCAGCGATCTGGATAGCCGAGGCGAGGCCGGTGCCGCAGGCCTGCTGAAGGTCGAACGCGGAGGTCGACGAATCGAGCACGGAACCGATGACGGATTCGCGAACGAGGTTGAAGTCTCGGGAGTGCTTGAGCACTGCACCGGCGACGACCATGCCGAGCTTCTTGTCCTGCAGGTTGTAGCGGGACGCAAGGCCGTTGATCGAGGCCGTCAGCATGTCCTGGTTCGAAGCATCGGCGTACTTGCCGTTCGAGCGTGCGAACGGGATGCGGTTGCCACCGATGATGGCGACCTTGCGAGGCGCAGTGTTGGCCATGTTCTTCTCAATCTCCAATATGGGTCGCGAGCAATGAATTCTCCGACACTCCCCGGCAGCGTTGCCGCCGCTCTGCGTAGCACCGAGGTCGGGCGTGGAGGTAGCAGAATTGAGTATCTGGGGGTTATTGTTACTCACGAGTAAGTTACTTGTCGACCTCGGGTCGTCTGAGGTCGGCAGGGCGCACATTCCAACCAAAGGACTGAATACTTCATGGCTCAGGGCAATAACGACCTGTACTCCCAGCTCGTCTCCTCGGCGCCCGGTGCGTTTATCGCCGGCCGCGTCGGACTTCCGCAGCCGGAGCCGCTGCGCCGCTACGCCAAGGGCGAGCCGGCGCTCACCGGCCCGGTGCTCATCGGTGGCGAGGGCCGCCTCGCCGAGCCGATCCGCGAGATGCTCTCCGGTGACTACGAGATCGCCGACGCCGGCTACGAGGGCAAGTTCGGCGGCCTCGTCTTCGACGCCACCGGCGCCCGCAAGCCCGAGGATCTTCGCGAGATGTTCGACTTCCTGCAGCCGGTGATCCGCAAGGTCGTGCCGTCGGGCCGCGTCGTCGTCCTCGGTACCACCCCCGACGAGACCGGTTCGGTCGAGGAGCGCATCTCCCAGCGAGCCCTCGAGGGCTTCACGCGTTCCCTCGGTAAGGAGATGCGTCGCGGCGCCACCGTGTCGCTCGTCTACGTCTCTGCGAAGGCCGACACCGGTCTCGCGGGCGCCGAGTCCACCCTCCGCTTCATCCTCTCGGGCAAGTCCGCCTACGTCGATGCCCAGGTGTACCGCGTCGACGACAAGCCAGCCGCCGCCCCCGCCGACTGGGATACCCCGCTCGAGGGCAAGGTTGCCGTCGTCACCGGTGCCGCCCGCGGCATCGGCGCCACGATCGCCGAGGTCCTTTCCCGCGATGGCGCGCACGTGATCTGCTGCGACATCCCCGCCGCCGGTGAGGGCCTGTCCGAGACCGCCAACAAGGTCGGCGGCACCTCGCTGCCCATCGATGTCACCTCGGCCGACGCCGCGGAGGTCATCGCCAAGCACGTCACCGAGCGCCACGGCGGCAAGCTCGACATCATCGTCCACAACGCCGGCATCACGCGCGACAAGACGCTCGCCAACATGGACGCCGCCCGCTGGGACTCGACCTTCGCCGTGAACCTCATCGCGCCGGAGCGCATCACCGCCGAACTCACCGAGAAGGGCATCCTCGGCGAGGGCTCCCGCGTCATCGGCGTCTCCTCGATGGCCGGCATCGCCGGTAACCGCGGCCAGACGAACTACGCCGCCACCAAGGCCGGCGTCATCGGTTTCGTCGACGGCGCGTCCGAGCAGCTCGCCGACAAGAAGATCACGGTCAACGCCGTGGCCCCGGGCTTCATCGAGACGCAGATGACCGCCGCCATCCCGTTCGCCACGCGCGAGGTCGGACGCCGTCTCAACTCGATGCAGCAGGGCGGCCAGACGGTCGACGTCGCCGAGACCATCGCCTACTTCGCCAACCCGGCGTCGTCCGCCGTCACGGGCAATGTCATCCGTGTCTGCGGCCAGTCGCTGCTGGGAGCGTAGTTCCAGATATGAGCACTCCCAAGCTGAACCCCGACGTCGCCTTCGAGAAGCTGCCGGAGGTGCCGAATCTGCTGAGCATGTACGGCAAGGCCGCCGTGGATCAGGTGCCCGTCCTGGGGACCAACCGCAAGGCCGACTCCATGCCGTCCATCGGCTACGAGGTGTCCGGCATCTCGGTGAGTGCGCACGACCTCGCCCAGTACACGGAGGTCACCGGCCTCCGACTGGCGAGCGAGCTGCCGCTCACCTACCCGTTCATCCTCACCTTCCCGGTGGCGATGAAGCTGATGACCTCGAAGGATTTCCCGTTCCCCGCGATGGGCGCGGTGCACCTGCGTAACGAGATCACCTCGAACCGGCCGATCCTGGTCGGCGACGAGCTGTTCATCCGCGTGTGGGCCGAGAACCTTCGCGAGCACCCGAGCGGGCTCCTCGTGGACATGGTCTCCGAGGTCTACACGCCCAACGAGCCGGATCCGGCATGGCGCCAGGTGTCGAGCTTCCTGTCGAAGCGCCGCACCTCGCTCACCCCGCCGAAGGACGCCCCGCGTCCGGAGAAGCCGGAACCGCCGACGGCCAACGAGATCGGCGATCCGACGACCACGTTGTCGGTCGACGGCGGCCAGATCTCGCACTACGCCGAGGTCTCGGGCGACCGTAACCCGATCCACGTGTCCGCGGTGGGCGCCAAGGCGTTCGGCTTCCCGAACACCATCGCGCACGGCATGTGGACCGCAGCAGCGCTCCTCGGCTCGGTCGAGGGCGACATCCCGGCGCAGGCCCGCTACACCGTTCAGTTCGGCAAGCCCGTCGTGCTGCCGGCGAAGGTGCTGGTCTACGCCCGCGAGAACGTCGCAGCGGACGCGGTCGGCGGAGTCGACGCCTCCGAGGGAGGCTGGACGATCACCGCGCGCAAGCCGCGCAAGCTCGGCCACGTCTTCGCCACGGCCACCATCGAGGAGCTCTAAGAGCTCTCGCGCTGTGGGCATAGGCCCACGTCAAAGCCGCGCCCCCTCCCTCTACCGGGATCGGGGGCGCGGCTTTTTCGTATTTCCGGTTATGACGCCGGAGTCAGGCAAACAACCCGTCGCCGAGAAATCCTCCTCCCTCCGCCCGGGCCTCCCCGAGGCCCGGCGGCAGCGCGAACACCGCGGAACCGGTCGGCGTGGTCCAGGTGTTGAGCAGGTCCGCCTCCGCGAGGCGTTCTTGGACCGGGAGGAACTGACGGTCGATGTTCGCGCAGTACGCCGCGAAGAGGAGTCCGCTTTCGGGATCGCCTCCTCCGGCGTCAGAGGTGAAGTTGTACGGGCGACGCAGGAACTGTTCCTCCGGGGTGCGGGCGTGCGCGCGGGCGACGTGGGACTGCGGCGGGATCACCTCGAGCCCCGCCTTGTCCTTCGCCTCGAGGTCGACGGGGTCGAATTCGTGCTCGCCGGTGAGCGGCGCGCCCGTCGATTGCGAGCGCCCGAGGGACAGGTCGCGCTGCGGAGGATCGACCTCCTCCCATGTCTCCATGTTCATGACGATGCGACGCAGCACGAGGCCTGCGCCGCCGCGCATCCACTCCTGCTCCTCGCCCGCCCCGCAGAACACGAGGTCGCCGCCGGTGTCCGGTTGGACGGTGCCGTCGAGCTGGCCGAAGAGGTTGCGCTGGGTCATGTTCTTCGGGTGCGCGCCCGCCGCCTTGCGGAACCCCTGCTGCGACCAGCGCGGAACGACGAGCCCGCGCACACCGGCCGAGAGCAGCCGCGAGGCGTTCGCGACGGTGAGCGGATCATCGGCGGCGATGTGCAGCAGCAGATCCCCGCCGTTGAACCCCTCGTCGAGGTCGTCGATCTCGAACGCCGGCATCTGCCGCAGCCACCGCGGCCGCAACTCGGGCCGGCCGATGAGGTCGAACAGCCGCGGGCCGAAGCCGACGGTGAGCGTGAGTCGCGCCGGGTTCTCGGCGAGCTCGGGATCCATGTCCGCGAGGCCCGCCTTGCCCCGCACGAGACGCGCGCCGTCGTCGGTCCACACGCAGAGCACGCCCTTGAGCGCCGCGGCGAACCGCTTCGCGTCGTCCCCGCCGAGCCGCGGAACCGCCGCATAATCGCGACGGTTGTCCGGCGCCCCGGCGAGGTCGAACGCCCGAAACACGCAGTGCGCCTGGGGCGGTGTGGCGATCCCGGCCTGGTGCTCGCCATAGAACGGGATGGTCGCCTCGCCGACGGCGGTCGGTGACAGCTTCGCCTCCGCCGCGCCTGCCGCTGCCCCCGAGCCGGAGTCCGCACGGGCGCAGGCGGTCAGGGCAGCGCCGCCGGCAACGCCGACCGCGGCGGCCGACGTGCCGCCGAGGAAGGCGCGGCGCGTGTGCTTGCGGCTTCGTGTGTTCTTTTCGTTGGTGTGTCGAGTCTCGTCGGGGCGGGGCTCAGTGGTCATTGCCCTCGGAACCGTGGTCCATGTCGCCATGATTCATGTCGCCGTGGTTCATGTCGCCGTGGTCCATGCCCTCGTCATCGTCGTCGGCGTGGTATTCCTCCTGCGCGCCCTCGAACGCACGGGCGGGCACGGTCGTGACGCTTTCGGAACCATCGGAGAAGTGCAGCGTCAGCTTGAGATCCTGTCCGGGCGTAATCGGCTCGCCGAGATTGACGAGCATGATGTGGTATCCGCCCGGCTCGAGGTTCAGCTCGCCGTCGGCGGGGATCTCGAGCCCGCCATCGACGGGCTTCATCACCGAGGATCCGGCCTCCTGCACGACCTCGTGCATCTCGGCGTCCGCGTCAACGTCGACCTCCGCGGATTCGAGCGTCACGGCGGCGTCCGAGGAATTCTCGAGCGTCCCGAAGATCGCGGTCATGTCCTCGTCGGTCGCCTTGACCCAGGCGCCTTCGAGCGTCACCGCGCCCTCGCCGGCCTGGTCTGCGCCGGATTCGGCGCCCGCTTCTGCGGCGCTCGTGGTCGCCGAGGTCTCGGCTGATTTCTGGGCATTCTGGGCGTCTTGGGCGCCGCAGGCCGTCAGCGATAATGCGGCGGCGACGGAAAACGGGAGGATGGCGCTACGGAAAGAAATGTGGTGTCCCATGGAGAGTCTCCTGCTCAGGGTGCGAAAGTGGGTTCTCCGGGCGCGCGGCGGTACGGATGCACGCCGGCGACTTCCGGAGCTTGGGTGAACCTGTCGCCCTCCGCACGCAGCGAATACTGCTAGGCGGCGAGCGCGAGCTGGGACGGTGGCGCTCGCGGCGCTGCCGGCGCGAAACCGGAAAGTCCCCCACCTATGACGGCGGAGCCAAGAATCCCCCGTGCGGCCACAGGAAGCGTCGGCCGCGGAAGCGCCGTGGTGACGCGTCCGACGAGGCGCCGCAGCGCCCGCCGCACGATGATGCTCACCGCCAGACACACCAGTACGCCGGCGGCGTGGGCGAGAAGCATCGGCAGCACCATCTCGGCGCCGCCGGCATGCGCCGGTCCCCCGGCCAGCGCGCCGGAGGCCGCAGAAGCGTCGCCGCCGCTGCCGGCGACACCAGCCGGCACCCCGTGACCCGCGTGGCCGCCATGACCGCCGTGCAATGCAGCCGCGCCCGCGGCGCCAGCGCCGGCACTCCCGGCAAGCATGTGGTCTGCCTCGAGCACGGCGTGCGCGAACCATTGCCCGGCCGTCACCGGCAACAGCAGTCCGAGCAGCCGCGGGCCCGCGGCCAGCGAGAACGCGCGGCAGGCCCGCGAGGGAAGGGCTTCTGCGAGCCGCCCGGCAAAGCCGACGAGCGCACCGGCGCCGCCACCGAGAACAGCGGCGCCCGCCGTCAGCAAGAAAATGGCGTCGAAGCTCGGCGCGTGCGCCAGGGAATCCGGGGCGACGAGTCCGTGGGTCCCGACACCTGCCAGAGCTGCGAGAAACGCGAAAAAGGCACCAGGTAGCGCGAGGCCGGCGGCCGCGTTGGCCGGTCGGCCGAGGCGATCGATGTCGCGGGTGCGACGCTGGTGCTCGGGCACGCTGTCATCATAGGATTTACCAGGACGCGGCAGGTAATCGCCGCCCGGAACCGACGAGCGCCCCACCCACAGACACAGACACAGCCACAGCCCCACCCAAAGCCACCACGATCGAAGCGAGGCCCATGTTCGATATCAACGCCAGGATCGATTCGACGGCAGGGGTGTGGCTCGTCGTCGAGGCGCGCGTGGACGTCGCGCCCGCCCGCGCGTTCACCGAGGTTGCCACCGCCGACGGCATCTCGGCGTGGTTCTCCCCGACCACGCTCGAGCCCGAGGTCGGCGGCGAGCTGCTCCAGGGCCTCGACCCCACCGTCGGCCCGGATTCGCCCGAGTTCGCCGACATGGCCACCCGCGGCACCGTCACCGAGTACCGCGCGCCCTCGGCATTCGGCGCGGGGCGCTTCGCCTACGTCGAGCGCGACTGGATGGGGCCGGGCATGCCCGTCGACCCGTGGCTCACCTCTTTCGAGGTAGCCGAGTCCGGCTCCGGCACGCTCATCACCCTCCGCTCGGGCTTCGAGCAGGATTCCCAGCTCGGCCGCGCCTCCGCCGAGGAGTCGGAGACCGGCTGGACCCAGGCCATGCACTGCCTCGCCCATCGCCTCAGCGCGTTTCCTGACGGCGGAGTCCGCACCACCCAGGCCTTGTCCGATGTCCGCCCCGGATCGGTCGAAGCGCTGTGGGCGCGCGCGGCAAAGGCGCTCGGCATCCCGGCGGGCGCCGAACCCGGGACCCACGTCGACGCCGCCTCGCGCGCCGGCCGCGTAGCCGGTACCGTCCTCCACTCCGCCGAGGGCGCCGCGGTGCTCGCACTGTCCTCGCCCGGGGTGGGCACGCTCAACGTTTATTGCTTTCCGGCCGGCGAATCGGCCTCCGAGGCAACCTCGAACGCGCAGCTCGCTGCCCGTTTCGCAGAGCCCACCGACGCACCGAGCGACTGGGATTCCGACCGCTGGCAGCGCTGGCTCGACTCCCTCGCCTAGCGTCCGCCACGCCTCGCGCCTGCCGCCGGCCACCGGCCCTTCCGCCGCTGCCGCACGCCGGACTCAAGGCGTAGCCTCGCTTGTGCGAAACAATCGTCCGTGCGGCCACCCCGCCGCGCCGTCAACCATGCTGGGAGAACCCCCGATATGACTACCGCTTCCACCCTGCCGGGCGCCGAGAATCTCGACCGCCTCGATGCCGTGCCCGCCGTCGCCGCCGTCGCGCCCGACGCCCCTCTCGAGACGCAGACGATCTCGCGCCGCGCCGTCGGCCCGCGCGATGTGCGCATCGCCATCGAATACTCCGGCATCTGCCACTCCGATATCCACACCGCGCGCAGCGAGTGGAGCGAGGCGACGTACCCGCTCGTCGTCGGCCACGAGATCGTCGGCCGCGTCGATGCCGTCGGCTCCGACGTCACCAAGTTCTCCGTCGGCGACCGCGTGGGCGTCGGCTGCATGTCTAATTCCTGCCACGACTGCCCCGCCTGCGCCGACGGGCAGGAGCAGGAGTGCCACAACGGCACCATCATGACCTACGGCGGCGTCGACGTCGACGGCTCGATCACGCAGGGCGGCTACAGCGCGGCGACCGTCATCGATGAGCGCATGGTCCTGCGCATCCCCGAGTCGCTGCCCGCCGATGCGGCCGCACCGCTGCTGTGCGCCGGCATCACGATGTACTCGCCGCTTCGCCAGTGGAACGCCGGCGCCGGCACCAAGGTCGCGATCATCGGCATGGGAGGCCTCGGCCATGTCGGCGTCAAACTCGCCGCGGCGATGGGCTGCGAGGTCACGGTTCTATCGCAGACCACGTCCAAGCGCGAGGACTCCCTGCGCTTCGGCGCGACCGAGCACTTCGCCACCGGCGGCGAAGAGGGCAAGGAGAACCTCAAGTCGCTGCGCGGGTCCTTCGACCTCATCATCAACACGGTGTCCGCAAATCTGCCGATGGACGCCTACGTCGGCCTGCTCCGCACCCGCGGCGTCTTCGTCGAGATCGGCTTGCCCATCGAGAAGCTCAGCCTGTCGGCGTTCACCCTCACCCACGCGCGCCGCGTGCTCACCGGCTCGCTCATCGGCGGGATCCCCGAGACGCAGGAGATGCTCGACTTCTGTGCAGAACACGGTGTGACGGCGGAGATCGAACTCATCTCGGCCTCCGAGATCAACTCCGCCTACGAACGAGTCGTTGCCTCGGACGTCCGCTACCGATTCGTCATCGACGCCTCCACCTTCTAGTCCGGCAGAGGCCGCGGCGCCGCCGCCCCGCCTGGCCTTCCAGCCGCCGCCGGCGCCTCACCACGTGGCCCCGCCCCTCCCCGGGCGCGGGGCCACTCGCCTTCCTGCACTTCCTCCCCAGCCTGCCGAAGCACGCCTCGCGCGCTGCCGCCGTGAGGCTCTCGCGAGCACGAAATCGCCCCACCCCGGCCGCCGCCGCTCTCGCCCCTTGCAAACCCTCACCTTTCGCCGTTGTATTCGCCCTTCTAGCGCCGCGCTAGCGTTCCCGATCGAGTGCGCGGTAGACCCGGTGGATCGTGCCGAGTCGCGCTCCCATCGCCCGGGGCTCCTTCTCAACCCCGGTGAGAAGCTGTTCGGCCTGGTCCAGCAGGTCTTCGGCGAGTACGTCGTGAAGCTGGATGACAAGGCGGAACACGGTGTCCGGGAGGTTCGCGGCGACGTCGAGGCGATGCTGCCACTCGAGGTTCATCCATCCGGGCCTGGCCTCGTCCCCCTCGCCGGGCGGCCGTCTGAACGTCCCCTGCCCGGCGATGCGGACCGATAGTTCGTGTTCGCCGCGAAGCAATGAACGCGGGGCGAAACCGAACCTGACTCTCCGCGGCTCCATCTCGACCACGCGATAACGCACGGAACCGTGCCCACCACGACTGCCCACCTGCAGTCCTCGATCAAGGAGCAACGCCGGCCACCGCCACCGCGGCCACAGCTTGTCAGCCGGGCTCGCTAGTTCGCCGAGGATCGACTCGGCCTCGGCAATGTCCCCGCGCATTGCGCGCGTGTGGACATTCCTGATCATGTCGTTGTCGTCCGGGTGGTTTCGACTCCATTGCGAGATCACTGGGCGCGGCTCCAATTGCAGCGGTTCTGCTCCCGATCTTACGGTGGCGAGCGGGTCGCTGACCGGGGTTTCGGCGTCTAAAACGCCGAACTCGCCTCTCGCAGCGTCCAACGCTGTCGCCCGGCAAGCTGTTGTCTGTCTCACACCTTGAGCCACGTTTCGACTTTTATTTTCGTCTCTAGGTGCCGCAATCACACTGGTTCTTGCACTTATTTTCATCTCATCTTTTGTGGGACGACCTAGGCAGAAGTCCTGGATATAGCGCGTGCGGCAAACGTCGCCACCGCCGTGGACCGATAAGGGTTTTGTAAACAAAAACACCGATTTCATGATTAACGCCGGATGTTTCTCGTAGTGTCATACGCACAGCGCGGGAAGAAGAGTCCCAGAGTTTTCACACGATCACGGTGTCCCGCCGTCCCGGACCTTCTGAGCACCACCACAAGATGAGGTAACGGAAAATGACTCGCAGAAAGTCAATCGCACTCCAGGCGGGCGCAATCGGTTCCGCCGCCCTGATCGCACTGGCGGGCTGCAGCAGCGGCGACGATTCCGGAGGTGACGGCGGAGAGTCCGTCACCGTGGCTATCGCCGGCGAGGAGCCCTACTCCTATCTCGATGAAAGCGGCGAGGCAACTGGCGCTTCGGTCGCGCTCGCCGAGAAAATCCTCGGCGAGGATCTCGGCTACTCCGTCGATACCGAGCTCACCGACTGGGATTCCCTGATCCCCGGCCTCGAGGCCGGTCAATGGGACGCGGTCTCCGCCGGTATGTCGGTGACTCCGGAGCGCTGCGCGCAAGCGGCGTTCTCGGAGCCGGAAATCATGTACACCACGGCTTTCCTCGTCAAGGAGGGCAACCCGCTGGGCGTCGAGAACTTCGAGGACATCGCCGAGAAGCAAAAGGCCGGCGAGGACATCAAGGTCGTCACCCTCACCTCGGGCGTCGAGGCGGGCTACACCGAGGACCTGGGAATCGAGAAGACCGGCGTCGGCACAGCCGAGGACGGGGTTGACTTCGTCACCGGCGGGCGCGCCGACGTCTTCGCACTCACCGCGATCTCCCTCAAGGCAATGGCCGGCGACATCGACGGCTACGAGGTCACCGACCCCTTCGCCCACGAGGTCTCCGCCGGCGCCACCGTGTTCCCGAAGGACAAGCCCGAGCTGCTCGACAAGTACAACGAGCGCCTCACCGAGCTCAAGAAGAGTGGGGAGTTCCTCGACATCATCAGCGAGTTCGGCTTCACCGAGGAAGAGGTTCCCCCGGCGGAGCTGACGAGCGCCGAGCTGTGTGAGGGCAACATCGACGAGCTCAACGAGAAGTACCTCGACAGCTGATCGATTTCGAACGCCACTCCAGCCGGCGCCGCCCGGGTGCCTCGTTGGAAGGCACCCGGGCGCCGTGGCGGAGTGGCGAAACGGTACGTCCGACGTCATACATGCCCTTATTCCGCCCGTGAGGAGAACGGCTCCGTGACATGAACTGGTTTGACGAGCAGAAAGCGAACTTCGAGGTGCTCGGGAATTTTTCCGAGCGCATCATCGAGGGCCTGACCACCACCATCTACCTCACGCTGCTGGGCGGCGCGCTGGCGTTCGTCATCGCGATCGCGCTGGGGCTGGCGGCCGGTAGCCCGAGCCTGTGGCTGCGCGGGCCGGCGCGGGTGCTCATCGAGTTCCTCCGCGGCGTTTCGCTGCTGGTGCTGCTGTTTTGGCTGCTGTACGTGCTGCCGATTTTCTGGATCCAGTACGACATCCCGCTGCCGGCGCCGCAGGACCACACGTTCGCGATCGGCGTGGCCGCGCTCGGGCTCAACTACGGCGCGTACGGCGCCGAGGCCGTGCGCGCTTCGCTGACGACCGTGCCGTCCGCGCAGTGGGAGGCGACGACGGCGCTGTCGATGTCGTGGACGCACAAGATGCGGCGCGTCATCTTCCCGCAGGCCTGGGCGCTGATGATCCCGTCGCTGTCCAACCTGTGGGTGCACCTGCTCAAGGGCAGCGCGATCGTCTATATCGTGCCCGGTGTCAACGACCTCACCTTCGAGCTCGACAATCT
>DGYFI06202__coassemble_771_pt1 | contig 17139 bp, 16 predicted proteins | sample DGYFI06202__metabat2_low_PE_038 | metagenome-assembled genome bin DGYFI06202
CATCGCCGAGGTCGGGGCGGAGCATTTCCTCACCACCGGTCCGCAGCTCGAGGGGCCAGTGGCGGGGCTCGACTACTGGGCCGATCTGCTGGAGGGCTTCGAGTGGCGCACCGATCTCGGCACCGCCGACGTCATGGGCCTGCGCTCGCGAAGGGAGATGCGCAGGGAAGCCGCCGGCGTCGTCGCGGCGATCACTCCGTGGAACTTCCCGCACCAGATCAATTTCGCCAAGATCGGGCCCGCGTTGGCCGCCGGATGCACGGTCGTGCTCAAGCCGGCGCCTGACACCCCGTGGTGCGCCGCGATGCTCGGCGAGCTCGCGGGTGCCACGGACCTGCCGCCCGGGGTGCTCAACGTCGTCACCTCTTCGCGCAATGAGGTCGGCGCGCAGCTCACCCGCGAGCCGGGCGTAGACCTCGTGTCCTTCACCGGATCGACGGCAACGGGCAAGGCGATCATGCGCACGGCCGCGGATTCCCTCAAGCGGGTATTTCTCGAGCTCGGAGGCAAGTCCGCGTCGATTGTGCTCGACGATGCCGACCTCGGCAGTGCCTGCATGATGACGGCGGTCAACGCGTCGATGCACGCCGGCCAGGGATGCGCGCTCACCACACGCCTGCTGGTCCCGCCCGAGAGGCTCGACGAGGCCATCGAGCTAACGAAGTCCGCGCTCGCGGGTCTCGCTCCCGGCGATCCCCGCGACCCGGGAACGATGTGCGGGCCGATCATCTCCGCGCGCCAGCTCGACCGGATCGCTGGCTATATCGAGCTCGCCCGCGCCGAGGGCGGGACCATCGAATGTGGCGGCGCCGCGCCGGCCGACAAGACGGGTGGGTTCTGGTTCACCCCGACCCTCATCTCCGGGCTCGACCCGTCCTCTCGCGTCGCCCAGGAGGAGATCTTCGGCCCCGTCCTCGTCATCCTCGCGCACGACGGAGACCAGCACGCGATCGATATCGCCAACAACTCGCCCTACGGACTTTCCGGCGCGGTGTGGGGATCGGACCCGGCGCGCATCGAGCACGTCATCGACTCGGTGCGCACGGGAACACTCGGCGTCAACGGCGCCCAGTGGTACGGCGTCGACGTCCCCTTCGGCGGATTCAAACAGTCGGGAATCGGCCGCGAGATGGGCGTCGAGGGCTTTACCGAGTACCTCGAGACCAAGGCGGTCGGGACGCCCGGCTGATCGCCGCACCTCCGCCGTCATACCCGAAGACACCCAAGACAGAAGTAGAGGAACGCCAACGTGAGCACTCCACAGTCCAACGCGAAACGACTTTCCGGGAAGGTCGCGGTCGTCACCGGTGCGGCCGGGGACATCGGCGCGCGCTACAGTCACGCCGTCGCGGCCGAAGGCGCCTCCGTCGTCTGCGCCGACCTCGACATCGACGCGGCCTCGAGGGTCGCCGAGGAGATCAACGCCGCAGGCGGGTCCGCGGTCGCGCAGCAGGTCGACATCGCCGAGGTCGATTCGGGCGCGCAGTGCGCCCAGCGTGCAGTCGACGAGTTCGGCGGTCTGGATCTTCTCGTCAACAACGCGGCGATCTTCGGCGGGATGCGTCTCGACTTCCTCATCACCGTCGATTGGGACTACTACAAGAAGTTCATGTCCGTGAACCTCGACGGCCAGCTCAACATGGTGCGCGCGGCGTTGCCGCACATGCAGGCGCGCGGCGGCGGCTCGATCGTCAACCAGACCTCGACCGCCGCGTATATGTATTCGAACTTCTACGGCCTCGCGAAGGCCGGGGTGAACGCGCTGACCCAGCAGCTCGCCACCGAGCTCGGCGGCTCCGGGATCCGCATCAACGCGATAGCCCCCGGCCCGATCGACACCGCCGCCAATCGCAGCTCGACGCCGCAGTCGATCGTCAAGGACATGGTGTCCAAGCTGCCGCTTCCGCGCATCGGCACCCCGGAGGACCTCACCGGCGCGCTGCTGTTTCTCCTCTCGGACGACTCCGCGTGGGTCACCGGGCAGATCGTCAACGTCGACGGCGGCCAGGTCTTCCGGCCCTGATCCGAAAAGGAGCAAAGTACATGCCCCACACGAATGACGTCGGAAGTCCCACCAGGCAGGGCGCCGATCCCGTCGGCTATATCGGACTGGGAAACATGGGCGCGCCGATGGCCACGAGGCTGCTCGAATGGTCCGGCGGCCTAATCGTGTGCGACGTCCGCGACGACGCGGTTGCGCCGTTCCTCGACAAGGGCGCCCGCAGCGGCACACCCGCGGAACTCGCCGCAAGCTGCGGCCTCGTGTCTGTGACGGTTCTCGATGATGCGCAGGTACGCGACGTTGTCGCCGGCCCGGACGGCCTTCTCGCCCACGCGCGAGAGGGACTCGTCGTCGCGGTGCATTCGACAATCGCCGACTCGACGGCCGTGGAGCTCGCGGAGCTGTGCGCCAAGCGCGGAGTCGGCTTCGTCGACGCTCCGGTTTCCGGCGGCGCCGCCGGCGCGGCAGACGGTAACCTCGCGACGATGGTCGGCGCCTCTGAAGCCGACTTCGCGGTGGTCAAACCCGCGTTCGAGCTGTGGGCGGGGCTCGTCGTACACGCCGGCGACCCGGGCGCCGGCACCCGGATGAAGCTCGCCCGCAACCTGCTTCACTTCGTCTCGTTCACCGCCACCGCCGAGGCCGCGCGCCTCGCCGAGGCCGCCGGGCTCTCGGTCGCCGACCTCGGGAACGTCGTTCGCCATACCGACGCGATCACCGGCGGCGCCGGGGCGATCATGTACCGCGATACCGCCGCGCCCGTCGCACCCGGGGACTTCTGGGAGGGAGTGTTCGGGCACGTGCGCGGACTCGGCGAGAAGGATCTCGCCCTCGCGCTCGGCCTCGGCGACAGGCTCGACGTAGACCTGCCGCTCGCCGCCCTCTCTCTCACCGGCCTCGGGGACGCGCTCGGCGTCGGCCCCGGACCGATCGCCACCGAATACGAGGAGAACCACCGATGACCGACCCCACACCGAACCCCGACGCCGAATCAATCCGCGCCGCAGGGCTCCGCCGCATGTCCGAGGTCTACGGATTCGATATGTCCGACGGACCCGGGGACTTCTTCGCCCACACCGCCGACCACCTGTTCGCAGATGTATGGAGCCGCCCCGGCCTCGCCGACCGCGACCGCCGGCTGCTTCTCATCGGCGCACTCGCCGCATCCGGTGATATCGACGTCGCGGAGATCCAGCTGGGCGCGGCCCTCGACAACGGCGAACTCTCCCCGGCCGACCTCGAGGAGATCGCCCTGTTCCTCTGCTACTACGTCGGCTGGCCGCGCGGCACGAAGCTCAACGCGATGGTCGGAAAGGTTGCCGCCTCCCGCAGGTCGTAGCCGCGGCGCGCGCCTACCCCGCCCCAGACTCCGACAACGAGGCGCGGTCCTCCTCGCCGAAGGTCTCCTCGAGATCGGCGGGCGAATAGTCGATGTCGATGTCCTCGACGGGACGCCCACGCGCGGATTCGATGGCCCGCAGCCGGCGGTTGGCGCGGTTCGCCGCGTACTCGACGAATCCGTGGTCCTCACCACTGAACGGTGGCACCTCGTACTTGTCGTTGTCCCACTGGATCATCCCCAGCGCCAGCGGCAGCAGTTCGTCCATCCGCTCGTTGACCACCTGCCATAAGCTGTCGTCGGCGGCGACGTGGCGACGGCACGTGAAAGTGCCCCAGGCCATGTGGCGCCGCTCGTCCTCGGCAATATGCGAGATCAGTTCGCGCATTCCCGGGAGGATGTTTCGACTCGCGCAAATGTTCTGCCACGCGAAATACCCGGTCAGCGCGAGGCTCCCCTCGACGACGTGGTTGTAGGTAACGCTCGCCAGTACCTGGTTGCATGGAGAGGGATCGTCGGAAAGACGCCGCAACGCGTCGGGTAGCTGCTCGTAGAAGATCTCCCGGTAATACGGATTCTCGTCGACGTACCCATGCAAGTCCTTGTCGAGACCGACCTCGTCCATCCACAACCGGAACCCTTGAGCGTGCTTGGCCTCCTCGAGGCAGAACTGTGACAGGTACATCTCGTCGCCGAAGCGCCCCTCTGCGGCCATCGCCGCCATGAACGGCTGGATGTCCTGCGTCACCGCCTCCTCGCCCGCGACGAACTGCGCCACAAGAGTCGTCGCGCTGAGCTCCTCGTCCTCGTCGAACGTCGTCCAGTCCGCGGCATCGGAAGAAAAATCGATCGTGGCGGGGTCCCAATGCTTGGCGTTGCCCTTGGTGAATAGGCGCAGCGGGAACCCGTCCCAGCTCAGCCCTCCCTCGGCCAGCGTGGAAAATCCCGCGCGGCGGACATTGGTCGTTTCGGTCACCGACATCGCTGCCTCACTTCGATAGGTCGGGAGACGGGATTAGTCGTCTCCCCTCTGCCCGCAGGATAGCCCCAACCACTGTGAGCCTGCCCACATTCGTGGCAATCTCTTTACCCCGCGCGACATCGCCCGGTGCCGGATAATCGAGGAATGACCTCGACCCAGGACTCGATTGTCAATATCGGCCCAGGCCTCGCCGTTGTCGTCGTCGTCCTTGCGCTCGCCGCTGTCGCGGTCAATCACTTCGCACGTAGCGGCCACGCCGTCGACGCAGCGGTGGCGATAGCTCGCGCGGTCGTCCAGCTCGCGGCGCTCGCCGCCGTCATCGCGGTGGTCATACAGAATGTGTGGGCCTCTGCCGCGTTCGTCGCCGTGATGTCGGCGGCGGCAGCGTGGACCTCGGCCTCGCGGGTCGCGCGGCGCCGGCCGCGGTGGCGCCTTGTGGCGTTGCTGTGGCTGCCTGTTGCGGCGCCGACCGTCGTCATCGTCGCCGTTCTCGTCGCCGTCGGCGTGCTCCCCGCGGCGGGGCTCGCGATCATCCCCACTGCGGGAATCATGTTCGGCGGCGCGATGAACACGACGACGCTGGCCGGTCGCCGCGCGCTCGAGGAGCTCGCCGCCCGGCGCGGCGAGGTAGAGGCGGCGCTGTCTCTCGGTTTTCTCCCGCGCGACGCGCGCTCGGAAATCTGCACCGAGGCCGGCGCCACGGCGCTCCTGCCCGGGCTCGATCAGACGCGATCGGTCGGCCTTGTCACCATTCCCGGGGCGTTCGTGGGCATGGTGCTCGGCGGCGCACCGGTCGTGGACGCGGCGATCATGCAGCTTTTCGTCATGGTCGCCCTGCTCGCCGTCAGTGCGATCGCCATGGCGGTCACCGCCGAGATGGCCGCCCGCCAGCGGGTATGACGTCGGAGACGCTGCAAACCCCCGGCCCCGCGCGCCCTCCCCTCCCTTAGGGTTCGATCGGCGCCTCGGGCTGGATTTCCAACTCCCTCACGTACGCCCCGCGCGAGAGGGACACCGCAGCCACAACCCCGTGGGCGAGCTGCGCCGGGGTACACATCCGCCCGTGCCGGCCGTGGCCGAACTTCACCCAGTCGTTGATGACGTCGACGATCGTGTCCTCGTCGAAGTCGGTGCCCATCTCGGTGGCCACAGGGCCGGGACGAACGACCGTCGCGCGCACCCCGGTGCCCTCGAGTTCGCTTTGCAGCTGGAACGCCATGGTGTCGACGGCGGATTTGGCCGCCGGATATGCACCGCTGCGCGGCCGGGCGGTGCGCGAGGTGTCCGAGCCGATGAGTACGACGTCCCCGCGCCCGCGCGAGACCATGCCGGGCACGACCGCCGCCACCACCCGATGAGCGGCGAGGAGATGCACGTCGACCTGCGCGGAAAACTCGTCCGGCGTCATTTCCCACACACGGCCCATTCGCAACGAGCCGGCGCTGTTGACGACCACCTCGATCTCGCCGAGAGACGCCTCTACATCTATGACGGCGGAGGCGATCGAATTCTCATCGGTGACGTCCACCGCGAACGCCTCGGCCTCGCCGCCCGCTTCCCGAATATGTACGACGACCTCGTCGAGCCGGTCGACACGGCGCGCGCCCACGGCCACCGGGTGCCCGGCCTCCGCCAAGGCGACGGCCGTCGCCCGGCCGATCCCCGAGGACGCGCCCAGCACGAGGGCCGGTCGGCGTTCGGGGTGGCGCGGATAGTCGAGCGGGAGCGGATGCTTGCGCCACTTGGCCATCAGCTCTCCCCCGGCAAGGTCAGCTCGAGCGGGAGGTGGGCGAACCCGCGCACGTTGGTCGAGTGGACTCGCTCGGCGCCGGGCAACACAGAGAAGCCCGCAACCGTTTCGGCGATATGTCGAAGGGAAATCTGTGCCTCGAGCCGGGCCATGTGCGCGCCGAGGCAGAAGTGAGTGCCGACGCCGAAACTCATCAATCCGTCCCAATTTCCGCGGTCGATGTCGTAGGTATCGGGCCGGTCGAAGACCGCTGGATCGCGATTCGCCGAACCGATGAGCAGGAGCACCTTCTCCCCAGCCGGGATGGTGGTGTCTCCGATCGTGACCTCGTTCTTGGTCGTGCGGAGCACCATTTGCGAGGACGTGTCGAAACGCAGGGTTTCCTCGATCCAGTCTTCAACGCGGCCGGAATCGGCGAGCACCGCGGCCTTGGTCTCGGGGAAGTGGTCGGCCCAGTACATCGCGTTGGACAGCAGCTTCGTTGTCGTTTCATTGCCGGCGATGACCATGAGGAACAGGAACGACAGGACCTCGTCCTCGGCGAGCCGGTCGCCGTCGACCTCCGCGGTGATAAGCGCCGAGGTGAGATCGTCTCGCGGCTCCGCCCTGCGGGCGGAGATGAGGTCCTGGTAGTAGGCGATGAGCTCGAACGCAGCCGTTACCGCTTCCTCGGGAACGTCGAACACGTCCTCTTCGCGGTGCATGACCTGATCAGCCAGCGCGCGCAGCCGCGCCCTGTCCGCCTCGGGGACGCCCATGAGCTCGCTGATGACGTCCATTGGAAGCTTGCCGGCGAAATCGTCGACGAAATCGATCGCCTCCCCGCGCCGCGCCTTGTCCAGGCACTCGCCCCAATACCGCTCGGTGAGCTCGGTGATCTGCTCGGCAAGACCCGTGACCCGTCTCGGGGTGAACCCCTTGTTTACCAAGCGGCGCAGCTGGTTGTGGCGCGGATCGTCCATCGCGAGAAACGACATCGTCTTGTAGGCGTGTGGGCCATAGGCCGTCGGGTCGAGCGATACGCCCATCGCCGCGGAGAACGCTTCGTTGTCACGAAACGCGGCGCCCACGTCCGCGTGCCGCGAGATTGCCCAGAACCCGAGGTCCGCATTGTGGTAGACGGGCGCGTTCTCTCGCAGGGCCGCGTACATCGGATACGGGTCCTCGTGGAACGAGTAGTCGTATGGGCTGAACACCGGGATCGTCGAGGTCATACATTAACTGTACACCCGTATAGACAGGTGTCTAGGTGTGTTCCGCGAATCAGTGTCGGCGATTCTTTTTCACTGCGGATACCCGTCGCGACACACGCGCTCTATGTGATCGCGCTGCACGCCGTCATCGCTGCTATCTGCGAGGACGGCGATGCGCTCTTCCACCGGAATTCGGTCGAGGACGGGATAGAGCTCCCCGCGCATAGGCTCACCGGAGCGCGGATCGGCGAGGCCGGCGATCGCTTCCTGCGCCGGGGTGGCTTCGAGGTCTGCGCAGCGCACGCCGCGCAGGGAGACCTCCCATTGTCGAACCCCGTAGAAGTCGGTCCCATTCTCGTCGTGCGGCCACGCCGACAGCAGCATCTGCGCCCGGTCCAACGAGCTAAACGGGTGGATGGTCGGAGCGTAGAGGAACGGCTCCTCGCGCCAGGAGACCTGTACGCGCGGCGGAGTCCATGGCCCCTCGGGGCGCTGGGCCGTACGGGTCACCGCGCCGAGCGGACCGTCGAGATACGACAGCACAACGGTCCCGTCGATCACCTGGGTGCCGAGTTCCCCAATGGCGCCGTCGGGGATCGTCGGCGCGATGATCGGACTTGCGGGTCCGCGCGCGCTCCAGCCCCAGGTGCCCGAGGAATCGCGCCCGAAGAACTCGTAGGTCGAGCGCTCCCACATCGTTCGCCAGCTCACGCGCGCGAGGTAGATCCCGCCCCCATGCCAACGGCCTGAGTCGGTGCCGTAGATGTACACGTGTTCCTCGCCCGGCCACAGAACCATCGAGTTGTTCTGGAAGTGCCGCCAGATTCCGGCGTTGGGAAAGTCGAAATTGCCGTGGTCGCGTTCGACGTCCCACGAGCGAACCCAGTTCTCGCCGTGCTCGTCGGTGGAGGTCCACATCCGCGAGTGAAAGGTCTCCCAGCTTCGCCCCTCGGTCACCGGGCCCCATGCCTTGATCGCGAAAGTCGTCATCATGAACCGCCCGTCGGGCAGGTGGATGAGGTCGCATGGGATGTTGGTGAACCCGTCGGGCAGCCTGCCCGAGTCCGGACCGCCGGAATGGCGGTAGTTGATCATCTGCTTCGCATACGCCCCACCGATCGCGTTGTCCCAGACGATGCCGCGCTCGATATCGCGGTTGGATTGGCGCAGGCCGATGGGCGAGCGCCAGCCGGGCCCGCCGACGCGTTCATCGAAGCTGTCGCCGAAGATGGTGATCGTGTAGCCGTGGTTCGTCTGCGCCGGGTAGCCGAGGTCGGTTGCTGCGGCGCCGAAGCGACCCGTCCCGTCCGGCCCCGAGAGTTCACGCACCATGCGTGCCATGTCACTCCCCCTCCTCGTTCTCCGTCGCCGCTGCGATGTCGAGCAGGTCCTCGAGATCCGCGGCGCCCAGGCGATGCCCGGGACGGGCGCGACCGGATCCCGTGAATTCGACACCCTCTGATTCGAGGATCTCACGCACCGTGCGGGTTTCGCGGACATCGGACCAATGGAATCCTGCGGATACCGAGCCGTCGGCGCGCAGTACGCGATAGGCGCCCGGCCCGCCATGGGTCGAGAGGCGGGTTCCCACGACGCGAGCCCCTGTGCCCAACACCTCTGCGAGCGCGCCGTAGCTCGTCCAATATCCGCTCGGAATCGCGGCGACGAGACGGTCAAGCGTGTCCCAGTCCCTAATGGCTGCCCATCTCCGCCAGAAGAACTCGGACGCCGGCGACGTATTGCGCGGGATCCATCCGCCCGCGTGTAGAAATCTGCACGATGAACCCCTGGGCGAGCGACAGGACCACGGGGGCGCACGCCCACGCGACACCCTCCGGGTCCTCGTTGTCCGACTGACCGAACCAGGCGACGAGGTATTCGCCGATCGCCTGATGGAGCCGCTCCATGCTGGTGCTGGTTGAATCCCGTAGACGCGGTGCGACGATGGATTCTCCCCAGATCTGCAGCATTGCGTCTGCCGTGGCCTTCGGCTCCGAAATGCCGGAAAGAAACGTCTCGAGCGCCGCATCCGGCGGCGGGACGGGCTTCGCTGCGCCCAGCTCGCGCCACATGGCGGTGCGATCGCGAAGCATCTCCTCCGTGGCGAGGAGCAGAAGTTCGTCTTCGGTCGTGTACAGGTGGCTGATTTCTTCGGGGATGATGCCGACCCGTGACGCCAATTCCTCTACCGTTGCAGAGGGGACCCCTTCGTCACGAACCGAGTTGATGAGCGCTTGAGCCAATCGCGCTCGCTGTGAATCTCGAATTTCACCGGTGGTCGACGGCATGCGCCTAGCGTACGTCCTCGGATAGTTGACATGCCATCCCACCGTCAAACCCCTAGTGGCGCTGCGGTTATCAACTTACGTTAATCCGAGTTTCGCGGCGAGCCGGTCGAGATAGGACAGCACGTCGTCCTCTTCGGCATCCGGGGTTCCGTACACGACCTCGTCGACCTCGGCCAGGCGCCATTTCTCATGGTTCGCGGGGTCGGGTTTGCCGTCGAGGATCACCGTGTACGGCCTTCCCGAGCGGCCGGCGGCATCCCACATCCTGCGCAGCTCGCCGATCCCGGCGACGGCATCGGTTTCGATCGGCGTCGTCATCCATCCATCTGCGGCGCGGCAGATCCACTTGAAGTTCTTCTCATTTCCCGCGGCGCCGACGACGACCTTCGGCCCGCCCGTCTGCACCGGCTTCGGCCATGCCCACGACGGCGGAAAGTCAACGAACTCACCGTGGAACTCGGCCTCGTCCTCGGCCCACAGCTGTCGCATCGCCTCGAGATATTCACGCAACATCGTCCGCCTGCGCCCCAGCGGCACGCCGTGGTCGCGAAGCTCGTCGAGGTTCCACCCGAAGCCGACACCGAGCGTCACCCGTCCGCCGGAGAGATGGTCGACCGTGGCGATCGTTTTGGCCAGCCCGATCGGGTCGCTCTCCACCGGAAGTGCCACCGCCGTACCCAGCCGGATATCGGTGGTGACGGCGGAGACTGCCCCCAGCGTGGCCCACGGATCGAGCGTGCGCCTGTACCGATCATCCGGCAGCTCCTTGCCGCCCGTGGGGTGCAGCGCCTCGCGGTCGACCGGGATGTGGGTGTGCTCGGGGACGTAGAACGAGCGGAACCCCAACCCCTCTGCGTGCGCGGCCAGACGCTCGGGCCGCGGCCCGCGGTCGGAGGTGAAGAGGGTGATGCCAAAGTCCACGCGAGATGCCTCCGCTTTGATTTCGTTCGCCCACCTGCAGAGGTAGACAGTTGTCTAGGTGTGTAACGCACACTCTAACCGACGCCGCGCGCCCGCCGACCCGAAACGCTTTCGAAATGGAATAGGCCTCAATCCCAGCCCCCGACGAGCGTGTCGATCCCCTCGACATAGGCGTCCATATCGACCTCGCCCCTCAGAGCCGTCTGGACGATGTAGCCCTGCACGAAGGCGAGGAACGCGGGTGCGCTGCGCCTGGCCGCATCATCCGGATCGGCATGATCGGCCTGCGCAAACCACGCCCGGAGGTAGATCGCGATGGCGTCGAGAATATTCTCGACAATCCGCTGAGTCCACGTGCTGAGCACATCATGGGTCATCGCCTGGCCCCAGATCTGCATCATCGCGCGGGCGTTGCGAGTGAGATTCGGCAGGGCGCTCGCAATCTGACTCACGGCCTGCGATGGCGGCGGGACGGGCTCGCGCTCGGCGAGCTCGGCGAAATCGGCGGCCCGGTCCTGCACCACGACCCGAGCACCGGCGATGAGAATCTCGTCCTTCGACGCGAAGTACCCGTAGATCGCCCCGGCGGACAGGCCCGAGCGCTCGATCACGTCGGCCATCGAGGTGTCTGCAATACCCTTCTCCGTCACCGAAGCCAGCAACGCGTGGACGATCTTCTCGCGCTGGGCCTTACGGCGGGCATCGGAAATTCTCGGCATGAGTCACACAATACAGAATGACCATTCTTCTTGACCGTCCCCCGCCGTCGGAGTACGTTCTAGAACGTTCATTCTTTTTAGCGCGAATTGCCTTCCACAACAGGAGCCTTCATGACCAGCCCAGAACCCCACACTCCCTGGCCGAAAGCAGTGGCCATGGGCGTCATCGGCGCGGTCATCGTGTCGCTCGTCGTCCTCGCGTTCCTCTGGCCCTCCATGACCTCGAAGCCGAAGGACCTTCCAGTCGACGTCGTCGCTTCCGAGCAGGTCTTCGAGCAGTTCACCTCGCAGGCCGGCCACGCTGCCGAGGCGCAGGGCCAGGACCTGCCGTTCGAGTTCAACCGCGTCGGCACCCGTGACGAGGCGGTCGACGCAATCGAGGCGCGCGACGTCTACGGCGCCTTCGTTCTCCCCTCCGCCCCCGGCGGGAAGATGGAGGTGCTCACCGCGAAGGCCGCCAATACCCAGGTCGCCACGATGCTCTCCTCCACAGCGGACGGGATGGTCGCCGCACAGGCCGCGCAGCTCCCCGCCGGCGCTCCCGCGGACCAGCGCATTGCCGCCCTACAGGCCGCCGCCGCGGGGGCCGAGGTCACCGATATCGTCTCGCTCTCCGAGGATGACCCGAATGGCACGGGCTTCGCCCTCGCGGCGCTCCCCCTCACCATCGGCGGCATCCTGGGCGGCGTCATCACCTCGCTCGCCCTCAAGGGCACGTGGCGCCGGCTTGTCGGCGTCCTCACCTATTCCGTCGTCGGCTCCGCGGCGCTGTTCGGGATCCTCGACCTGTGGTTCAACCTCACCCCGGGCCCCGTCTACCTGGTGTGGCCGACGATCGCCCTGAGTCTCGCCGCCACTGCCTCGGTCATCGTCGGTTTGCACAGCTTGCTCGGGCCTCCCGGTATCGGCGTGGGCGCGATTCTCACCATGTTCATCGGCAACCCGCTCGCCGGCGCGCAGGCTCCCAAGGAGTTCCTCCCGGGCCCGTTCGGCGAGATCGGCCAGCTCTTCGTCCCGGGGGCGACGGGCACACTTCTGCGCGATGTCTCCTACTTCCCCGAGGCATCAACGCTCGCACCGTGGCTGACGCTCACGGCGTGGGCCGCGGCCGGCCTGCTGCTCATCGTGTTCGCCCACCACCGCAATGGTCGGGGCGCCGATAGCGCAGAACCTGCGGCGTCATAAGACAAACACCCACCTATGACGGCGGAAGAGCCGCGTCCCCTGAGACTGGGGGCGGCTCTTCTTTCGTAGAGAATGCGAGGGTGCGGGGCTCTCAGCGGCCGAGCTTGGCGGCGGTGTCGTTGGAGACGTAGCGGAACACATCGTTCCCCGGGGTGGCTCGCGCGAGCGCGTCCGCGGCGAGGAGCACCGCGGCCGCCGTCCACGTCGACAGCTCGACGGGCCATCGCTTGCCGTCGGAGAACACCAGGCCGGTCCAGTACGAGCCGTCCTCGTCGCGCAGGTGCTGCATGTTGGTGAACTGCTCGAGCGCCTCGGCGTGCCGGCCGACGGCCTCGAGCGAGAGCACGAGTTCGCAGGTCTCCGCGCCGGTCACCCACGGGTTGTCGTCGACGCACCGGATACCCAGGCCCTCGACGACGAAATCGTCCCAGCGGCCGTCGATCCGGTCGGACGCATCCTGCCCGACGACCACGCCGCCGAGGACCGGGTAGTACCAGTCCATCGAGTAGCGATCCTTCGGACTGAACAGCTCCGGGCGGGTGCGGATCACATCGCCGAGCTGGTCGGCGGTGATCTCCCAGTCGGGCACCGATTCGCCGAGCTCCTCCGCGATGAGCGTGCCGCACCGCAGTGCGTGGTGCATGCTCGAGGAGCCGGTCACGAGCGCCTCCCGGCGCAGCTCGCCGTCTTCGCCGCGCGAGTACCAGATCTGTCCCTCGGGCCCGCGGAACCGCAGCACGAGGTCCAGCGCGCGGCGCACGCACTGCCACATTTCGCGCAGGAACCCCTGGTGCCCGGTCACCTTGAAGTGGTGCCACACCCCCACAGCGACGTACGCGGTGTAATTCGCGTCGATCCCGGCGTCCTCGATGGCGTCGTCCTGCCAGCGCATCGGCCACGAACCGTCGCCGCGCTGGGTGTCGCGGAGGAAGTAGTAGGCGCGCTCCGCGGCCTCCCACTGCCCGCCGACGGACAACCCCATAGCCGATTCGACGTGATCCCACGGGTCGGTGTGCCCGCCCGTGAACCACGGGATCTGCCCGTTTGGTCGTTGCACGGAGGCGATCCACTCACCGGTGGCGCGCACCTGTTCGCGCGTGAGCACGCCGGGCACCTCCGGGAGCGGCCTGCTCGCGGGGTCGAAAGTCGCGGGGTCAGTCATGTGTTCCTTATGCGGGCTTCGGCGCGCGGGCGTCGCGGCGAGCCTTCCAATCGACCGGCTTGGACAGGTAGAAGACCTGCGACTTGCCCATCACGGGGTTGAGCGCGGCCTCGGCGAAGCGGGTCACCAGCGGCTTCTTCATCAGGTCCCACACGAGGAGCTTGTGGTACCACTTCGGCAGAGGATTGTCCTCGTTGTTCACGCCGACGGCGCACTTGAGCCACCAGTACGGCGCGTGCAGCGCGTGCGCGTGCCCCGTGCCCGTCACCTCGAGGCCCGCGGCGCGGAGCTTGTAGCCGAGCTCGGCCTCGGTGTAGATGCGCACGTGACCGCCGATGTTCTCGTGGTACTCGTCCGAGAGCCACCAGCACACGGTTTCGGGCCATTCGCGCGGCACGGTCACCGCGGCAACGCCACCGGGCTTGAGCACGCGGACGAACTCCTCGATCGCACGGGTGTCCTCAAGCACGTGCTCGAGCACCTCGGAAACGAGCACGAGATCGAAGGTGTCGTCCTCGTACGGCAGATTGAGCGCGTCGCCGACGACGGCTTCCGCCTGCGCCCCCTCGGGCAGCCCACCCTCGAGGCCGATCGCCTCGATCATGTTCTGCACCTCGGCCATTTCCGCCTCGTTCTGGTCGAACGCGGTGACGTTCGCCCCGAGGCTGTACAGCTCGAACGTGTGCCGTCCGAGCCCGGCGCCGATATCGATGGCGCGCATCCCCGGCGTGACGCCGAGCTTCTTGAAGTTCACCGTTAGCACGGCGCGTCCTCCTGCTGCTTGTTGGTGGTTGTGGCTTCTTCAGTGGTGACGTCGGACCTGCCGGCATTCCCGGCCCCGTCCACGCCCTCTACTTCGGTAGAAAGGTTTTCCTCGACGTCGACGTCCGTCGGGCCCGTAACCGGCCCGTCCTCGAACTCCGGAGCGGGGAGTCCCTTGACCCGCGCGATCGCGGACTCATAGACCTGCGCGGTGCGCCGCGCGACGGCGGCCCAGCTGTAGCGCTCCATCACGCGCGCCCGCGCTCCCGCCGACAATCGTTCGCGCTCCGCCGGGTTCTCCAACAGCGCCACGATGTTCTTCGCCAGCTCGTCGTCATCCCCCGGTGTGACGAGGATGCCTGCGGATCCGTCCGTCCCGACGACCTCGGGAAGGGCGCCCGCCTCGGAGGCGATAAGGGCACAGCCAGAGGACATCGCCTCGACCGCGGGGAGCGAGAAGCCTTCGTACATGCTGGGCACGACCGCGATTTCGGCGGTGCCCACGAGACGGGCGAGCTCGTCGTCGTCGACCCCGGAGACGACCTCGATCGAGTCGCCGAGCCCTAGGGAGTTGATGAGTGCCGCGGCGGCGCCGTCTTTCTTGAGCTTCGACACGAGGGTGAGCCGAGCCTCGGGGCGGGTCTTGCGCACGGTTGCGAGCGCCCGGAGGAGCACCGGAACGCCTTTGAGCGGCTCGTCGGCGCTGGCGACGGTGACGATGCGGCCCGCCTCGCGCTCGCGCCCCGGGTGGAAGCGGTCGGTGTCGACGCCGAGCGGCACGGTCGCAATGGACTCGGGGGAAATCTCGAAGTCGGTGACGATGTCGCGCGCCGAGGACTCCGATACCGTGAGGATCTCCGGAATCTGCCGGGCGACCTTCTTCTGCATGCCGAGGAAGCCGAACCAGCGAGTCGTGGTGATCTTCTTGCGGATGCCCTTCGCCTCCGCGAGCGCGAGTCGCCGATCGCGGGTGATCGGGTGGTGCAGCGTCGCCACTACCGGGAAGCCCTGCTCCTGGAGATCGAGCAGCCCGGTGCCCAGGCACTGGTTGTCGTGGATGACGTCGTAGTCGCCCAGCCTGCCCCGCAGGAGCTTGGCCATCCGCAGCGAGAAAGTGCGGGGTTCGGGGAAGCCGGCGGTGTACATCGTGCCCAGCTCGAGGAGGTCGATGCCGTCGCGGATCTCGCTCGGCTTCGGCGTGCGAAACGGGTTGGCGTCGTTGTACAGGTCGAGGCTCGGGACCTTGACGAGACGCGGCCCTGCGTCGAGCTCGGGGTACGGCTGCCCGGAGAATACATCGACCTCATGCCCCTGCTTGACCAGTTCCCTCGACAGGTGCCGGACGTAAACTCCCTGGCCACCACAGTGGGGTTTGCTCCGATACGAAAGCAGGGCAATACGCACTGTGAGGGTCCTCCTAATTCTCGGGCAAATCCCCTTAATTCTAGAACACGTTCGCCCTCGCGCGCGTACGCGGTGCACTTCGCTCGGACCGGGCCGAGCCGAATGGCCACCCCCGCCACTTTACGCGGCCCTTGAAATGCAGAAGGCGCCCTCCCCCGCGTTGGCGAGAAAGGGCGCCTTCCGGCCGGTCGGGCCGTGTTTACGGTCGCGCCGGGGTGGGGCTAGTAGACGAGATCGTCCAGCGGCACCGAGGCTCCGGTGCCATCGCTGAAGCGGTCCTCGTCGCCGTAGAAGCCCTGGCCGTAGTTCGGCAGCGAGTACGCCGAGGCACGTGCCTCCTCGGTCGGCTCGACCTGGACGTTCCGGTAGTTGGAGATACCGGTACCGGCCGGGATGAGCTTACCGATGATGACGTTCTCCTTGAGGCCCACGAGGTGGTCGCTGCGACGATTGATCGCCGCATCGGTGAGCACGCGGGTGGTCTCCTGGAAGGACGCCGCGGACAGCCACGAATCGGTGGCCAGCGAGGCCTTCGTGATGCCCATGAGCACCGGACGCGCCGAAGCGGTCTGGCCGCCGGACGCGAGAACGTTGCGGTTCTCGCCGGCGAACTCGGCCTTCTCGACGAGCGAGCCCGGGAGGAACTCGGTCGCACCGGAGTCGATGATCGACACGCGACGCATCATCTGGCGCACGATGACCTCGATGTGCTTGTCGTGGATCGACACGCCCTGCGAGCGGTACACCTTCTGAACCTCACCGACGAGGTGCTTCTGCACACCATTCGGTCCGGTCACCTGGAGCACCTCGTGCGGGTCGGCCGGACCCTCGAGGAGGGAGACGCCCCGTTTGATGTGGTCGCCGTCCGCAATCGGCCCCTGCGAGCCGTCGGCCTTGTCGACGATGGCGAGGCCCTGTCGCTTGGACAGCTTCTCGTAGACGATGTCGTCCATCGTCTCGTCGTCCGGCTCGATGGTGATCGTGTAGAAGCGCTCGCCCTCTTCGAGGCGGACGGTGCCCGACTCGGAAGCGATCGGCGCCTTGCCCTTGGGCACGCGCGCCTCGAACAGCTCCTGCACACGCGGCAGACCGCCGGTGATGTCCTCGCCGACGCCACCCTGGTGGAAGGTACGCATCGTCAGCTGCGTACCCGGCTCACCAATGGACTGCGCGGCGACGATGCCCACGGCCTCGCCGATGTCGACGAGCTGGCCGGTGGCCATCGAGCGGCCATAGCACTCCGCGCACACGCCGGTGCCGGTCGTGCAGGTCAGCACGGAGCGGACCTTGACCTTGGTGACGCCGGCCTTGATGAGCGCGTCGATCGTCGGGTCACCGAGATCGGTACCGCGGGCGACGATAACGTTGCCGTCGGCGTCCTTGGCGTCCTCGGCCAGGGCCACGTCCACGGCGGCGCGCAGCTCGGTGCGGG
>DGYFI06202__coassemble_799_pt1 | contig 16616 bp, 15 predicted proteins | sample DGYFI06202__metabat2_low_PE_038 | metagenome-assembled genome bin DGYFI06202
ACCTCCGCCGTGACAGGGCGGCGCGCTAACCAACTGCGCCACAGGGCCGTGCTGCTTGCGTCGGACCGTTACCGGACCGGGCGTTTCGCACGGATTAGAACTTTAGGCCACGGCTTCATAAAAACACAAATCGCCAGCAAAAGACAGGGAAAACGGCCGAACCCGACTACCCCGATGCCGTCACGACGCCGACGAATACCGGGGCCATCACCGCCGTCACCAGCATGTCGATTGCGCGCTTGATCGCCGGCCCGATATCGCCGCGAGTCTCCAGCGATTCGATGGCGACCTTTACTTCCTTGCGCGACATCCCCCGCACCTCGTCCCGCAGAATCCGGTGCATGGTCGATGTCCCCTTGAGGATGGATAACTCCACCGCATCGGCCGGTCCTGGCTCGCCGCCGCGCAGCACGTGCGCAAGCCGCGCCCGCAGGTGCTGCTCGGGCAGCGGGTTCTCCATCGGAAACTTCGGCCCGACGAGTCCACCGAGCTTCGCATCCACGAGGCCGAGGATCCCGGCGTCGTGCAACGCGCGTCCGGTGCGCTCCTCGAGCTTCAGCGAGCGCACACCCAGCAGCTGCGACAGCTTGACCTGCTTACCCTTACCGACAATCCGCTCGTGGAGGTACTCGAGCATCGCGTCGTGGGCCGGATGACCGACCGGACGCGAGTCGAGCAGCGCCAGGCGCGGATCCTTGCGCCCGTCGAGTTCCACCCGCTGGGCGAGGATCAAGTCGGCGACGACGGCGCCGGTCACCGCAAACTGGCGGTACTGCGCGAACACGCCGCCCTTATCGGCGGTGTACAACAGAAAGATTTCGTCGGCGATCATCATGCCTGCGACGTTACGAAACCGATCGCAGTCCCGGATCCCCCTTGAGTCTGGTCTTTCGCCGCACCTTTCTCACCACCCCTCCGTCTGACGACGGAGAAAGGTGAAAATGCACGAAACCCCGGGTAACAGAGTGCCTGCTCCCGGGGCTTTCCAGATGTACCCCCTACGGGATTCGAACCCGCGCTACCGGCGTGAAAGGCCGGCGTCCTAGGCCGCTAGACGAAGGGGGCGCGCCACGTCCGACGAAAAGCCGGTCAGCAGCGGGAGTAAGTCTAAACGACGAACACGCGACTTTCCCAACCGCCCGCCGAACTCGCCGGGTTTTCCGAAAGTTCCCGACCTCCGTTTCGCTCCTCCGCCAGGCTCGGATCCCGTGTTTGGCTGCTCGAATCCGGAATGTATTGTGTTTTGTGCCCCTATAGCTCAGTTGGTAGAGCTACGGACTTTTAATCCGCAGGTCGCCGGTTCGAGCCCGGCTGGGGGCACCACTTCCACACTTCCGGCGCATCGGTATCCCTTCTGCCCTCCTTTTCGGAGAAGCGGAACATCTCGCCCGATTCCCGGTTCGGCCGCGCCGCTCTCGATACCGTCATCCACATGAATGCCGCGCCCCTCGCCCGCAACCGGCCCGACGTCTTCTCGCCCGCGACGATCGGCCCGGCTCGATTGCGTAATCGCATCATCAAATCCGCGACGTTCGAGGGACGCACCCCGCGTGGGCGCATCACCGACGAGCTCATCGAGTTCCACACCGAATATGCCCGCGGCGGCGTCGGCATGACCACCGTCGCGTATCTCGCCACCTCCCCCGAGGGCCGCACCGATCGGCACTGTTACCACTGGGGAATGCCCGATGACGGCGGACTGCGCGCTCTCACCGACGCCGTACACCGCGAGGGCGCGGCGGCCAGCGCCCAGATCGGACATGCAGGCGCTGTCGCGAACTCGCGCTCCACGGGACATACCGCCCTCTCGCCGTCCCGGTTCGTCGCCCCACAGGCAGTCGCCCCCACACGAGCATGCACGCCGGACGACATCGCCCGAATCACCGCCGACCACGCACGGGCGGCGCGAGGCGCGCTGGAGGTCGGCTTCGACGCCATCGAGGTTCATTTCGGCCACAACTATCTCGTGTCCGAGTTCCTCTCTCCGCGCCTCAATCGGCGGCGCGACGAGTACGGCGGTTCGCTCGCCAACCGCGCCCGGTTCGCGCGGGAGATCGGCCGCGCCATCCGCGACGAGGTCGGAGACAAGCTCGGAATCATCATCAAGCTCAATATGGACGACGGGGTTCGCGGCGGCTTCTGGCTCGACGAGGCCGTGCAGGTCGCGCGCTGGATCGAGGAAGACGGCAGCGCCGACGCGCTGGAAATGACGGTCGGTAGCTCGCTACTCAACCCCATCTACCTGTTCAAGGGCGAGGCGCCACTGGAGGAGTTCGCCAAGACCCAGCCGGCCGCGATCCGCGCCGGAATGAAGCTGGTCGGACGCCGGATGTTCAAGGAATACCCGTACAAAGACGCATACATGTATGACGCCGCGCGTCAGATTCGCGAGGCCGTCTCGCTTCCGATGATCCTTCTCGGTGGCATCGTCGACCGCGCCTCCATGGACCTGGCGATGGCCGGCGGTTTCGAGTTCGTCGCCATGGGGCGCGGCCTTCTGCGCGAACCCGATCTGCCGCGCCGATTGCTCGCCGACCCGGCCGGGCGCTCGCTGTGCGTGCATTGCAATCGCTGCATGGCGACGATCTACTCGGGTTCGCGCTGCGTACTTCGAGAGGGAGGCCCGCCCACGACGGCTCGCTGATACCCGCGGCCGCACGGGCCACCACTACCTCGCGTGCAGCTAGTACCCCGCGGGCGAGCGATCGTGGCGTGCGTAGTCGACGCGAAGTGCGCGGGCGGCTTCGGCGTCGAGGCGGATGCAACGTCCGGCGTCATAGGTGAAGACGGGATCGTCGACGAGCCAGGACTCCTGGCGCAACACCGGTTTGGCGATCTTGCGCGTCGCCGTGGTCGGCATGGCCTCGACCAGGCGGATGAAGCGTGGGCACCACAGGCGGCCGAGATCGGGCTGGGCGGCGAGGAAAGCGGCGAACGCGTCGGGGTCGAATTCATGGCCGGGAAGCAGCTGGAGGGCGGCCATCACGGCGTCGCCGGTGCGCGGATCCGGCACCGGGTACACGGCGACGACCACGGCTCCGGGGAAGCGGGAGAGGATGCGCTCGACAGGCGCGGCCGAGAAGTTCTCCGAATTCACACGCAACCGGTCCCCCGAGCGCCCCGCAAAGTAGAGGAAGCCGGCTGCGTCGGTGTAGCCGAGATCGCCCGTTCGGTATGCCTCGCCCGAAATGCGCTCGGCGCTTGCCTCGGGGTTCTTGTAATAGCCCTCGAACAGCCGCGCCCCGGTGCGGTTGACGATCTCGCCGATGGCCTCCCCCGGGTTGGTGAGCGCCCCGTCGGCGTCGAAGTTCGCAGGCGGGCATTCCTCGCCGCCGGGGCCGAGGATCGCGATGTCCATATGCTCCCCGGACCGTCCGAGCGCGTCCGGCGGGGTGTCCGGGGTGCGCTGGATGACGGCTCCGCCCTCCGACGAGCCGTAAGCCTCCGACGGGGCGACGCCGAAGCGCCGTTCGAATTCGGCGCGGTCGTGCGCGGACGCCTCGGTGCCGAAGACGATGCGCAAGCGAGTGTCTCGCTCGAGCTCCGATTCCGGGACGGCGAGGATGTATGCGAGCGATCGGCCGACGTAGTTCACGAAGGTCGCCCCGAATGCCCGCACATCGCCGAGGAAGTGGCGTGCCGAGAACCGCTCGCGCATGGAGAACGCGCACCCCACCGCCACGCACGGCGCGAACACGCCCATGATCGCGTTGCCGTGGAACAGCGGCATCGCCGAGTATGCGACGTCCTCCGGAACGAGCCCGCGGAAGTTGACCTGTCCGAGCATCGCCAGTCGCCCGGTACTGCAGATGACCGCCTTCGGCGCGCCCGTCGATCCCGAGGTGAACATCAGCGATAGGTACGTGCCCTCGTCGCGCCCTGCGTCGGTGAACTCGCCCTCCGGGTCCGCGGCCGCACCGGCGTGGGCGTCCAGTTCTCGCCGGTATTCGGCCGAGTCGATCTCGATCGGTGCCCTCTCAAGGCCCAGGTCCCGCTCCGGATCGAGCCCGGAGAGGTGCTCGCGTCCTGGGGTGGACGTGAGGAGCACATCGCAATCCACGCCGCGGATATCCGCCGCCAGTTCCGGTCCCCTGCGGGTCGGGTTCACTCCGATAATCGTGACGCCGGACAGCGCCGCCCCGCCGAGGAGGAAGAGGTATTCGGGGAAGTTATCCAGGAGCACGCCGACGTGCAACGTCCGGTGCCGCGGTTGCTCCCGCGCCTCGATCCGTGCGCTCGCCTCGCGTGCGAGATTCCCGAGCAGCGCGGCGCGAACGGCGCATTCGCGGACGAACTCGTCCCACGTCCAGCGCTCCTGCTCGAACAGCAGCCCGGGTCGGTGGTCGCCGAGCCGCGCGAGAATCATGTGGCCGAACGTCGGATGACTCATCTGGTGCCCGGGATTAAAGTCCGCCATGCCGGCCCACGATAGCCCTCCCAGTGCTCCATTTGGCGCCCGTGCACGCTGCGCGGAACAATGGACTACATGACCGCGACAGACGTGAAGGATCCCGCCCCCGCCGTCACCACTTTCGATGGTGCAGCGCCGGGGCAGTCCTCTGCGCTGCGCATCGGCCCCTTCGATCTCGCGTCACCGGTGGTGCTGGCCCCCATGGCCGGAGTCACCAACGTCGCGTTCCGCACGCTGTGCCGCGAGCTCGAGCGCACCTCGCAGGGCTCGGTGGCCGGACTGTACGTGTGCGAGATGATCACCGCACGCGCGCTGGTGGAGCGCCACGAAACGGCGATGCACCTGGCGACGTTCGCTCCCGACGAGTCTCCGCGCTCGATGCAGCTGTACACAGTCGACCCCGAGTACACCTACCGCGCGGCGAAAATGATCGTCGACGAGGACATGGCCGACCACATCGACATCAACTTCGGCTGCCCGGTGCCGAAGGTGACCCGTAAGGGCGGTGGTTCGGCGATTCCGTTCAAGCGGAAGCTATTCCGCTCTATCGTCGCGGCCGCGGTGCGTGCCACCGAGGGCACAGACATCCCGGTGACGGTGAAAATGCGCGTCGGCATTGACGACGAGCACCACACCCACCTCGACGCCGGTCGGATCGCTGTGGAGGAGGGCGCGGCCGCCGTTGCGCTGCACGGCCGCACGGCGTCACAGCGCTATTCCGGGGAGGCCGACTGGACGCAGATCGCGCGTCTGGTCGAGCACATCAGGGCGCTCGGATCGGACGTGCCCGTGCTCGGCAACGGCGATATCTTCTCCGCTGACGACGCGGTGCGGATGGTCGACGAGACCGGTTGCGACGGCGTGGTCATCGGACGTGGTTGCCTCGGCCGGCCGTGGCTCTTCGCCGAGCTGTCGGCGAAACTGGCGGGCCGCCCGGTCCCGACGCCGCCGAATCTCGGCGAGGTCGCCGACATCATGTACCGCCACGGAGAACTGCTGGCGGCGTTCCACGGCGAGGACAAGGGGATGCGCGAGATCCGCAAGCACATCGCGTGGTACCTGCGCGGCTTCCCTGCGGGCTCGGAAATGCGTGTCGACCTCGCGAAAGTATCGGCGCTGTCGGATCTGCGCGAGTTGCTCGACCGGCTGCCTGCCGACGAGCCATTTCCCGCGGACGGTTACGGGCCGCGCGGGCGCCAGGGCTCGCCCGGCAAGGTGCTGCTCCCCGAGGGCTGGCTGGACGATCCCGAGGACGATTCCGTGGCACTCCCGGGCGCCGAGGTCGAGAACTCCGGCGGATAGACCGGAAAAGCCAAGCCGCCTCGGCACGTTCATGCAGCATTTACCCGTATTTAAGGCGCTTTGTCGTTGGGGAACGTAGAATTTTCTAACATGCGCGAAGGATTTACTACCCAGCTGACCGAACTGGCGGCCTCGATGGCCAACATGTGCTCGGTCGCCACAGACCTCATGGAAGAGGCCACCTACAGCCTCCTGCAAGCTGATCTCGCCGCCGCGGAGAAGGTGATGTCCAGCGAGCAGGTCTTGTCTGCACAGTCCCGGGCGACGGAGGAGAGCGCGTACTCGCTGCTCGCCCTCCAGGCCCCGGTGGCTTCGGATCTACGTCAGGTTGTGTCGTCGATCCAGGCGATCCAGGACATCAACCGCATGGGCGCCCTCGCTCTGCACGTCGCGAAGATCTCGCGTCGCCGCCACCCTGATAAGGCCATCCCGGAACCGCTTTCCGGCTACTTCGCCGAGATGGGCCGTGTAGCCGTCAATCTCGGCCGCGCTGCGACCGAGGTGATGATGACCCGCGACCTCACCCAGGCCGCGAGCCTCTCGGAGCAGGACGACGCGATCGACGATCTGCGCCGCCACCTGTTCACGCTCCTCACCGTGCGCGAGTGGGACCACGGCGTCGCCGCGGCCGTCGACGTCACGCTTCTCGGCCGCTACTTCGAGCGCTTCTCCGACCACGCGGTCGAGGTTGCCGAGCGCGTCATTTTCCTTACGACCGGCCAGCTTCCCAATTCGTCGGTCAACCAGGAGGTCTCCCCCAACGACGACGCTCCCAAGGAAGAAATCGTCGCCGAGTTCGAGCGTCGCCAGAAGGAACTCGAGGATCGCCTTCGCGACAGCGGCACCATTTAGACCAATCCCCTGCGGCTTGACCGCATCAGACCCCAAAGGCCGGGACCCAACGGAGGGTCCCGGCCTTTGTTGTGCGCGGCCCCCTTCGGGCCACGCGCTCGGCCCCGGCTGTCGAAATGGGTGAGGGGCCCTGCCCGCGCATCTCGCGCGTGCAGGGCCCCTCGGCCGGCTTGTCGCCGACGGCCTAGCCGAAGCGGCCGGCGATGTAGTCCTCGGTCTCCTTGAGATCCGGGTTCGAGAAGATCTTCTCGGTCGGGTTGTTCTCGACGAGGTGGCCGGGCTTGCCCGTGGCCTCGAGGTTGAAGAACGCGGTCTGATCCGACACACGTGCGGCCTGCTGCATGTTGTGCGTGACGATGACGATCGTGTAGTCGGTCTTCAGCTCGCTGATGAGGTCCTCGACGGCGAGCGTCGAGATCGGGTCGAGCGCCGAGCACGGCTCATCCATGAGAAGCACGGAGGGCTCGACGGCGATCGCGCGAGAAATGCAAAGACGCTGCTGCTGACCACCGGACAGGCCGCCGCCCGGCTTGTCGAGGCGATCCTTGACCTCGTCCCACAAGTTCGCGCCGCGCAGGGACTTCTCGCAGACCTCGTCGAGCTTCGACTTGCTGCGCACGCCCTGCAAGCGGAGACCGGCGACGACGTTTTCGCGAATAGACATCGTCGGGAACGGGTTCGGGCGCTGGAACACCATGCCGATGGTGCGGCGCACGGCGACAGGGTCCACGTCCTTGCCGTTGATGTCGACGCCGTCGAGGAGGATCTTGCCCTTGGTGTAAGCCCCCGGGATTTCCTCGTGCATGCGATTGATGGTGCGCAGGACGGTGGACTTGCCGCAGCCCGACGGACCGATGAAGGCCGTAACCGAGCGAGGAGCCACCGAGAGATTGACGTCCTGCACGGCGTGAAAGTCGCCGTAGAAGATATTGAGATTCTCGAGATCGAGTCGCATTGCCATGTCTGGGAATTCCTTACTTCGAAGAGGTCTTGGGCTGCAGGGCCTTCGCGGCCGCCGTGGCCAAGATGTTGGCGATGGCGATGAGGATGATGAGCGTAAGAGCCGCACCCCACTGGCGCGCAACACCGGTGTCGGTGGCGTTCGAGCGCTCGTTGTAGATGAGCAGCGGGAGCGAAGCCATGTTGCCTTCGAAGGCGTCGTAGTTGGCACGCGAGGAGTAGCCCACAAGCACGAGAACGGGAGCCGTCTCGCCCATGACGCGGGCGACGGCGAGGAAGATGCCGGAGATCATGCCCGACAGTGCGGTCGGGATGACGATGAACACGATCGTCTTCCACCGCGGGACTCCGAGAGCCAGTGAGGCCTCGCGAAGCTCATCCGGGACGAGCTTGAGCATTTCTTCGGTCGAACGGATCACGAGCGGAAGCATGAGGAGAACGAGGGCCAACGCGACGGCGAAGCCACTCTTGCGCATGCCGAAGGTCGTCATCCACACGCCGAAAATGAAGATCGCGGCGACGATCGAGGGAACACCGGCGAGGACGTCGACCATGAAGGTCGTCGGCTTCGCGAGCTTCGACTCGGAGAACTCGACGAGAAGAATACCGGCGAGAACACCGAGCGGAATCGCGATGATCGAGGCCATCAGCACCTGCACGACGGAGCCGTAGATGGCGTGGAGCACGCCGCCGGCGAGCTCGTTGTTGCCGATACCTCGCATATCTTCGGTCCACCATGCGAGGTCGAGGATGACCGGGAAACCGTCGACGATCACCTTGTAGAGGAGAGCGACGAGCGGAACGAGGGCGACGAAGAAGCTCAGCGTGAACAGAACCGTCGCCACATTGTTCTTCACCTTCCGACTGCCGGCAGTCGGGATGAAGACGTTCTCCGGCTTGGCCGGCTGAGAAAGTTTTTCGGTAGCTGTAGTCGACATTATCCGTTGACCTTTCCGCCGGCGAACGCACGGGCGATGCCATTGACGACGAACGTGAGGATGAACAAGACCAGACCGGCGGCGATGTACGCGCCCGTCGATATCGGGTCGTTGAACTCCGCAGCGCCGGCGGCGATCTTCGAAGCGAAGGTCGAGCCACCATCGAACAGCGAGTAGTTGGTCAGGCGCTGAATTTCTTGGGTCGCGGCGGGAGTCGCACCGAGGATCATGAGGACGGCGATGGTCTCACCGAGCGCACGACCGAGCGCGAGCATCGAGCCGGCGATGATTCCGGACTTCGCGTACGGGAAGCACGTCATCCGGATCTTCTCCCAGCGCGTCGCGCCGAGCGCCATAGCCGCTTCCTGCTGCAGACCAGGCGTCTGGCGGATCGTCTCTCGCGACATAGAGGTGATGATCGGCAGGATCATCACGGCGAGAACGATCGACGCGGTGAACACCGTATTACCGATGAGCATGATGTTGCCGTCGCCGAAGAGGAAGAACCAACCGAGGTTACGGTTGAGCATTTCGGCGAGCGGGGTGAGGAACGGCGCAAGGACGAGTACGCCCCACAGGCCGTAGATGATCGAAGGAACAGCGGCGAGCAGATCGATCACGGCCGAAAGGGAGCGCGACAGCTTCGGCGGAGCGTATTGCACGAGGAACACCGCGATACCGACGGCGACGGGGACCGCGAGTAGCAGTGCGACGACCGAGCTCATCACCGTGACGATGAACATGTCGAAGATGCCGAATCGGAAGGACTCAGGATCGGTGCGGTGACCGTTGGTGTTCCACTCGCCGCTGAGCAGGAAGTTGGCGTTGTTCATGTTCAGCGCCTGCCAGCCCTGAACGGCGAGGACCACGGCGATCATCGCCACGAGGACGACCACGATCGCAGCGGCGATCTGGGTGCCTATGCGGAACGTCGCGTCCTGTTTACGGGAATCGTTCTTCCCGGAGCTCAGTGGCGACTTCGGGGCGTTTTTGGCGCCACCTTTGCCGGCGGAGTCCGAGTCCTTGGTCAGGGACTTGGAGCCACTGTCTACATCGTCGTGAACAGTCATCTGTCCTTCAATCCAAATCGGTGTGTATGCGCGTGAGGTGCCGGGCAGCTTTTCTTGCGGCTGCCCGGCACCGGGTCACACGCAGCGTGGGTCCGCGGACCTACGCCTCGATGGCATCGATGGCCGTGGTGAGCTTCTCGCGGAACTCCTGCGGGACCGGGATGTAGCCCTCGTCCTCGAGCTGGGCCTGGACGTCTTCCGAAGCGGCAACCTTGAGGAACTGCTTCACGGCCTGGCCGGTCTCGACGTCCTCGTACTTGGAGCACACGATCTCGTAGGTCGGCATGACGAGCGGGTACGCCCCGGCCTCGGTGGGCTCGTAGAACGACGCCGTGTCGATCGCGAGGTCGTTGCCTTCCTCGTTGACCAGCTGCGCGGTGTCGATGGTCTTGCCGACGGTCTCGGCATTGAGCTCGACGCCCTCGTCCTCGCTGGCGCTCGTGGTGACGTTCGCGATGTCCAGGTTCTGGCCGGTGGCGAAGGACCACTCGGTGTACGTGATCGCGCCGTCGGCGTTGGCGATCGCGGAGGCGACGCCGTCGTTACCGTTCGCGCCCTGACCGGTGCCGCCCTGGAAGGTCTTGCCGGCGCCGTTGCCCCAGGCATCGCCCGCGGCGGCGTCGAGGTACTTCTGGAAGTTGTCGGTGGTGCCCGACTCGTCCGAACGGAAGATCACGACGATGTCGGTGTCCGGGATGTCGACGCCCTCGTTGAGCTCGGCGATCGCCGGATCGTTCCACTTCTTGATCTCGCCCTTGAAGATCTGGGCCATGACCTGCGGGCTCAGCGTGAGCGGCTGATCGACGCCCTCGAGCTTGTAGGCGACAGCGATCGGGCCGAAGACCATCGGGAGGTTCCACGCCGGGGCGCCACAGGCCTGCTCGGCCTGGGTGGCCTCTTCTTCCTTGAGCGGCGAGTCCGAGCCGGCGAAAACCGACTGTCCACCGATGAACTCGGAGATGCCCGAACCGGAGCCGTTCGCGTTGTAGTCGAGCTGGCCGCCACACTGAGCGTCGAACTCGTTCGAGAAGACGTTCATCGCGTTGCGCTGCGAGGTGGCACCCGAAGCGGCAATCGTCGAGGTGACATCGCACTCTTCGCCGTCGGCAGTGGTCGTCGATCCTCCGTCGTCACTGCATGCTGCGAGGCCGATGGAAGCAACAGCAGCGATGCCGAGCAGTGCACCTACGCGCTTGGTATTCACGAACATTTCCTCCGTTGTGTATTCGGTCTCTCGCGAGATGCTTGAATCGCAGACCGTGGGCGTTTTCGCTTGACGATGGGCTCGCGCCGACGAACGTTTCCCTGCGCACCCCCCGAACGATCGAAAACGTTTCAAGGCGCAGCGTTCGACGACAGATCACCATCACCGAACCAGTACGCTAAGCAAGCTTTAATAACGCGGCACAGACTGAAGTTGAACGGAAGGTAAATTCCCTGCTGGCAGCCGGAGAATGCTTATGTTCTCGCTGGTAGCAGGGGGAATACGACGCTGAGGGTTCACCCCCACGAGCGATGTGGATCACGCCCTGAGGCGCCTCACGCGCCCTCGGTTCCGTACATGACATCGCGTTTGGTGGTATGGAAACCGAGTTTTTCATATGCGTGCAGGGCGGAAGCGTTGTCGCCCTCGACGTACAGTTCGACCTCGTCGATACCGCGTCCCTCCAGGTAGGCGATGCCGACGGCCGTGAGAAGCTGCCCGAGCCCGCGCCCCTGCGCGGAGGGATCGACTCCGACGACGTAGACCTCGCCGAGCGGGGACTCCCCTGCCTCGACCGGGACGTTCTTCGTCCAGTGGAAGCCGAGCAGGCGCAACGGCTCACCGGGCTCGAGCGCCACGAAGAACCCGGCCGGATCGAACCAATCCACGTCCATCCGCTCGCGCAGAGTCTCCAGCGACCAGCCACCCTGCTCCGGATGCCACGAGAACGCGGCGTTGTTGACGCGCAACACCGCCGAGTCGACTGCGTCCGCGCCGAAGCGCGAGTAGGCCTCGTTGAGATCGAGGACCTCGATGTCGTCGCGCCCCGAGACGCCGGCGCCGCCCGTCCGGGCTCCGAACTCGGACACGTCCGGCGCGTCGCTGCGCTGCCGTGTCATTACCAGCAACTCGCGAACCTTGCCCATCGAGTGGGACGCGGCGATCGCGGCGGCCTCCGGCCGGTCGCCGTGCGCCCAGAACTTCATTTGTGGATGACGTCGGAGCATCCAATCCACCAGGGCCGTCGCGATCCCGCGTCCCCGAAAATCGGGTGCCACGACGAACTCGACGACCTGCCCGTCGTCGGAATCGGAGGCCTGGGCATAGCCGGCAAGCCCGCCGTCAACAAGCGCGAGAACATGGGCGACACCGGGTGCCGGACGCTCCAGAGCGAGCATGGGCTGCTCGCCCAGCGGTGCTACCCCGTCGCTCGCCTCGGCCTCGGCGGCGATACGCCGCACCTCGCCGACCCACTTCGGGTCGAGGGAATTGACCTCGGAGATCTCGAGGTCCTGCGGGAGCCGGTCGGAGTCGGTGGAAGAAGCCATATCCCAACAGTGCCCTCCGCGCGGCCGGCGCGCCAGGGGCACCGTATCGGGGCCGCCTCCCCGGCTACGGCGAAACGACCTTGTAGCCGACGTTTCGGACGGTGCCGATGAGCGATTCGTTTTCGGAGCCGAGCTTCGCGCGCAGACGGCGCACGTGCACGTCGACGGTGCGAGTGCCTCCGAAGAAGTCGTACCCCCACACCTCGTGTAGGAGTTGTTCGCGGGTGAACACCCGCCCGGTGTGTTGGACGAGGTATTTGAGGAGCTCAAACTCCTTGTAGGTGAGGTCCAGGGGGCGACCCTTGAGCCGGGCCACGTAGGTTTCCTCATCGATCACCAGGTCGCCGAGCTGCAGCACGGTCCGCTCCGTCTCCGCGCTCGCGAGGTGCGCGGAGAGCAGACGCAGCCGCGCATCGAGCTCGGCCGGGCCGATCGCCGGCATGAGCAGCTCAAGGATCCCCCATTCCGAGTTCACCGCGACGAGACCGCCCTCGGACACGATCGCGACGACCGGAGCCTCCACCGCGCCCGACAGCAGGCGGCACAGCGTGCGCGCGGCGGCGAGTTCGGTGCGCGCGTCGACGAGCACGACGTCGACCTCGGCCGCCGCCATCACGGCCGTCGCGGTCGGTTCGGCGCGCTGGACCCTGTGCGCGAGCAAGCCCAGGGACGGGATCGCCTCGTCGACCTCCTCGTGCGACAGCAGGAGCAGTTCCACCGGCACCTCCCTCATCGCTTCCGGAATTCTTATTCCCGGCAGCGCGCCACTCGATCTGACTCCCCTGGCCCGGAATGTCCTCGACGGCGTGCCCCCTACGGGTCCGCGCCACCTCGATGCGGAAAGTATACGCTGGGCCGATGGCACGGCCCGCGACGATCCCCGAAGGAGGCGAGGCCCCCTTGCCCCGCACGAAGCGCTCCGCCGGCCGCATCCTCCTCGTCACCCTCTCCGTGGTTATGACGTCGGTCGTGGCATTCGGCCTGGCCGGCATGTACCTCGCCGCGCAGGGACAGTCGACGCTCGCGCACGCCATCCGCCCGGCGGCGTCGCCGCTCCCACCGGTCCAGGTCAACACCTCGCCGTGGTGGACGCTGCAACCTGGCACACGGGACTGGACCGACCTTTCGATCCGCACCCAGGAGGTGCCGATGCAGGCCGACACCGCGGGCGGCCGCTCCGTGCCGTCGGGAGTCGCCACCGTCTATCTCGACGCCGGCGAAGCCCGCCTCGACGGCGACGAGCTCGTCGTGTCCGACGGCACCGTGCGTGTGGAACTCGGCGCGCAGGCGATCGGCACGCCGCTGGGATTGTGCAGCGCATTCCTCTCCGCGTTCGACGACGGCAGCCTCGCCGGTGCCCCCGAACAGCGCGCGAGACTCGCGGGAAGGCTCCTCGCACCGGAGGCAGCCGGGGACGGCGGCGCCGCCGCGAACGCCGGATCCTGCGTCGATGCCAGTGCCGCGTTCGCGATGGATCTGCGCGCCGGGGGCGGTGCGGCGTCCGCCGTCATAACCGAACAGGACACTTCCGCAGCCGGACGCAGACTCTCCGAAAACGTGCCCGGGGACGAAACGGACGCGACCACACACTGGCCGGGCGCCACCCCGGCGACCGGCGACGAGCTGCGCTTCGACGCCGCATCGATGCCGCTCGGCCTACCACCGGAGCGGATCGAGGCGCGCGCGCACTCGCTGTGGCTGGAAACCGAATTCGACGAGCTCCGATTTTCCCCGCGCGAACTCGCGGGCGGGCTTACTTACAGCCCGCACCCGCAGCGGGGCTAAACTGGCCGCATGCCACGATCAGATGTCCTTGTGACTACCGCGTGGATGTCCGAGCACCTGGGCGCCGCGGGCATCCACGTCGTCGAGGTGGACGAGGACGCCGGCGCCTATTCCGCCCTCGGGCATATCCCCGGCGCGATCGCACTCGATTGGCGCACCGACCTGCAGTCGTCCACCTCCAGAGACATCGTCGGCGCGGAGGAATTCGCCGCGCTCCTCGGCGCGCGCGGCATCGCGCCCGGAGACACGGTGGTTCTCTACGGCGGCAACCACAACTGGTTCGCGGCGTTCGGCTACTGGCTGTTCAAGCTGTACAGCCACGCCGATGTGCGGATGCTCGACGGCGGCCGGATGAAGTGGACGATGGAGGGCCGCCCGCTCACCGACGAGGTACCCGAGCCGGTCGCCACCGACTATCCGGTGCCGGACATCGATGCCGAGATCCGCGCGCTTCGCTCCGATGTGCTCGACGGTCTCGAGGACGACGTGCTCATCGACGTGCGCAGCGTCGACGAGTTCACCGGGCGCCTCCTCGCGCCGCCGCACCTGCCGCAGGAGGGCGGGCAGCAGCGCGGGCACATCCCCGGCGCGCTGTCGATCCCGTGGAACCGCGCCGTGGCGCGCGACGGCACCTTCCGCAGCGACGAGGACCTGCGCCGCCTTTATGCGAAACCTCTGCTCGCCGCGGAGGACGGGGCCCGCGTCGTCACCTACTGCCGCATCGGCGAACGCTCCTCGCACACCTGGTTCGTGCTGCGCGAGCTCCTCGGCGTATCGGGGGTCGCGAACTACGACGGCAGCTGGGTGGAATACGGATCACTCATCGGCGTTCCTGTGGAACGCTGATCGTAAGTTAGGATTGGACTCATGGTCCTGTTTTTCGAGATTCTGCTGGTCGTCGCGGTCGTGGTGATCACGCTCATGTCCGCATACATCCTCTACCGCTTCCTGCACGACGAGTCCTAGAGGATTTCGCGGGTGACTACTAGCGACAACACTCCCCCCGAAGAGCCTCACCGCCCCAAGAAGGTCGGCGCCTCCGGCAATGCCGCCGTCGAGGCTGCGGTCGAGCGTGCGCAGACGACGGGCGAGCGCAACATCGTGCCCTTCGGCGAGCTTCCGATCCCCGAGGACACCGCGAACCTGCGGCACGGCCCCGATCTGCACCCGGGGCTGCTCGCGCTGCTCCCACTCGTCGGCGTCTGGGAAGGCGAGGGCGAGGCGGACACCGCGCAGCACGGCGAGCACCGCTTCGGCCAGCAGATCATCGTCTCCCACGACGGCGAGAACTACCTCACGTGGTCCTCGCGCAGCTGGAAGCTCGACGACGAGGGCAACGCGGACATCCCCGCCTACCGCGAGACGGGTTTCTGGCGGATCTCCGATACCGACGAGATCGAGTTCCTCATCGTGCACGCCTCTGGCGTGATCGAGGCGTACTACGGCCAGCCGCTGAGCCAGTCCTCGTGGAAGGTCACCACCGACGCGACGATGTCGACGCCCACCGGCCCGCAGCTCGGCGGCGCGGTGCGCCTGTACGGCATCGTCGAAAACGGCGACCTCGGCTGGGTCGAGGAGCGCGTGCACCCCGAGAAGGGGCAGATCCCCTCGCTCTCGGCTCGCCTGCAGCGCGTCGCCGGCTGAGCCGGCTTCAGGCTCGGGAGCAGCACTGAATTCTCGCGGCGCGCCCATCTGTTGGTGGGCGCGCCTCCTTTTCGTGCCCACCAGGTCCCGCGATCTGGCCGCGCGCCTTTTTCCGGCGATGTTCGGCGACGCCGAGGCATCTTTCTGGCTCGACAGCTCGCTCCCACATCCGCGCCTCGGACGGCTGAGCATCCTGGGCACCGCCGACGGCCCGCACGGCAGCGTCTATCTGCACCGAGTCTCCGGGCCCGCGGCGCCGCCCGGCGGGTTCTACCCCGAACTTCGCGGCCGCCTCGCCGCAACCGCGCGCCCCATTTATTCCTATGACGACGGAGGCGCTCATCCGGCCCTGCCCGGCGGGTTCTCCCCGGGCCTCGTGTGCGCGCTCGGCTACGGGCTCGGCATGGACGGCCGCGGCCAGGGCGCCGAGGCCCAGCGGCCGCAGGCGCCACCACTGCCGCCGGTCTCGCAGCCCGACTCGCTTCCGGACGCGGCGCTCATGGCGCCGTCGCGGCTCGTCGTCATCGACCACTTCACCGGCGAGGTGGCGCTCCTCGCGGCCGGCGAACTAGGCGATGACCGCCTACCCGATCCCGACTCGCGCGCCTGGCTCGACGACGCCGCCCGTCTCGCAGGCGAACTCGCGCACAGAGACTCCGGGAGCGCCGGCGAACCGGAACGAGCCGACGCACCAGAAGCTACCAGCACCGCGCAGGCGCCCGGCGAGTTCGCCCTCGACGCGTCGCGGGACGAGTACCTCGAGGCGATCGCTCGTTGCCAGGACGCGATCGGGCGCGGAGAGGCCTACGAGATCTGCCTGACGAACACGGCACGGGGCCCCGCGATCGAAGATCCGCTAGGCGCGTACCAGCGACTCCGACGTCATACGCCCGCTCCCTTCGGCGCGTACCTGCGCTTCGGCCAGACCGCCCTGCTCGGCGCCTCGCCGGAGAGATTCCTGCGCGTCGACCCCGGCGGCGCGATGGAGACGAGGCCGATCAAGGGCACGCGGCCGCGCGGCACGGACGCCACCGCAGACCGCGCGCTGCGCGAGGACCTCGCGAGCAACGACAAGGACCGCGCAGAGAACCTCATGATCGTCGACCTGCTGCGCAACGACCT
>DGYFI06202__coassemble_802_pt1 | contig 16564 bp, 12 predicted proteins | sample DGYFI06202__metabat2_low_PE_038 | metagenome-assembled genome bin DGYFI06202
GGAGAACGAACGTTCGCTCGTCGAACTCGTGTGCCACGTCGTCAACCGTTGCAACGAAGAAGGAGTTCGCCCGGTACTCCTCAGCGGCGCGGATCCGTCCTCCCGACTCCCCTTCGGCCGGGTTTTCCACCAGCGTGCCGCCGACTTCACCGTCGCGACCAAGCAAGTCGCCGAGGATTTGGGCGCGGCGTACATCGACGTGTTCAACGATTCCGCCATCCGCGACGCCCACTACTGGTCCCCGGACCGTCTCCATCTCAACCCCGCCGGTCACGCGCGCGTCGCGTATTTGGTGATGCGCGAGATCGGTCTCGACTCCGGCGAGGTCGAAGCGCCGCCCGGTGTTCGCCACACGCGCGGTGCGCTTGCCGAGGCGCGCTACTACCGCGAATACGTCTGGCCGTGGGTCGCGCGGCGGCTCACGGGGCGCTCCACCGGCGATAATGTCACCGCGAAGTTCGCGGATTGGAAGATCTTCGAGCCCGCGCGCGGCTAGCGGCGGGCGTTTCCACGGCGTCCGGCGTCATAGGTAAAAAGAGCGAGCAAAACGAGCAAAACGATAGTTACGCGCACAAGCGTGACTGTGACCAGCATTACACCGAGACTTGTGTCACATACCTGCCGGAGCAGAGGCGGGTTCAACAGCACAGAACGATCGAATCGAGTGAGTAATGCTGGTAGTTCTCGGCCTCGCAATGGTCGCCGTATTCATGTACCTCATCATGAGCAAGCGCGCGACGCCCGTCGTGGCGCTTCTCCTCGTCCCCGTGGCCTTCGGTCTCTTCGCCGGAGCCGGCCTCGGGGTCAGCGACATGATCATCGATGGCATCAAGGACCTCGCGCCCACCGCCGCGATGCTCTTCTTCGCGATCATCTTCTTCGGCATCATGATCGACGTCGGTCTCTTCGACCCGATCGTGCGAGGCGTGATCAGACTCGTCCGCGAGGATCCCGCGAAGCTCGTAGTCGGCACCGCTATCCTGACCTCGGTTGTCTCCCTCGACGGTGACGGTTCCACGACCTTCATCATCGTCACGTCCGCGCTGTTGCCGCTGTACCTCAAGCTCGGCGTCTCCCCCGTCGTGCTCACCGTGGTCGCCGGCCTCGCCAACGGCACGATGAATATCCTCCCGTGGGGCGGACCGACCGCGCGAGCGGCCGCTGCCCTCAATATCGACGTCTCCGAGATCTTCCTCCCGATGATCCCCTCGCTCGTCGTCGGCATGCTCGTCGTCTTCGGCTTCGCCTACCACCTCGGCCTCATGGAGCGCCGCCGCATCGGCAAGATCGAGGTCCGCGAGTCCGTGCTCGTGTCTGCGGCATCGCCGTTCGAGAAGCGCAGCACCGAGTCGGTCGCCGCCGTCGGCGGGTCCAGCAGCGAGTCCACGTCGTACTCATCCGTCGCCGTCGCCACGCGCCCCAGCGACACCACCCACGCCCATGACGGCGGAGGGCGCACTCCCACCGGCGGATCCGGGTACGGCACGGACGCGGGCAGCGATAACGGGACGGGCGGCTCGCACGGCGGTTCGGACTCCGAGGGCAACGCTTTCGGCGGGGTGCTCGATCCCGACCGCGACACGCTGCGCCCGAAGCTCCTGTGGGTCAACGCAGCGCTGACCATCGCGCTGCTCGTGGTCCTCGGGCTCGACATCGTCGCGATCCCTGTGCTGTTCATGATCGCCTCGGGTCTCGCGCTGGTGATCAACTTCCCGCGGGTCAAGGACCAGCAGGACGCCATTACCCGCCACTCCTCGTCGATCGTGTCGGTCGTGGCGATGGTGCTCGCCGCGGCCGTGCTCACCGGCGTGTTCACCGGAACCGGTATGGTCGACGCGCTCGCCCACTGGCTCACCGGCGCGATCCCGGACTTCATGGGCCCGCGCCTGGCGATGGTCACCGGCATCCTGTCGATCCCGATGACCTTCCTCATGAGCAACGACGCCTTCTACTTCGGCGTGCTCCCGATCCTCACCGAGACCGCGGGGCAGTACGGAATCACCGGCGCCGAGATGGCCCGCGCGTCCATCACCGGCCAGCCGGTCCACATGCAGAGCCCACTGGTGCCGGCGATCCTCCTGCTCGTCGCGTTGTCCTCGGTGTCGCTGGCCGACCACCACAAGAAGGTGCTGTGGCGCGCCGTCATCGTGTCGGCGGCGATGCTGCTCGTCGGTGGACTCGTCGGTGTGATTCCGTTCTGATCGCGCTGCGCGTGCGCCTATTCTGACCCCATGACCCAACACGAGATGAAGACGCGACCGGCCCGGCGGGCTGGTCGCGTCTCGCTTGTCGCGCAGATCCTCGTGCTGCAGGTCCTCGTGCTGGTCGCCAGCCTCGCCGTCATCGCCACATGGCAGATCAGCCGCACCGACGACAAGTTGCGCGAGGAGTACGCAGAACGAGCGCTGGCGGTGTCGCGCGCCGTCGCCAGCGACCCGGAAGTCAGGGAAAAACTGTCGGCGACTTCAAGCCTCGATGTTCCACCCGAGGAACTCGTCGGCGGAGACATGCAACGGATGGCCGTCGACATCGCTCGCCGTACGGGCGTGCTGTTCGTCGTCATCGCCAATCGCGAGGGGATCCGCCTCGCGCACCCCGACCTGGACAAGATCGGGTTCCACGTCTCCACGGATCCAAGCGGCGTTCTCGATGGCGAGGAAATCCTCGACACCGACCGGGGAACCCTCGGCGAGTCTGTGCGCGGCAAGGCGCCGGTCCGCGATGTCGACGGACGGATCGTGGGGTTCGTGAGCACGGGCATTTCCACGCAGGAAATCGCCGACGAGGCTCGCGGCGACATCGCCGTCACCATCGGCATCGCCGCCTTGGCGTTGTTCGTCGGTATCACGGCCTCGTGGCTGCTCGCGCGCCGTTGGCGGCGCCTCACTCTCGGGCTCCAACCCGACGAGCTCGTCGACCTCGTCACCGATCAGCGAGCCGTCCTCGGTTCTCTCGCCGATGGCGTGGTGGCCATCGGGCGCGACGAGCGCCTTCGCGTGATCAACGATCGCGCCCGCGAGTTGCTCGACATTTCGGCGCCTGTCGGAACGCCGAAAGACGAACTCTCCCTCTCCCCTCGTCTTCTCGGGCTTCTCAATGATCCGAATCCGCGACCGATCGCCGCGGGCGTCGGAGAACGGATCGTGCTCGCCTCCTCGCACCGGGTCACCGTCGACGGGCGGGATCTCGGCGTCGTCCTGTCCGTCATCGACCGCACGGATATCGAGCAGCTGAGCCGGGAGCTCGATTCGATCAAGTCGATGAGCGAGGCGTTGCGCGCCCAGCGCCACGAAACGGCGAATCGCTTTCACGTCCTGTCCGGCCTCCTGCGGCATGGGCACAGCGACGAGGCTCTCGAATTTCTCACCGAGATCATCGGGCGGCGTGGCGCCTCGGAGCCCTCCGGTTTGGACAATGTCGCCGAGCCCCATCTGCACGCCTTCCTCGACGCGAAGACGTCGCTGGCGCGCGAGCGCGGCGTGGAGCTGAGCATCGGCGGACAGACGTGGGTTGCCGGCGCTCTCGTCGATCCCGTGGCGGCGACGACTGTCCTCGGTAACCTCGTCGACAATGCCATCGACGCGGCCGCCGACGACCTCGGCCGGGTCGAGGCCGGCGATGAGATTCGCGCGAAGGTAGAAGCCGAACTCGTCACCGACGACGGCACGTTGTGGATCACCGTGGCGGACTCGGGACCCGGAATCGGCTTCGACGACCCGGCGCAGGTATTCGTCGAGGGTGCGACGTCCAAGCCGGATGACGTGCCCGGCGGACACGGGATGGGGTTAGCGCTGGCGCGGCAGATTTGCCGCCGCGCGGGCGGTGATATCCAGGTCGTCGACCCGGGCGGCGGTCCGGACGGACTTGGTGGCGCGGTGTTCGTCGCGGAACTTCGCGACGTGATCTCGGAAGGGTAGGGACGAAAAGCAATGGATTCGGCCACGGGCGAGCTGGGCGTACTCATCGTCGACGACGATTTTCGGGTCGCCAGGCTGCACGCCGCTATCGTCTCGGCGATGCAGGGATTCACTGTCGTCAGCCAGGCGGGAACAATCGCGGAGGCACGCGCCGAGTTCGCCGCGGCTCCTCGCGGCACCATCGATCTCGCGCTGCTCGACGTCTATCTCCCCGACGGTTCCGGGATCGATCTCGTCGCCGAGTTCCCTTGCGACAGCTTCGTCGTCGGCGCCGAAACCGATAGCGAGGCGGTCCGCCTGGCGACCCGTTACGGTGCACTGACCTACCTCATCAAACCGTTCGACGACACCGAACTCGCGCGCCGGCTCGCAGGCTACCAGCGCTACCGCGCGCTCCTATCCGAGGGAAATATCGACCAGAGGCGGGTAGACGACGCGCTCGCGGCCATTCGGTTCGGCATCGCCCGCCGCGACCGCCCCCAGCAGACTTCGCCGACGGAGGAACGCATTCTCGCGCTCTTCACCGAGGCCGGCACCGGTCTCTTCGCCGACGACGTTTCGGAAGCGATCGGCATCGCTCCCCCGACCGCTCGGCGCCACCTCGCGCAGCTCGTCTCCGCAGGCCGACTCAAGATGACGCTGCAGTACGGCGGGACCGGCCGCCCGCGCCAGGAGTACCACCTCGATACGGGCCGTTGAGAATGGCCTCGCCGAAACGCCCGCGCTAGTCGCGCGCCGCGTCCAGCGCCTGCGCGAAGTCGGCGATGAGATCATCGGGATCCTCAAGACCGACCGACAACCGGAGGTGCCCATAGGTCTGGAATTCCTCCGGGTAATGCTCGGCCCCGCCCCGACCGGACGGCCCGACGTGCACGATAAGCGTCTCGTCGTGCCCGATCGACACGGCCGAGGTGGCAATACGAAGCTCGGCGACGAAGCGATTCTGCAGATCGCTGTCGCCGTCGAGCGCGAAGGCGAGAACCCCGCCGAATCCGAAATCGCCGAACTGCCGACGCGCGAGCTCGTGCTGGGGATGCGACTCGAGCCCGGGGTAGGCCACGTAGGCGATAGCGTCCTGCTCGGACAGCCACCGCGCGACCTTCGCCGCCGACTCGACGTGTTGGCGCAGCCGCAGCGGCAGCGTCACCGAGCCGCGCATGATCAGCCACGCGTTGAACGGCGAAATGATGCCGCCGACATCGACAAGCGCGTCCCCGCGCACCCGCGCCACGAGTTCGGACCCGCCGATCACCGCGCCGCCCATGGCATCGCCGTGACCGTTGATGTACTTGGTCAACGAATGGATCACCAGATCCGCGCCGTCCGCGAGCGGACGGTACAACGGCGGCGGCGTAAACGTGGAGTCGACCGAGAGCAGGGCTCCGCCGTCATGGGCGATCTCGGCCAGCGCCGCGATATCGGCGACCCTCGTGGTCGGGTTCGCGATGACCTCGACGTGCACGAGCTTGGTGTTCTCGCGCATCGCCTCGGCCACGGCGGCGGGATCAGAGGCGTCGACGAACGTCGCCTCGACTCCCATCCGCTCGGGCAGCAGCTCGTCGAACAGGCGCCACACCGCCTCGTATGTCACGTCGGAGACGACGACGTGGTCGCCAGGCCGCAGCAGCGTGAAGAACGTGCCGTGCAGCGCCGCGACGCCGGTCGCGAACACCGCCGCCGCGTCACCGCCCTCGAGCGCGGCAAGCTTGTCCTGCAGCGCGGACTGGTTGAGCGCGCCATTGCGCGTGTACACGAGCCGATCGGCCGTGGACCAGTCCATGCCGGACGGGTCCTCGGGAAGCAGATAGGAATTCGCCATGACGATCGGCGTGCGCACCGCCCCGGTATCGGAATCGATTCGGTTGCCGCCATGCACCGCCCAGGTCGCATCGCTCACGGTCGTGGCGTCGTGCTTATCCGGCGCGTTCTCCCTCATTGCGTTCCCACCTTCCGCATTTAGTCAATGCAACCAGTATGACGCCGGAGGAAGGTGGCCCTCATAGCGGCCGCGCATTCGCGGTTCTTCGAACACGAGGCACCCAGGGCTCGACGGGTACAAAAAGTGTCGGCCCACCGGATTTCCGGTGGGCCGACACTTGATTCTCGGTGGAGCTAAGGGGATTCGAACCCCTGACCCCCTCACTGCCAGTGAGGTGCGCTACCAGCTGCGCCATAGCCCCGTATTTACTTGAGTCGGTGCGATGCCGACTCGAAAAACTCTACAACAGGCGGATCGGGGGAGCCAAATCGCGGACGGGCGGGGTGCTCCGTTCTCGGAACTTCCCCGCCCGCCGAGCGGACGCGAGGTCCGCCGTCATCGCCGGTGTTACGCGGCCATCGCCTTCTGGACCCAGGTCGGGTCGCCGATTTCGAGCTTCTCGCCGTCCTTGGCAACGGTCGGTGTCGCCATGTCGAGCCCCGAGTCCTGCAGCGCCTGCTGCGACGCCTGCGCGGTTTCGGTGGCCTTGTCGAGGTTGTCGGCGCCCTCGGCGCCGATTCCCTCGATGCACTTGACCGACTCATCCCCGGCACCGGCGGACTTCGCGTCCTCGGCGATCTCGGATTGGGTGCGGTCGCCACCGCCCTCGGCGGGCTGGTTGGTGAACCACGCCGAGCGCGCGTCGAGGTAGGTCTGAAGATCCTCGTTGACCGCGACGCACTGGGACGCGGCGATCATGCGAGTCGAGTAATCGCCCTTCGCCGACTGCTGGTCGAGGAAGTTGACGTAGTGATGGACGACCTGCAGGTCCCCGGCCGTGACGGCCTCTGTGATCTGCGCACCGGACTGCTCCTCCATCGCGCCGCAGGCGGGACACATGTAGTCCTCCCACACGTCGATTTTCGGAGCTTCGGGATCGCCTACGGTCACGGCGCCGTCTTCGGAGATGGAAATCTGCGGGTCGGCGGTTTCGGCGAAATTAAGGGACACGGCCTCCCGCTTGAAGGGTCCGATTTCGTTCTGCGCGGCGATGACCACGGCGACGACCGCGATCACGATGATGCCGGCGATGGCCGTCAGCGTCATCCACATGCCTCGGGACGACGATCCATTCAACGCCTTACTCGTGGCGCTCTGTGACTTCGCGTTCACGTATTCCTCAAACCCTTCTTCGGCGCGGCCCGGGTGGCAAGCGCTGTGCTTTCACATCCACCTGGTAGTGGACTTGTCATCTAACGACAGTACGCATTTCGCTTTCACGAGCCTAGTTCCCGACATCATTCAAGGGAAACTTCGGAGCCGTTACTCAGTAAATGTTTGTTTCCGGCCGCTCATCCCTCAGCCGCTCCCCAGGCTGGCGCCCGTATAGCCTGAATACAGCGAGCGCGAAAGGGGCAGCGAGGCGATGTCGTGGGCGGAGAGACTGCAGGGAGTTCTCGTCGCGCTCGCCGCTCTGGCCGGCATCGCGGTCGGCCTGGCCACCTATGTCGGAGACTTCGGCGAGTATCTCGTTCTTCCCTGCCTCGTGGCGATGCTCACCGCAGTGTTCGTGCAGATGGATCCTTCCTATGTCGGGCAGGTGCGGGACGCCAAGCCCGTCGTGGTGGCCTCGCTGGTGCTCAACTTCGTGGTCACACCGCTCCTGGCGTGGGCGCTCGGGTCGTGGCTGCTCGCCGATCAACCCGACCTGCGCATCGGGCTACTCCTCCTTCTCGTCACTCCATGCACCGACTGGTATCTCGTCTTCACCTCGATGGCGCGCGGGCACACCGGCGTCGCGGCCGCCCTGCTACCAGTCAACCTCGTGCTCCAGCTCGCGTTGCTGCCGATGTATGTGTTGTTACTCGGCGGGAAATCCGCCGCCATCGAACTCACCACACTTGTCGAGTCGGTGTTGTTGGTGCTGGTCGTGCCGCTTGCGGCGGCGGTCGTCCTGCGCGCCCTCGCCCGCCGCATACCTGACCCCGCCCGGGGCACGCAGCGCCTCACGGATGCGGCGGCGTTCGCCGTCATGCCGCTGCTTCTCCTCGCAGTCGCCGGAATGCTCGCCTGGCAAGCGCAGGAGGTCGCCGACAATGCCGGGGTGTTCTGGAAACTTCTCGCGCCGCTCGCGATCTTCTTCGTGCTTGCACCACTACTGGCAAGTATGACGGCGGGCCTGCTGCGCGCCCCCGGCCCGGAGCGCGTAGCGCTGGTGATGACCACCACCGCCCGCAACTCCCCCATCGCGCTGGCGATCGCCGTTGCGGCATTCCCGGAAAGGCCGCTCATCGCGGTGGCGCTCGTTATCGGCCCTCTCGTCGAACTCCCGGTTCTCGCTGTCCTCGCGCAGATCGTCCGTCTCCGCAGCCCCGCGAAGCACGAGACCGCCTGAACCAGAACGATCCCGGCAGTGCGGAATTAGCAGGGAGATTCCCAGTTGGTCGAGCGGTCGAGCCGCCGTGCATTGAGAGCGTTCGTGTCGCCGCCGGCCGTGGCCTCCGCCGAGCAGAGCGCGTCAAAGTTGTCGCCAAAGTCCTGCACGACCGCGTAGATCTGAGCACCTCCCGACTCGCCACGGATCGACGGGCACACCCCGGGCGGGTAGACGACGGCTCCGGGATTGTTTGCCAATGCGGCGTTGATCTCGCCCGCGACGTCACCGCTATTACCCATGACCGACTGGACGATGAGCACGCCTCGCCCGTCGCATTCGGGCACGACCTGTGCTGACGCCGGCACTCCCGATATGAGTGGGTAGTTCGAGCGGCCGGCACCCTCGCCGTCCATCGGTCCACTCGGTGCCGTCGTGGGTTCGACGGTCTCGGTGACAGTCGTGTTTCCGGACTCGGTCATCGTGGTCGACCCGTCCGCCGCCCCCGTGTTCTGCTCGTTCGACGCGGCCTCTTCATTCGTCGTGACGGCGAAGCTCGGATCATCAGCTAGAGAATCGGAATCTCGCTTGTCTGTCACAAACCACACGATTGCGGCGGCGACAACGATGACGATGACTACGGCTAGAACGATCGAGGCGATGAGCGGACCGCGTGATCGCCTCGGCTCGTCCCACCCTTCGAAGGGGGCGCCATTGGGGTGATTGGAAGGTCGCGGGACGATCATCGTCTCCTCCAGTCGAGGCTAAAAAGCTCGGCGATCAGCATGTGGGCAGTTCCAGCCGATCGGATTTCGCGTTCGCGCTGCTGATCAACAGCGCAAACTGGTCGAGATTGCCCTCTGGCAGAAGCGCGTACGTCGGTCGCTCGGAGCCTGGTATCTCGGCACTGGCGATCGTGCACGCGTCGTTTCCGAGCCCTTCGGGATCCGTCAAACTCACGCGCGAATCCCGGTTCTCGCGGCTACCGTAGTCCGCGACCACCACCGACGCGCTTTCGCTCGCGCACACGATCCGCGCATCCTGCCCCTCGCTCGGTTCTCGCGACCCGCAGGTAAGCCCCTTCCACCCGGAACCGTTTTCGCGGTCGGAAACGATGCCCGGGAACGCGTCCGCGATCTTCGCATCCGCATCGGACCAAGACGGCCGGAAGACGAGGAACCATGCCGCCGCTGCCGCCACGAGCAGCAGCACGAGCAGTGTAGCCAGCGACGCGACGACGACGGTTCCGACCGAACTTTGTCGCTGCATCGGCCTTTGAGAGTAGTGAGGAGGTGGCGCCGCGTAATTCGGCTGCATGGGCATGGGTGCGCTGTTCGGCACGTATTGCCTGGTCGCAAGGTCACCCGATGGCGGCACGTGCGTGCGCGTCGTGGCCTGGGCGGAATCGGCGCCCGCCAATGCGTCGATAAACGCGCTCGCCGTCGGATGCCGATACGCCGGCGCCTCCGCGAACGCCTTTGAGAAAACGCTTGACAGTTCGTCGCGGACGCCATTTTCGCTCGCCGCTACGGTGAGTTCACGCAACCGCGGCATCGGTCTTTCGCCTCGCCACTCCCCTGTCGACATCGTGTCCTTGAGGGTGTTGAGGGTGAGCATCTCGAACGCGATGAGAGCCAGCGCGTAGTTATCGCTGGATGCCGTCGGCTGATTATGCTGCGACGTATCGGCTCCGTGCGAACGGCCCGGGTACAGCTCTGGCGCCGTGTACGCCTCTGTGCCGATCATCATGTCGAGGGTCGTCATACGTGTTTCGTCCGGCGTGAGACTGATCCCGAAGTCCGTGAGAAGGCTGCGGGCCTCGAAACTCGAGCGCTCCTCGGGCACGAGAATATTTCCGGGCTTCACGTCCCGGTGAACGATTGGCGGCTTGACCCGAAGATGGAGATAGTCGAGCGCAGAAGCGATGGGCCGCAGCAGCGCGACTGTCTCCGCGACGGTGAACGGCTCGCCGCGTTCCCGCCTGCGGCGAATTTCGTCGGCCAGCGTCTGCCCAGGAACATAATCCATCACGAAGTACACCGAACCGGCGTCGGTCACGCCCGAGGAATGGATGGACACGATCGCCGAATGCCGCGTGTTCGCCACCATCTGCATCTCGGAGTTGAAGCGTGCGAGAGCGGCATTGCGTCCGCCCGAATCGTCGGTGTCCGCTCCGACGGCACCTGCCGACAGCTGCTTCACCGCAACGTGCCTACGCAGCGCCGGATCAAATGCCTTGTACACGACTCCCATCCCGCCGTGTCCGATCTCGACAAGATCGGTGAGCCCGAACCGCTGCGAGAGGTGGGCGGCAAGATCGGTGGATTCCATAAATGTGTTGATCCTCGAACGTCGTGCTCGAACGCGTACGCGCTCAATCGGTCAGTGGGCGTCGAGAAGAATGTTAGCTGCTCTCGCTCGTGGTCAGGCGAGAATTAGCGACCGAACAGCCTATTCGCACCGGCAGACCTCCAGGCACCTCGGAAACGAGAAAACCCCCGGCTCGAAAACCGGGGGTCTCTCACTGCGGTGGAGCTGCGGGGAATTGAACCCCGGTCCTGTGCAGCATCGGTAGGGCTTCTCCGTGCGCAGTTCGCTAACTGCCGTTACTCGGATCTCGCCAACCCGCGAACTAGTCGGCGAAGGCGATCCCAGTCACTGTGAGATGTCCCGAACGAGCCCGTGACCAACTCGAACGGTAATCCCTCTAGCTGATGCCAGGAACCGGGGCGAGGGCGACCCCGGGCTGACAGACTTGCAGTCGCTGATTAGGCAGCGAGTGCGAAGTCGCGCTGATTGTTATCGGCGCTTAATTGGTTGCCATGACGCTTAACGGTGGTCTCTGGCCTGCACCGGCACGCTTCCCCTACGTCAACTCACACAGTCGAAACCACATCAGCCCCGTACGCCCGACCACAAGTGGCCAGGAGAGTGAACTCTACTCCACGTCAGAGCCTTCGGCAAGATATGGAGTTTCGCCCTTCGGGAACGTCACGACGATCTTTCCGCGTGCGTGCCCACCTTCGACAACGCGCATGGCGTCGTGCGCATTCCCAAACGGGATGACGTCGGACAACGAAATCTCGAAATCCCGGCGCCGCGCGCGCTCGGCGATGTCGCCGAACACCTCGGACGTGCGCCGCCTGCGCACACCGGATCCGCCCACCTCGGCGACAGTCTCCTTGTCTGCGAGGCTCCGGATCCGCCTGCTGCGACCGTTGCCGCCGGCCGATCTTTCCACCAGCGCCGCGAGCTCGCGCAGCGCGTCCCCGCCGACGCAGTCGATCAAAGCATCGACGCGCGAAGGCCCACTGACATTGCGCACCGCTTCGCTCACGCGCTCGGCCAGACCGGGCCCGGACGGTACGTGGCGAACGCCGCGTAGCTCGACGAAGTCCTTCTTCTCCTCGCTGGCTACACCGAAAACGCAAGCTCCGGCCATCGCGGCGAATTGCGCCGCATGGATTCCCACTCCGCCACCTGCTCCGAGCACGACGACATTCTCGCCGTGACCGATATCGAGCTCGCTCACCGCGTCGAACGCGGTGCCGACGGCCACGGGAATGCACGCGGCGCGCTCGAGGCTCAACCCCGACACCGCTCCCGCGACACTGGATTCTTCAAGCAGCGTGCGCTCCCCCAACGCGCCGACCCCCTCGGCGCACGAACCGAAGACTGTCGCGCCCACGGGAAAGGCCGGTGGAATTGGCTGTCCCGGCCGCACGCGCGCAGCCGCAAACTCCTCGCTCTTCGGAGAACGCCACGAATCGACGACGATCCCGGCGGCCTCTCGCCCCATCGCCATGGGGAATTCGACGGGAAATCCCGCCTGCCGCGCACCGGAACGCACCTTGATGTCGGCCGGATTCACGCCTACGGCGACGGTTTCGATGAGCACGGTACCCGGACGCAACACCGGCTCCGGAACGTCGAGAAACTCCTCGACCTCCGGCCCTCCGTACGAGTTGAATCCGTAGATCTTCATCGTCACCCGCTCCCGTTTCAAGTTCGTATGCGGCCTCCACGCGGATTATCCCCGAATGGCCAGCGCGAACGGCAGCACGGCCTCCGCCCCTGCGAGCCGCAGCTCCCGGGCGCACATCGTCAGCGTCCAACGACTTGCGACGACATCGTCGACGAGCAACACGGTCCGGCCCGCGACGGCCTCGGCCTGCTCCGGGCTCAGCATGAACGTTCCGTGCACGTCGCGCAGCCGGAATGCGCTGTTGACGTCGGGCCCGCCGTGCTCGCGGACCTGCGTGATGTCGCCGAGGTCGTCGAGCTTGCCGGTCGCCGCAAGCTTCGCGGCGAGCGAGCGCACCGTCCGCGGCCGCCGGGTGCTCGGCACCGCGATGACGCTGTCGGGGCGCTGAGCCCACGGCCACTCGGCCAGCACCTGTATGCACAGCTTCCCGATATCTTCGGGAACGTCGCCGTCATCCGCGGATGGGGAAAGGAACTCTCGCAGCCGCTGCCCAGGCCCGAGGTCGGTGAGGCGTGCGATCGCCCGTCCGGGTTCTGCCCGCTCGCCCGGCGGGATCTTTCCCTTGAGTTCGACGCCGAGGTTCGGCATGCCCGTGGGCCACTGGGCTCGCGGGTCGATCACTCGTCCCACTGCGGCGAGGGCGCGGCGGGCGGTGCGCTCGGCATCCTCACTCACCTCGCCGGACCACCACACTCCACTACAGTTGTCGCAACGTCCGCAGTCGCGTGGGTTCGGATCGTCGAGCATCTCGGTGAGGAACCGCATGCGGCACTCGCCGGTGGCCTCGTAGTCCTCCATCGCACGCGCTTCGGCGCGGCGCACCGCGAGCACCCCGTCGTATCTTTCCGCGTCGTATGTCCAGCCGGCGCCGGTCGATTCATAGCCGCCGCGCACGCGCCTCACCGCGCCGTCGACGCTGAGCGTCTTGAGCAGCAGTTCGAGCCGGTTTCGTCGCGCTCCGACGCGCGTTTCCAGCGCCGGCACCGACAGCGTGCCCTCGGCCTCGAGCGCACGCAGTACCGCCTCGGCGTCCTCCTGCGAGGGCATCGACGCGGTCGCGAAGTACTCCCAGATCTCCGCGTCCTCCGCGCCGGGCAGCAACAGCACATCCGCGGATGACGTCGCACGTCCCGCACGCCCGACCTGCTGATAATACGACACCGGAGACGAAGGAGCGCCGACGTGAATGACGAAACCCAGGTCGGGCTTGTCGAATCCCATGCCGAGGGCGGACGTCGCCACGAGCGCCTTGAGTTCGTTGTTCTTGAGCTTGCCCTCGAGGCGTTCGCGTTCGTCGGGATCGGTGCCTCCGGTGTACGCGGCGACGTCCCACCCCGCGTCGCGCAGCGCGGACGTGGTGTCCTCGGCCGCGGCGACGGTAAGCGTGTAGACGATGCCCGACCCGTTGAAGTCGCCGAGGTGCTCGGCGAGCCACGCGATGCGCGAGGCCGCCGATCGCGTCGTCGGCGCCACCCCGAGCCGCAGCGAGGTGCGGGCGAGCTCACCGCGCACGACCAGGGTGTCATCACCGAGCTGCTCTGCGACGTCCCGGGCCACCCGCGAGTTCGCGGTGGCTGTCGTCGCGAGCACCGGCGTGCCGGCGGGCAGTTCGCGGATGATGGAGCTGATGCGCCGGTAGTCGGGCCGGAAGTCGTGGCCCCAGTCGGAGATGCAGTGCGCCTCGTCGACGACGATCATCCCGGTGTCGGAGATGATCTCGGGCAGGATCGTGCCGCGGAAGTTCGGGTTGGTCAGCCGCTCGGGCGAGACGAGCAGAACGTCGACCGTACCCTCCCGCAGCTCGGCGTGGACCTCGTCCCATTCGGTGGCGTTGGCCGAGTTGAGCGTGCGCGCGGTAACCCCCGCGCGGGCGGCCGCGGCGACCTGGTCGCGCATGAGAGCGAGCAGCGGCGAGACGATGAGCGAGGGACCGCGCCCTTGGGCACGCATGAGCTTCGCCGCAAGAAAGTACACCGCGGACTTTCCCCAGCCGGTGCGTTGGACGACCAGCACGCGGCGGCGCTCGGCGACGAGAGCCTCGATCGCCTCGAACTGGCCGTCGCGCAGCTGCGCATCCGGGCGTCCGGTCAGCGACGCGAGGAGCCGGGTGGCGTCCTGGAGGAGCTGACCGTCCGCCGTCATCCCGGGATGCCCTTGATGCGGCGGCCGACTTCGCGCACGGCCTCGCGTTCCATGGTGCGACGGCGGAGGGTCTCGCGCTTGTCGTGGATCTGCTTACCGCGGGCGATGGCGAGTTCCACCTTGACCCGGCCTTGACTGAAGTAGAGGGACAGCGGCACGAGAGTGGCGTTGCCGTCGCGCGTCTTGCCGAAGAGCTGGTCGATCTCGCGGCGATGTAGCAGAAGCTTGCGGGCGCGCTTGGGCGCGTGGTTCGTCCACGAGCCGTGCGAATACTCGGGGATGTGGAGCCCACGCAGCCACACCTCGCCCGCGTCGATCGTCGCGAAGGCGTCGACTAGAGAGGCCTTGCCCTCGCGCATGCTCTTGATCTCCGTGCCCACGAGCGCCACGCCGGCCTCGAAGGTCTCGAGGATCGTGTACTCGTGTCGCGCCTTCTTGTTCGAGGCGACGATCGAGCCGTCCCTTCCGAGCGAGGACGCGCCCTTCTTCTTCGATTTGGTCTTGGACATTTCGCCCTCCCTTCGGTTGCTTCGGCCCGTGCGGGCAGAAGATCCACCGTAGTACTACCGGCGGCGAATGCCAAGCACGAAATCCAGGTTCGATTCTAGGCGGCGTTCGCTCCCCCGGTGTCGCCGGTTCCGTCGGACTGTCCGGTGCCGGCGCCCTGCGCCGTGCCACCCTCTGCCCCCTGGCCGGAGGCGTCGCCCTGGGTGCCCTGGCCCGTCTGGTCGCCGGTGCCGTCGGTGCCCGTTCCGGTACCGTCCCCGGTATTTGCGCCGGAGTCGCCCGTACCGCCGGTCTGCGAGCCGCCCTGTCCGGTGTTGCCCTGGGTAGGCACCTGGGAATCACCCGCACCCTGGTTACCGGGCGTGGGGTCGGCCGACTCGGCGCCGGTCGGTGCGGTGCTGGCGTCTTGGGCGTCTGTCGGCTCGGCCTCCGACGTTTCCGTCGCCGAGGTCTCGCCCGTCGGCTCGGTCGTCTCCGACGGGTCGGCGGTGTCCGAGGCCTCTGCGGGGTCGTTCGCGGGCACCGTCACGAGCGGATCTTCCTTGACCCATAAATACAGCAGCAGAACGAGGAGGAACGAAATTATCAGGACCGCCGACGAGCGCGACATGCTCACGAACTGGCGGGTGATCTTCCACCGCTCGCCCCAGTCGAGCTCCTCGTGCTCATCGCTCTCGTGCCCGGCATGACCGGGGCCCGCGCCTGCTCCGCTTTCGCTCGGTTCGTGGGTGACCTTTGGATCCCACCGATCATCGTCGACCTCGGGAGGAGTGTCGGCGGTGGCGGTGTCGTCCGCTGTGGCCTCGGGTTTCTCGTTTCCCGTGATCTTCCGCATTGGCCGGGTTTCGTCGACACTGTCGCCGCGAGTGCCGCCGTCGCCTGCAGGATCGGTACGTCCGCCGTCAGAGGTGGGTTCGGTGCCCTTGCGGCTCAAGTCTTTATCGTCTGCCACCGTAATTCCTCCTAGCTGCTCTGCTCGCCGGCGCCGGCCTTGGACAGCGTGCGCATGCGGCGGGAGATGACCGAACGCATGCGGCGGGAGACCTCCCACTGCTTGCCCGGAAGGGTTCGCACAAGGATGCGGATAACGGTCTCGTCGAGGTTAATCGACTCCACACCCATTACGGTCGGCTCGTCGAGCAGGAAGTCCTTGATATATCGGTCGTCGACGATCTCGTGGCAGACCTCTTGCAACGCCTCCTGGGCCTCGCCGATATCCGTCGACGCCGGGACGGGCACGTCGATGAGCGAGCGCGCCCAGTCGCGCGACTGGTTGGTCGTGCCCACGATCTGGCCGTTGGGCACAGTGACGACCTCGCCGTCGATGGTGCGCAGCTTGGTCACACGCAAGGTGACGTCCTCGACCGTGCCGGACACCGTGGTCCCGCCATCGATCGTGACCATGTCGCCGTAGCCGTACTGGCGCTCGGCGATGATGAAGAATCCCGCGAGGAAGTCCTGCACGATCTTCTGCGCGCCGAAACCGATAGCCGCACCGAGAATGGTCGCGGGCGCGACCAGAGCCACGAGGTTGACGCCGAAGCGCAGCAGAATCTGGACGACCGCCAGCACGTAGACCAGCGCGATCGCCACGTAGGACACGACCTGCACGAGCGCGTGGAGGTGCTTGGAATCCTCGGACAGCACGAGATTGTCGCTCTCGGCGTGCCGGTTGTCGATGCGGCCGGTCCACATCCTCGCGACCTTCTTGATGATGCGCG
>DGYFI06202__coassemble_838_pt1 | contig 16065 bp, 14 predicted proteins | sample DGYFI06202__metabat2_low_PE_038 | metagenome-assembled genome bin DGYFI06202
AGCATCGTCACAGACTCGGCCTTGTCGGCGAGCGAGGGGATGAGCGTCACCGCGGTCGCCCCCGAGCCCAGCACGACGATCTTCTTTCCGCTGTAGTCGAACCCCTCCGTCCAGTACTGGGGGTGGATGATCTCGCCTTCGAAGTTCTCGCGCCCCGGAAGTTCGGGGTTATTTGCCTTGTCGTAGCGGTAGTAGCCGCTGGCGTTGAACAGCCACGTCGCGTGCACGATCTCGGTGCGTACGGACCCGTCGGCGCCGGTGACCTCGCAGGTCACCGCCCAGCTCTGGGTCGTCGAGTCCCAATCCGCGCCGGTGACCTTGTGGCGGAAACGGATCTTGTCCTCGACGTCGTATTCGCGCGCCGCTTCGCGCACATAGTCGCGGATCTCCTCGCCCGGCGCGATCATCGTGTCCCCGGTCCACGGCTTGAATCCGTAGGAGAAAGTCTGCACGTCCGAGTCCGAGCGGATCCCGGGATAGCGGAACAGGTCCCAGGTGCCGCCGATCGCGTCGCGGGCTTCGAGGATCGTGAAGGTCTTTCCGGTCTCGCGCCGGCCGAGTTCGATGGCCGTGCCGATCCCGCTGATCCCCGCCCCGATGATGACGACGTCGACGTCAATCCCGCCACCTGCATCGTCGCCGTTGCCGGTGCGGCCGGCGGGCATACCGTTCGATTCGACCATGGTGGATCCCTCCTCCGCAGGACGAGGGCGCGCCCTGCGCCGTGATGTGGGACCATTCTGGCACGAAACGCCTCGCGACCGCCGCCGGAAAGGGCAAGAGCAGACCACGATGACGCCAGCTGGGAAATCCCCCGACGACTCTGCCGCCGAAACCGAGGGGAACACTCTCATTGGCAGATTCCGGGTCTCCCCCGAGCCTGTTGAGTATTCCGGTCCGGTTGCCGGCCACGAGGTTCTCGTCGAGATCCGGCACAGCGTCATCGACACCGTCCTCGCCCGTATGTGGGTCGACGGCACGCCCGCTCTACAAAAGTCGGAGGATGACGCCGCGCGGAAGAAAACCCGCAAGCGTCTCGCCGCTCTCGACAAAAAGGAATCGAAAGAAGGCGAGTTGAGCGAGCACGACCAAGTCGCTCGCCGCCTCGACTAGGACAGCACCGATCACCCGTGGCACGCTGTCTTCGACGCAAAGTATTTATCCTTCGACACGTCCGAAGCGGCTGCGGGCCCTGACCCCATCGACGACGAGAGCGTCGAAAACAACGAGGGCAAAACCGAGGCTGAGAACGGCAAGATCCTGCGTATCAAGGTCAAACTTCGATCGCTGGGAAAGACTGCCGAGGTCACGACGGCGATGACCGCGACGCCTCAATTCCTCGTGCCGGCCGCCGGTTCGGATTCGGCGCTGCGCGATGCCAAGCAGTTGGCGAATCCGCAGAAGTTCGCGCTGAGGTCGGCAGCGCTCAAGACAGTCGCTATTCTTCTCGGTCTTGGCGCGGCGTGGATCGGTGCTCGTGTTATCGCATGGCTCGTCCAGCAGCTTTCGCCGCTGATGCCTGATATCTCGTTGCCGAGCATCAATATCCCCACGCCGGACATTTCGCTGCCGAGCATCTCGCTTCCGAGCGTCAATCTGCCGGAACTGCCGTCGTGGCTCGGCGCCGTGGAGCCGTTCATCCAGCCTCTTGTGCTCATTCTCATCGCCGGCGTGGTCGCCTGGTCCTTCGCGAAGAGGAAACAAAAGGCTTTGCAGGAGCGGGATATCGATAAGGACCCAGCGGCTGGCGACTAGCTATCTGGCTATCGCCTCGCGCAGGTGGGTGCCGGTAATCGTGTCGGAGGCGACGAGGTTCGCGGGCGTGCCCTCGAATACGACTTTGCCTCCGCGCGAACCGGCGCCCGGACCGACGTCGATGATCCAGTCTGCTGCAGCCATGACCGCCATGTTGTGTTCGATGGCCACGACGGTGCGTCCGGCGGCGACGAGTCTGTGCATCATGTCGACGAGCCGGTGGGTGTCGGCCAGGTGCAGGCCGGTGGTCGGTTCGTCGAGGACGACGACGAGCTCCACATCGGTGAGGCGGGTGGCGAGCTTGAGGCGCTGGCGCTCGCCACCGGACAGCGTGTTGAGCGGCTGCCCAAGCTTGATGTAACCAAGCCCCACGTCGTTCATCCTGCCGACGATTTTGCTCGCTTCCCCTGCGGTGAACAGGTCGGTGGCGGCCTCGAAGGACATGTTGAGCACGTCGTCGATCGACCGCCCCTTGAACGTGTACTCGAGTACCTCGGGAAGGAAGCGGCGCCCTTCGCACTGCTCGCAGCGCGTGGACACTCCGGCCTGCATCGCCAGGTCGGTGTATACGACCCCGAGACCGCCGCAGCCAGGGCAGGCGCCTTCGGAGTTGAAGCTGAATAGCGCGGGCTTGACCCCGTTGGCGCGCGCGAACTGCTGGCGCACTTTGTCCATCAGGCCCGTGTAGGTCGACGGCGTGGAGCGCCGGGATCCGCGGATCGGTGCCTGGTCGACGACGAGCGCATCCGGGTGCGAATCGAGACCGCCGTGGACGAGCGAGGACTTTCCGGAGCCGGCGACGCCGGTGATTACCGTGAGCGTGCCGAGCGGAATTCGCAGGGTCTCGGAGTGGACGTTGTTCTTGGCGATCTCGTCGACAACAAGCTCACCGGAGGGAGCGCGCGGCGACTCGGCCAGCGCGAGACCGGCGTCGAGGGACCGGGAGGTGACGGTGTCCGCGTCGTGGAGTCCGGCGACATCGCCGCGGTAACACACCTCTCCGCCGGTCTCGCCCGAGCCGGGGCCGAGGTCGATAACGAGGTCCGCACGACGAATAACCTCGGGCTTGTGCTCGACGACGAGGACGGTGTTGCCCTTGTCGCGAATATCGGTGAGCAGGTCGATCATCCGGGCGATGTCGTGCGGGTGCAGGCCAATCGTCGGCTCGTCGAACACATACGTGACGTCGGTGAGCGCGCTACCGAGGTGCTTGACCATCTTCACCCGCTGCGCCTCGCCGCCGGAAAGTGTGCCCGCTGCGCGCGACAGGCTCAGGTACCCGAGTCCGACATTGACCATGGACGACAACATGTCTCTGAGCGCACGTGCCGTGGGAGCCACCGACGGGTCGTCGATGCCGCCGACCCACTCGAGTAGCTCGTCGATCTGCATGTCGGCGAGTTCGCCGATCGTCTTCCCCCGGACCGTCGCGGTCCTGGGCGCCTCGGCGAGCCGTGTTCCGCCGCATTCCGCACACGCCTCCCGAGTGGACACCCTGTCGACAAAGTCGAGGATGTGCTTCTGCTTGGGCGGGGTGTCCCGGTCGAGGTAGAGCTGCCGCAGCTTCTTCTCGACGCCGAGGTATGTCTGGTTCGATCCACCGCGCTTTTCCTTGACCGGACCGCCGTGGAGGAACCACTCCCACTCGTCCTCGTCGTAGTCCTTCAATTTCTTGTTCACGTCGAGCTTCGGCGTCGCCTCGTAGGCCGTCCAATGCCAGTCCCCGACGTTGAAGCCGGGAGCCGAGATCGCGCCCTCGGCCAGGGATTTTTCCATATCCAGGTACACCGAGCGGTCGAGCACACTGACCGTTCCGACACCCTCACACGCCGGGCACATGCCCTCCGGCGTATTGAACGAGAAAGCGAAGCTTGCGCCCACGTGGGGCTCACTGAGGCGCGAGAACAACAGCCGCAGATACGAATTCGCATCGGTCGCGGTACCGACTGTCGACCGCACGTTGGCGCCCATGCGCTCCTGGTCGACGACGATTGCCGCCGTCAGATTCTCGAGGTGGTCCACCTCGGGGCGAGGGAGGGACGGCATAAACCCCTGGATGAAGGTGGAGTAGGTTTCGTCGATCAACCGACGCGACTCCGCCGCGATCGTCCCGAATACCAGCGAGGACTTGCCCGACCCCGACAGCCCGGTGAACACCGAGAGCGCCTTCTTGGGGATGTCTACGTCGATGCCCTTGAGATTGTTGACGCGCGCCCCGCGGACGCGGATTTCGTCGTGATCGTGCACTGCGGAATGGTCGGCGGAATGGTCGTTGGCCATGGAAAATACAGTACTGGAGCGCCCTGTCATTCCGTCTGCGCGCGCGAGCGGCTCCGCCTCCCCGGATACTCAGCGGATTCTTGGCACAAACCCCGGCGACTGTTCGTTCATACACTTGGAGTCCACAACATTTAAGGCCCCAGATACTTACCCGCAGAGGAGACGCCCACATGAACGCGATCCAGATTCCGAAAGTGACGTCGCACGACGGGCTCACCCTGCCCACGATCGGCTTCGGCACCTACAAACTCAAGGGCAACGCCGGCGCCGACGCCATCGCGCGCGCCATCGGCAACGGGTATTCGCTGCTCGATTCGGCCTTCAATTACGAGAACGAGGGAACCATCGGGCAGGGGATCCGCGCGGCGGGCCGCGAGCGCTCGGGGATCACCGTGACCTCGAAGCTGCCGGGCCGCCACCACGATTACGAGGAAGCACTCGCCGCGATCGAGGAGAGCGTCTTCCGTACCGGCCTCGGCCACATCGACCTGTACCTCATCCACTGGCCGAACCCGAAGGTCGACAAGTATGTGGAGGCGTGGAAGGCTCTCATCGCAGCCAAGGAGCGGGGCATAATCCGCGCGATCGGCGTGAGCAACTTCCTTCCCGAGCACATCGAACGCCTCGAACGCGAGACCGGCGTTCTGCCTTCCGTCAACCAGATTGAGCTGCATCCCTACTTCCCGCAGGTCGAGGCTGTCGACTACCACCGTAGCCGCGGGATTATCACGCAGGCGTGGAGCCCGATCGGTCGCGGCAACGAGGTGCTCACCGAGTCCGTGATTACCGAGCTCGCCACCAAATACGGCGTTGACGCCGCTGGCATCGTGCTCGCCTGGCATGTTGCCCGCCGCGTAGTCGCACTTCCCAAGGCAGGGTCCGACGAGCACCAGCTCTCCAACCTCAACGCGGCCACCATCGCGCTGAAGAACGACGAGGTCGACGCGATCACCGCGCTCGGCAAGCCCGACGGCCGCAACAAGGGACAGGATCCCGCGACGTACGAGGAGTTCTAGGAACACCTCGCACCGCGCGAGACCCTTCCCCTGACTGTCTCGCCCCCGGGCCGATTCACCGCGCGCGGCAGGAAACACACCTGCCAGCCGCAGTGAAGCGGCCCGGCCGTGTTTCCGGCGCCACACCGCCTGCCGAGACGCCTACCTCCGCCTCTTTGCTCAAAAAACTCGGCGCCAACCCTTGCGATTATTGTTCTAGTTGAACTAGAACTATAGGTGTAATAACTTCTCGAGGAGGCGAACATGAGGTACGCGGTAGACGAAGCCTCCTCCGTGCCGATCTACGAGCAATTGGTCAGGCAGATCACCAGGGCAATTGTTGCCGGGACGCTTCCGGCGCGCACCAAGATGCCGGCCGCCAAGGAACTCGCCAACTCGCTCGACATCAACGTGCACACCGTGCTGCACGCTTATCAAGACCTCCGGGACGCCGGGCTCGTCGAGCTCCGCCGCGGGCGCGGAACCATCGTTTCCGCGCAGCGCGAGGACTTCTCGACCCACGCGCACAGCATCCACGCAGCCGTCGGCGAGGCACTCACCACCGGCATGCCACCCGCCGCCATTCGCGCGGCCGTCGACCACGCACTCGACCAGGGGGCGGCCCGCGCCACCAATTTCCAGACATCACAGGAAGGCTGAGCCGATGTCCGCCTTGAACACAAAACCCCCACGCCTGGAGGGCCCGCTTCGCATACACGTCGCACTGTCGGTGTGCCTCGTTCCGCTCCTACTCTCAATCGCCTACTTCGCCGTCGCACTGTCGTGGCACGACAGGTTGCCTGATCCTTTGGCCATTCGTTTCGAATTCGGAGGAGAGCCGAACGACTGGATGGGCAAGACGCCCAGCTACGTCTTCGACGCGATTTTCATGTTCGGTTTCAACGCGGTCACTCTCGGTCTTGCGACCTTCGGGGTGATTCGAGGGAGATCCGGACGACTCCTCGGCGCACTCTTGTCGGGCGCGGTTGGCCTGGTGTCCTCGTTGCTACTTGCCACCTTGTATGTCCAGCTCGACGGTTCCGAGGCCAACCTCGGGGGCAACTTCGTTCTCGCAGGAGTTGCCGGTGCCGTCGCCTGCGCCGGAGTGACCGCGCTGACTTTCCCGGCCCGCGCAACCGAGCCCGAAAAGCCGATGCGCTCGGACACCGGACACGCCCCAAGCGAGACCCTCCGTCCCGGCGAAAAGGTCGCGTGCTTCGGCGGCCAGGCCGGAAGCCCGGCAATGCTCGGTTCAGCAGCCGCGCTCGTCCTCGGCTCGACAATTCTCGTCGCGTTCGTCGACTGGTGGGCGGTGTCGATCACGATCCTTACCGGCGCCATCGTCTTCCCACTCATCGCGTACCTCCGAGTGCGCATCGATGAGACCGCTGTGACGTGGGCATTCGGGTTCGGGATCCCCCGGGGAACGATTGCATTGAGCGATATCGAGTCCGCCGAGGTGATCAACATCAACCCGATGGAGTTCGGCGGCTGGGGATACCGGATCACCGGAAACACCACAGGCCTCATCGTTCGCGGTGGCCCAGGAATCCGACTCAACCGCGCGAGCGGGAGGTCCGTCGTGATCAGCCTCGCCGAACCGGACGAAGCCGTGGAAACGCTCCGCCAGATACTCGCGCGCGCTTAATATCGGGGAATGTCGATTCGCGTTGCGCAATGGGCCACCGGCTCGGTGGGTTCCCAATCCCTCGAACTCATCCTCGATCGGCCGGAGCTCGAACTCGTCGGGGTGCTGGTATCCGATCCCGCCAAGGCGGGTAAGGACGCGGCCGAACTGGCGGGCCGCAACGACCCGACGGGGATCCTCGCCACGACCGATCGCGAGGCCCTACTTCGGTCGAGGCCCGACCTTGTCATCAACGCCGCCGACGCCGATACGCGTATGGACGCCGCAGTCGACGATCTCGAATGGCTCCTGCGCGCTGGTGTCGACGTCGTCGCCTCCGGGCCCGTCGTGCTCCAGTACCCGTGGGGTTCGGCGTCGCCGGAATGGATAGACAGGCTCGAAGCGGCCACGGCCGCCGGCTCTTCCACGTTGCACGTGACCGGCATCGACCCCGGCTTCGCCAACGACGTGCTACCCCTGACGCTCACGTCGATCGCCTCGCGCATCGATTCTCTCCGAGCCTTCGAGATCTCCGATTACTCGACGTACGACAACCCGGGAATGGTCGAGGGATTCTTCGGTTTCGGCACGCCGCTGGATCGCGACCCGGTGATTGCGCTTCCAGGGGTATTGGCCAGCGGCTGGGGCGGAACCGTGCGCCAGTTAGCCGCGGCGCTCGACGTCACACTTGATGAGCAGCTGACCGAACGGGTGGAGCGGCTGCCGGCGCCCAGCGATATGGACACGGTGTGCACCCATATTGCGGCGGGCTCGCAGGCGGCGCTGCGATTCGAGGTCATCGGCACGGTGGGCGGCGAGCCACGGATCGCGCTCGAGCACGTACTCCGTGCGCGCACCGACCTCGACGCGGACCTGGCTCCCGAATGGGCGGCACCGCTTGGCGGTGGGCCGGCGTCGTTCCGTGTGGAGATCAGCGGCGAGCCGAACCTGCAGCTCGAGCTCACGCATCTGTCTTCGAGCGGCGACCACGGCGCCTCCGGCATGCTCACCACCGCGGCGCGGCTGGCGAACTGCGCTGAGGCCGTACACGCGGCGGCGCCGGGGATCGTGAGCGCGAAGGATCTTCCGCTCGCGACCGGCCGCGGGCTGGTTACCCCTCACCGACCCTGAATTGCAGTTAGTAATTACTAACCGTTCGTAGCGTGGATGGCGTTTATGTGATTAGGATCACGTATATGCCGAATCTCGCTCGCGCCAACAGTGTGGACGCCCTCATCCGCAGGGCCGCGGCCCGCACTCCGCACGCCGTCGCCCTGCATTTTTCCGATCGCTCGCACACCTACGCCGAACTGGACGCCGCCATTTCCCGCGCCGCCGGGCGGCTGCTCGAACTCGGCCTCGAGCCCGGCGATCGCGTCGCCGCGTATGGCACGAACTCCGACGCCTATGCGATCGCGTTTTTCGCTGCTTCGCGCGCCGGGCTCATCCACGTGCCGGTCAATTTCGCCTTGCAAGGCGAAGAGCTGTCCTACATCCTCGCCGACTCCGGGGCCACTGCGCTTCTGGTTGACGCCGCGCTCCGCCCGCACTTCGACTCCGTCGCCTCCGACACCTCGATCCAGTATGTGCTCGACTTCCGCGAAGGACCGGACTCGCTCCTGGCGCAGGCCACCACGGGCGATATTCCGGAGCTGACTCCCCCGGCGGGCGGGGACGAGCTCGTCCAGCTGATGTACACCTCGGGGACGACGAGCAAGCCCAAGGGCACGATGATCAGCCACAGCGGGCAGATCCACCACTACCTCGCCTGTTTGCAGGCGCTCGACTACTCGGCGGATGACAGGCCCCTGGTGTGCATGCCGCTCTATCACACGGCCGCGATGCACGCGTTTCTCGTGCCTTACCTCGCAATCGGCGCCGAGGTGTTCCTGCACGAGCGCCCGGACATTCCGGTGCTACTCGAGGCGATCGAACGCGATTCCATCGGTTCGATGTTCCTCGCCCCGACCGTGTGGGTGCCGCTGTCGAACCACCCCGATCTCGACTCCCGCGACATCTCCTCGCTGAAGAAGGCGCAGTACGGGGCGTCGATCATGCCGACGCCGGTTCTGCAGCGCCTACGCGCGAAATATCCGGAGCTCGGCTTCTACAACGCCTTCGGACAGACCGAGATCGGGCCCGTGGCCACGGTGTTGCGCCCCGAGGAACACGACGAGCGGCCGGCCAGCGCCGGCCGTCCGGTGTTGTTCGTGGAGACGCGGGTTATCGACGCCGAGGGCAATGACGTCGCGCCGGGAGAGCAAGGCGAGATCGTCTACCGCTCCCCGCAGCTGTGCCTGGGTTATTGGAACAAGCCGGAGGCAACCGAGGACGCCTTCGAAGGAGGCTGGTTCCATTCCGGCGATCTCGTCGTCCGTGACGAGCAGGGTTACGTGACTGTCGTCGATCGCATCAAGGACGTCATCAATACCGGCGGGGTTCTCGTAGCTTCCAGGGAAGTAGAGGAGGCGATCTACGGGCACGACGCTGTCGCCGAAGTTGCGGTGGTCGGCATGCCGCACGAGCGATGGATCGAGCAGGTCACTGCGTTTGTCGTCGTCAAGGACGGCGCGGACGAGCCGAACGAGGACGAGATCATCGATTTCGCCGCGAAGCACCTGGCGTCGTTCAAGGTGCCGAAGCAGGTGATCTTCGTGCCACAGCTACCGCGCAATCAGAGCGGAAAGCTACTCAAGCGCGTTTTGCGCGACGAGCACTGAATCGGTCGAACCAGCCCGACCCCGCCTACTTCCCTGTGAACCCCGGCGTCTCCTTGCGGGCAAACGCCCGCGGGCCGATCTTCGCGTCTTCCGAAGCGAACACCGCGGCGCCCTGTTCGGCGTCGAAACGGAACGCCTCCTCCTCGTGCATCCCCTCGGTCGCGCGCACGGTGCGCATGATCGCCTGCACCGCTAGCGGCCCGTTCGCGGCGATGCGTTCGGCGGTCTCCAGCGCCGCGTCGAGAGCCGTGCCGTCGTCAACGACACGGCCAATCAGCCCGTACTCCAGCGCCTCATCTGCGGATATCGAACGAGCGGTGAGCAGCAGGTCCATCGCGACCGTGTACGGGATCTGACGCGGCAGGCGTACCGCAGAACCCGCCAGTGGATACAAGCCCCACTTAGCTTCGGCGACACCGAATCGCGCCGACCGGCCCGCGATGCGGATATCGGTGCCCTGAAGAATCTCGGTGCCGCCGGCAATCGCGGGCCCTTCGACCGCGGCTATGAGCGGCTTGCTCAGCCGCCTGCCCTTGAGCAGCGCCGGTAGCCGCGTGAGGTCCCAGCCGCCTTCGGCAAACTTATCGCCCGGAGCCTTCTCGTTCATGGACTTGAGGTCGGCGCCCGCGCAGAAATACCCGCCCGCGCCGGTGAGAATGCACGCGCGGATCTCAGGGTCGGAGTCCACCTCGTCCCACGCCGCTTCCATTCCGCGCAGCATCGCGCCGGATAATGCGTTCCGGGCTTCGGGACGGTTCATCGTGACCACGAGGACATGCCCGTGCCTCTCGGTGACAAGTTGCTGCTCGTCGGGCGTCTTTTCCGGCACCGTGTACCTCCTGCAAGGCCATAAAGAAGTGATGGACATTACTCAATTCCTTGCGGGGAACGATAACACGTTCTAGGTTTCGGGTATGGCCTTCCACATCGCGGATCTATTCGAGCACAGCGTCGACCTGGTATCGGAGCGGGTCGCGCTCGTCCAGGGCGAGCGGCAGCGCACGTACGCCGAGTTGGATCGGCGCGCGAACCAGCTGGCGCACCACCTGCAATCCGCCGGGGTCGAACCAGGCGACAAGGTCGCCCTCTACAGCCGTAATACGATCGAGGCGATCGAGTCCATGCTCGCGATCTTCAAGGCACGCGCGGTGATGGTGAACATCAACTACCGCTACGTCTCTGAGGAACTCCGACATTTGTTGAGCGACTCGGAGGCGAAGGTGGTTATCGCCGAGCGCCGCTACTCCGACGTCATCGCCGAGACACTGCCCGAGGTTCCGGGTGTCTCGGAGGTGATCTTTGTCGCGGACGGGACCGATAGACCGGTGATGACGTCGGAGCCCGGCGGCGTCACGACTGCCGATTACGAGCAGGTTCTCGAAGCGCAGTCGGCGGACCGCGATTTCGGCGAGCGCTCCGGCGACGACGTGTACATGCTGTACACGGGCGGGACGACGGGCGCGCCGAAGGGCGTGATGTGGCGCCACGAGGACGTGTTCATGGTGCTCGGAGGCGGCATCGATTTCCTCACCCGTGAGGTCGTCGCCGACGAGTGGGAGCTCGCCAAGAAGGGTGCGGAATCGGGGCCGATCAACTCGCACGCGCTGCCGCCGCTCATTCACGGTGGCGCCCAGTGGGCGATTCTGCAGGCGCTGTTCGGCGGGCGGATGTCGATTATCGAGCCGGAGTTCGATCCGCACACGGTGTGGGCGAACGTCACCCGGCACAAGATCAATCTCATGTTCATCACCGGCGATGCGATGGCGCGGCCGCTCATCGACGCCTGGGATCCGGACGTCTACGATGCGTCCTCGCTGCTGTATGTGGGGTCGTCGGCGGCGTTGTTCTCACCTGCGGTGAAGGACCAGTGGCTGGAGGCGTTCCCGAACCTGCTGCTCTCGGACAATATCGGCTCGTCGGAGACTGGGTTCTCGGGCCTGGAGAAGGTGGAGAAGGGCGCGGGCTCCTCCGGCGGCCCGAGGGTGATGATCGACGAGCAGACCACCGTCATCGACGCCGAGGGGCGTCCGGTCGAGCCCGGTTCGGGGCAGGTCGGCAAGCTTGCCCGCGCCGGGCACATCCCCATCGGCTACTGGAACGACGAGGCCAAGACCGCGAAGACGTTCGTCACGCTCGGCGGTGTGCGTTATGCGATCCCGGGCGACGACGCGGTCGTCGAGGCCGACGGGACGGTGACGATGCTCGGCCGCGGCTCGGTGTCGATCAACACCGGCGGCGAAAAGGTGCACCCCGAAGAGGTCGAGGCGGCGCTCAAGGCGCATCCGGAGGTCTTCGACGCGCTTGTGCTCGGCATCCCCGACGAGCGGATGGGCAACAAAGTCGCAGCGGTGGTCGCGATGCGCGAGACCGGCGCGGCGACGCTCGCGGAGATCAACGACGTCGCGCGCAGGCGCATCGCCCGCTATAAGTGCCCCCGCGCCATCTGGGTCACGGACGAGATCCGCCGCAGCCCCGCGGGCAAACCGAACTACCGGTGGGCAGCCGAGCTCGCAGCCTCCCGGGAGCCGGACGACACCCTGGAGTTCTCCCGATGACCATCCGCACTACCCTCACCGAAGAATTCGGCATCGACTACCCGGTTTTCGCGTTCACCCCGTCGAAGGCGGTGGCCGCGGCCGTGAGCCGAGCGGGCGGGCTCGGTGTGCTCGGCGCGGTGCGATACAACGATGCCGACGAGCTCGACGACGCTCTCACCTTTATGGACGACAACACCGACGGCAAGCCGTACGGCGTCGACGTGGTGATGCCGAACAAAGTGCCCACCGAGGGCAGCGCGGGCGATCTCGGCGAGCTCATCCCAGAGGCGCACCGCGCGTTCGTGTCCCGCGTCCTCGACGACCTCGGCGTCCCGCCGCTCGGGAACGATGCGGCCCACGACGCCGGCGTGCTCGGCTGGCTTCACTCGGTCGCCCAGGCGCACGTCGACGTCGCGCTGCGGCACAGGCCGGTGCTCATCGCGAACGCACTGGGTTCCCCGCCGTCCGACGTCATCGGGCAAGCCCATGATGCAGGCGTGAAGGTGGCCGCCCTGGCGGGTTCGGTCAAGCACGCGCTTTCCCATGTCGACGCCGGGGTGGACGTCGTCGTCGCTCAGGGTGGCGAGGCGGGCGGGCACACCGGCGAGGTTGCGACGGTCGTGCTGGTGCCCGAGATCGTGCGGGCGCTCGGCGGGTCGGCGCCCGTCCTCGCGGCGGGCGGCATCGGCGACGGCACGCAGCTCGCGGCCGTGATCGGGATGGGCGCGCAGGGCGCCTGGATGGGCTCGCGCTGGCTCACCGCAACCGAATATTCAGATGACGGCGGAAGCCGCGCCATGCAGGCGGCGCTCGTCGAGGCGAGCTCGCAGGACACGGTGCGCACGCGCATCTATTCCGGCAAGCCGGCGCGGCTACTGCGGTCGAAGTGGACGGACGCCTGGCAGGCCGACGACGCGCCGTCCCCGCTGCCGATGCCGCTGCAGAATCTCCTCGTGTCCGAGGCGCACCAGCGGATCGCGGCCGCGCAGGATCCCGCGGTGGTCGCGATGCCTGCGGGGCAGATCATCGGTTCGCTGGATGGGGTCGTTCCCGTGGCCGACACAATGGCGCAGATCGTGCGCGAATACCGCGAGGCCGTCGGGCGGATGCGGGCGACGCTTCCCAACTAGGCGTAGTTCTCCTGCTCCATCCGTTCCAAGATCCACGACCGCACCAGCGTCGAGGGTGGTAGATGCTTGGAGTCGGCCAGTTTCCGCAGCTCTTCCTGCTCTTCTGCGCTTAGTCGAACGGAATACACCTGGGAACGGTTTCGGTTAGGACGCTCCCCCACAGTTCCGGCGGGGTAGGGTTCGTCTTTCGTTGCTTCAGACTCCGCTCGCAGTATGGCTTTGAGTTCTGGATCAAGATTTTCCGCCATACTCAACTCCTCCTCGGTAAATTCTCACGTCGGCACCGGTTGCCGGCCAGGCGTTGATGCCGTGCAGCACACCGTCTGAATCTCGTTTGGCAATCACCGTGACAACCCGTCCAGCACTCGCCGAAAAACCGATGAACCTTATCGCGCCCGACCTTGATTTCGGATCGGGCTCCAACTTGACGAGGTTCCAGTCCGCCAACGCTTCGATCGTCCACTCCGGCAAAACCGCGATCCCGCCCGGATATCGCATTGGGCGCGACGTGAGGTACTCGGCGTCTTCGACCGCCCAACGCATTACCTCCACCATCACCGTAACGTACGACGATGTAGTACACAATAGGGTGCGCTACTTTCCTATCTGGACCGATCTCGATCCGAGCAGACTCATGACACGTCGTTTCGATCCACGAGAGTTTCCAGATGAAACAGACCCGACAAGCTCGCGGCTCAAACCGGTCGGGGAACGGTGAAAGATTGGCTCGAGGGCGCGGATGTCCGCACCGGACTAACGCATGCGGCCACCGTAGTTCTCAGTTCACGCCCAAGGATCGCCGTGCAGGGCGAGCGTGCGTCCGAGGTCGGCGAGCTGTGCGGTCGCGCCACCAAGCCGGAACTCCCCGGCCTTCGCCGCGAGGAAGTAGCGGTGCAGCGGTTCGGACCGATCGAGCCCGGTCCCGCCGTGGATGTGCACCGCGGTGTGCGCGACTCGGTGGGCGGCTTCGCTCGCCCAAAAATGCGCTGTCGCCACCGCAGTATGTGCAGCCGGCCCCGGAACCCCTCGACAGTTGTCGAGCTCGTCCGCCGCACGCAGGGTCGAAAGACGCACGGCGTCGACGTCGATGAGCCCGTCCGCGAGCCGCCCGGACACTCCCTGAAACGTGCCGATCGGCCGCCCGAACTGGTTCCGCTCGGAGGCATATCGCGCGGTCCGCTCCAGTGCCGCATCAAGCACGCCCCACTGATGCGCGGCCAGATGCACGCGCCGGCGCAGCGCCTCGAACTCCGCAGCCTCCGCGGACACAGTGAACCGGTCCGCGGCCGATGCCGCCTCCGCCGAGATCGTCACGCGCCCGGCGCACGAGAAATCGACGGGTACGAGTCGCTCGACATTCACCCCGTCGACCGACAGCCGGTACACCCGCACCCCGCCGGCTACCGGCTCGCACAGAAGGTCCGCCGCAGGTGCCCATGGCACCGAATGAAGTATGACGTCGGACCCCATAGCCCTCTCGTCCGTCCCAGCTTCGAACCCGGTAGGACTATCCGGCACGGCGGCGATGAGCTCCCCACCTGCAACAGCCCGGGCGTTCTCTGCGTCGCCGGCGGCGGCCAGAGCACGCGCGGCGGCGACGGCCGAGTCCAGCGGTACCGGCGCGAGTGCCCGCCCGAGTTCGTAGAAGACGTACGCAGCTGCGGTGACGCCGAGCCCGTCGCCGCCGGCCGCCACAGGCGAAAGCGCGAGCGGAACGCCGGCGTCAACCAGTCCGGACCACAACTGTTCGTTCAGGCGCGAGTTCGCGCGATGCGTGCCCGCGGATTCGGTCCCGGGACCGAACCGCACGTCGAGCTCGGCGAGGGTGTCTTCCCCGCCGCGCGCCAAGCACAGCTCCCGCACGAGATCCGCGAGCTCGCGTACGTCGCCCGTCGGTCGAAATTCCATGTTCGCCCGCCTCTCTACTTCTGTCGCGGCGCGGCCACGCGCGGCGCCGGTGGTAGGCCGAGCCCCGCGGCTGCGATGATGTCGCGCTGAACTTCGTTGGTGCCGCCGCCGAAGGTGAGGATCAGGGCGGAGCGGTGCAGGCGTTCGATGCGCCCGCCGAGAACGGCGGCCGGCGATCCCGCACGTTGGTATCCGGCCGGCCCGAGCACCTCCATGAGGAGTCGGTAGGCCTCGCACGCGGCCTCGGTGCCGAACACCTTCGTCGCCGACGCTGCGACGCGGCCGACGCCGGAATCATCATCTGCGGAGACGATTTCGAGGTTCCGCAGCGCGAGGTATTCGGCCAGCGCGTGGACCCGCGCGAGGTGCGTCTGCACCCACGGCTGCTCGGCGACCGTGCCGCTGCCGCCGATGCCGGCCTCGGCGCACATCGTCGCCTTCGCCCACTCGAGTACCTGGCGCAGCGACGCCTGCAGTGCGCCGGCGGTGGTGAGCGAGACGCGCTCGTGGTTGAGCTGGTTGGTGATGAGCGCCCAGCCGCCGGTCTCCTCGCCGACGAGGTTCGATACCGGCACCTCGACGTCGTCATAAAAGGTGGTCGAGGTGTCCGGGCCGGCCATCGTGCGCACCGGGGCCCACGAGAACCCGGGGGCGTCGGTCGGTACGGCGATGAGCGAGATCCCCTTGTGCCGAGGCGCGTCGGGATCAGTCCTCACGGCCAGCCAGACCCAGTCCGCATACGCGATCAAGGAGGTCCACATTTTCTGGCCCGTGATGCGATAAACGGCTTCTCCGGCGTCATTCGTGGTTTTTTCCGCACGTGTGCGCAAGGCCGCGAGGTCCGTGCCGGCGCCGGGCTCGGAGTAGCCGATGGCGAAGTGGAGTTCGCCTCGGGCGATGCGCGGGAGGAAGTAGTCCTTTTGCGCATCGGTGCCGAACGCCATGATCGTCGGGGCGACCGAGTTGACGGTGAGGAACGGGACGGGCACGCCTGCGATGGCGGCCTCGTCGGCGAAGATGAGCTGGTCGGACAGGGGGCGATCCTGTCCGCCGAACTTCTCCGGCCAGCCGAGGGCGAGGAGCCCTGCACGTCCGAGCTCGGCGACGACGTCG
>DGYFI06202__coassemble_845_pt1 | contig 15969 bp, 11 predicted proteins | sample DGYFI06202__metabat2_low_PE_038 | metagenome-assembled genome bin DGYFI06202
CGTACGCCCGCCGACGACGTGGGCTCGGTGTATCTCTTCGTCAATCGGGTCACGGACAAGGACAACATTCCGCTCGGGATGATGAATCATGTCGAAGGCACCGATATCTGGGTGCGCACCCTGGAGCTGACCGACACGACCAGAGCGACCTACTGCTTCCGCGAGCTTTCCCCCGGGCAGGTGCAGGAGGTCGGACCGCCGCGCCTCGAACGGGGCGGCATGCAGTTCGATCCACTCAACGCTCTCCCACCGACCGCGCAGATCGAGGGACGCTACGGGATGTCGGTGTTCCGCGCGAGGCTGTGCCCCGCACAGCCCGAATGGGAATCCGCCGAGGCCCTTCGCCACGAGGTGCGCGGCACGATCGCAGAGCGCACCGCCCCATTTCCCGGCGCCGATGGTGTCACCGAAAAGCGGTGCCACCTCTATCTTCCCGCCATTTCCACCGGAACCACAGAGCTGCCGCTTCTCACCATGTTCGACGCGGAGAAATGGTTCGGCGGCCTCGGACTTCCCCGCGCGCTCGACTTTGCGATTGCCCAGGGGATTCTTCCGCCGATTGCCGTGGTCTCTGTGGCGAACAGCTCGATGCGCGACCGAATGGAATCGCTGGGCACCGGATTCGACTTCCTCCGCCACGTCGCCGAGCACCTGGTCCCCTGGGCCGAGGAGTTGGCGAACGAGAACGGTCTCTCGCTCGCGCCGCGAGGCTCACGTGAACGACTCGTCGCCGGCGAGAGCCTCGGCGGTCTGTCCGCTCTCTGCGGCGTTCTGGAGCATCCCGGTGTGTGGGGCACTGCGATCGCACAGTCGCCGTCCCTGTGGCGCACACCCCAGCGCGGCGGCTCTCCCATGGATATGCAAACCGGCGGCGGAGGAGAATGGATTATCGAGCAGTTCACCTCGCCACCGGGCGTGGCCCCGGCTCCCCGCATTCGGCTCTCTGTCGGCACCAGGGAGGGGCCGAGCCTGCCACGCGCTCACCAGCTCGCGTTGACGATGAAGGAATCCGGCTGGGACGCCGAAATCCACGTCTACGACGGCGGCCACGACGACTCCTGCTGGCGAGGCGAGCTCTTCGCCCATCTCGCAGAACTTCTTAGGAATTAAGATGCCCCTGCCCCTCGCGCTCACCCCAGGCCAGGCGTCGGTGTGGTTCGGCCAGGCTGCCCGGCCCGGCTCCGGCGAGTACCAGTGCGCCGAGCTGCTGACCTTCGACGCGCCTCCGGATATCGCGGTCCTGTCAGACACGATCTCGACGTGCCTCGATCAGGTTCCGGCGTTGCAGTCGGTGTTCACCACCGATGCTTCCGGCGCACCGGTAATGGCCGCGCGTCCTCACCGCTACGAGGTCGAGGAGACGCGTGTTCCCGAGGACACCGACGTCATCGAGTGGTGCACGCGGAAAATCTTTCTCGGCTGCTCCGGTGAGTTGTCCGGAGAGGCGCTGTCGGGACACTCCATCCTCCACCTTCCCGGCGGCCAGGTCGGGTGGCTTGCCCGCTTCCACCACATCGTCGGTGATGGGCTGTCGATATCGGCGATCATCCGGTGGATCGCGGCGACCTATACAGCTGTAGTGCACGGTGAAGAAGTTCCGGAAGCGCCGTTCCAAGACCCGGCCGACGTGCTTGCCGCCGCCCGGAGTTATGCGTCGAACACTGGGAATGCCGGCAAGCCGTCTCCATCCGAGGCGGACCGGCAGTACTGGACCTCCCGGGAAATCCCGCTGGATCTAAGCCCGCTCGGCACACCCCGCGACAACAGCAGCGAACCGGCGGTGCACGCGGTTCACGCGGCGATCACGCAGGACACCCGCGCTCGTCTACGTGCTGCAGCGAAGGATACCGGTTCGAACGAGGCGGTGTTGCTCGCCGCGGCCACGGGCCACTATTTCGCGGCGCTCAGCGGCGCCGGAACGAGCAAAGACGCAGATCCCGTGTCGCTCGGTCTGCCATTGATGAACCGCCCGCTCGGCCAGCGGGAGACCGCCGTCGACCCAGCCGTCAATGTGCTCCCGCTCCTCATCCCGCCGAGGCGCACCATCGCCGAATCGATTGAAACCATCGGCGAGAGCTTCGACGGCGCACGCCGGCATGGCGCCTATCGGGCCGAGGACCTGCGCCGCGACATCGGGCTCGCCGACCCGGATCGACATCTCACCGGCCCGAGCTTCAATATGCGCCCGTTCACCACGCGCTTCACCTTCGGCGAATCGGTAGCCGAGCTCACGACCATTTCCATTGGGCCGGTGCACGACCTGGAATTCATTTTCCAATCCGAGAATGACGGCGGAATGGACTTGCATGTCCTGGCCGACACGTCACTTCATGATCGCCGCTCGGCCACGGCGCACGCCGAGCGCCTGGCGGGCTTCATTACCCGCATGGTGGAGACTCTCGAACGCGAACCGCAGGCGCGGTGGGAGGAAGTCGATCTGCTCGGAGAGGATGAACGCAAAGAGGTGATCGAACGCTTCAACGACACCGAGCACGCGCTCCGCGTTCCGGCGGACTCGACCTTGATGTCGCTGCTCGACGCTCGCCGCGACGCGGATCTCGCATCGCCGACAAAATCGGGCGCGCCCGGACTGTGGCACAACGGGAATGAGCTGACGTGGGGCGAGCTGTGGGCGGAGGTCGACGCGTTCGCAGATCACCTTCGCGTTGCCGGAATCGGCTCGGGCGATGTCGTCGCGATTCACCTACGACGCGGCCCCGCGTTGTGCATCGCCATCGCGGGGACGGTTGCCGCGGGAGCGGCGTGGACTCCGCTGTCCCCGGATCTGCCGGCGAGCAGATTGGATGGCATGATCGCCCGCGCAGCGCCGCGGTTGCTTGTCACCGGTACGCAGTCGGACATCGAGTTCTCCGCCCGGATGAGGATCGACGAGGACGCTCTACGCCCGTCGAGCACCGTGGAGACGGAGGGAATCGGCACGTCCGACGTCATACCGGCAAAGGCTGCGCAGCCGGAGGACACGGCCTACGTTCTTTTTACTTCCGGATCCACTGGCGAGCCCAAGGCCGTGGCGGTTCCCCACGAGGGCATTGTCAACCGGCTTGAATGGATGTGCGACTACTACGCGATCGGCGAGGCGGACACGCTCATGCAGAAGACCGCGTGCTCGTTCGATGTATCGGTGTGGGAATTCCTGCTGCCCTTCACGCACGGTGTGCGTTTGGCGATCGCGGGCGATGGCGTCCACCTCGAACCGGCACGGATGGCAGTCGAGCTGCGCGCGTCTGGGACCACCTTCTGCCACTTCGTCCCCAGCGCGCTCAAGGTATTTCTCGACGCAGCCCCGGGTGAGCTGCCCGATCTCGCGCAGGTCGTCGTCTCCGGGGAGGCACTCGACGCCGGGATTGCGGAAACGTGCGTGCGGAGCCTCGACGTCGCGCTGCACAACCTCTACGGCCCGACAGAGGCGTCGATCGACGTGACCGCCTTCACCTATCTGGGCGAGGCGACGATCCCGATTGGCGCGCCGGTGTGGAATACCCGCTGCTATGTGCTCGATGACCAAGGCCGCCCGCTCCCCGTGGGTGCGCCGGGGCAACTATTCCTCGCTGGAGTCCAGCTCGCACGCGGCTATCTCGGACAGCCCGAACTCACCGACGAGCGCTTCGTCCTCGATCCGTTCGCAGGCGAGGCCTCCGCCGGGCCACATCGCATGTATGCGACCGGCGATATCGCCTCGTGGCGCTCCGACGGGCAGCTCCTGTATCACGGTCGAAACGACTCGCAGGTCAAGCTGCGCGGTCAGCGGCTCGAGCTTGGCGAGATCGAGGCGGTCGTCGGCGAGCACGAGAAAGTCGGCGTGTGTGCGGTCGTCGCTCGCACGCTCGGCGGGCAGCTGAGCCTCGTCGCGTACATCGTGCCGTCGGACTCGGATGTCGACGTCTCTATTGCGGACGAGGTGAAGGCGCATGCCGCGTCGAACCTTCCCCACTACATGGTTCCACTCGTGGTTACTCTCGACGAGCTACCCATGACGATCAACGGCAAGCTCGACCAGCGGGCCCTTCCCGCGCCGGCGGAACTCGGAGACCACGTGAGCGCCGCGGACGAGCGCGAAGATCTCATCGCGCGGCACTTTGCCGACGAACTCGGGCTCGACGATGTCTCCGTCACCGCCAACTTCTTCGACCTCGGCGGCAATTCGCTCGTCGCGGTTCGGCTCGCCACGGCACTTTCCGAGGCGCTCGGCGACGAGGTGAGCATCGCCGACATCTTCGGAGCGAAAACGGTGCGCCGCCTTGCCCGTACCTCGGCCTACGCCGGCGAAGCCTCCCAAGCTTTGTCGCCATGGTTCCCGCTGCGACACCACGAACGCAGCATCCCTGTGCTGTGCTTCCACCCAGCCGGCGGACTCGGCTGGTCCTACGCCGGCCTCGTCTCCCACCTCGAACCGGGGCGCGGCGTGTACGCGGTGCAGTCGCCCGGCATCGCCGATAACGCGGACTCGGTCGTCTCGATCACCGACGGCGCTCGCCGCGCGAGCGAGGACTTCTTCGCGCAGCTCGACTCGCTTCCTGCCGACGCACGCCCGACGCAGGTGGACCTCGTCGGCTGGTCGGTCGGCGGAGTACTTGCGCAGGAAACCGCTGTCACGCTTCAAGCCCACGGAATCGAAATCCGAAGGCTCGTCCTGCTCGACGCGTACCCTGCCGAACTCTGGAAGGGCTTGCCGAGCCCTACAGACGTAGAGCGGCTTGAGGGCATGCTTACCATGGCAGGCGTGGACCGCAGCGATGTCACCATGGGCGCCGATGGCGAGCTCAACCGGAACATCGTGCTCGACGCAATCCGCGCACGGGGCGGCGCATTTGGTTCGCTCCCGGAGACCGCGCTGTCCGCCGTCATCGATATGGTCGGCCATAACGCGCGGATAATGAAAAACCACGACACCAGGCGTTATGACGGCGACGTGCACTTCTTCAAGGCTGCACTCAACTCGGAGGCGATGGACGAAAAAACTTGGCGACCGTTTGTGACCGACTTGGACGTGGCCGAGCTTCCGGTGTCCCACCCCGGGCTCGTGGCGCCGGCCTCTCTTAAACGGCTTGCCAGGGTGCTCGCCGAATAAGAATGGCCGGCCGCTGGAGAGCGGCCGGCCACCTTGGCGACACACTGGCGCCTACTTGCGCTGGCGCCGTTCCTTCACGCGCACGTTGATCCGCACGGGCGAACCGTCGAACCCGAATGTTTCGCGAAGCTTGCGCTCGAGGAAGCGACGGTAGCCAGCCTCGATAAAGCCCGAGGAGAAGAGAACGAACGTCGGCGGGCGCGTCGTCGCCTGCGTGGCGAAGCGGATGCGCGGTAGCCGCCCGCCTCGCATCGGCGGCGGTGTCGCCGCGATGACGTCCTTGAGCCAGGAGTTGAGCACGCCCGTCGGGATGCGTTTATCCCATGAGTCGAGCGAGGTCTCCATCGCGGGCACGAGCTTCTGCACCGCCCGTCCCGTCTGCGCGGAAATGTTCACGCGATGCGCCCACGTAAGGATCTTGCTCATCTCGCGGTCGATTTCCTTGTCGAGCATGTAGCGACGATCCTCGTCGACGAGGTCCCACTTATTAAACGCGATCACCACGGCGCGACCGGCATCGGCGGCCATGGAGATCACACGCAGATCCTGCTCCGTCACGGGCTCGGAGGCGTCGAGCATGAGGATCACGATCTCGGCAGCCTCGATCGCGCCCTTGGTGCGCAGCGAGGCGTAGTACTCGTGCCCGAAGGCTTGATTGACCTTTCGGCGCAGGCCTGCGGTGTCGACGAAGCGCCACACCTTGCCGCCGAGCTCGACGAGTGAGTCGACCGGGTCGACGGTCGTCCCGGCCACGTTGTCGACCACCGAGCGTTCCTCGCCGACAAGCTTGTTGAGCAGGCTCGACTTGCCGACGTTGGGCTTGCCCACCAGGGCCACACGCCTCGGTGTGCCCTCCGCGGTATCGGCAGCCTTCGCCCGGTCCGGAAGCGTCGCGACGATCTTGTCGAGCAGATCGCCGGTGCCGCGGCCATGGGCGGCGGACAGCGCAAACGGCTCATCGAGGCCGAGCCCCCAGAACTCCGCAGCCTCGAGCTCGGCCTTTTCCGAATCAACCTTGTTCACCGCGAGGATCACCGGCGTCGCAGAACGGCGCAGCGTCTTCGCGACCGTCTCGTCACCAGAGGTGATACCCACGGTGCCGTCGCCGACGAGCACGATGACATCGGCGGTGTTCATCGCGATCTCGGCCTGTTGTGCGATGGAGCGGTGCAGCCCCTTCGCGTCCTGTTCCCAGCCACCGGTGTCCTGCACCATGAAGCGGCGACCGTTCCACAGGCCCTCGTAGGAAATTCGGTCGCGGGTCACGCCGGGAACGTCCTCGACCACGGCCTCACGGCGACCGATTATGCGGTTCACCAGCGTCGACTTGCCCACGTTCGGGCGGCCGACGATCGCGACGGTCGGCAGTACCTCGGCCTCGTCGAACTCGTCGCCCAGGTCGTCGGCGTACTCTGCCGCGACGGCGTCCCAGTCGGTGTCATCGGCCCAATCGTCGCCGTCCTCGTAGACGACGTCGTCGCCCGCGGGTGCAGCCGGGAAAATGTCCTCGGCGGCGATGTCGCCGCTCTCGTTGTCACTCATAGTCACTTTCCTTGTGCCTTTGCTACCAGGTCCGCCAGACGCTCGAGCACGTCGTCGATGCCCAGCTCGGAGGTATCGACCACCACCGCGCCATCGGCCGCGCGCAGCGGCGATTCGGCACGGCTGGAGTCTTTTTCGTCTCGCGCAACTACCGCAGCGAGAATTTCGTCGTAGTCCGCCGCGCGACCTGCGGCGGTGTCCTGGTCGGTGCGGCGCTGCGCGCGCACCTCCGGGCTCGCGGTAAGGAACACCTTGACCTCCGCGTCCGGCAATACGACCGTGCCGATGTCGCGCCCCTCGAGCACGACCGAACGGTCGCCGCTCCAGGCGAGCTTCCGCTGTAGCGCCACGAGGTTTTCACGCACCTCGCGAATCGCCGATACCGCGGAAACCGACTCGGTCACCCGGGAGGTTCGGATCTCGTCGGACACGTCTTTCCCCTCGAGTATGACGACGGACGTGCTCGGATCCGAGCCGATCTCCAATTCCAAGTCCTTGGTTGCCGCCACCACGGCTGCGGTGTCTTCGGGGTCGACCCCGCTCTCGAGCACCTTGAGCGTCGCAGCGCGATACATCGCGCCGGTATCGAGATACGCGGCGCCGATGCGCCCTGCAAGCTTCCTGGCGAGCGTGGACTTTCCTGTACCCGCAGGCCCGTCGATGGCGACGCGTGTGTTGTGTGTCTGGGTCGGCATCAGAGGTCCACCGCCGTGTACAGATCGGAGATTTCGTTGCGGTTGAGCTTGCGCAGGCTGCGCGGGCGTTGGTCACCGAGGTGGACGCCACCGAGCTTCGTGCGCACGAGCGCCTCCACGGGGTGTCCCACCTCCGCGAGGAGCCGGCGGACAATGTGCTTGCGCCCTTCGTGAATCACGACCTTGACCAACGAATGGCCGTCGTGGATGTCGAGGACGGAGAACGAGTCCACCGATGCGGGCCCGTCCTCGAGCTCGACGCCGGCGCGCAGCTTCTTGCCCAGCCCCTTGCTCACAACACCGTTGACGTGGGCGATGTAGGTCTTGTGGATCTCGTACGAGGGGTGCATGAGTCGATGCGCCAGCTCGCCGTCATTGGTGACGAGGATGAGCCCCTCGGTCTCGGCGTCGAGACGCCCGACGTGGAACAGCCGCTGTCCCGAGTCAACTCGGGAGGCGACCAGATCACCGATGCATGGGCGGCCGAATTCGTCGCTCATCGTCGAGTGCATGCCCTTGGGCTTATTGAGCGCGAGGTACACGAGCGTGTCGTCGAGCACGATGCGGGTGCCATCGACGCGGATCACCGAGGACAGCGGGTCGACCCGCACGCCCTGTTCGGTGATGGTCTTGCCGTCGACCTCGACGCGTCCCTGCGCGATGAGTTCTTCGGAGGCACGGCGAGAGGCGACTCCGGCCTGTGCGAGTACTTTCTGGAGACGGACGGGTTCACGCGAAGGAGCTTGCTTCTGCTCCTGGGGTGAATCCTCCGGTGTGCCGTCTCGGCTAGCGGGATCTGTCATCGTCTGTATCAGTCCTGTATCTGGTCGGAATTACGCATCTTCCGAGTCTACGGTGCCGCGCTGCTTACGAGAAAGCGGCGAGCGGGGGTCCTCGTCGGGGTCGTCGGACATTTCGTCGACGACATCGATGTCGGGAAGAAGTGGTGCGATGTCGGGGAGTTCTTCGATGCCCGAAAGGCCCATTCGATCGAGAAACAATTCGGTGGTGCGGTAGAGAAGCCCACCGGTGTCGGGGTCGTTGCCTGCCTCCACGATAAGCCCTCGGGCCGCGAGCGTGCGCACCACGCCGTCAACGTTGACCCCGCGGACGGCGGAAACCCGCGCCCTCGTGACGGGCTGGCGGTAGGCGATCACGGCGAGGGTCTCCAGCGCAGCGCGCGACAGCTTCGAGCGCGTCCCATCGAGGAGCAGCCGCTCGACGTAGGGAGCGTACTGGCGGCGCGTATATAGCCTCCAGCCCTCGGCCGTCGACCGAAGGTCGATCCCGGACCCGGCCTCGTCGAGCTCGCGTTGCCACTCGCGCAGCACCTCCGAGACCTCGGACGCCTCGACATTCGCCGCGTGGGCGAGTTGCGATTCGGTGGCGGGGATGTCGACGACAAGCAACAGCGCCTCGAGCACCGCGCGAAGGTCCGGGCGCGGCGCTTCCGCCTCGTCCAGTTCGTCGTTCAGTTCCATTCGTCGCTCCCTTTGATCACATCGTCTGCGTCTTCACCGGTCCAGGTCACGATGAGATCGTCGTCTGGATCGTCCTGATACAAAGCCACCGCCCTGGCTCGGTACAACTCGAGCAGGCCGAGGAATCGCGCGACGATTTCCAGTGACTCCCCACAGTCGGCGACCAGCTCGGCGAATCCGAACGGTTCGTTCTTCCCGCGCAACCGGAACATGGCCAGCATCTTCCCTGCCTGTTCGGGCACTGAGACGGCGGGAGCGTGAATGTGCCCGATCCCCACTTCGTCGACCGGACGCGGCCGCATGGCCACCGCGGCGAGTTCAGCGAAGCCGTCCGGCGTGAGTCCGATCTCGACTTCCGGAAGCAGCCCGACGAACTGTTCCTCTGGTCCCACTGCGCGCGGGTAGCCAAGCATGGCCGCGCGCTCGAGCTCTGTGAACATGTCTGCCACTCGCGCGAAAGCACGAAATTGGAGCAGCCGCGCGAACAGCAGATCGCGTGCCTGTAGCAGTGCCAGATCTTCCTGGTCCTCGACCTCCCCGTGCGGGATCAGGCGTGCCGCCTTGAGGTCGAGCAATGTCGCGGCGACGACGAGGAACTCGGTGACCTGTTCGAGGCCGGCTTCCGCGCCGAGGTCGCGGGTGTATGCCACGAACTCGTCGGTGACCTCGTGCAACGCAACCTCGGTCACGTCGAGGCGCTTGGAATCGATGAGCTGGAGGAGCAGATCGAAGGGGCCGGTGAAGTTCTTCAGGTGGACGCTGAATGTACCGTCGTCGCCCTCGGCATCTTGCTCGGTGCCGTTCTCTCCAAGACCGGCGTTCCCGGCCTCGGAGGCCTCCTGCGCCTCGGGAACCGCTTCCGCGCCGATGCCCGCATTCTCGGCGAGAGCTTCGGCAGCCTCGGCGGCGAGCTCGGCGGCCTCAGCGTCCCCGGGCGATGATTTCACGGGCGAGCGCGCGGTAGGCCTGGGCGCCGGCAGATTTTGGCGCCCACGAGGTGATCGGCTCCCCAGCGACCGTCGTCTCGGGGAATCGGACGGTCCGAGTGATCACGGTATCGAAAACCCGGTCGCCGAAAACCTCGACGACGCGGGACAGAACATCGCGCGCGTGGATCGTGCGGCGGTCGAACATCGTGATGAGGATCCCGCCGAGGTGGAGTCGCGGATTGAGCCGGTCCCGGACCTTGTCGATCGTGTCGGTCAGCAGCGCGAGCCCGCGGAGCGCGAAGTACTCGCATTCCATCGGGATGACCACGTTGTCCGAGCAGGTCAATGCGTTGACGGTGAGGAGCCCCAGCGAGGGCTGGCAGTCGATGAGGATGAAGTCATAGCGATCGGCGATGGGATAAATCGCCCTGTTTAGCGCTTGCTCGCGCCCCACTTCGTTGACCAACTGGATCTCGGCCGCCGACAGGTCAATATTCGCCGGGATCAGGTCGACGCCGTCGACGCGCGTGCGCACGAGCACCTCGTCCGTCGCCACCGACGAATCGATGAGCAGGTTGTACACCGTGAGGTCGAGCTCGTGATGTGGCACCCCGAGCCCCGCGGACAGCGCGCCCTGCGGGTCCAGGTCGACCACCAGCACCCGGCGCCCGTATTCGGCCAAGGCCGCGGCGAGGTTGATCGTGCTCGTGGTCTTGCCAACGCCGCCCTTCTGGTTACAGACGGCCACGGTCACGGCAGGCCCATGGGAGCTCAGCGGCTGAGGTTCGGGAATCGCCTCGAACCCGTCCCCGGCCGCATCGCTGTCGCTGCCGAGTAGCTCTGCTCGCGAAAACAGAGCCGGGTCCATTGGCCTTGCCTCGCTCGCCATTCGCCGCTCCTCCTTTGGCAGTCCCCGTGCCTCTGGCACATTCTCAACAACCCTACCGCCTGACTACTTCGCGCGCGGATGGGATTCGGCCCAGACTTCCCTCAACGTCTCGATCGTGACCTTCGTGTAGATCTGTGTCGTCGACACCGACGCATGTCCGAGCAGCTCCTGCACCACGCGGATATCGGCGCCGCCTTCGAGAAGGTGGGTCGCGAACGAATGCCTGAGCGTGTGCGGTGACACCTCGGTGTCGATCCCGGCCCGCCGCGCGGACTCGCCGACCAATTGCCAGAGCGTCTGTCGGCTCACCCGCCCGCCCCGCTTGTTGAGGAACAGCGCGGGCTTTCCCGCCTTGTTGAGCGCCGGTCGCGCACGCACGAGGTACGCGCCGAGCGCCTCCCTGGCCGGACCGCCGACCGGAACGAATCGTTCCTTGGACCCCTTTCCGGTCACCCTCATCGCGGCGAACTCGCCGGGTTCGGCGCGCGCCACGGCCCCCACGTCGTCGACATCGAGGTCGATCAGTTCGCTCGCGCGCAACCCGCTCGAATACAGCAGCTCTATCATCGCTCGGTTGCGTATGCGTCCGGGATCGGTGTCGACCTCGGTATCCCCCGACGCGTCGATCATCGCGAACACCTCGGCGACCGACAGTGCTTTCGGCAGTCGCTGCCCCGAGCTCGGCAGGGCGACCGCGGCGGCTACATTGTCCGCGACCGCTCCGTCTTTCGCAGCGAACTTGTGCAGTCCACGCACCGCCGACATGGTGCGCGACACCGAGCTCGCCGCCAGCGGCTTTCGACCGGCCTCGGCGTCGCCACGGCCCAGCCGGCCACGGAACTCCTCGACGTGACCGCTATCGACGGCCCGAAGATCGTCGACCCCCACCGCGTCGAGGTACTCCTGATACCGGGCGAGGTCGCGGCGGTACGCAGCGAGGGTAAGCGTGGCCGCCCCCTTTTCCACCGCGAGATGGTTCAGATAATCAGCTATGACGTCGGAGGCGCTCATCCGGCAGGCCTCTCCCCTCCGCGTGCCGCGCCGGCCATGTCAGGAGACGCCGAGCCGCCGCGCCGCCGCCAGTACCCCGGCTACCGCGATCGCATTGATGATCTGTCCGGACAGCACCCGTTCTACAACTGTCCGGAGCGGCACCCAGTCGATTTCGATTTCCGCTTCCTCGTGCTCCCGAATCTGCTTCGGCGTCTCCGCAAGATCGGTTGCGAGAAACACCTGCACTATTTCCGTAGAGAAGCCGGGGCTCGTCGCGAGGGTGACGAGGGGCTCGAGCCGCCCGGCCCGCAGGCTCGCCTCTTCCTCGAGCTCGCGCGCGGCGGTGTCTCGCGGATCCTCACCGGCGACGTCACGCAAACCTGCCGGTACCTCCCACAGGCGTTCACCCATGGGATGCCGGTATTGACGGATGAGACACACCTCGTCCGCGGCGTTCACGGCGACGATCCCGACGCCACCCATGTGCTCGACGACCTCACGCCTGGCGGTCTCGCCGCCGGGCATCACCACGGTGTCCATGCGCACCGAAGCGACGATTCCGTCGTAGGCACGTTCGGAACCGGTCACTTCGTAGGTGCGATCACGTGAACCATCCATGGGCGGGAATCTCCTCCCCTACTCCTCGGCGGCGTCGGCGCTTGCATTCTCCGCCTCCGCGGCGGCCGGCTTCGCCTGGCCGGAATTCTCCACGGGAAGGGCGAGTTCGTTGCCGTACGAGAGCGCAGCCTCGACGAACGCGGCGAACAGCGGGTGCGGGCGCGTCGGACGCGACTTGTACTCGGGGTGTGCCTGGGTGGCGACGAGGAACGGGTGCTCCGAGCGCGGGTACTCGACGAATTCGACGAGGTGGCCATCCGGCGACGTGCCGGAGAACTGCAGTCCCGACTTGGCGATGGTGTCGCGGTAGGCGTTATTCACTTCATAGCGGTGGCGGTGGCGTTCGGTCACCTCGGTGCTGCCGTACGCGTCGGCGACAATCGAGCCGCGGGTCAGCGAGGCCGGGTAGGAGCCCAGGCGCATCGTGCCGCCGAGGTCCGCGTCCCCCGACACCGCGTCGAGCTGGTCGGCCATCGTGGAGATCACCGCATCGGTGGTGTCCGGGTCGAACTCGGTCGACGAGGCGCCTTCGAGACCGGCCGAACGGGCGGCCTCGATCACGACACACTGCAGACCCAGGCAGAGCCCGAGGAGCGGCAGCTTGTGGCGGCGCGCATACCGGATTGCGCCCACCTTGCCCTCGATGCCGCGGATGCCGAAGCCGCCGGGCACGCAGATGCCGTCGACACCGTCGAGCGCCTCCCGGGCGCCCTCCTCGGTCTCGCAGCGATCCGACTCGACCCACCGGATCTCGACCCTCGCCTGGTTCGCGAACCCGCCCGCGCGCAAGGCCTCCGTCACCGAAAGGTAGGCGTCGGGAAGGTCGATGTACTTGCCGACAAGCGCGATCGTCGCCTCCTCGCGAGGATTGTGCACCCGGTCGAGCAGCCCGCCCCACACGGTCCAATCGACGTCGCGGAACGGCAGGTTGAGCTTGCGCACGACGTGCGTGTCGAGGTGCTCGCGGAAGAGAACCTTCGGGATGTCGTAGATGCTCGGGGCATCCGGAGTGGAGACCACGCCCTCGATGTCGACGTCGCACATCAGCGCGATCTTGTTCTTCACCCCGTCCGGCACATCGCGGTCACAGCGCAGGATCAGGCCGTCGGGAACGATACCGATCGAACGAAGCGCTGACACCGAGTGCTGGGTCGGCTTGGTCTTGAGCTCGCCCGAAGGTGCGAGGAAAGGCACGAGCGAGACGTGAAGGAAGAAAATGTTCTCGCGACCGACGTCATGGCGTACCTGGCGTGCGGCCTCGAGGAACGGCTGGGACTCGATATCGCCGACGGTGCCGCCGATCTCGGTGATCACCACGTCCGGGGTCTGCCCCTCGGAGTCGGGTTGGTTCATCGCGAGGATACGGCTCTTGATCTCGTCGGTGATGTGCGGAATGACCTGAACGGTGTCGCCGAGGTACTCGCCGCGGCGTTCCTTCGCTATTACCGAGGAGTACACCTGCCCGGTGGTCACGTTCGCGCCGCCGGTGAGGTTCCGGTCGAGGAATCGTTCGTAGTGTCCGAGATCGAGGTCGGTTTCTGCGCCATCCTCGGTGACGAACACCTCGCCGTGCTGGAACGGATTCATCGTGCCCGGATCGACGTTGAGGTACGGATCGAGCTTCTGCATCGTGACGCGAAGACCGCGGGCGGTGAGGAGTGCCCCGAGGCTCGAGGCCGTCAGGCCCTTACCCAAGGAGGACGCAACGCCGCCTGTAACGAAAATGTGCTTGGCGCTCTGCCGGGATCCGGCGCGATTTACAGACAATGTGACTCCCCGTGTCTAGGCATTCAGGCGGCCGGTAGAACCGGCGACTTCGGACGTGCTTCCCACGGGGCTTCAGAATATCACGCGCCGCCCGCCGCTTCTCAAACGAAGCAACGGGCGGCGCGTCGGATTCATCTCTCGCCGTCGGGTCGAGCTTCGCTCCACCCGACTCTACGGACTTACTCGAACAGCCCCTGCACCCACATTGCGAAGGTGTTCCACTGCTCCACCAACCAGGAGATGACGGCGGTGGTCTGATCCTGGTAGATCAGCGCCGCGGCCACGACAGCGAGGACGACGAGCACGAGCATGGCGAGCACGAGTGCGCCGCCACGGCTGCGGTACAGGCTCGAGCAAGCATGCGCGGGGACGAGCTTGTCGCGCACGACCATGTTCACCACCGAGGTCGACGGGGACATCCCGTCCTCGGCGTATTGCTCGGCCAGTCCGGCGGTTTCCCCGGCGGTCACGATCATCGCGGCATCGCCGTGGTGCGCAAGCAGCACCGCGAGGTCGCGCGCGGGAGCCGCAGCGGGGAATGTCATCGCTCCGACCTCGAGGGCCGTGATGCGCTCGATGCTCGGGCATTGCCCGTCGCGGTCGGCCGCGAGCACGATCTCGCCCGCGTCGCGGAGCACGTTGTCGTTCATCACGCGCGCGTCGCCGACGACGATATCGGCGCGGATACCGGCCTCGCGGAGCACATTCGCGCCCGCGTCGACTCCGATCATGATCGGGCGGTATTCGCGGATGAACGGCTTGAGGTCCGAGAGCTCCTTCGCCGAGCCGGGGCCGTCGGAAACGATGACCACGTGCTGGTCGGCGAAGTCGACGCGCAGCTGCGGCATACCATCGCCGTCGAGCAGCAACGAGTGCTCGACGTGGAGGAATTCGACGGCGTCGGCGTAGTGAGACAGCGCCGAGTCCACGAGCGCAGTTTCTGCGTCGGCGTTGGAGTCCATGAGCGCCGAGGCGTCGGAATCGAGGCCTGTGGCGAGCTCGTGTTCGCCGAGCCACAACGTGCCTTCGTCGATCCGGACCTTGTCGCCGTCCTTGAGGCGAACGACATCATCCGCGGTCACGCCGGAGAGCACGGGCACTCCGGCGCTCGCGAGAATGCGATATGCGGCGCGCGGGGTGCGCGCTGCGGATTTGGCGACATTGACAACGTAGGCGGGCGAGGAATCGACGATTGTCGTCGCGTCGTCCGCGGAGAGCTCGTCGAGCGAGACGAAAACGATGTCCTTGTCGGACATGCGCCGCGGCAGCACGTCCCCTTTGCGGGGAACACGCGCGGTACCTGCGACACCGGTGAGTTCTGGATTACGGCGAGAGAGAAGCCCTGACATCTTCATGGCAATGACTATGCCTGAAGTAAAGGTTTAGACTTGCACGACTCGCCGTGTCGCATGAGGTTGTACGCAACAAAAATTACACACGTGTCATTCGGGGCTCCAAATTGCGCCAGTGACAAACTGCGACACTTGTGACTCAGGTGATTAAGACCCCGCCGGTGTCATCGGCTGTCCCCCTGCGCCTTGTCCAACAAATCCTTCGCATGCGCGAGCCCCGAGTCCGAATCGTCCATTCCGGCGAGCATGCGAGCGAGCTCGCGCACGCGCTCCTCCCCTTCTACGGCCTCGACGCCGGAGATGATCGACGAAGCCCCCGAGCTCTTGCGCACTACTAGGTGCGTATCGGCGAATGCGGCGACCTGCGCCAGGTGCGTGACGGCGAGTACCTGGTGATTCTCGGCAAGCATGGCGAGCCGCTTCCCGATCGAAAGCGCGGCCTTGCCGCCGACTCCCGCGTCGACCTCGTCGAACACGAGCGTGCCCCCGGAGGTGTTGCCTGCAAGCACGACCTCGAGCGCGAGCATCACGCGCGAGAGCTCGCCACCCGAGGCGCCCTTTTCCAGCGGGACCGCCCCAGCTGCGCCGGAGAGCAGCATTCGCACCGAGTCAAG
>DGYFI06202__coassemble_861_pt1 | contig 15778 bp, 15 predicted proteins | sample DGYFI06202__metabat2_low_PE_038 | metagenome-assembled genome bin DGYFI06202
GTCCCGAAGGACACTGGCACCTGAAGCCAGCGCGTCTGCCATTCCGCCACTCGCGCGCGAACGCTCCGGCAACTGCAGCGATACAGGGGCCGAACGAACCCAGCCAAAGTAGCATTTTGGCTTAGTCAAATCGAAATCGCGAAGTATTCAAGGCGAGAAAAATCGCTCCCACCTGCAGTGGAGGGGATGACGTCGCAGCGCGGAAGCCCGCTGGAGTGCCGATTTTTCGACTGTACACCTAATATGGAGCACTCAGGATAGTCCGACGACGAGCAGGCTGATGCTCTAGCGAGCACGCCCGCGAGCACCACCGCGGCACCCGAGGGTGCAGCGTCGACCAGACCTTATGAAGGAGGCGAGACGTGGGGATTGTCTCGAGATTCGAGCGCACCCTTCAAAGTGCGGTGGGCGATACATTCGCCCGCGTCTTCGGCGGCAACGTTGTCGCCTCCGAGATCGAGTCCGCGCTGCAGCAGCAGGCGCAGACCGCAGTACGCACCGTCGGCGGACGTCGACTCGCGCCGAACGACTACACCATCACGCTCGGCGAATCGGACTACAAGCAGTTCGCCGAAGAAGAGCAGCTGGCGGTCAAAACCTTTTCCAAGCACCTCGCGGATTTCATCGCCGAACAGGGCTGGGAGACCGAGGGGCCGGTTTCCGTGCGCCTCGTGCAACGCGCGGCGCTTCACACCGGCCAGTTTCGCGCTGACGGCGCGGTGGCGCCTCCGCGAATCCAAGGGGCCCCGTCGTCATACGCGGGCAATGCACAAGACGGGGGCAGCGGAGTCCAGGCCTCGGTGCCCGGTTGGTACGGACCGGGTGGGCACGGGGGTGTCGAACCACAGGCGCAGCCGCCAGCCCAAGCTCATGCCCAGGCCTACGATCCGATGGCGCCGACCGAGCAGGGCTGGCGCCAGGACGATCGCGCCGCCGGAGCCGGGGGCGCGCGCTCTGCCGAGTCCTACGACGTGCATTACGGCAATGCCGGTGGTGCGCCCGCCGGCCCCAGCGCGGGTGCGGCGAGCGGGGTGACCCTCGTGCTCGAGGACGGCTCCGGCCGCACATTCCGTCTGAGCAGGGGCTCGAACCTGCTGGGTCGAGGGCAGGATGCGCACTTCCGCCTTCCCGACACCGGAGTTTCGCGCCAGCACGTCGACGTCAACTACGACGGCCAGCGCGCCGTGCTGTCCGATCTCGGTTCGACCAACGGCACAACCGTGAACGGCGGACCGGTCCAAGATTGGCAACTCGCAGACGGTGACGTCATCCGTATGGGACACTCGGAGATTCTGGTGCGATTCGGGTAGCTCCGACTCTGCCGGTATCGCACCCGTGACCTGGACCGAAGGGCCAGGGGGCGCGCCAGAGCGCCTCCGCCCCCTACTATCGAGTTAGCACATCGGACCATCACGCACCGGTGCCACTTGGCTTCCGGCACTTCGGTACGTGGCCACCGAACGCGCTACGCTACTGCGCAACAATCCTGGACACATTGGAAGGAGGGACCGCCCATGCAAGGACTTATCCTTCAGCTTTCGCGCGGCCTGCTCCTGGTTCTGCTGTGGCTGTTCATCTACCTCGTGTTGCGCTCGCTGCGGCGCGACATTCTCGCGGTGAGCGGCGGCCCGGCACATTCGGGCCCCATCGCGCGCGAGCGCGGCGGCATGTTCAACCGGTCCCGGGCGATCCGGCACCTCGTGGTCACCGAAGGCGCACTCGCGGGTACGCGAATCACGCTCGGGGACCAACCCGTCCTGCTGGGTAGGGCACCGAACTCGACGCTCGTGATCGAGGACGACTACGCCTCCAACCAACACGCCCGCCTCGTGCCAAACGGGCCCGACTGGTTCCTCGAGGACCTCGGCTCCACCAACGGCACCTATTTGGACAGGACGAAGGTCACTACTTCTGTAAAGGTCCCCCAAGGCACACCGGTGCGCATCGGCACCACGACGATTGAGTTGCGCTCGTGAGTTTCGCGCTGGATTTCTTCGCCAGGTCCGACCTCGGCCTGGTTCGAGACAACAACGAGGATTCGGCTTTCGCCGGCCCGCGCCTTCTCGCGCTCGCGGACGGCATGGGCGGGCACGCCGCGGGCGAGGTCGCCTCGCAGCTGATGATCGGCGCACTGTCCCCCCTCGACGAGGACGAGCCCGGCTCGGACTTGACCGGCGCACTGGCCCAGGCGATGCACGCCGGCAACGACTCGATCGCCGCCTCCGTGAAGGAGGACTCGCGCCGCGAGGGCATGGGCTGCACGCTCACCGCGCTTCTCTTCGACGGTCGCCGCGTCGGTCTTCTCCACGTCGGCGACTCGCGCGCCTACCTCCTGCGTGACGGCGAGCTGTCCCAGATCACCCGCGACGACACCTTCGTGCAGTCGATGGTCGACGAGGGCCGTCTCTCCGCAGACGAGGCACACTCGCATCCACAGCGCTCCCTTATCCTCAAGGCCCTCACAGGTCAGGAGGTCGAGCCGACGACGGCGGTGCGCGAGGTGCGCAAAGGCGACCGCTACCTGCTGTGCTCCGATGGACTCTCGGATCCCGTGAGCGAATCGACGATCCGCGAGACACTCGGCACGGGAACTCCCGAAGAGGCCGTCGACAAGCTGATCTCCCTGGCTCTTCGGTCCGGAGGACCGGACAACGTCTCCGTCGTCGTTGGCGAGGTCGTCGAGGAAAGCGCCGCGACCCCGGCGCGGCCGATCGTCGTCGGCGCCGCCTCCTCCGAGTCCACCGACTCGATCCTCGTGACCGACTCCGCGGCGGCACGCGCGGCAGCGTTCGCCCGCTCGCAGCGCGGCGTCGGCACACCGAAGGACTCCCCTGACGACTCAGGCGAGCAGACTGCGAAGGACCAGGCGTCATCGCCCGGAGCTGCAGGTGAAGGGCCGGGAAAAGCTAAGGCCCGCAGCCGCAAGCTGCGGGTTGTGCTGCCGGTTCTGGTCGCCGTACTCGTGGTCGCCATTGGTGCCATAGTCTCGGCGATGCTCATCCGCTCAAACTATTTCGTCGCCACCGACGACAGCCGCGTCGTCGTCAAGCAGGGCATCTCCGGGGAAGTTCTCGGGATTTCGCTGTCCTCGGTCTCCCAGCTCGGATGCCTCGACCCCTCCGGCGCGCTCAGCCTCGTCGACGCCGACGCGGCGCCCGAGGGCTGCAACGTGCTCACCGTGGGCGATCTCCGCAATGGTGCGCGTGCGCAGGTCGAGGGTGGCCTGCCGTCGGGATCGCTCGCCGAGGCCGGCGCGCAGATCAACCGCCTCGCGATGGAAGAGCTCCTCCCGACCTGTGCGCAGGTCGAAGCGGAGGCGCTCGCCGCGGCCACGTCCGCCAATGCAGAACGGACTCCGCCGTCAGACTCCGAACGTCCACCGGAGGACCGCGGGGGCGACGCCCCCGCAGAGAAACCGGCCGAGAACCCCGATGCCGCGCCGGACGAGCAGGCGCCCGCGCCCGCCGCCGGACCCGACGCGCAACCGGCGGCCTCCCCCGGCGTCAATTGCAGGGCGGTGAACTAGACCGTGTCCAACGTGCTGGATTCCATTCGCCAGCGGCGAGAGGCGGGCAACGTAGGAGGCCGCTGGAGCGAGCTCGGCCTTCTGCTGTTCGCCGTGATCATCGTCGGCTTCGCCGCCGCGGTGACGATGATGTCGCTGGAGCAGTCGATCACCGTCGACCTGCTGTGGCTGCTCGCGGGCTACTTCGGGCTGCTCGCGATCGCCCACGCCGCGGTGCGCATTTTCGCGCCGTATTCCGACCCGTACCTGCTGCCATGCGCCGCGCTGCTCAACGGCATCGGGCTGGTCGTGATCTACCGGCTCGACCTCGCCGAACAGGCGATGGATCCCGAGAACGCGTCCTTCGACGTCGTCCGCCAACTGATGTGGACCCTGCTCGGGATCGTCGCGATGCTCGCCACCCTCATCGCGCTGCGCGACCACCGCATTCTCGCGAAGTTCGGCTACACCCTCGGCTTCGCGGGCCTCGTGCTCCTCGCGATCCCGACGATCCTGCCCTCACGATTCTCGGAGATCAACGGCGCAAAGAACTGGATCCTGCTGCCCGGCTTCTCGATCCAGCCCGGCGAGTTCTCGAAGATCCTGCTCATCATCTCGATGGCCGCGATTCTCGTGTCCAAGCGGAGCCTGTTCGCCACCGCCGGCAAGCGCGTATTCGGTCTCGACCTGCCGCGCGCCCGCGACCTCGGCCCGGTTCTGCTCGCGTGGATGCTCTCGCTCGTCGTGCTCGTGTTCAACTCCGATCTCGGCACCAGCCTGCTCATCTTCGCCACCGTCCTGACGATGATCTACACGGCCACCGAGAAGGTGTCCTGGTTGCTCATCGGTCTCGTGCTGTTCGCGATCGGCGCGACGTTCGCCTACTTCACCTTCGGGCACGTGCGCGTGCGTGTGGAGACGTGGATCGACCCGCTCGGCTACTACGACGGCACCGGCTACCAGCTCTCGCAGGGGCTGTTCGGCCTCGCCACCGGCGGCATCGGCGGAACAGGCCTCGGCAACGGGCGCCCCCAGCAGGTGCCGTTCGCCAACACCGACTTCATCACCGCCTCGATCGGCGAGGAGCTCGGGCTCATCGGACTCATCGCCGTGATGCTCGTATACGCGATCTTCATCCTGCGCTCCATCCGCATCGCGCTGTCGGTGCGCGACAGCTTCGGCAAACTCCTCGCCACGGGCCTCGCGTTCACGATCGTCGTGCAGCTTTTCGTCGTCGTCGGCGGCGTCTCGCGGCTTATCCCGATGACGGGCCTGACGATGCCGTTCGTCGCCTACGGCGGCTCCTCGCTGCTCGCGAACTACATCATCCTCGCGATCCTGCTGCGCATCTCCAACGAGGCGCGCACCCCGATGCCGGCCGTCGCCGCTCCGGCGATTCCGCAGGCAGCCCCCTCCCCCGGACCAGGAAGGGGGGCCAGAGCATGAACCGCGCCATCCGCCGCGTCTCCGTCGCCGCCATGGTGATGGTGGTCGCCTTGATGCTCCAGCTCACGAACGTTCAGGTCTTCCAGGCGAACTCGCTCAAGCAGGATCCGCGTAACTCGCGCATGCTGCTCGACGAGTTCTCCCGCCAGCGCGGCCAGATCACCGCGGACGGCCAGGTCCTCGCCGTGAGCACCCCCACCGACGGGCTCATTCCGTGGCAGCGCACCTACCCGGACCCCGACTCCGTGCCATTCGCGCCGGTCGTCGGCTACTACTCGCTGCAGTACGCAACCGCCGGCCTCGAGCAGACCCAGGACTCGTTCCTCAACGGCTCCGACGACCGGCTGTGGTCCGAGCGGCTGCGCGGCTTCCTGTCCGGCCGCACCCCGCAGGGCGGCAACGTCGACCTCACCCTCGAGCCCGCAGGTCAGCACGCCGCCTACGATGCACTGCAGCGCGGCGTCGGCCAGGGCCCACTCACCGGTTCGGTGGCCGCCGTACGCCCGTCGACCGGCGAAATCCTCTCGCTCGCATCGAGCCCCTCGTTCAATCCGAACGACCTCACAAGCGGCGACGACGCCTCCCGCTCCGCCGCGATGGAGCAGCTCTCCTCCGACCCGGGCCAGCCGCTGCTCAACCACGCCACCCAGGTGTCGCTGCCCCCCGGCTCGATCATGAAGGTCATCACCGCGGCCGCCGCACTGGAATCGGGTATGACGCCGGACAGTCCCGTTTCCGGGGCCAACAACACCCTCCTGCCCGGAACGTCGACGTACCTCGAGAACTACGCCGGTTCGACATGCGGCGGAGGGACCACCACGTTCATGAACGCGTTCGCGCTCTCGTGCAACGTGCCGTTCGTCGAGGCCGCTCCGACGATCGGGGAGGAGAAGTTCGCCGACGTCGCCGCGCGGTTCGGCTTCGACGGCAACCCTCCCGACATCGGCATGCCCGCGACCGGCTCCAGCCTCGGCACCATCAGCGACGACGCGCAGTTCGCGATGAGCACGATCGGCCAGTCCGACGTCCGCGCGACGACGCTCGGCGCCGCGATGATGGCGGCGAGCGTGTCCAATAACGGCATGCGGATGAAGCCGCAGTTGATCCGCCGCCTCCAGGCGCCTAACCTTTCGACGGTCGAAGAGATGAAGCCGGAGGAGGCCGGCGAGGCGGTGAGCCCCGAGATCGCCTCGACGCTCACGGACATGATGAAGGCCTCCGAGGCGCACTCGGGCGGCGGCATCCCCGGCGTCGAGATCGCGTCGAAGACAGGCACCGCCGAGCACGGCGAGGGCGACAGCAGCGTCCCCTACACGTGGTACATCGCGTTCGTCCCGGGCAGGGACGTGGCGGTCGCCGTGTGCATCGAAAGCGGACCGGGGATCACCAGCGACACCGTCGGCGCGACGGTCGCGGGACCCATAGGTCGGGAAGTACTCGGAGCACTCCTAGGAGGTGGGCAGTGAACCTGGATATCGGATCGGTCATCGGCGGGCGCTACCGCCTGACCCGACACATAGCAGCAGGCGGCATGGGCCGCGTCTGGGAAGCCCACGACGACGTGCTCGACCGCTACGTCGCCGTCAAGGTGCTGCACCCGCAGTTCTCCGGGGACACCGAGTTCGTCGGCAGGTTCCGCGCGGAGGCGAAGATGACTGCGCGCGTCCAGCACGCGAACGTCGCGCAGGTCTACGACTACGGCGACATCACCGAGGACGCCTCGCAGCCGCTCTCCTACCTCATCATGGAGTTCGTCCGCGGCGAGGCGCTGTCGGAGGTGCTACGCCGCACCGCCCGCCTGTCCGAGGAGCACACCCTCGACGTGCTCGAGCAGACCGCCCGCGCACTGCAGGCCGCGCACGATCTCGGCCTCGTGCACCGCGACATCAAGCCCGGCAACATCATGATCACTCCCGCCGGTCAGGTGAAGCTCACCGACTTCGGTATCGCCAAGGCAATGGGTGAGGCCGCCGTCACCCAGACGGGGATGATCATCGGCACCGCGCATTACATCTCGCCCGAGCAGGCGATGGGCGAGGACGCCACGCCCGCGGGCGACGTGTATTCGCTCGCCGTTGTGGGCTACGAGTGCCTTGCCGGGCAGCGGCCGTTCAACGCCGACAGCCCGCTGGCGATCGCGATGGCGCACGTACGCGACGAACCCCCGGCCTTGCCGGAGGATGTGTCCCCGCAGCTTCGTCAGCTCATCGCGTACGGGATGGCCAAGGATCCCGCGCAGCGCTACCCGGACGGTGCCTCGTTCGCCGCGTCCGCGGCCGCGGTGCGCGCCGGCCACGACCCGATCCCGCCCATCGGCGCCATCGGCGATCAGGCCACCGAACACTTCAGCAACACCGGGCTCCTCGGCCCGGCCGCGGCCGGCGGGGCGGCAGGCGCGCTCGGCGGCGCCGCGGCGGCCGGCCGGCCGGGTACCCAGCGCATGCCCGGGGTGGCGCCGTCGAACGCGGCGACCGGTCCACGGACCGGGCAGAGCGGCGCGGTCCGGCAGGATCAGCCCGTCCGACGTCAGCAAGCGACGGAGCCGGCACGCCACGAACCCAAGCCCCGTAAACCCGGTGCCGGCTGCATCTTCGGCGCGATCCTTGCGATCCTGCTGGTTGCGGGCGCGGCGGTCGCTGCGATCTGGTTCGTGCAGAACCGCGATTCCGGCACACCGGCCCCGCCGCCGGTGACCTCCACAGTGCAGTCGACTGTGTCCACCGTCGTCCCGCCGCCGGAGCCGGAACCGACCACTCAGCAGCCCGAGCCGACGACGCAGCAGCCCACGACCAGCGAGACCGAGCCGTCGACGACCCAGGAGACGCCCGAGCCAACGGAGCCCGATACCCCGACGGGCCCGAGCGGTCCGACCGGCCCGGGCGGTTCGGGACCGGTGGAGACCGACAGCCCGGCCTACGAACTCGGCCAGGATCTCGGCAACCTGTTCAACGGCGGCGAAGGGGGCGCGCCGTGACCGAGCCCCAGGTCCTCGGCGGCCGCTTCGTCCTCGGTGACGTGCTCGGCTACGGCGGGATGTCCGAAGTGCGACGCGCCACCGACACCGAGCTGGAACGCGACGTGGCCGTGAAGATCATGCGCACCGAGCTCGCTCGCGACGCAACATTCTACGAGCGTTTCCGCCGCGAGGCGCAGAACTCGGCGGTGCTCACGCATCCGTCGATCGTGCGCGTCTTCGACACCGGCGAGGAGCAGGTCGACGGTGCGACCATCCCGTACATCGTGATGGAACTCGTCGACGGCCGGACCCTGCGCGACATCATCCGCACCGACGACGAGGTCGAGCCGAAGCTGGCGCTTGCGATCATGGCGGACGCGTGCGGCGCGCTCGATTTCTCGCACCGCAAGGGAATCGTGCACCGCGACGTCAAACCGGCCAACATCATGGTCACCTCTGACGGCGCCGTGAAGGTGATGGACTTCGGGATCGCGCGCGCGATCAGCGAATACACCTCGACGCTGACCGAGACCTCGGCGGTTCTCGGCACCGCGCAATACCTGTCGCCGGAGCAGGCGCAGGGTCTGCAGGTCGACGGCCGTTCCGACGTGTACTCGGCCGGCTGCGTGCTCTACGAACTGCTCACCGGCCGGCCGCCGTTCGTGGGCGAATCCGCGGTGGCCGTGGCGTACCAGCACGTCAAGGAGGATCCGAGCCCGCCGTCGATGCTGCGGCCGGACCTCGACCCGTACATCGATGCCGTCGTCATGGCGGCGATGAGCAAGAACGTCAACAACCGGTACCTCTCGGCCGGGGAGATGCGCAGCGACCTGCTCAACGTGCTCGCCGGGCGCAAGCCATCTGCACCGATGGTGATGGTTCCCGAGTCCGGGCACGGCGGCGCCGGACCAGCGGCTGCAGGTGCAGCGGGCCTCGGTGCGGCCGCGGGCTACGGTGCCGGCGCCGGAGATATCGACTACGCATCGCCTGGCTCGCTCGGCCAGGAGGACACTTCCGCGGGCGAGACGAATACCCGTCTGCGCGCGCTCGGCGGAGTCCGCGGGAATGGAGACGGCGGCCACGCCGCGGGGGACGCCGCGACTCAGCGCCGCCGGAAAGGTCTGCTCACGGGCGTTGCCGCGCTGGTGGTCATGGCCCTCGTCGGCGGAATGGCGTGGATGGTGTGGGGTCGCGACGACGGCGCCGACGACCCTGCGGTCGCCGAACAGGCGCAGCAGGTCACGGTCCCCGACGTTGCCGGCAAGCCCGGCGAGGAAGCCGTCGCCGAACTCACCGAACTCGGCTTCACGGTCGAAACCCGCGAACAGACAGACCCCGTCGTGCCGAACGGCCAGGTCATCACCACCGACCCGGTGGCCGGGAAGCTCTTGGTACAGGGAGCGACGATCACCGTTGTCGTCTCGACCGGCAAGCGGATGCTCGACGTGCCCTCGGTGACGGGGCAGACCCCCGATGAGGCGCGCCGCACGCTCATCGAGGCCGGGCTCACCGTTGCGAACGAGGACCGCTCAGCGCCCTCGACCCCGGAGGACGAGGGCAAGGTCATTGCGACCGATCCCACCGGGGGCACCTCGATTCCGTTCGATCAGCCGATCCAGCTCACCGTGGGCACCGGTCCCGAGGAGGTGTCGGTGCCCGACGTCGTCGGCCAGTCCGTCGATGCGGCGCGCTCGACGCTGACCTCGCTGGGCTTCCGCGTCGAAACGTCCGAGGTGGATTCGAAGGCGACGGCCAACCGGGTGGTCGATCAATCGACCCCCGCCGGGATCGAGCAGGTCAAGGGTGCGACGATCACGCTGCAGGTATCCCGCGGCAACCGCTTCACGGTGCCGAGCCTGATCAACCTCACCGTCGACGAGGCGGAGGATGCGCTTCGCGCTGCCGGTTGGAAGGGGAGCCCGGATCAGCTGGTGCAGCAGCCGCAGAACGACACGGACATCACCCGCATCGGCAAGATCGCCTCGCAGACTCCGGCGCCCGGCGATGCCGGTGTCAACGACACCATCACCGTGCGGGTCATCCGGCTCGGTCTGCCGTAGCCGCTCGGGGTGTTCAGCGCACCCCGGCGGCCTCGAGCTCGTCGATCAGGCCCGTGCGCGGGGTGAAGCCGCTGATCTCCATCCAGTTCGCGAGCATGCGGTGCCCGTGCGCGCTGGCGACCGATTCCGGGTGGAACTGCACACCATGGATCGGCAGTTCCCGGTGGCGAAGCGACATCAGCGTGCCATCTTCGGTGTGACCCGTCGCCACGAGCTCTTCCGGGAGGGTGTCCGGGGCAACGGTGAGCGAGTGGTAGCGCATCGCCGTGAACGGTGAGGGCATGCCGGCGAGTACGCCGCTGCCGTCGTGGGTGACTTCGCTTGTCTTGCCGTGCATGAGCTGCGGTGCGCGCTCGACCCTCGCACCGAGCTCGGCTCCGATCGCCTGGTGGCCGAGGCACACGCCGAACAGCGGCAGCCCGGTCGCCTTTGCGTGGTGCACGAACGCCGGGGTCGCGCCCGCCATTTCGGGCACACCCGGCCCGGGGCTGAGGAGGACGCCGTCGATGCCGGTGAGGACGTCCGAGAAGCGTTCGGCAACTTCGGCGTCATAGGCCAAGGGGCGGGAGTTGGGGGCAGCCGGCGCCTCCGAGGCGGTGAGGCGCGCATCGTCGTTGCGCCAGACAGAGACCTCGGCGCCGAGCTGGCCCAGGTACTGGACGAGGTTGTAGACGAAGCTGTCGTAGTTATCGACCACCAATACGTGCATAGGTGCAGCATACGTCCCGGCGAGCGCGGCTCGGAATACGCGTGTCGCCCCGGCCTTCCGCTATTGGATACGCCCGCCTCGATGGTAGATTGGGCTCTTAGTAGTAATAGACCCCTAGGGAAGCACGGACAGTACTTATGCCCAAGTCAAAGGTACGGTCGAAGACCGAATACACCCAGGCCGCCGCCGCGAACCGCACGCCGGTCAAGGTCAGCTCGAACCCGACCCCGCGCTGGTACCTGACGATCATGTTCGGCTTTCTCCTCATCGGCCTGCTGTGGCTGGTCACCTATTACCTCATCGGCGACCGCTGGGAGTGGATGGCGAATCTCGGCAACTGGCAGAATTTCGCCATCGGTTTCGCTGATGATCATCGGTTTGCTGATGACAATGCGCTGGCGCGGTTAGCTTTTCGGCAGGGCTTCGCGCCTCTCCGGAGTTTATCCACAGCTTTATCCACACAAGGCCCCGCAGCTTCTCGGCTGCGGGGTTTTTGCGTATTTCGAGGGCTGTCACGGCCGTCTATTTCGCCAGGTCAGGGTTGAAAACATGAGGCTAGACTCGTGTCTAGATCGATATCCACAGCTCGGCCGCTGCTGTGGATAACCGTCGATTTCGCGGTCCACAGAAGGGCGTTTCGATCAATTTTTCGTCGGCATCATTTCCGCTGGTAGCGATGGACTCTCAGGCTGCGGGGTGAGTTACACCCCTGTGAGTTGTGCACACTGTGGAAACCACCTGTGGATAACTCGCGGTATTACACCGGTGTAATTACTCCACAATGTGGACAGCCCCTGTGGATAACGGACCCCACCCCCACGTGAGAGGTAGGGGAATTACATAGTGGTGCTTAAGGCAAAAGTAAGGAAAGGTGTGGGACTGTGACAACCAATTCCAACGCCGCCGACCTTCCTAACCCCGCTCCCGAGCTCGATACGGAGTGGTCTCCGAAGCTTGCCTACCCCGTGACGATTTCCGTGCTCGGGCTCGTCGGGATCGGCAGCGGCCTGGTCACATTGATCAGCGGTGGAACCACGTTGTCGTCAGCGCTGTTGCTGATTGCGGGCACGATCTTGCTGCTCATGGGCCTCGACCAGTTTCGCCGTACCCCGCGGCTTCAGCTGCTTCCCGATGGTTTGATCTATTTCGGACTGCGCGGCCGTCGTTTCATCGAAAGCGAGCTGGTCCACGAGGTTCGCATCATGCGCGGGCGGCGCCGTGGCGTTGCGGCGTTGGTGCGCATCGAGTATTTCCGCGATTACGCCGAAGCGCAGAAGCAGCGTGAATCCGAAGGCCCGGTAGACGGCGAACTACTTCTTCTTTCGCGCACCGAAATCGGTGGCAATCCCCGGGAGGTCGCCCAGGTGCTCGCCGAGGCCGGCTACGACGTCATCGACGCCACCGGATAGCTCGCGAAACTCCGCCCGACCTGCTCGCGGCTATAAGGCCAGAACATACGCCGCGGCAATACATCCAGCTGTCACGGCGATCCACGCCACAAGCCCGGTGGTGGTCCGTGCTCGCGTGCTTGCGCCGCGCATGAGTAGACCCGGAACCAGCAGGAGTGCCAGCGCGCCAAGCGCGCCGCCGGCGAGCCCGCCGAGGTGGCCGGCAAGCGAGATGCCGGGGACGAACAGCGAGATTCCGACGTTGATGGCGATGAGCACGAGAGCGCCGCTCGCCGAGAGCCGGTAGTAACGGGCCAGCACCGCCCACGCTCCGAGAAGACCGAAGACGCCGCCGGAAGCGCCGGCGACCAGCGAGTCCGGGGTAAAGGCGATGGCGCCGACCGCTCCGCCCACGGCCGAGGTCAGATAAATCGCTGCGAGGTTCTTGCTCCCCACGACGCGTTCGATGCCGAGCCCGATGATGAGCAGCATCCACATATTGGCGAAAAGGTGCATCGGCCCGAAGTGTTCGAACGCGCTGCCGAGGATCCTCCACACTTCGCCTTGGCCCACCGACGGAGCGTAGAGAACGGTATCCGCGAACAGCGGGGAGTTCTGCCAATTGTCGCTGAGGCTACGAGACTGAATCGCGGTCACCGCGAAAACGGCGACATTCGCGACGATCAACCATGCCGTCGTGGGATGGAAGCGGAAAAAGCCCCCGGGGCCATTGGGCCTCGGAGGCTGTCCGGAGCGCCGGACGGGCCCGGCGCCGAAGTTCGACGTCATTTACTCCTCGACGTCGATGGAGGAAATAACCACGTCCTCGACCGGCTTGTCCATTGCACCGGTGCGGACCTGCGCAATCTCGTCGACGACCTTCTGCGAGTCGGCGTCCGAGACCTTGCCGAAAATGGTGTGGCGGCCATTGAGGTGCGGAGTCGCACCCACGGTGATGAAGAACTGCGAGCCGTTGGTGCCCGGGCCGCGGTTGGCCATGGCGAGCAGGTACGGCTCGGAGAACTGCAGATCGGGGTGGATCTCGTCGCCGAACTCGAAGCCGGGGCCGCCGGTGCCGCGGCCGTCGGGGTCGCCGCCCTGGATCATGAACCCGCTGATGATGCGGTGGAAGATCGAGCCGTCGTAGAACGGTCCCGAGGTGCCGCCCGACGCATTCGTCGTCGAGTAGTCCTTGGTCCCCTTGGCGAGCCCGACAAAGTTGTCCACGGTCTCCGGAGCGTGGTTGCCGAACAGGTCCACCACGATGTCGCCGTGGTTGGTGTGGAACGTTGCCTTCTTCGTTGCGATAGTCACGTGGCCCAGTTTGCCACAGGATTCGCGCAAACCGTGACCACCTCCGAGCACCCGCCAACATCACGGGCGGCAATCCCGGCAATCCGCAGTTCGGAGACGTATCGGCACGTAGATTGTTCACTACGGGCGCATTTTCCCCGACTGCCCGAGCGCCCCTCGACCTGCCCGGAGGTGCCCATGCCCGCGATGTCGAAAGTCGAATCCGCATTTTGCCGCAGCACCTTGTGGCGCCCGATCGCCTCGGCCACCGCTCGCTTCGCCGGGCGCACCCCTCTGTCGAGGCGCGTCCTAGAACTGGGCTGCGGCGGCGGGGACATCGCGCGCTCGCTCACGAAATCCAAACCCGGCATCACCTACGTCGCCTCCGACGCCGACCCGAAAATGGTCGAACTCGCCCAGCGCCGCCTCGCTGATCGGGAGGACATCACCGTCACCCACGAGGACGCCACCGAGCTCAGCTTCCCCGACGAATCCTTCGACACCGTCGTCAGCTTCCTCATGCTCCACCACATCGTGCAGTGGGAGGCGGCAATCACCGAGGTCGCACGCGTCCTACGCCGGGGCGGCCGTTTTGTGGGTTACGACCTCACCCGCACCGGCGCCAACTCCGCTATGCATAAGTTCGACGGCTCCCAGTACCTGCTCATCACCCCGAGCGAGCTGGCCGAAAGCTTCCGCGCACACGGCCTTGACGCGAAGGTCCGCTCCTTCGGATTCGGACAGGCGATGTCCTTCTCCGCGACGAAACCACGTTGACTCACGAATCCCCGTTAGCGGCGGCACAATAAACACATGGCCTCCCCCACCATCCACGCCGCACCGCTCGCCGATCTCGGTGCTCTCGACGTACACGACCTCTACAAATTGAGAGTCGACGTTTTCGTCCACGAACAGGATTGCCCATACGCCGAAATCGACGAGGTGGACGCCGCCCCCACGACCCTTCACTACCGCGCGCTTTATGACGGCGGGCTTGCCGGAACCTTGAGACTGTTTCCGTCTTCGGCGCACGGCGGCGTGATGCACATCGGGAGAGTCGTGACCTCGCCGCAGTTCCGCGGCCAAGGAGTCGCGGGCCGCCTCATCGAGAAAGCGATCGCCGATGCCGGTGACACGCCCATCGAAATCGGCGCGCAGTCCTACCTCGAGGACTGGTACGGGCGCTTCGGGTTCGTGCGCTGCGGCGACGAGTACCTGGACGAACGCATCCCCCACATCCCCATGCGCCGGGAACCACTGCAGCACTAGGAAAAGGAGCACGCGCCATGTCCGGAAGCATCGACGAGGTCACAAAGGACGTCTTCGTGGCCCGCGGCACCGCCGTCAACTGGGCGATTCTGCGCGAGGGAGACGAGCTGACCCTCGTCGACGGAGGATTCCCCGGCGACCTGAAAAAGGTGTTGACCTCGATCGAGGAGATCGGCCACTCCCCTTCCGACGTGCGGGCGGTGCTCGGCACACATGCCCACGTCGACCACATCGGTGCGTTCGAGTACTTTACCGCGGAGCTCGGTGTGCCCGTGTATATGAGTGCCATCGACGCCTACCACGCCCAAACCGGCGACTTCGAGCAGGCCAAACCTCTCGACCTGGCCAAACGCATCCTCGACCCGCGAATGCTGCCGTGGCTGCTGTCGATCTCCATGGTCGGCGGAGCCTCGCACCCGACGCTTTCGGTCGTGCACAGCCTCGATATGGGCGCCGAGCTCGACGTGCCCGGCCGACCCGTTCCCGTGTCGTGTTCTGGCCACAGCTCCGGCCACACGGCGTTCCATCTCCCCGGTGCCGGGGTGCTGCTCGCTGGCGATGCGCTTGCCACCGGCCACCCGTTGTCGCCCCTCAAGGGGCCGCAGCTGTTGCCGGACTTCTTCGCCGCCGATGCGGACGAGGCCGTCCGCGAGCTCGACAACCTGGCCGGGCTCGACGCCGACATCCTCGTCTGCGGCCACGGGGAGCCGTGGAAGGGGACTCCCGCCGACGCCGTCGACTTCGCGAGATCCCTCCACGACGCGTAGACGGACGGCAACCCGGCGTCACCGGCGAAAATCAGACTCCCGCCCTCTGCGATCTATTCAGCCCATTCGTTGCCGTCGACGCCCAGCTCGGACACCTCGATTCCCGGCTCGACCTGGCTGCCGGGAACGAGATCGTAGGCCTCGAGCCCCTTTCGGACGATCTCGGCCGCATCGATGTTGAGCGGACCAGAGGTCCACATGCCGTAGGGGACGTTGATGAACCGTCCCTCGCGTACCGCGGGGATATCGCGGGTGGCCGGGTTCTCTCGGAGCTGGGCGATCTTCTCGTCGAGCGTGTACATCGGATAGTCGACGAACACGATGGCATCGGCGGGATTCGCTGCGAGGGTTTCCCAGCTCGCGTTCGTCCAACGCTCCTCGACGT
>DGYFI06202__coassemble_875_pt1 | contig 15599 bp, 13 predicted proteins | sample DGYFI06202__metabat2_low_PE_038 | metagenome-assembled genome bin DGYFI06202
CACGGAGCTCCGACGCGGATGCATCCCCGGCAGGCTCCCCCCGTTCCGTACGGAGAGCGCGCGGCGTCGACCTCGGTGTATCCGGGCGCGCCCGGGCCCGGCCAAGGCGCGCCTCCGCGCGGCCCCGCCGGGCAGCCGCCGGCTCCGCCGTCACGGCAGCTGCCGGAGGTCCCGAACGGTCTGCAGTCCAAGCGCGGAGCGGGGTGCCTATGGGCGTTCGCGGTTCTCGTGCTCGTCGCGATTCTCGGGGTCGCCGGCTGGTGGCTCGGTTCCGGGCGTCTCATCGAGGTTCCCGATGTGTCCGGGATGAGCGTGCCGGAGGCGTCGGCGGCGATCGCCGGTGTCGGTCTGACGTCGGCGGAGGAGGAACTTTACGACAACGAGGCGCCCGAGGGCGACCTGTTGGGCACCGAACCCACGGCCGGCGAGCGTGTCCAGCCCGGTGGCACCGTGACGATTCTGGTCTCGGCCGGACAACCTGTCGTTCCGGACATCAGCGCCGACCGTTCGAGGGAAGCCACCGAGTCCTCGATCAACGAGCGCTCGCTGGTTCCCGTCGTGGCCGAGAAGGCCAGATTTTCCGACGATGTCCCGGAAGGCGCTGTGCTGGAGCTCAGTCCTGCACCCGGAACGACCTTGCGTGTCGGTGACGAAGTCGAGCTCGTGCTCAGCGGCGGTCCGCCTCCCGTCGACGTCCCGGAACTCGTCGGCCTCCCTCTCGACGATGCCCGGAAGGCGCTCGAGGCCGTGGGCCTGCGCGTGGGCAACGTCACCGAGAAGTTCGACGCCTCGCAGCCCGCCGGCTCGGTCGTGTCCTCCGAGCCGACCACAGGTGAAGCCCTTCGCGCGAATTCCCCTGTCAGCCTCACCGTGTCCACCGCGGCACGGGTACCCGATATTCGGGGGATGGAAATCGACGAAGCCCGCGCCGAGCTCGAAGACGCCGGGTTCACCGTCGTCGAAGGTCCAGCCGAAACCGACGAGGATGTCCTCGCCGGCAAGGCGGTCCGCACCGAGCCTTCCGCGGATGAACTCGTCGATGCGAAAACCACGACTATCCGGCTCATTCCTTCGAATTCCGTGCGCGTCCCGATGGTGCTCGGCGATACTGTCGGCTCCGCATCCGACAAACTGCGCGAGCGGGGCCTGCGCCCCAAGGTCGAATCCGGCCGCAATGGGGTCGTGTACGGGCAAAATCCACTACCCGGCCGCGTCGTCGGCCCCGACACCGAGGTACGACTCAGCGCCCTCGGCTGACTCCCCATGCAGGGAAGTCGAACCCGAGGGCGCTGATCTTGACGGGGTATCGCTAGTTGCGCAGCATTTCCGCGACCAGGTACGACAGCTCGAGCGACTGCTGGGTGTTAAGCCGCGGGTCGCATGCGGTCTCGTACCGGCCGTACAGGTCGGAATCGGAGATATCCTGGGCGCCGCCCAGGCATTCGGTCACGTCCTCGCCGGTGAGCTCGATGTGAATGCCGCCGGGGTGCGAACCGATCGCGTGGTGCACCTCGAAGAATCCCTGAACCTCGTCGATGATCCGGTCGAAGTGGCGGGTCTTGTATCCGGTGGATGCCGTGTGAGTGTTCCCGTGCATCGGGTCGCACTGCCAGATCACCTTCTGGCCGGTGGCTTCGACCGCCCGCACGATCGGCGGAAGCGCCTCGCGAACCTTGTCGTTGCCCATGCGCGACACCAGCGTCAGCCGACCGGGGACCCCCTCGGGGTTCAGCTTATTGACGTACTCGACGGCGAGTTCGGGGCTCGTGCTCGGGCCGATCTTCAGACCGATCGGATTGTCGATGAGCGCGGCGAAGTTCACGTGCGCATCGTCGATGCCGCGGGTCCGCTCGCCGATCCAGAGGAAATGCGCGGATAGGTCATAGAAGCCCGAGCTCTGTCCCTTGGCGGTCAGCCCCTGCCCGTCGTCCGCGAGGCGCAACATGGACCGTTCATAGTCGAGGACGAGCGCCTCGTGGCTGGAGAAAATCTCCGCTGTGTGCAGGTTCGAATCGGACACACCGCACGCATCCATAAACCGAAGGCCCCGGTCGACCTCCGAGGCCAGAGCCTCGTAACGGGCACCGGCGGTCGACTGGGCGACGAACTCCATATTCCATTCGTGCACGCGATGCAGGTCGGCCGTGCCCGAGCTCGTCAATGCGCGCACCAGGTTCATGGCCGCCGAGGCATTAGCGTAGGCGCGGACCAAACGAGAGGGGTCATGACGGCGGGCACCCTCGTCCGCTGCGAGAGCGTTGACCATGTCGCCTCGGTAGGACAGCAACCCCTGGGCGTCGGTGTCCGAGGAGCGTGGCTTGGCGTACTGACCGGCGATTCGGGCAACCTTGACCACCGGCATCGAGGAGCCGTAGGTGAGCACGACCGCCATTTGGAGCAAGGTACGCACGACTCCCTTGATGTGCGGCTCGGTGTTGGACTCGAAGGTCTCTGCGCAATCCCCGCCCTGCAATAGGAACGCGCGCCCCTCGGCGACCTCGGCGAGCTTGCCGCGGAGGGTGTCCACTTCGCTCGCCACGCACACCGGCGGGACGGACTCGAGAACCTTCCTCATCGCCGCAGCCTGATCCTGGTCCCAGGACGGCTGCTGAAGTGCAGGCCGGGACAAGGCGTCATCCAGGCGGGCGCGGAGATCCTGCGGGAGCGCCGGAAGTTCTGGAAGTTGATTGATATCTACATCGACAGACCAGTTCACCCCACCCACTCTAGGCGGTTTCGCGAACTGCAGTTAACCGATGTCCGATCCGCGCGCTTGGAGCGCCTTCTCGATGACCTCGTACTTGGCGACGTTATGCCGCGCATCCTCCAGCGCCGAGTGTGCCTTCGCGCTGTCGAGCGCCGGCAGCGGCGGACGACCGGCGAATTCCCAGAGCTGCTTGAGTTCTCGAGTGAACCTGGGCATGGCCTGCGGCAGCGCCGTCATGTCGCCCCACAGCTGGCACACCGCCACGTGATCGTAGGCACCGACCCACGCCCATAGTTCGATGGCGGTCCCGCGCGCATTGGTCATGAGAAAGTCGTAGAGCTCGTCGCGCAGGCGATCTCTGCCCATCCATGCGCGGTCCGAGGGGTTCGGCAGCTTATTCAACACGTTCCGTTTGACCCACTCGCCTGCCTTCGTGGGGTCGTGATCGGTGGACACGGCATAGAACTCGGGTCCGGGGACGCCGTTGCGGGATTCGGCCACCACTCCGATGGAAACGAGCTCGATGGTGTGACCGTCTTCGATGAACTCGCAGTCGTAGAAATACCGCACTCGGTGCTGGCCCTCTTTTCTCGTCCTATGTGCTGTCGGATCGGTTCTCACGCTTGGCGGAGAGTTTTTCCTTGACCTCGGCACCGTACACGTCGGGCACGTATTCCTGCCCGGTGAGTGCCTGGATCCGACGCATGACCTCGTCGGTAATCTCCCGCTCAGCGTCGCGGTCCCCAATTCGATCGAGCCACGGACTCACGTCGAGCGGTTCGCCGATGAGAACGCGAATCTTTGCCCGGTGTGGGACATGCGAATCTGCACGGAGAAACTTATCGGTCCCGATGACGCCGACGGGAACGATGGGCATACCGGATTTGAGCGCAACACGGGCGATTCCGGTCTTCCCGCGGTAGAGCTTTCCGTCCGGCGATCTGGTGCCTTCGGGAAACATTCCGAGAATCTGACCTTCGCGGAGGACTCTGGCGCCTGTCTCCATGGCATTGGTAGCGGCGTCGGCATTTGTGCGGTCGATGGGCACTTGTCCGGTCTGTGCGAAAAAGAAGCGTTGGAACCTTCCCTTCAGCCCCGAGCCGGTGAAGTATTCGCTTTTCGCGAGAAACGTGATCCTGCGCGGCGCACGGAGTGGGAGGAAGAGCCAGTCGGCAGCCGAGAGGTGGTTGATCGCTAGCAGCGCCGCGCCATCCTTCGGGAAGTTCGACCCACCTTCGAACGTAGGACGGCCGGCAAGGAATAGCCATGGCCCCAACACGATGTACTTCAGCACCCAATAAAACATCCGTCCGCCTCCCAGCGAATAAGTCCACGCGGATGCTTCTCACACTATTCCGCCGGCCTCCGGATCGGGTGAAATCTGCTCGAATACGGCGGCTCTTCGGGGAATGGGGTGTATCTGGCGACCCTCCGGGGTCAGGCCCGGGCGATCATCGACTCCGGCCACATGCTCGGGTTGGCGACGAACACTATCCGTAAGCGCCCCTCGTCGCCCCTCTGCTCGAATTCGACCTGGTGAACCAGGCAGCGCGCGAGCACACTCCCTATTTCCACGTCGGCGCGCACACCGGAGAAGAACATCCGAAGCCGGCCGTCGATCACCACAGGTTCGCGATCTGGTTCGGCGGGGACGGAAACGACGAGCTCGTAAGTCGGCAAACCGTCAACGGGCTCCACTCTTCGCACCGGCTCGACGGGATTCGTCTCCGCTGCTCGGGCCCCCAATAGCGCTGCCATAGCAGTAGTGGTCCGGACGTCCTCGCCCGTGCCGGCGACGACGATGCTTATCGCAGGAAGGTCGGCGGTAACCGAGCCCTTGGAACCGGAAAGCCAAGCGGTGAGGATGTCCAAGGTCGAAGCGATCTCGTGTGCGTCGAGAACGGCCGGGTCGATGTGCTCGCCGGCGGCGAGCGCCGCAAATCGGGTATTTCTCGGCCATAACGACTCGATCAGGTCGGCGCTTTGCTGCGGTGCCTCAATGCGGTGCAGCGCGGCAGTCGTGCCGTCCATTTCGCGGATGACGAGTCCCCAAGCTCGCGATTCGACGGCGCGCCTGAGATATTCCCAGCTCAATGCCTCGGCAAGTGAGGAGTTCCGGTCAAGGAGGAGAAGCCGAGGCCCGGTTGCGTCTGCCGAGCGGAGTCGTTCTCCATACGACGCTGCGAGCGTCTCGGCGTTGTCGTCACGGACGTCGAGTACGTCTTGCCTGTAGCTGCTCAATTTTCTGGTGAAATAGTTCGGCGAGGACGTATAGAGCATGGCGGTAGCCTCCGGGCCCGCATCGCCGATCAGCTCCTCGATCGTCTTTGCCCGCTCTTCTCGTCCCCCGCCGATAATGACCACACACTGGGTTTCATCCGCAGAATTGCTGTCGGTCAACGCTTCTCCACTCTGGCGGCCAGATCCTCGAGGGCCGCGTTGATGATGCGTTTCTCCGCGCGCTCCCTGAAGCGCCCCAGCATCTCGACGGTCAGTTCGACATCGATCGAGTAGGTGACATCTGTCGTGCCTGGGCGTTCGCCCGGCTCGAGGGAATAGCTCCCGTCCTGCCGGGTTTGAAGGATCGAGGGCTCCGAGAGGCTCCAACGCACCTCGGTTCCGTCCTCCGACCACGAGTAGTCGAGTTGATATTCGTCCTCGACGATGCCGGCGATGAGTACAAAATCCACGCGAGCGGGACGTCCGGCGTCATCGGTAGAGACGATCGACGTCTTCCGAATTGCCGGCACCCAGTCGGGGTAATTGTCGAAATCGGCGATGGTCGACATGATCGTGTCGAGGTCGGCGTTGACAGTCGCCGTCTTCTGGGCGCTTCCTCTCGAGCTCGAACCGGATCTCGACGACGCCGAGCGGCCCTCCGGCAGCGGTGCCGAAGACGTGTCTTCGCCGCCCTGGCCTTCTGCCGTCATGGTCGGTTCACCTTCCTGGTCGTCGCCGCAATGATCTCTCATCCACGCTACTGTCTTTACACCTCGCGACACACCTCACGGTCCACACTCACACCAAATAAGCCTTTCGGCGTGCACGTCGACGGTCGCATAATGATATAACGCCTCGAGTTAATCCTGCGCATTCAATTGCCGTGGGTAACAGCCGAAGTCCCGCTCCTTCGAATTGCCAGGGAAGTCACGTTCGACCTCAGGGCAACGGGTAGACTGTAAAAAGTTATGAGGGTCACAGTTCACGGCCTCCGGTCGCGGATATGGATCGGCAGCTGCACGGACGTCGTCACGGCGCCGTTCCAGCATGAGGCCGGAAAATGTTTACTGTCCTTCAACTGTTCGCCGCCGAAAGGAATTACGAATGCGTGAATACAGCGTCCCCGGTGATATCAATGTCCCCGACGACTGGTCCTGCGTACAGGTTGTCTATGACATCGCCGCCGAGGACCCCAACCACACGATGTTCCTGCGCGAGCAAGGGTCGTCGTGGGCCGAGGTGAAGGCCAGCGACTTCGTTTCCGAGGTTCGAGAGGTTGCGCGCGGCCTTGCCGCCAGCGGAATCGAGGTCGGAGACCGCGTCGCGATCCTTTCGTCCACCCGCTACGAGTGGTGCGTCATCGACTTCGCCATTTGGGCGGTCGGCGCCAGCAGCGTACCGATTTACGATTCCTCCTCGGCCAGTCAGATCGAATGGATCCTGTCCGACTCGGGCGCCAAGATGGTCATCGCCGAGTCCGCTTCTCACGCGGCCGAGGTTGATGAGGCGGCGAAGGACGTCGAGCAGGATGTCGCCGTGCTCGTCATCGACGGCGAGGAAAAGGCCCTCGACAAGCTCAAGGCGGCGGGCAAATCCGTCGAGGACGCGGAGCTGGACAAGCGCCGTGGGGAGGTCACGTCTTCCGACATGGCCACCCTCATTTACACCTCGGGCACCACGGGCCGTCCGAAGGGCGTCGTGCTCACCCACGGAAACATCCAGGCCGAGGCGTTGGCCGTGTCCGAGACCTCGCTGAGCGAGTACCTCACGCCCGGCAATGTCTCGCTGATGTTCCTTCCGCTGGCACACGTGCTCGCGCGCGCGATCAACTACGCCGGGATCTACAAAAAGGTCACTCTTGCCCACACCGCAGACCTCGCCAACATCGTCGAGCGTTTCGGGCAGGTGCGCCCCCAATACATTCTTTCCGTCCCGCGCGTCTTCGAGAAGGTTTTCAACTCGGCACGCCAGAAGGCGCACGACTCCAGCCCCGTATCGGGCAAGATCTTCGAGGCTGCTGTCGACACGGCGGTCGCGTACTCGGAAGCCATGCGCTCGAACGGCAAGCCCGGGACGCTGCTCAAGGTCAAGCACACGATTTTCGACAAGCTGGTGTACAGCAAGTTGAAGGACGCTCTCGGCGGGCGTTGCCAGGTCGCCGTGTCCGGTGGAGCTCCCCTGAGCTCCCGACTGGCCCACTTCTTCGACGGCCTCGGAGTGACGATCTACGAGGGATATGGGCTCACCGAGACCTGCGCCGCACACTGTGTGAATACGCCGGAGGCTCTGAAGATCGGCACCGTCGGTCGCCCGCTCCCCGGCCACGCCGTTCGCATCGAGCAGGACGGCGAGGTCGTCGTATCCGGCCCTGTGGTCACCAACGTCTACTGGAACAACGAGGACGCGACGAACAAGTCCTTCAAGGACGGCTGGTTCTACACCGGCGATCTCGGTTCCATCGATGATGACGGCTTCCTCACCATCACCGGACGAAAGAAGGAGATCATCGTTACCGCCGGCGGTAAGAACGTGTCCCCGGCTGGTCTCGAAGAGGGCCTCAAGCAGGACGCCATGGTCGCGGAGGCCGTGTGTGTCGGCGACGGTCGTCCGTTCATCGCCGTACTCCTCACTCTGGATGAGGAGTCCTTCGATCGGTGGAAGAAGGACAACGGCAAGGAAGGCTCGATCGAGGATCTAGCCGACGATGCTGATCTACAAGCTCACCTCGACAAGGCGCTCGACCACGCCAATGCGACGGTCTCCCACACCGAGGCCATCAAGAAATACAAGGTGCTGCCCACCCAGTTCACCGAGGAGAGCGGGGAGCTCACCCCCTCGCTCAAGGTCAAGCGCAACGTCGTCCACGAGAAGTTCGCCGACGAGATCGAGGCGATCTACGCCAAGCGCTAGGCGCGCGGTTTATTCGTCCGTAGCGACGTAAAGAAGGGTGGTTCTCGGCCGAGAACCACCCTTCTTTTCTCTTCAACGCCGCAAGTACCGGCGCGGCTAGCGGCGATTCAGTCGTCCCACGGCAGAAGAACCTCGCGCATTCGGTTGCCCAGTTCGTCCCACGACCACTTGCCGAGCACCCACTCGCGCCCGGCACGGCCCATCGAACGAGCGCGCGCGTCGTCATCCAGAATCTCGATGAGCGCCTCCGCGACAGGCCGCGACTGCGAGCCGTCGACCACGAGCCCGGTCTGCCCGTCCAGAACAGTTTCCGGAGCGCCACCGGAGCGTCCCGCGACCACGGGCACCCCGCAGGCCGAAGCCTCGAGATACACGATGCCGAGGCCTTCGACGTCCAGTCCCGCTCCCCTTGTCCTCGCGGGCATGGCGAACACGTCCGCGGCCTGATGCAGCTTCACAACGTCGTCTTCCGGGACACGTCCGGTGAAGATGACGTGATCGGTGACGCCGTGACGCTCGGCGAGCTTCTCCAACGTCGCACGGTACGGCCCGCCACCGGCTAGTACGAGTACGGCGCCGGGAATTCGGGCACGGATCTTCGGGAGGGCCGCGATGAGCTTGTCCTGCCCCTTCCGCGGGACGAGCCGCGACAAGCACAGGATCATCTTCGCCTCGGAACCGATCGAGTACCTGGAGCGGGTGGCCTCGATTGCAGAACGATCGGTTTCGGGCGCGAATCGTTCGACGTCCACGCCACCGCCATCACCGAGGGCATGAAGCTGGCCGCCGCCGGGCTGGTGGATCAGCCGTGCCCGCGGGCCGAAAGCCGCCGAGAACCTCTGCCTCGTGTATTCGGACACGAACGTGACCGCGTCGGTGTGGTCTCCGATATAGCGAAGCGCGGCGCGAGACGGAGGCAGCATCGACCACCCGACCTCGTGACCATGCGTGCTCGCGACGATGTGCCGCACGCTGCCGCGGCGAAGAGCGCCGGACATCACGGCCAACGGGGCGGCCGCACCGAACCACACGGTTTCGGCCTGCCATTCATCGACGAGGCGTTGCGCCTCCGCGATGACGTTCGGCGTAGGTAGCAGCATCCCTGTGGGCATGCGACGGACCGTGTACGGGCGGGCGGCATCATAGGCCGCCGACTCCTCTTCGCCGAAAGTGGAGGTGAGGACACAAACGTCCTCGGCGTCGAGATAGCGGAGATAGCTTTCGATATACGACTGGATGCCGCCGGGCCGCGGCGGATAGTCGTTGGTGATCAGTAGGGTGCGAGCCACGGACTCCAGCCTTTCACACATCGAAGTCGCGCCGGCACGCGACATCGTGCCGAAATGCACAAACTCCGCAGGGTCGCCTTATGGGCGCCGCTCTGCGGAGTGGGTGCGGGAATTACTCGCTCTGTCGAACTACCTCTTAGTAGTAACGGACGGCGTTGTTGAACGGCATCGAGTCGAGCGGCGCGTAGCCGACCGGAACGCCCTCGGTCGAGGCGTGGAGGATCTGGCCGTCGCCGGCGTAGATGCCGACGTGGGTCGCTCCGCCGTAGAAGGAGACGATGTCGCCGGGCTGCAGGTCGCCCTTGGCGACCTGGGTGCCGCCGGAGGACTGGGCCTGGCTCGTGCGCGGGATATCGATGCCGGCCTGGCCGTAGGCCCACGACGTGAGTCCGGAGCAGTCGAAGGAGTCGGGGCCGGTTGCGCCCCACACGTAGGGTGCGCCGACCTTCGTCTGCGCTGCTTCGAGGATCTGCTGGCCCTTCGAGGTCGGAGCGGCCTCGACGTACTGCTGCTCGGCCGGGGCGTCGGTGGCCTCGGAGATCTTGACGATGTCCTCGAAGCCGGCAGGGACCTGCAGGTCAGCGGGAGCGTCGAACGTCACAGCGTTCGGCAGACCCTCAACCGGGTTGACGAGCTCTGCCTGGTACGGGGCGGCTGCTGCCACACCGGCGCCGGCGATTGCGGCTCCACCGGCAAGCAGGCCGGAGATGGCAATGCGACGAGTGTTCGACTTTGACGGTGCGGAATGAGCTCCCACGAAACGTTCTCCTTTAGGTCTTGCTCCACTCGGAGGTTCTATTCGAGTTGGTCGTTCGTCTGATTCCCGATCAAACACTCGACACGGATCGAATCCGGTGGCTTCCTCGACCCCCGCTGTTGACGGGTGTTGATCCCGAGGTCTCAAAAAGATTACGAAATCGTGACAAACGTGTCCAACACCCTGGAGCGCCAACGGCCCGAAACCGGCGATTCCGGTCCATTTCCGGCCTGTTGCGTGTCGCCTATAACGAAACGATCACAATTCCGCGAACTCCGGCACCACGAGTCGTACCTGCATTTTCGGTCGCTAACTTCCCAGGGTCCCGCCAAATCGCTTTGGGACAATCGGCGCTCGATTTTTTCGTTTGTGAAGTGTGTCACAAGCAGGTATCGGGCGTGTCTTTCTCGTTACCGTCCGCCTGTTTTCGTTACCGATGACGGCGGACGTTGCGATCCCCTCGCGTCTCCAATGTCGGAGTCGGGTCTTATCGTTGGTGGCTATGAGTTCTGCGAGACCGTTCGGCGCACACATGCCGCCCGCCGGCACCGGCGGTTTCGATGTCGAGGCGAAAGCGGAAGGCAGCCACCAGCAGCTTCTGTGGTCGGAGGATCCACCGCTGTCCGAGACCACGTTCGTGATCGTGGACCTCGAGACTTCCGGCACGTCGCCGGGAAACGCCGCGATCACCGAGATCGGCGCGGTCAAGGTTCGTGGGGGCGAGGTGCTCGGCGAGTTCGCCAGCTTCGTCCACATCGACAGCCCCCTGCCCGCCGACATCGTCCGACTTACCGGCATTACCGATGCGGACCTGCGCAGTGCCCCGCCGATTTCAGAGGTGTTCCCGGCGTTCCACGAATTCGCCAGGGGCGCCGTTCTCGTGGCCCATAACGCACGCTTCGATATGGGTTTCCTCAAGGCCGCGTGCAACAGCCTCGGGTACGAGTGGGACTTCCCCGCCCCACTTTGCACCCTGGTTCTGTCGCGCCGGATCGTACCCAAGTCCGATACCCGTTCATATCGACTGCACGATCTGGCACGGCTGTTCAACGCCGAAACCGAGCCGAACCACCGTGCGTTATACGACGCGAGGGCCACGGTGGACGTACTGCACGGGCTTATTGAGCGAGTGGGCGACTGCGGCGTCGAGACACTCCCCGACCTTCGCCGGTTCGACAATCGGCTGTCTCCGACCACACGGCGAAAGGCGTCGTTGGCCGATGGCCTTCCCCAGTCACCCGGCGTATATATCTTCCGCGACGACACCGGCGTTCCCCTGTATGTCGGGTCGTCGATCAATGTTCGGAATAGGGCGCGCAGCTATTTCTCAGGCGGCGACTCGCGATCACGGATGCGCACGATGGTCGGGTTGGCAGCATCTGTGGAGGCGGTCGAATGCGCCCACGACCTTGAAGCGTGGGTGCGCGAAGAGCAGCTCATCGACTCATTGCAGCCACCATTCAATAGGAGGTCGCGGGCCCCTCGTCGAGGATGGTGGGTTGCCCCGGGCGCCAAGGGCGGCTCGCTCAAGGTCGAGAGACTTCCGTTCCCAAGCGCGGTCGGCCCATTTCGCACGAAGAACGAGGCACGCGAGTGCGCCACGATTTACGGGCTTGAGAATTGGGACGGACTTTGCGATGGCACGCGACTCGGCGAGCTCGAGAACGCCATCGAATCCGTGACGAACCTCGCGTCGGAGGGCAAGTTCGAACGAGCGGCGCGACGGCGCGATGAGTTGGCGCCGGCCGTTGCCGCGCTCGCAGGAGTGCATTCGCTCGGCCCACTCGCGCGCTGTGAGGAGATCGTGCTGGCTCAGCGCCTCGGGAATACATGGACGTTCGCCGTCATACGTTATGGGCGGCTAGCCGCGGCGGGAACGCTCCCCCGGGGCGCGGATTGGTCCACGTTCGTTTCGAATCTCCAAGGGTCGGCGACACACATCCCTCCGGGCGACGGTCCTTTCGCCGGGGCGACAGTGCCCGGCGTCAGGCTCATCGCACGGTGGATGGACATGCGCCCCACGCGCATCGTCTCGGTCACCGGGCGATGGGACGAACCCGCCCTCGGGGCGCAGCGATTACTCGAGTGGGCGGAAACAGCCAAAGATGCCGCCCGGGAAGCCCGGCGCACTTTGTGAAGCCGCGGGCACCAGCACGGTTTTTGACTGTATATAACGGGGCCGCTGGAGAAGCTAGCTGCGATGGCTCTCGCCGAACGCTGCCCACTTGTCCAGGACGGACTTGGCAGCACCTGAGTCGATGGACTCCGTCGCGGCCGCGATGCCTTCGGTGAGGGCCTGTCCGAAGTCCACGTCCAGTGCAGGATTGCGATAAGCGACGATCGCGGCCGCGGAATTGAGTAGCACCGCGTTGCGTACCGCACCCGGCTCTCCGTCGAGTAGGCGGCGGGCGACGCCGGCGTTGACGTTTGCGTCCCCGCCTCGCAGCTCGTCGAGCGTGGACAGCTCCATCCCGAAGTCGTTCGGGTGAATCTCCGTGACGCCGAGCTCGCCGCCGTGTACCCGCACGACTTTGGTTGTGCCGGTCGTTGTGACCTCATCGAGCCCGTCGGAGCCGCGCACGACGAGAGCATCGGTACCGCGTAGGCGGAAGACGTTCGCCATCGTCTCGGTGAGATTCTCGAACGCGCAGCCGATTAGATTGCGCCCCGGGCGCACGGGGTTGGTCAGCGGGCCGAGCACGTTGAACACCGTCGGAACGCCAATCTCGCGTCGAGCTTGCCCTGCATAGCTGAGCGCCGGATGGAAGACAGGGGCAAAGCAGAATGTGATGCCCAAATCATCGAGCGCACGCCCGACGTCACTCGGGCTGATGTCGATCGACACCCCGAGAGCCTCGAGCACATCGGCTCCGCCGGACTTCGAACTAGCCGCACGGTTGCCGTGCTTCGCGACCTTTACGCCCGCGCCGGCGACGACGAGCGACGACATCGTCGAAATATTGACCGTGCCCTGGCGATCACCTCCGGTTCCCACGATGTCCACGCAATCAGTCCCCGTGCGGGACGGAACGTCAACAGCGAACTCGACCATGACGTCGGCGAGACCGGTGAGCTCCTCTGGCGACACACCTTTGGTCTGCACCGCCACACCGAACGCCGCGATCTGGGCGTTCGTCGCGGCCCCGCTCATGATTTCGCGCATCGCCCACGCCGAACGCTCACGGCCGATATCGCTACCCGACACCAGGAGGCCGAGAATATCTCGCCACGCGTAAGACTCATTCGACGAGCGCTGCGGCGCGGTTCCCATACTTGCCTCCATCGAAGTCGTGAGTGCGGCCCGTCCTGCAAAACCCGAGATCACATCAATCAAGCATGCGGGATTCTGGGCCGATGAATAAAAGTCTCCCCTACAGTGTTTCATGCCCAACTCGAGCGACGAGTCCGGCTCGAGCTTTCCTAAGAATCGAAAACGGTTCCTAAGACGGAACTGAGGAGTAGCCTGCGCCACAAACCTTAGCGTTAATACCCCCTTTTTGGATGGGCGAGCTGGGGAAAGCCGAGCGAATTCTAAGGAATCTGGGGGTCGATGCAACCCTTTCCGATCTGACACGTCATACTTTTATGTGTGACGAGCGCAGTTGGAAATTCAGAAGCGGCAATCGCTCAGCGAGTGCACTCGCTGAACCGGCCGAACTTGGTCAGCATGGGCACCATCGTGTGGTTGTCCCAGGAACTCATGTTCTTCGCGGGCCTGTTCGCCATGTACTTCGTGTCGAAGGCAAATTCACACGGAGACTGGGCGAACCAGGCGGCACAGCTCAATGTGCCCTACGCCGTGACGATCACCGTGATCCTCGTGGCATCTTCGTTTACGTGCCAGATGGGCGTATTCGCAGCGGAGAAGGGCGACGTGTTCGGCCTCCGCCGCTGGTACTGGGTGTCGGCAATCATGGGCATGATCTTCGTGGCCGGCCAGGGCTACGAGTACTACCACCTGGCGCACGAAGGCGTGACGATCTCGGCGAGCGTTTACGGCTCGGCCTTCTTCATCACGACCGGGTTCCACGGCTTACACGTGATCGGTGGTGTGATCGCATTCTTCGTGCTGATCGCACGCACCCACATGGGCAAGTTCACCCCGGCCCAGGCCACGGCGGCAATCGTTGTGTCGTACTACTGGCACTTCGTCGACGTCGTGTGGATCGCACTGTTCTCCACCATTTACTTCATCCAGTAACCGGCCTCCCTGCAGCGCCCCGCTGCGACTGACCCCAGGCCTTTTTCTCGTAAGGGATCACCGATGAAATCACCTCAGCTGCCCCAGGAGGACCAGTCCGGTAAGGACTCGCCGTCCAAGGCACGCCGCCGCACCCCTTTCCGTCGCCGCAAGGCAACCGGCGCGCTCGTCATCGCCGCCGGTCTCCTCGGCGCCGGAGCGTTTGCGGCAGCGGTCACCCCGGAGCCGCAGGTCGCCACCGCCCAGATGGATGACGCAGCGCTCATCGCAGAGGGCAAGGCGCTGTACGACGTTTCCTGTATCACCTGCCACGGCGCGAACCTCCAGGGCGTCGAAGATCGCGGACCTTCGCTCGTCGGCGTCGGCTCTGGTTCGACCTACTTCCAGGTCCACTCGGGACGTATGCCGATGAAGGCGCAAGAAGCCCAGGCAGAGCGCAAGCGTCCACAATTCAACGAGCAGCAGACCCTCGCACTTGCCTCGTACGTCCAGACGCACGGTGGCGGGCCCGAGATCATCTTCGACGAAAATGGTGAGGTCGCACAGGACTCCCTGCGCGGAGCCAGTGGTGAGGCAACCGGGGACGAGGTCGCCCGCGGTGGAGAACTCTTCCGCCTCAACTGCGCGTCGTGCCATAACTTCACCGGCCGCGGCGGCGCTCTGTCCGGCGGTAAGTATGCTCCGATTCTCGACCCGGCGAACGAGCAGGAGCTTTATCAGGCCATGCTTAACGGCCCGCAGAACATGCCGAAGTTCTCGGACCGTCAGCTCACCCCGGAGGAGAAGAAGGACATCATCGCCTTCATCCGCTCCAATGCCGAGACGCAGAGCCCCGGCGGTTACGCCCTGGGCGGTCTCGGCCCTGTCACCGAGGGTGCGGCCATGTGGTTTATCGGTATCGTCGCTCTCGTCGGAGCGACCCTGTGGATCGGAACGCGTTCATGAGCGAGATTAAGAAGCCTTCTGCCGCGGAACTGGACCGGATGAGCGAAGATGAGCTGCTCGAGCTCGGGACGAAGCTCGACGGAGTGGAAATCGCCCACCGCGAGCCCCGTTGGCCCGAAGAGATCAAAACGCGCGCGGAAAAGCGCGCCGAGCGAGGCGTGACCTTCTGGTTTGCACTCGCGGCGTTGCTCGCGCTCGCGTTCATCGTTATTTACATCGCCTGGCCCTGGCATTACAAGGGCTGGCAAGACGACGGTTACTGGTACTACAGCCTGTACACCCCGCTTCTGGGTGTCACCCTCGGTGGAGCGATCCTCGCCGTCGGTATCGGCGCTGTTCAGTTCACCAAAAAGTTCATTCCCGCAGAGGTCTCGGTACAGACCCGTCACGACGGCCCGTCCGAAGACGTAGACCGTAAGACGATCGTCGCGGAGTTGAACAACTCGTGGAAGACCTCGACCCTCGGTCGCCGTAAGGCGATGATCGGGGCACTGGGAGCCGGCGGCGCACTCATCGGTATTGCCGCCATCATGCCGCTCGGCGGAATGATCAAGAACCCCTGGAAGCGCC
>DGYFI06202__coassemble_912_pt1 | contig 15063 bp, 11 predicted proteins | sample DGYFI06202__metabat2_low_PE_038 | metagenome-assembled genome bin DGYFI06202
TGCTCACCACGTCGTCGGAGTACTCTACGTCGCCGGCGAGGTCGGTTTGACCGGCAGCGTGGATCATGCGCACCACGACGCGGGATACGTCGTCCGGGAAGCGCTCGAGACCGGCCTCGGCCCGAATGGTTGCGAACGACGCGTCGTAGATCGCCTGGCCGTCCCGTTCGTAGTTGTAATGGAAAGCGTGGCGCTCTCCGTGTCCCGCGTCGGTCACTTCTCGTCCTTCGGTGAAGCGTGTGTGACGTAGCCGTCCGGTCCGGCTTCGTACAAGGTGGATTCGTGGTCCCAACCGCAGGCGCGATCGCAGCCGACCCAGTGTTGGGCTAAGGGGTCCAACCGGAGGTCATTTGCTGCGGCACGGATGTCGCCGTGCACGTCGGCGTGGGATTTGCTGCAGCCCGACGATCCGATGCAGGCGGTTGCATGGACCCACGGGGAATTGGCATCGAAGATCAGGCCCATCGGGGCGAGCACGCGCACGACCTGTTCCGCCTGTCCCTCGCTGAGCCCGTGGATGCCGAGTACGCGGTCGGGGGAGATCGTGGTGTCGGTGTCGATTGCGCCAAGGAATTCGGCTAGGCGGTGGTCGATGATCGCCAGCTCGGTGACGGCGAGAAGGGAGACCGATCCGTCGGGGGAATCGATCCAGCCCACCGGCGGATGGGGCTCGGGGAGCGGATGTTCGTCGCCAGCATTTTCGCCTGCGCCTGCGACGTCGGCGGGGACCTCCACAGTGCGCTCGTGCAACCGCGCCGCCGCCAGAACGCTGCGGTGCTGGTCGGTTCCCGGCGCGAGCCGCCAGCCGTGTTCGGGGATTGAGACGAAGTGTTCGGCGAGATCGGCGAGAATCTCGGCGATCGAGTCGACACCGCAGTACACGCCGGCCGTATCGCCGGCGACGAGCAGTTCCAGCGAGCCGGTGCGGTGCCAGCGCGCGCCGAGATCGGGACGGCGTCGCGCGATATCTCCTGCGCCGTCATCCAGCCCGAAAAGGAATCTCCCCGACAGACCGGAAAGCGAGGACCGGGAGAGGAGCTCGACCTCCAACCGGGGGACGAGGCTTCCGATGGGGCCATGCCCGGGGAGGCGACCGGCGAGGGGTGAGGCGAGGATGTTGCGTGCGCGGTCGTGGGTGGCGCTGGGGGCGAGTCCTGCCTGGGACAGGAGATCGAGCAGTTCTTGCTGATCTGCCTCAACGAGCCCGCGGATCTGCACGTTGCCGCGGGAGGTGACGTGCAGGTTGCCGTCGCCGAGTCGGGCCGCCGCGGCCAGCGCCTGCCAGGCCATTGGGGACATGCGCCCGCCGGGTACCCGGATGCGGGCGAGGAGTCCGTCTGCGGCCTCGTGAAGACGCATGACGCCGGGGCAGCGGTCGTCGCGGGTCGCAGAGGTGTCCGATGGGCAAGTCACCCATCCAGGTTAAGCGGCGTGCAGGCTAGGCTGTCCACTAGCCCGCCGATCGGGAAGCCGGTGAGAATCCGGCGCGGTCGCGCCACCGTGAGTTCGGCCCGGAAACGGGTCGATCGAGTCGGACCTCGATGTGCGGGAGGAGTTCGCACGCGCGGCGGGCTCCGGATGTTTGCTTCGCGGGACGCGTACCCACCCACGGAAGGTCACGATGACGATTTTGTTGCTGTCCACCTCGGACACCGATCTGCTCTCCGCACACGCCTCGGGCGCCGATTACCGGGTGGCGAACCCGGCCCGGAACAGCGCCGAGCGCAACGCCGAGCTCGCCGCCGACTGTTCCGTGGTGGTGCTGCGTTATCTCGGCAGCAGACAGTCGATCGAGGAGCACACCGAGGCCATCAAGGCCACGGGCGCCCAGCTCGTCGTGGTCTCCGGTGAGCAGGCGCACGATGCAGACCTGATGAGCGTGTCGACCGTGCCGGCGGGTGTCGCGAGGGAAACCCATGACTACCTCGCCCACGGCGGGCCGGGGAATCTCGAGAATCTATATGCATTCCTGTCCGACACGATCGCATTGTCAGGCGACACGTTCGAGCCGCCGAAGGAGATGCCGGCGTGGGGCTACCTCGAGGGGGAGTGGGTTCCCGCTGCCTCGGGCCTGGCCTCGGTGATCGCGCCGAACGCCGCTGCGCCGCGCATCGCTGTCGTGTACTACCGCGCGCAGCATCTGGCAGGTAACACCGCGTACGTCTCCTCGCTGTGCGACGCCATCGCAGCTGCCGGTGGCCGGCCCGTGCCGATCTATGCCGCTTCGCTGCGGCAGCCCGCCGAGGGGCTCCTGGATGTTCTCGGAGGTGTAGACGCTGCGATTGTGACGGTGTTGGCCGCGGGCGGCGCCACGCCGGCGCTCGCCGGTGCCGGGGAGTCGGATGATTCGTGGAACGTGGAGCATCTCGCCGCGCTCGATATCCCGATCCTGCAGGGGTTGTGCCTGACCAATAGTCGCGCCCAGTGGGCGGACTCCGACGACGGGCTGTCCCCGCTCGATGTGGCCACCCAGGTGGCCGTGCCGGAGTTCGACGGTCGCGTTATCACCGTTCCCTTCTCGTTCAAGGAATACGACGACGAGGGCTTGGCACGCTACGTGCCGGACTCCGAACGCGCAGCGAGGCTTGCGGGGCTTGCCACCCGGCACGGTTTGCTCGGCAAGATCGACGCGCCGGACAAGCGGGTCGTGGTCATGTTGTCGGCCTATCCCACCAAGCACGCCCGCATCGGCAACGCGGTCGGCCTGGACACCGGGGCGTCGGTCGTCGAGCTGCTACGCGCTATGAGAGAGACCGGATACGATCTCGGCTCGGAACCGGTTCCCGGTCTGGACACCGAGCACTCGGACGATCTCATCCACGCAATCATCGCCGCCGGCGGGCAGGATCCCGACTGGCTTACTGAGGCGCAGATGGAGGCGAGCCCGCACCGCATCCCCGCCGATACCTACCGGCGCTGGTTCTCCACCCTCCCGGACATGCTGCGCACCGAGGTCGTCGACGCGTGGGGCGAGGCGCCGGGTGAGCTCTACGTCCACGACGACACCATCTATCTCGCGGCACTGGAGTTCGGAAACGTCCTCGTAATGGTCCAGCCCCCGCGCGGATTCGGCGAGAATCCGGTCGCGATCTACCACGATCCGGACCTCGCGCCCAGCCACCACTACCTTGCTGCGTACCGGTGGCTTCGCGAGCCCGCATCGAATGGCGGCTTCGGGGCGCACGTCGTGTGTCACGTCGGCAAGCACGGCAACATGGAATGGTTGCCGGGCAAGAACGTCGGGCTTTCCGCGGACTGCGGCCCGGACGCCGCGATCGGGGATCTGCCGCTCATCTATCCGTTCCTCGTCAACGATCCCGGAGAGGGCTCGCAGGCCAAGCGCCGAGCCCACGCTGTGCTCGTCGATCACCTCATTCCTCCGATGGCGCGCGCCGAATCCTATGGCGACATCAACCGTCTGGAGCAGCTACTCGACGAGCACGCCACCGTTGCCGCGATGGACCCGGCGAAACTGCCGGCGTTGCGCCAGCAGATCTGGACGCTGATCACCGCCGCGCGGATGGACCGCGAGCTCGGCTGGGAGCAGCGCCCGGACGAAGAGGTCTTCGACGACATGCTCATGCACGTCGACGGTTGGCTGTGCGAGATCAAGGACGTGCAGATCCGCGACGGTCTCCACACCCTCGGCCGCGCGCCGGAGGGGCGGGAGCTCGTCGAGCTCGTCACCGCAATGCTGCGGGCCCGGCGGATGTGGGGAGGGGACCGATCCTCCGATGGCCTCCGCGAGGCGCTCGGCCTGACCGAGGACGGCTCGGAAACCCGCGTGCGCACCGACGAGATCGAGGCGCTCGCCTCGTCCCTCGTGGCTGGGCTGGCCGAAAAGGGTTGGGAGCCCGCCGGGGTCGAGGAGGTCCTTGATGCCGCGACGCTCCCGGATACCGCCGACCGTGGGGCTCTCGCCGATCTACTCGACTTCACCTGCCGCGAGATAGTTCCGCGCCTGGCGGCGACCGCGGAGGAGATCCCTCGCATCCTGCACGCCCTGAACGGCGGATTCATCCCGGCCGGCCCCTCGGGTTCGCCTCTGCGCGGCCTTATCAACGTGCTGCCGACCGGGCGCAACTTCTACTCGGTCGACCCCCGCGCGCTTCCGAGCCCGCTGGCGTGGGATACCGGGCAGCTCATGGCGGATTCACTCCTGCGACGTCATAAGGAAGATACGGGCGAGTACCCGAAATCCGTGGGCCTGTCTGTGTGGGGCACCTCCGCCATGCGCACCAGCGGCGACGACGTGGCCGAGGTCTTCGCTCTGCTCGGCATCCGGCCGCGCTGGGACGAGGCGTCCCGTCGTATCGTCGGGCTCGAGCCGATTCCGCTCGCCGAGCTCGGCCGGCCCCGCGTCGATGTCACGGTCCGCATCTCCGGCTTCTTCCGCGACGCCTTCCCGCATGTGCTCGCCCTCATCGACGACGCGGTGCGCATGGCCGCAGAGCAGGACGAACCCGCGGACTCGAACTTTCTGCGCGCCAACGTCGACGCGGATACGGCCGCAGGCATCGATCCCGAGCGGGCCGCCGACCGCGTGTTCGGTTCGAAGCCGGGCACCTACGGCGCGGGCATCCTGCAGGCGATCGATACGGGAAACTGGCGCGACGATGCCGATCTCGCCGCCGTCTACACCGAGTGGGGCGGGTACTCGTATGGGCGCGGCCGCGACGGCGTGCCCGCGGGCGCCGACATGCAGCGCGTCTACGGACGCATCGATGTGGCGGCGAAAAATGTCGACTCCCTCGAGCACGACGTTCTCGACTCGGACGACTACTACCAGTTCCACGGCGGCATGGTGGCCACGGTCAAGGCGCTGCGCGGGTCGGCACCTGCGGCGTATGTCGGTGACTCGACCCGGCCGGATTCGGTACGCACGCGGTCTCTGCTCGAGGAGACCTCGCGGGTCATCCGTGCGCGAGTTCTCAATCCGCGCTGGATCGAGGGGATGCGCAAGCACGGCTACAAGGGCGCGTTCGAGATGGCGGCGACGGTCGACTATCTCTTCGGCTTCGACGCGACGACCTCGGTGATCGACGACTGGACCTACGATGCGGTCACCCGCGAGTACGTCCTCAATCCGGAGAACCGCGCGTTTCTCGAAAAATCCAACCCGTGGGCGATGCACTCGATGGCCGAGCGGCTTCTCGAGGCCGCCGATCGTGGCTTGTGGGCCGAACCGGATCCGCAGGTGCTCGAGGATCTGCGTGAGGCGTTCCTCGACGCGGAGGGGACGATTGAGGGCGGGGAGCAGTAGCTGCCGTGTGTGGTTTACGACTCGCGCCCCGAGCGCCCATGCCGGTACGTCATAATTGAACACATGCCACAAAAATCGATTTCGTCGGTAGATGCTCGCCAGCTCGGGCCGACGTTGATTCACGGGGCACGCGTGCTCAGTCCCGCCTCGCGCGACGCGACCTCGCTCGCCGTCGATAACGGCGCCGTCGCATGGATCGGCCAGGACGCTCCGGGCCCCACGCTGTTCCCGGACGCCGCGTCCGTCAACGCTGCCGACGCATGGTGCGCGCCCGCGTTCTTCGAATTCGATGCCGCCGCGGATGCGGGCGTGGACGCGTCCGCCGCGGCCCTGGGCGTTGTAAGAATGACGTCGGACGCTCCCGTTTTGCAGGCCCCCGGCTCCGCCGTCATCGATTCGTTGGTTGCCGGGGACCTCGACAAGCTCACGCTCCGCGCAGATTCGGCGGCCGGCGGGCTGCAGGGCGTTCTGGACTTCCTCGATGCCGCCGCCGAGAAGGCAGGGCATGTCCGCGTGGCTGGGCGCGCTCCGGCGATCGTGGGACTCGGGGCCGCCGATCTCCGCGCGATCTCCGCCGAGCAGTCGGATGCACTGGCGAAGTACGGAGTCTCACTCGTCGTTGCGCCGCTGCTGGGCGACGGGGTGTCCGGGGCGGATCTCATCGGTCTCGCGGCGGCCGGAATTCCGTTGGCCGGAACGTGCTGGGACAACGCGGAATTCCGGCCCTGGGATGCGCTCGCCACGCTCACCGGTGTGTGCGACGCGGCAGCGTCTCCGGCGCGTGCCTTGTCGCCGCGCGCAGCGTTCACCGCGGCAACCCGCGGCGCGGTTCGCGCCTTTATCGGGCAGGGAAGTGGCCTGGGTGTCCTGCAGCCGGGTGCGCCGGCAGCATTCGCACTGTGGAACACCGGCGAGCTCGTCGCTAAAGCCGCGGACGACGCCGTGCAACGTTGGTCCACCGATCCTCGGTCGGGAGTCCCACCGATGCCGGATCTAGAAGGGCCTGCTCCGACGTGTCTTGCGTTGGTCGATCGCGGGGAGGTGCTCTTCGATAGCGGCGTCCTGGGCGCGGCCCCGGGATCGGGATCGGAGCAGGCGCTATGAGCCGGGGAAAGAAGCCGATCGCAACGAAGAAGGCCAAGGGAAACCCCGAAGCCGTCGAGCTGACCAGCGGCTACTCGCACTTTCTCACGCTGCTACGGTTCGGCCTCGCCGCCCTCGGCGGTGTGCTGGTGTTCATGTCGTTCCCGCCGGTCGCCTGGTGGTTCACGGCGCCGTTCGGTATCGCACTGTTCATCGTCTCGCTGACCCCTTGGGATATGGGCCCGAAGCCGAAGCGGGACAGCAAGTTCGAGCGCCACACCGCGCATATTCCGGGATCGTGGATGTCCATCGGTCTGGGCATCGTATTCGGCATGGCGTTCTTCGGTCTTCTCCTGCCGTGGGTGGGCATGTACGTCGGCTGGTACGCGGCGGTCGGCCTGTCGTTCGTGGAGTCGCTCTACACGGCGCTTTTCGCGCTGGGAGCCTCGCTGATGCTCCGCGTGCTGCATCGCTCGACGATGACCACGCTCACGTACCTGTCCACGGCGCTGTTCCTACCGGCATGGTGGCTGGCCACCGAGTTCCTCCGCTCGTCGTGGCCGTGGAACGGTTTCCCGTGGGGCCGACTCGCATTCGGTCAGGCAAACGGACCGCTCGTGTTCCTCACACCGATCACCACGACGCCCGGGCTCAGCTACCTCGTCGCTCTCATCGGCGCGACGCTCGCGATATTCGTCGTCGCGTGGCAGTGGCGCCACGTCACCGCGCCGAGTAGCTATCGCGCCCCGATCACGCTCACGGGATATGTGCTCGTGCTTCTCGCGGTGACGATCGGCCTCTCGTTCACGCCGATGGCGAGCGGCTCCAAGCATCCGGATGATCAGGTGCCGCTCAACGTCGCGGCCGTGCAGGGCAACGTTCCGCGCACGGGCCTGGATTTCAATGCCCAGCGCTTCCAGGTCCTCCAAAACCACGTCGACGAGACTCTGCGCCTCGCCGACGATGTCGCGGCCGGGCGCGCCGAGCAGCCCGACCTCGTCCTCTGGCCGGAAAACGCCGCCGACGTCAATCCCGTTTATAACGAGCACGCGCGCGAGCTCGTCGACGAGGCCACCGACGCCATCGACGCCCCGATCATCGTGGGCTCGGTCATTCCGACCGGAACCGAAGAGAAGCCGTCGGCCACCAACTCGATGCTCGTGTGGGAGCCGGGCAAGGGCGAAACCGCGCGGCACGACAAGTACTTCGTCCAACCATTCGGCGAGTGGCTCCCGTGGCGCGGATTCTGGGAATCGATATTCCCCATCGCCGAGCGCGCTGGATACTTCGAGCCCGGCCCACCCGACTGGACACTCCGCATCGGCGACACGAAGATCGGGGTGGCCACCTGTTTCGAGATCGCGTTCACGCGTGCGGCGACGGACGCCGTCAATGATGGCGCCCGGATCCTCACGGTGCCGACCAACAACGCGACGTTCGGCGAGTCGCCGATGACGTACCAGCAGCTCGCCATGAGCCGTGTCCAGGCCGTCGAACACCACATCCCGGTGGTCGTTGCCTCGACCAATGGTGTATCGGCCGTGATCGACGAGCGCGGGCGGATCGAATCGGAGACGGAATTGTCCACCGCCGATGTTCTCACTGCATCATTCGGCGACGTCCCCACTGGTACGCTCGCTACGCGGCTTGGACCCAAGGTCGAATACGTCCTCGCGTTCTTCGGGCTTCTCGGGGCGCTGGGCGCGATGTTCGTGCTCAATCGACTTCCGACCCTCGAGCGTCGCCGTCGCAAGAGCACCGTTTAGGAAAGAGGGAGAATGAGCAACGCCGAATCGTTGGTGATCATGCCGACATACAACGAACGGGAGAATCTTCCCTCGATCATCGAGCGCCTGCTCGTGGCGGTTCCCGATACCGACGTCCTCATCGCCGACGACAACAGCCCCGACGGCACAGGGGAGATCGCCGACGAGCTCGCGGCAGGCGACGCCAATGGCCGGATTCACGTGCTCCATCGCAAGGGCAAGGAGGGACTCGGCGCCGCATATATCGCCGGCTTCCGTTGGGCGCTCGAACGCGGCTATCGCGTGATCGTCGAGATGGACGCCGACGGCTCGCATCCGCCCGAATCGCTTCCCACGCTCATCGGCGCCGTCGAGCAGGGCGCCGATCTCGCGATCGGATCACGTTATGTTCCGGGCGGCAGAATCGAGAACTGGCCGCTGAGCCGGCATCTCATCTCGCGCGGCGGCAACCTGTACTCGAAGATCATGCTCGGCGCCAAGGTCAATGACATCACCGCCGGCTACCGCGCCTACAAGGCCGACGCGTTGGCGTCCCTCGACTTCGATAGCATCGACTCCGCTGGCTATTGCTTCCAGATCGATATGACCTGGCGCCTACGCCAGGCGGGATGCCGCATCGTCGAGGTACCCATTACTTTCGTAGAGCGTACAATCGGTCAGTCGAAGATGAGCGAATCGATTTTCCGCGAGGCTGCGGTCAACGTCGCACGTTGGGGTTTCGAGCACCGCGTCTCACAAGTGCGTTCGCTCTTCGGGCGCGAGTAGTCGGCCGGTTCACGGCCCCGCGAAAGGAGCTTGCATGCACGATACCCAGTCCGATCCCACCGAGTTCTGGGAAGATCTATACGCCGGGAAGTCCCGGTGGAGCGGCAGCCCGAATCCCGTTCTTGTTGACGTCGTCGGCGCTCTTCCCCCGGGGCGGAGCCTCGACCTCGGCTGCGGGGAGGGAGCGGACGTCCTGTGGCTCGCCGGCCAAGGCTGGGACGCGACCGGCGTAGACATTTCGCCCACGGCAGTGTCGCGCGCTCGCGCGAACGCGGAGGAGATTCAGGGTTCGATCCCGGGCTCGGCCACATTCGACTCCGGAGATCTCGCGCCGTGGCTGACCCGTGCGCGGGTGGAGTCTCTCGGCCCACTCGATCTCGTGACCGCAAGTTTTTTCCAGTCTCCACTCGACGATTTCGACCGCGTCGGAATCATCAACCTCGCCGCGGAGATGGTGCGCCCCGGAGGGCATCTGTTCGCGCTCAGCCACTTCGCTCCGCCGGATTGGGCGCCGGCCGAGCATCGGGGCCACGGACAGATGCCGACACCGTGGGGCGAGGTACTCGACTTGTCCGTCCCCGCCGGTTCCTGGACCGTGCAAATCAGTGAGGTCCGCGAACGCGAGGCGACCGGACCCGAGGGGCAGATCGGGCGCATGAAGGACACGGTGGTCCTCCTGCGCCGCGAGCGCTGAGCACACCCGCACGGCCCTCAATAGCTGGGACCGCGAAATAGAGAACGGCGGGCACCGAAACAATTCGGTGCCCGCCGTCATTTATCTAAAAGCAGCATGCCCCGGGAAGTGCGGCAGCTAGCGGCTGCCGGCGCGGCGACGCTTCTTGAGCACGTCTAGGCGTTCCTTGAGCAGGTCGTCGAGCTCGTCCATGGAGCGACGCTCGAGCAGCATGTCCCAGTGGGTACGCGGCGGCTTGACCTTCTTGGACTCGGGCGCCGGTCCGTCGAGCAGCTTGCCCTCCTGGCCGTTCTTGCACATCCAGGTGCCGGGAATCTCCGCCTCGTCCGCGAAGGGGATCTCGTAAATATCGCCGTTCTCGGTCTGGTAACGGGCGGTGCGACGCGGAGCGAGATCGTGGTCTCGGTCCGTCTCGTAACTGACCGCACCGAGGCGACTTCCGCGCAGTACTCGATCTGCCATAAATGGGCTCCTTCGCTTGGTGCCTAGATGTTTCCAGCTTGTACAACGCGCGATGCGGGTCAATTGTTCCCGCTGCAACTTCCCGCGGGGCCGTGAGCCCTGCGTGCACGCGTATAACGTCTCCGCGTATTGTAGCCGCCGTGACCGACGAACAGCCAGACTCCCGGGCGGGGGACGACGCCGAGACGCACCACGGCGATGTCGCGCCATGCCAGTGGTGTGGTCGTCCCGTGTCACAGCCATCGAGTGGGCGCCGCCGGAAGTACTGCAAGCGGTCCTGTCGCCAGCGGGCGTACGAACACCGTCAAATGACGTCGCGGTTGCACCTTCCCGAGGGGACCGTGGTCCTCACGGAAGCCGAGGCCACCTCGATTGCCGAGCGCGCGTTCATGCTTCGCTGCGCCGCCGAAGATCTCCAGACGGCCGTGGACGAAGGCGCGAGCACGAAGGAGATCGGGGAGCTCGCGGCCGAGTTGGTGCGCAGCGCCCGCGAAGCCGAGCGGATCAGATGACCACGTCGGCGACTTCCGGGCACACGCGAAAGCAAGTGCTCTATCCGCGCTGGTTCGTCGCCCTGCACGCCCTCACCAACCGTTGGAAACTGCGCGATTCCGGACTGATCGGGGCCGCGGTCCTCGCATGGATCTCGTTCATGCCCTCGCTTCTGCCGCGAGTCTGGTATTTCCAGGGTTTGATCACAGGGATCGCGCTCTTCACCGGTTACCTGCTCGCGATAATCATCCGCAGCATTCACCTGCGCTACGTCGCCCCACAGATCACCCTCACCGACCGCGTGCGCCGAGCGGGCGATTCGGTCATCTATTGGTCGCACAAACTCATTCCGTTCCTGGTCATCGTCTACGTCGTGATCGGCTCGATCTCCGCGGTGCGATGGCAGGACCAATCCGCGGCTCTCGTCGACGCGTCGACCCAGCCGTGGCTGCTCTACCTCGGCATCCCCGTCATTGCACTCGCCGTGTTTTTCGTCCTCCTGACCATCGGCAGGGAAGTGGTCTGGCTCATCGCGTGGGTGTCGCGATTCCTGCAACGAACGCTTCGCATCCCGCGACCCGCCGCGCGTTTCGTCGGCATTGTCGCCGTGGTCATCCTCGCGCTCGGACTGGGTCAGGGCGTCGTCCTTCGCGCATTCTTCGAGGGGGCGAACGTGCTGTTCAGTGCACAGAACGACAACGCCATCGAGGGCGTCTCCAAGCCGGCGGAGCCCGAACGCTCGGGGAGTGACGCGTCCGTCGTCGATTTCGAGGACCTCGGCATGCAGGGCCGCCGGTTCGTCGACGGCGGGCTGCGCGCCGACAAACTCTCCGCGCTGCTCGGTGAGGACGCGAAAGAACCGATCCGGCTGTACTCCGGTATCGAATCAGCATCCGATGACGACGGACGTGCCGCGCTCGTCGTGGACGAGCTCAACCGCACCCGCGCCTGGGAGCGGGAATCCGTGGCGATCGTCCCCACCACCGGCACCGGATGGATCAATCCGAACGCCGCACAGGCCATAGAACTACTCGGCGCAGGAGACACGGCAATCGTCGGCACTCAGTATTCGTACCTGCCGAGCTGGATTTCGTTCCTCGCGGATCAGGACAAAGCCCGAGCGGCTGGAAGTGCGCTGGTCAGCGCTGTGGCGGCGTGGCGAGATTCTCTCCCCGCCGATGTACACAAACCGAAACTCTACGTCTACGGAGAGTCGCTCGGCACTCTCGCCGGGGAGGGCGCCTTTTCTGGTCTTCGCGATATTCGTTCAACGGTCGACGGAGTGCTCTGGATGGGACCGCCGAACTCGAGCACGATCTGGAACTCCCTGGTCTCACGAAGGGATCCTGGCTCGACTGAAGTGGAACCGGAATACGCCGACGGGTTACTGGTCCGCTTTACCGAAGACCCGGCCGAGTTTCGCGAGGGAGTGGGAGAGTGGCTGTCACCCCGGATTCTCTATGTACAGCACGCCACCGATCCGGTGGTGTGGTGGAACAGCGATCTTCTCTTCGAGCGACCCGATTGGCTCGAGGAGGAGCCGGGCGCGGGGCGCCATCCGGACATGACCTATCTTCCCATCGGCACGTTCTGGCAGGTCACCGCAGATCTCGGCAATGCTGTCGGTGGCAGCCAGGGTTACGGGCACCTGTACGACAGCGAGATCGTCGACGGTTGGGCGACGATCACAGAACGTCCGGGCTGGAACGAGCAAACAGCGGAGAGATTCCGGCAGCTGCACGACGAGGCTATGGCTTCCCAGCCTCGCGGCTAACTATCGCTCCGTGATGCGAATGCTTGCTGCCAGCTGGGCCAGCAGGGCGTCGATTCTCGTGTCCATGTCGCGCCCTCCGGCACCGATTTCCTCGGACGCATTGATCATGAGACTGCGAACTTTTTCGATTCGTGCATCGTTCCAGCTGGCGGCGTCGAGTGTGCGGGTGCCGATGAGCATGTAGCCGATATTGGCGATTTCTCGACCGTTGTGAACAGCGTCCGAGCCGCCTTCCTCGGTGGTCACGGCACCGGTCACCGAATCGAGCAGTCGGAGGTCGGTGTACAGCGATTCCCGTGGTCCCGGGGCGTCCGGCGCCGAGATGAAGGCGGCAGCCGAGCGTAGCGTCCGGGACGTTTGGGCGCGAAGTACCTTAGCCGGCATCGAGCGTCCGAACAACCAGATGGCGATGAACGCCGCAACGACGCCGATCACGGTGTCGAGGAGGCGTTCACCCATGATCGGCCACGGATCGTCGGGGATCTGCCCACCCACGGAGATCAGCAGTGCAAGAGGAGTAATGAATAGCGTGGCCAACGCATACTGCTTGGCGACGAAGAGCTCGACGAGCAATTGCAGGGAAACGAGGATGACGACCAGCACCCATGCCGTGGGCGAGGACCAGACGACCAGCGTGAACAACCCGATTCCGAGGATCGTGCCCGCAAGGCGGTTGACGGCCCGGTACGACTGAATGATTCGGGCACCGCCCATGTGCAGGGCCACCGCGGCGAACGCCGTCGACCAATAGATGTGTTCCCCCTCGAGCGCGAGGGTCACGATCCCGGCGATAATCGTCGCCACGGCGACTCGGGAGGCGGTCACCAGATTCTCCGATGGCCATGAGAGCGCGTGGGACAGCAGGACTCTCGCCTTCGGGCGGCCGCTCGAGGCCCCCGCAGAACCCACCATTCGGTCGATCAAGCCCGAGGAAGAGGCTGTGTCCAAGCGATTGCCCGTGAAATAGTGCGCGGCGGCGTCACCAAGTCGGACATTGAACTTGTGTTCGGCGCTCGCGATGTCCTCGCGAAGCGCGGTCAGCGTCCTCATCCTTCGACGCGCCCAGGGGGCTCGGGGGAAGAGGGGAGCGGCATCATCCAATGCGGTCCAGGCACCGTGGAGTGCCGCCGACGCCTTCCGCTGAAGAGCCCTTGCCGGCTCTCCTGGCTCGGACTCTTCATACGTGTCGACCGACGTGATTGCAGCGCGGACCGCCTTTTTCTCCGGCAAGTGCGGTTGTAGTGCAAGCTCTGCCATGGTCCCGACGACGGCGACTGCGCCGCCGACCATCGTCATAATCAGCACGTGGCCGGCAGGCATATCGTGCTGATAAACCATGTAATTGACCACACCGCAACCGAGCATTAGAAAGTATGCGGATGGCGGACCAACCACGAGCGCGGTACACGCGAAACTCGCCGCAGATGACAACACGATTACTGCAACGAGCAGGAGTGGCGCGCTGTCGCCGACGGCGATGCCGAGAAGCGCACACACGAATAGCGCGAGCGCGACACCGGAAACGACGATAAGGCGTCTCCGGTAAGGAGCATCCGGAGCGTAGAGGACGGCAAAAAGGCCGAGGCTTGCAAGAAGCGCGAGGTCGAAGCGCCCAAACGCCGTGAACGCGGAAAGAGTGATCAGCTGGACCACGGCCACCTTGATGGCGGGGCGTCGCCTCGACGGAATACTATTAACGCTGAATGCTGCACCTAGATGTCGGAGAATTGCGGTCACGTGTGTACCGTACTCCTCACGTCCCGAATGTCCGCAGTAGGAAGGGAAGTGGCTCTCCATAGCCTGCCCATTAACCCCTGCATTGCGAGTTCAGTATCGGCCTCGACGAAAGTGGTCTGACCATGGAAAACCTCCTTCTTCCCACACAGATTTCCATCGCCGCTGCAGCGGGCACGTTGCTTCTGGGGATGCTGCTCGGCATTTGGAAGTTCTTCGGCATGGCCACCAGCGAGAACGGCTTTGCACACCCTTATGTCGACATCGCCCATCGTTCGGCACTGATGTATGCAACGGCGACGTTGATACTTGTTCCTCTTGCTCAATTCAATGAGTGGTCAACCACGGCGAACACGATCGCCGTGTGCATCGTCGTGTTCCTCTTCGTGGCGAACATCCTCAACTACGCATTCCACGGTTGGAAAGAGGACACGACGAACCAGGTTCATCCGGTAACCCCACTGGTGATCGGCGGCATCATCGTGATTATCGTCGGGGAGATCGGAGGAGTCGGATTCTTGCTCACCGGCTTTCTCTCCACCCAGTTCGGCTAGTTCTGTGCCAGCGGGGTTTCGCGACGATCGAGCGTGCGTTGGAGAAAGGCCAGGTCGAGCCAACGCCCAAATTTGACGCCGACCTGCGGCATCCGCCCGACGACCTCGAATCCGAGTTTCTCGTGTAGCCCTATCGACGCCGAGTTACTGGCGTCGACACCCGCGACCATGACGTGAATACCCGACTGCTGAGCACGCTCGATGAGCTGTTCCATGAGCATCGTTCCGATGCCTTTACCGTGCTGATCGCTGCGTACGTATACCGAATGCTCAACTGTCTGCCGGTAGCCGTCGAATGGACGCCACTGCGAGAAGGTCGCGTAACCTAAAACGTCGTATTCATCTTTTGGCGAACTACACACAAGTACAGGAAACCCTGCATTCGTGCGTTCCACGAGCCATCGAGCGCGGTTATCCTGGTCTACAATCTGGTCATTCCAGATAGCCGTTGTGTTTTCCACGGCGTCGTTATAGAT
>DGYFI06202__coassemble_915_pt1 | contig 15012 bp, 13 predicted proteins | sample DGYFI06202__metabat2_low_PE_038 | metagenome-assembled genome bin DGYFI06202
GAGGTTGTGGCGGCACTGCGCCGCCTCACCGCGCGCCCAGTTCGACACCTCGTACCAGTCGAAACCGGCGGCGGCCATGGTGTCGGCAACCATCTCGTAGCGGCGGGCGAACACATCGTCGAGGGGTGTCGCGATCTCGCCGCGCCGCACCTTTCTGGCCAGCGCGGTGCCATCCTCGACGATGAGCGAATACGCCGAGACATGATCGATCCCCGTCCCGAACGCATCGTCGAGGGTCTTCGCCAGGTCGGCGTCGGTCTCGCCGGGGGTTCCGTAGATGACGTCGAGGTTGACGTGCCCGAAACCGGCGTCCATGGCCTCGCGGGCTGCGTCGAGGGCGCGCCCCGGGGTGTGCGCCCGGTCGAGGATCTGCAGCACCCGCGAGGACGTCGACTGCATCCCGAGCGAGATACGGGTGAAGCCACCGCGGAGGAGCTCGTCGAAGAACTCCGGGGACACCGATTCGGGATTCGATTCCGTCGTGACCTCCGCGCCGGGTGTGAGCCCGAAAGAGGTCCGGATCTCGGCGAGCACCGCGTTGAGCATTCCCGCCCCCACGAGGCTCGGCGTTCCCCCGCCGAAAAACACCGTGCTTGCTGACGGCGCACGTCCCAGCGCGCCCGCCAGCCTGCTCGCCGCCTCGCGAATCTCTGCGCGGATCGCCTCGAGCCATGACTCCGGCGACGCCGACGAGCCCAACTCGCCGGCGGTGTAGGTGTTGAAATCGCAGTAGCCGCAGCGCGTCGAGCAGAACGGGACGTGCACGTACACGCCGAACGGTTCGGCGATGCTCTCCGGCATCTGCAGGGCGAACCCCGTCTCCGTGGAGGCATGGGCTTCGGCGCCCGAACGCTGCGCAGTCGAATCCGTCACGCCTGGCAGTGTAGGCGAGAAGCGCGGGCAATCCCCTATCGGCGAGTGCGGAGCTTTTGCTTCGCCGCCTTCTCCGCAAGGGAACCGAGCGCCGATCCCATGTCCTTGACGCTCTCGTCGGGGGCCTCGTTCTCGTAATCGAGTTGGTCGAGATCTTCCTTGCATTCGACCTTCTCGGCGCCCTCGCCGTCAGCCCCTTGGACGTTTTCGAACCGCTCGGCGAGTTCCTCGTATTCCTGCAGTGCTTCTTCCATGTAGTCGATGAGCGGCCAGAGATCGGCTTCCATCTCCCTGCAACCGATGAACCCCGAGTAGAGGGTGCCGTCCATGGACACGACGGTCAGGTTGAGACCCGCACCGTGGAAAACCGGGCCCATCGGATACATCGCGGTGATCTTCGCGCCAAGGAAGTACAGCGGGAAGTTCGGGCCCGGCACGTTAGAGATGACGAGGTTGTGCACCGTCGGATGCTTCTCCGCGAGGCGCAGCTTCGAATAGGTTCGCACCGCGGCGCCGAATACCGAGGGCGCTGCGAACTGTGCCCAGTCGGTGAGCAGGTCGGCATCGATGGTGTCGTTGTGCTTCTTGGCGACGTCGGTGGATTTCGCGATCACCCTGAGGCGCTTGACTGGGTCCTCCTGCGCCGTTGCCAGGGACATGAACATGCCTGATACGTGATTGGTTCCCGGCCTGTTCGACATGCCGTGCACCGACATCGGAACCATCGCGACCAACGAGTTGCTGGGCAGCTCGTCTTTGGCGATGAGGTACTTGCGCATGGCCGAGGCGACCAGCGTGAGCACAATGTCGTTGACCGTGCAGCCGAACGTCTTCTTCACACGTTTGATGCAGGAGAGATCGGTCGCTCCGAACGCGATCGTCCGGTGGCCGGTGATCGTCTTGTTGAACCGGGTCCGCGGGGCCGAGAACGGCGCCGGCATCGCCTCGCCCTTCCGCGCCCGCATCACCCACTTGGGCAGCAGGGACATCGTGTGCGGCAGCAGCGACATGAATTGGAATGGTTTGGCCACCGTCGACATCGCCCCGCCGAGCAGCACCTCCACCGCGCCGTAACCGCCGGCGTGGACGTCGAGGTTTTTCTCCTCCAGCAGGTCGCTGTCGGGAGTCAGGGAACACAACTGGGTGATGAAGTTCGCTCCCGAGACCCCGTCCACGGTCGAGTGATGCATCTTCACCAAGACACCGATTTCGCCGCCCTCGAGTCCTTCCATGACCCACAGCTCCCACAATGGAGCTTTCCGGTCTAGCGCGATCCCGGCGAAATGCGCCGCGAGATCCCCGAACTCCTTATTGCCTCCGGGGCTGGGTACTGCGATTCGGTGGACGTGCTTGTCGATATCGAAATCCTTGTCCTCAACCCACACCGGGTGGTCGAGGTTGAGCAACGAATCCTGCAGCTTGCGCCGGAGAGGCGGCATGTATTTGACGCGGCGGTCGAGTTCGGCCTTGAACTTCTCGAAGTCGTATCCCCCGGGCACGCTGGATGGGTCGACCGTGATCAACACCGTGACATGCAAAAGCTGCGAGGGAGTCTCGAAGTAGAGAAAGCTCGCGTCCAGTCCGCTGAGTCGCTGCATGGTGTCAGTGTAAGCGAGAAGTTTTGACGCTTAACTGCCTTTGCCGATTTGTCTTGGAGCGCCTGAAACGCCGCAGGAAAATCTCGTCCTTTACACCCTTGGAGGGGGTCTGTCAGGCCGCAGCCGGAGTGCCTGGTGGAATCAGAAAATCTGGGTCAGCGCCCATACGAGAACGATGAGCACGATGAGCCCGATGAGGGCCTGCTGCACGCGAGACTTAGGCATCTATTCCAATTCCTCCTCCGCGGCCTCGTCGCGGCCGCGAATCGCGTCGACCAAGCGTGTGCTCACGACGCCATCGGTGACGGCGATAAGCACGCGGGCGATCACGAACGACAGCGGGACGAGAACCGCTACGAGTATCGCCACCTGCGGCGGGAACGGCAGGGTCGACAGCCACAGCTCGACGCTGTCCCACATCTGCAGTGGCGAATCCATGCCCCCACCCTATCCGACGGCCGAACTCTCCAATCCCCGGCGGCGCAGCAGCGGGGCAGGATCGGGGCTCGCGCCCCGGAACGCCCGGTAGGCCTCGTCGAAATCGATCGCGCCTCCCCGGGAAAGCACCCCCGTGCGCAGCTGTTCGCCCAGCTGCGCCCGCAAGCCCCCTCTCTCACGGAACCAGTCCGCGGCGTCGGCGTCGAGAACCTCGGCCCAGAAGTACGAGTAGTACGCCGCCGAGTAGCCACCGGCGAAGATGTGCTGGAAATAGCGGGAGCGGTACCTCGGTTCGATCCCTTCGACATCGAGCCCCGCGGATGCGAGGACCTGTGATTCGAATGCGTCGACGTCGTCGACAGCTTGTGCCTGTTCCAGCGAGAGCGAGTGCCACGCCAGGTCGATGAGCGCGGCGCCCAGGTATTCGACGGTCGCCTGCCCCTGGCCGAACTTCTCGGCCTCGCGTAGTCGGGTGACGAGGTCTTCGGGGATCTCCGATCCGGTTTCGACGTGGTGGGCGAAGCGGGAGAGCACCTCGGATTCGTCGGCCCACATCTCGTTGACCTGTGAGGGGAACTCGACGAAGTCGCGCGGGACGTTGGTGCCCGAGAATGTCGGATAGCGCACCTGCGACAGCAGGCCGTGGAGCGCATGCCCGAACTCGTGGAACATCGTCGTCACCTCGTCGCGAGTGAGGAGGGTCGGCGCGCCCGCGGCGGGCGCCGCGAGGTTCATCACGTTGACGACGACGGGCTTGGTTCCCAGGGCGGTGGACTGATCGGTGAACGAGCTCATCCACGCTCCTCCGCGCTTCGTCGGGCGGGCGTAGTAGTCGAGCAGGATGAGCCCGGTCTCGGGGTCCTCATCCGCCGGGCGGCGGACCTCCCACACCTGCACGCCGGGCAGGTAGCCGGCGAGATCGGTTCGGCGGGTGAACTCGAGGCCGTACAGCGTGCTCGCGGCGTACATGACGCCCTCGTGGAGGACGGTGTCCAACTCGAAATACTGGCGCACGGTCGAGTCCTCGACCGAGAACCGTTCGGCACGCAGCCTCTCGGCGAAGTGCGCCCAGTCTGCTGGACTCAGCGGGTTCTCGTCGTCTCCGCCGAGCATGTCCTTGGCCTCGTGCCTGGCATTGGTGCCGGCGGCGTCGGCGACGCTTTCTAGGAGACCACGGGCGGCCTCGGCGGTCTTCGCCGTCTCCTCCTCCAACACGTAATCGGCGTGGCAGGCGTAGCCGAGCAGTTCCGCGCGCTCGGCGCGAAGCGCCACGATCTCCAGTACGAGCGGGGTGTTGTCGGAACCGGCGGTGCGGCCGCGCTGCAACGAGGCCGCCATGAGGCGGGCGCGCAGCCCGGCGTCGGTGAGTTGTGCCGACAGCGGCTGAACCGTGGGCAGACCCAGCGGGATGAGCCAGCCACTGCGCCCCGCCTCCTGCGCATTGGCGGCGAGGGAGGACACGGTTGCGTCGTCGAGGCCGGCGAGCTCCGCTCCGTCGGTGACGTGGACCGCGAGCTCCGCTGTCGAGCGGAGCACGTTCTCCCCGAATGCCGTGGTGAGCTCGGCCAGACGCTCGTCGATTTCCGCGACGCGTTCGCGGGCCGAGCCGCCGAGCGCCGCGCCTCTACGGGTGAATTCCCGGACCTGCTTCTCGACGAGCCGGCGGGTCTCGTCGTCGACCCGGGCGGTTCCTGTCTCGATCTGCTCAGCGACCGCGCGAACACGGGCGAACAGATCGGTATCGAGCCAAATCGCGGCGAAGTGTTGGGCGAGGAGCGGAGAAAGGCGGCGATCGATGTCCTGGCGCTCAGCCGTGGCGTCGGGGCCGACGAGGTTATAGAACGTCGAGAGCACCCGGTTCAGCGCCTGCCCGGAGAGCTCGAGAGCGACCGAAGTGTTGTCCACGGTCGGCGGTTCCGGGTTGGCGATGATGGCGGCGATCTCCGCATTGTGGTCGTCCATCGCCGCGCGGGCGGCCGGTTCCACATCGGCATCGGTGAACGCCGCGAAGTCCGGTAATCCGTACGGGAGCGCGGAGGGCTCCAGGAGGGCTGCGGTGCCCGCCGTCATACGTGGATTGTGGTCCTGCGGTGCGTTCTGGGGCTGTTCTTCCGGAGTGCTCACGCCGCCATCTTATGCCCCGCCCGCCACGGTGAGCGGCGGGCGGGGCGGGAGCGAGCGGGCTACTTCTTCTTGTCGCCCTTATCGGCGCTCGTGTCTGCCGACAGCGCGGCGACGAAGGCCTCCTGCGGGACGTCGACGCGACCGATCGACTTCATCCGCTTCTTGCCCTCCTTCTGCTTCTCCAGCAGCTTGCGCTTACGCGAGATGTCGCCGCCGTAGCACTTGGACAGCACGTCCTTGCGGATCGCTCGGATGTTCTCGCGGGAGATGATCTTCGAGCCGATCGCCGCCTGGATGGGCACCTCGTACTGCTGGCGAGGGATAAGCTCCTTGAGCTTGACGGTCATCTTGTTGCCGTAGTGCTGGGCGTGGTCGCGGTGCACGATCGCGCTGAACGCGTCGACGGCCTCGCCCTGGAGCAGGATGTCGACCTTGACCAGGTCCGAAATCTGCTCGCCCGCCTCCTCGTACTGCAGCGAGGCATAGCCGCGGGTACGGGATTTGAGCGAGTCGAAGAAGTCGAAGATGATCTCGCCGAGCGGCATGATGTAGCGCAGCTCCACACGAGTTTCGGACAGGTAGTCCATGCCCTGCATGTCGCCGCGCTTGGACTGGCACAGCTCCATTGTGGTGCCGACGAACTCGCTTGGCACGATGATCGTTGTCTTCACGATCGGCTCGTACACCTCGCGGTTCTTGCCTTCGGGCCACACCGACGGGTTCGTGACGTTGTACTCCTCGCCGTCCTCGGCGATGACCCGGTAGACGACGTTCGGCGCGGTCGAGATGAGGTCGAGGCCGAACTCGCGCTGCAGGCGGTCGCGGGTGATCTCCATGTGCAGCAGGCCGAGGAAGCCACAGCGGAAGCCGAAGCCGAGCGCGACGGAGGTTTCCGGCTCGTAGGCCAGCGCGGCGTCGTTGAGCTGGAGCTTGTCGAGCGCATCGCGCAGCACCGGGTAGTCCGAGCCGTCGATCGGGTACAGGCCGGAGAACACCATCGGGCTGGGCTCCTGGTACCCGGCCAGCGGCTCCTCGGCGCCGCCGCTGGCCAGCGTCACCGTGTCGCCGACCTTGGACTGGCGCACGTCCTTGACGCCGGTGATGAGGTAGCCGACCTCGCCGACGCCGAGCCCCTCACACGCCTCGGGTTCCGGGGAGATGATGCCGATCTCCTGGAGCTCGTAGTTCGCTCCCGTCGACATCATCGTCACCTTGGTACGCGGCGTGAGCTTGCCGTCGAACACGCGGACGTAGGTGACGACGCCGCGGTAGGTGTCGTACACCGAGTCGAAGATCAGTGCGCGAGGCGGCGCATCGGCATCTCCCACCGGCGGCGGCACGACCTCGCACAACTTGTCAAGCAGTTCGGTCACACCCTCGCCGGTCTTACCGGACACGCGAAGTACCTCTTCGGGCTCGCAGCCGATGATCTGCGCGATCTCGAGCGCGAAGCGATCCGGGTCCGCGGCGGGCAGGTCGATCTTGTTGAGGACCGGGATGATTTCCAGGTCCTTCTCCATCGCGAGGTAGAGGTTCGCAAGGGTCTGCGCCTCGATCCCCTGGGCCGCGTCGACGAGCAGCACCGCACCCTCGCACGCCTCGAGTGCGCGGGAGACCTCGTAGGTGAAGTCGACGTGCCCCGGGGTGTCGATCATGTGGAGGACGATCTCCTCGCCGGCGGCCGATCCCGATTTCGGCACCCACGGCAGGCGCACGTTCTGTGCCTTGATGGTGATGCCGCGTTCGCGCTCGATGTCCATGCGGTCGAGGTACTGGGCGCGCATGAGCCGCTCGTCGACGGCGCCGGTGAGTTGCAGCATGCGGTCGGCCAGGGTCGACTTGCCGTGGTCGATGTGGGCGATGATCGAGAAGTTTCGAATATGCGCAGGCGAGGTGAAGGTGTCCTTGGCGAAATTCTTCGTCACTACTATTCGAAACTCCTCATCGGACGCAGGCCCGAACGCTCGGCAGGTGCAAATATTCTGACCTCAGACGTTACCTGGCCGCCGCGGAGAATACCGAACGCGAGCCGCTCGGTGTGGCCCGGGAAAACCCGGCACGTCCGCCGTCAGGAATTAGTTGTCCGCTACGCAACCGTATGCTTCTAGCCATGGCTATCAATTGGAATCGTGTGGGCAGGACCGCGGTATCTATGGCACGGCGGTACGGTCCGCGTGTGGCGCGGGAGGTCCAGAAGCAGGCCAAGTCGCGCGGCATCGGCCCCGGCGCGGGTCGGCAGCAGGGCAGTGGCAACAACGGTGGACAGAGTGCGGGCCGCCCCGCCGCGACGACCGACCATGACACCAGCGCCAAGGCGCGCACCATCGTCTACGCGCCCGAGCTCGACGGCAACGCCGATCCGGGCGAGGTCGTATGGACGTGGGTTGAGTTCGAGGAAAATGACGGCCGCGGCAAGGACCGTCCCGTCCTCGTCGTCGGTCGCGACGGCGGAACGCTTCTCGGCCTGATGCTCTCGAGCCAGGACAAGCGCGCCGACGACCGACACTGGGTCGGCATCGGGCGCGGCGCCTGGGACCACGGCGACAAGCCCAGTTGGCTGCGTCTGGACCGGGTGCTCGACGTACCCGAGGATGGGATTCGCCGCGAGGGTGCGATCCTGCCGAAGGCCGATTTCGACAAGGTCGCGGACAAGCTGCGTGCCGAATACGGCTGGAGCTAGCCGCGAAGGCGTCGGCAGCGACGGCCCGACCTGCGCCTCGCTTTGCTCTGGCCAGTCGTTCGCTGCTATCCTTGCCAATCGGTGCTTCGCGTCAGGCGCGGGGCAAGCAAACTTTTGCTAAAACATGTCCATCACCGCGGAATGCGCGGCCGGTAATCGGTCGAAACGCCTCCGCAAGGAACGTCGCACCCTGCGTCGTTCGCAAGGCAAACCGAAGGTTGTAGCGCGTGGCAAACATCAAGTCGCAGAAGAAGCGGATCCTCACCAACGAGCGGAACCGTCTTCGTAACCAGTCCGTACGTTCGTCCCTCCGCACCGCGATCCGCAGTGTGCGCGAGGCCGCCAAGGCCGGCGATAAGGAGCGCGCAGGCGCCCTGCTCGTCGCCACGAATCGTCAGCTCGACAAGGCTGCGTCGAAGGGCGTTATCCACAAGAACCAGGCTGCCAACAAGAAGTCGGCTCTGGCTCAGACGGTCTCCAAGATCTAATTGCGCCGCCCGGCACCAGCCGGGTCTCGCACCGAGCGCCGCTCGTTTCCGCACTGCTTCGCGGAGACGGGCGGCGTTTGTCGTTCGTCGGTTGGCACCGCTGGATGACGCCGGACGTGCCGCCCTCCCCCGGCCCCTGCGGGTCTCACGTTTCTCGGCGGTATCCCCGCGCGCTGAGCCCGAGGGTCGTTCGGAAATCGGTGGCGAGGTGCGCCTGATCCGCATAGCCGAGCTCGGCCGCAACCGCCGCGACCGTGTGTTTCGGGTCCTCGCGCAGTCGGAGCGCCGCCTCCTGCAACCGGTAGCGGCGGATGATGTGCAGCGGGGACACACCCACGTAGCGTTTGGTGAGGCGTTGGAGTTCGCGGGTGGACACCCCGACCTTGCCGGCCAACAGGCTGACCGATGTTATCTCCGGATCGTCGGCGGCGAGTTCGACCGCCAGGTCGGCGAGCTTCGCGCCGTATGGCGTCTCGCCGGAGCGCAACGCGAGACTTTCCGACATCCTCTTCGCCGCCCCGTCGACGTCTTCCCTGTCCATGTGTTCGCGGATGTCTTCCCCCAGGTCACCCAGGTCGAAGGGCGCCTGCTGATCGACGAACACGCTCGGCCGCACACCCAGAGCACAGAGACCGGCGGGCCGGAGCAAGACCCCGAAGGCCCAGCCGTGCGACGTCAGGACCTGGTGTGAAACGCCGCTCGTGGGCCCGGACAGTGTGACCTTGTCTCGTTCCACGACGAGGTTCGATGCGGGGAACGGGAGGACCCGCTGCACGGACTCCTCCCCTTCCGGCAGGTCCCATTGGGAGATCCAGTACCAGCCCACGTATTCCGCGAGTTCCTCCGGAGGTGTGCGCCGGTGGAAGCGTGGGAGGTTGTGCGGGTAGATGATGCCGCGCCGGTCTCCGATGTCATTACTCACGAATGCGTCCTGTCTGGGGGCGGGGCGATCTTGTCGCAAATCTACAAGGCCGCCGTCCCTCCCAACTGCGAGACTAATCCCATGAGCGAAGACACACCGGCGCGCGGCGTCACAGGTAAGCACACGAACAACGGCATCCCCACCGGACGCACGAGCCTGACCCCATTTCTCACCGTGCGCGACGCGCGCGGCGCGCTCGCCTTCTATGAGAAGGTCTTCGGCGCACGGATCGCGGATGTCACCGAGATGGCCGGAGAGGTCGTGCACGCCGAGATCGATTTCGGTAACGGGTGGCTACAGATCGGCACCATAAACCCGGAGTATGGACTCGTCTCCGCGCCGGAAGGCGAGGGCGACTGCTACTCGATGGGGTTGTACTGCGAAGACGCCGACTCGGTGGTCGCGTCCGCGGTCGACGAGGGCGCAACGGTGCGGGAGGGGCTCATGAACTTCGCCTCGGGCGACCGGTTCGCGTCGATTCGAGATCCCTTCGGAGTGCGATGGTCCATCATGAGCCGCATCGAGGATCTCTCCGAAGAAGAAAGCAGCCGCCGCGTGGCCGAGTGGGCCGCGCGGCAGTAGGCAGTCCGGCCGAGCCGGCGGCCCTCGCATCTTCGGCGTTGCGTGCTACCGCGCCAGGCTGCTCACTTGTCGCACGGCACGTTCGAGCGCGAATGCGGTGTCTCTGGTTCCGCCTTTGACCTCGCCGTTGAGCCGGGCAACGACCTGGAGCGCCTCGGCGAGGTTGTCGCCGTCCCAGTGCCGGCTCTGGGAGCGTTTGATCTTGTCGAACTTCCACGGCTGGAGCCCGAGCGCGTAGATCTCCTTGCCTTGAGCGTTTCGGTGCGAAAGCACGAGGGCGATCGACCAGACGCCATCGGCTAGCGCGTCGGCGATCATGACATGCGGGGTGCCGGCATGCATAGCCCATTCCAGCGCCTCGATCGCCTCGTCGATCCGGCCGGTGACGGCGTGATCGGAGACGTTGAACCCGGTGACGCCGACGACGCCGTGGTAGTAGCGGTGAACCGCTGCGACATCGATTTCCGCGCCCGTGTCCGTGACGAGCTGTGAGGCTGCGGCGGCGAGTTCGCGCAGATCGGTACCTATTGCCTCCACCAGTGCCTCGCATACGTCGGTGGATACGCGCGCAGAGTTGCTGGCGAATTCGCTTTTGACGAACGCGAGAATGTCGCCTGGCCGTTTGATCGGTGCCGCGTCGTGGACGACGGCGCCCTTTTTCTTCAGGTCTGCCGCCAGCGCCTTCGCGCGACCCGCGCCAGAGTGTTTGACGATGAGCCAGACGCCGTCGGGAAGGTCCGAGGCAGCGTCGTTGATCAACGCCACGCCTTCTTTGCCGAGCTCGCCTCCGCCCGAGATGATGACTGCGCGGGGTTCGCCGAAGAGCGAAGGCGCCAGAAGTTCACCGATTTCCATCGGCGTTACCTCGCTGCTCGCACGGGTCGTAACCACGAATTCCTCCGCCGACGACGCGCCGACCAGTTGCCGCGCGGCCGCCACGACGTTGCCCGCGGCACGGTCGGCGAGAAACTCGTCCGTCCCCAATACCAGGTGCAAAGGCGCGTTGGCGTCTCCAGAACTCTTCGGCGGCATGCTTACAACCTACCTTTCCACTCCGACACGTTCGCCGCCTCCCGTGGAGTCCACTTCGATACCGGAGACCGTCGCGGTCCACCACAAAGAGGGCACGCAAGACCACGCGAGAACGCGAGCAACCGGCGGCGAGGCGGGCGCGATCGCGGCGGCCGCGGTGCCGGCGACGGTCACCCACGGGACCACTGGTGCGACCGCAATGTTCTTGGCGATCGCCCACGGCGACACCGAACGTCCGGTCGCCGCAAGGATCGGTGCCGTCGACAGGTGAGCGACGACTGCGAGCGCCACAAGCGCGGAGAGGATCGTCGTCGGTCCCCTCCGAGAAACCGTGCCACCGTCGGACCGTTCCGACACTCGCGGGGCCATGCCGCGGCGTCGGCGCCAACGAGACCGAAGTCTCGCGTCCACGGCACGGATGGCTCCGGCAAGCGCTCGCTCACATGGACGGGCGGCAATGACGATTCCCGCAGTTGCGGCAACCGACAAGATGAAGCCGAGGGCGCGGACGGTGTGCGGGCTGGCAACGGAAAACACGAGTACGACGGCGGCGAGGAGCGCGAGCGATTGCCTGCTGCGCCCCGTTGCCATCGCATACACCGAGATCGCGGCCATCGCGCCCGCGCGCATCACGCTGGGTTCGGGCCCGACGACGCCCACGAATGCCGCGACGGCGGCGGCGCCAACGCCGAGTCGCATGCGTCGCGGCGCACCCGACCACGACATCAGGAACAGTGTCGCCCCCAGCACGTAGGCGATGTTCGCCCCGGACACCGCGGCCAGATGGGATAGGCCCGAGGCGAGGAAGTTTTCGTTCAGTTCTACCGGCACTCTCCGTTGGTCTCCGAGCACCATCGACGGCAGAAGAGAATCCGTGGGCTCCGGCAGTCCTTCGGCGACGCTGTGAAGGTTGGTGCGCACGGAAGAGGCCAGCGCAAAGAGTCCGGTGGGCCCGCGAATGGTCCGCGGCGCGCTGATCGGGGTGAGTAGGACCTCCGGGTCGTGGCCGGAGCCCGTCGTCATGACCGAGCGCACGCGCGTCCCAGGTTCCAGCCACAACCACGCCTCGCCGCTGGCGAACACAGTCGCCGAGGTGCGCATCTTCGACACCTGTTGCCCTTGCCCCACCTCAACGACGATCGCGTTGATCACCACCGTTCCGTCTGCGGCCATGCGGGGTATGGCGCGAACGTCGATCGTCACAGTCGCTCGAACGGGTTCGGAACCGGCGAGAACGTTGCGGTGATGAGCCATGCTCTGCAGGCTTCCCACACCGCAGGCCACGGCGGCCGTCAGGCAACACACCGCCAGCATCAACAGTTGCTCGAATCGGCCCTTCCGCGTGCTCGCCTGCGACGTCGTCAGCGCGCGGGCTTCCGTCCCATTACTCGTCCATCCAAACGCGATTACGGCTCCCGCAGTAGCCGCGCATAACGCACACACAGCGATGGCCGCCGAAACGTCGGCATCGATGCCCCCGACCGCAAGCGTGGTACCGAGCGCAACTGAGGCAGCCGGCACGAGGCGCATGTCCCACGTGGACCTCGTACGTGCCGTCACACCACAACCTGCTCGCGCAGATTTTCCAGCTTTGCCGGACCGATCCCCTTGACCTCACCGAGCTGTTCTACCGAGGAAAACGGCCCTGACGATTCTCGGTACTCGATGATGGCCGAAGCGGTGGCCGGACCGACCCCGTTGAGGCTTTCGAGTTCGGCCGCGCTCGCCGAGTTGAGATTCACTTTCCCTTCGCCGCCCTGCTCGGCGGACTCTGCTCCCCCGCCCGCAGAATCCGGACCTGCCGGCTCCGGTGCTCCGCCGGCGGCGAGTACCGCCGAGCCCGGTGGCGGTGCGCCGTCCGGAGGTAGCGCGCCCACGACGACCTGTTCCCCATCCGCTACCGGTCTGGCGAGGTTGAGGGTCGCCGTGTCTGCGCCGTCGCGACTTCCTCCCGCCGCAGCGATCGCGTCGGCTACGCGAGACCCTGAAGCGAGAGTAACCAAGCCGGGGTTATGCACCAGGCCGACGACGGACACAATCACCGGGCCGCCGGTCTCCGGCGTAGATTCGGGTGCAACACCGGTGAGATGCGGTTCTTCCGACGCATTCGGCGCACCGACCTCCCCGATCCCCGGGAGCTGCGGGGCGGAAACCGTCTGCGGTTCCGAACGGAGCAATTGGGCGAGAGCGAAACCTGCACAAACGAGAACCACAACCAGTAGAGCGGCCCCGCCGATTCTTCCAAGCGACCAGGTGCCCAGTCCGCCCCTAGGTATCCACTCGTCCAGTTCATCTACCGATTCGGTGTCCAGCTCGGGGCGTGAGTGATCAGATTCAACGAAACGGCGACGCAATGCTACAGGTGTAGTGGAGAGGGGCGGCGCCTCTCCATTCTCCTCTGCTGCCTGCAGAGGCCGGCCGTACTCGTCCTCGGAGAGAGCATCGGGTTCGTCGGGTGGAACGAGAGAGCGTAAGCGCAGCGGGGCCGGGTCCATGTTTCGGACCCTACGAGCGGCCCAACCCCGGCCTGCTCCGCCTGCGACACCGAACGCACTTCTGTGGACGCTGGGAAAACCCCTGTGAAAAAAGTGCCCACAAGGGTTAGGTCTGCTGTTTTAGGATCTCTCGATCTCGGCGGGCAGCTTAAACTCCGGGTACTCCAGGGGGCACACGGACACGGCGACCGCGTTGTCTCCCGCATGCCACGCGAGCACAGGTTCGATCTCGACGACGAGGATCCTCTCGGGGAAGGTCGTCTCCTTGCGGAATTCCTGCGCCAAATTCTCGGCAATCTCTATATCGCCGCTGTAGTGGACGGTGACGAGGGCGTCGCCGGTCAGCTCTTCCCTCGCGAGCAGCCGCAGCTTGTCGAGCGCCTTGGTCACCGTCCGGGTCTTCGCGGCGAGTGTGAGGTTACCGCCGCGAATCCGCAAGATCGGTTTCGACGACAACACACCGCCGAAGAGCGCGAAGGCGGCACCGACCCGGCCGCCCCGACGCAGGGAGTCCATCTTGTCGACCGACAGCCACGTCGTCGACCTTCGCACTACCTTCTCCACCAGGCCCGCCACGGCGACGAGCGAGCCTCCAGTTGCCGCGAGTTGAGCGCCTTGCGCGACTGCACCGCCGATAGTCATGCCCACGTTTTGCGAATCGACGACGGTGACGCGACCGCCGAAACTACCCGCAGCCTCGGCCGCCGATTCCCAGGTCCGCGAAAGCTTGCTCGCAATGTGCACGGACACGATCCCGGTGGTGTCCTCGCGTTCGAGAAGCTCGCGATAGGTTTCTTCAAGCTCGTGCGGTGCGAGCCCCGAGGTGGCTGCGACCTGCCCGTCGTCAACGGTCTGATGGAGGTCCAGCACGGTCACATCCATCGATTCGGCCCAGCTTTCGGGAAGCTGGGCCGCGGAGTCGGTGACGAGTCGAATGGTCATCGGTTCTCCAGATGAGGCGCGACGTTCCACGAGTCCAGCCGCCAGCGGATCGACTCGGCGGCCTCGGTCGTCGGCGGCACGGCGGCGGGCGATTCGGAGACGGTGTCCGCGCCGCGGTCGTGCGCGGAAAGCTGCGCCCACGCCGTGTTTCCCAAACCGTTGAACAGCGGGAAGGTCTCGACACTCAGTTCCAGCAGGGCCGCGGCGAGCGCGGCGATAGCCCCGCCATGGGCGACCATGACGACGGGGTGCTTATCGCCCCAGTCCTCGGAATCGACGAGTTCGTCGACAACCGAACGCGTGCGCACGGCAACATCGAGCCTTGATTCGCCTCCGGGCGGAGCCCACTGCGGCGACGACCGCCACATCGCTCGGGCACCGGGCCACTGTTGGTCGACCTCGAGGTGGCTCATCCCCTGCCACTGCCCCAGGTTCGTCTCCCGCAGGCGCGAATCGGCATGCACGTCGAGTCCGGTGACCTCACCGATCGCGTCGGCGGTCTTCCGCGCGCGCTGAAGGTCGGAGGAGTACAGGGCAAAAGGGTGTCGGTAGGCGATCACCTCGGCAGCGAGGCGCGCCTGTTTATGCCCCTGTTCGGACAGGGTCGTGTCGAGTTGGCCCTGCATGCGCATGGTCGCATTGTAATGCGTTTGCCCATGGCGAAGCAGGATTAACCGTCGGGTCACTGCCGCCCGCCGGCGTCACGGTTCGGTTCGACCGCCGGTAGTTCCGCATCCTGGTCGGCGGAGATGCCGTCCCAGCTCGCCGGGCGGTCCGCGGAGGCAACACCCTCGATGTCGATAATCGGGCAGTCCTTCCACAGCCGTTCCAGCGCGTA
>DGYFI06202__coassemble_920_pt1 | contig 14980 bp, 12 predicted proteins | sample DGYFI06202__metabat2_low_PE_038 | metagenome-assembled genome bin DGYFI06202
CGATGATGTCCTGGAGCTCCTTGTACTTCTGGAGGATCCGGATGACTTCCTGCGCCACGCGGTAGTGCTCCTCGCCGACGATGGCCGGCTCAAGGATTCGCGACGTCGACGACAGCGGATCGACCGCGGGGTAGATGCCCTTCGAAGCAATCGAACGCGAAAGCTCGGTGGTGGCATCAAGGTGCGCGAACGTCGTCGCCGGTGCGGGGTCGGTGTAGTCGTCTGCAGGGACGTAGATCGCCTGCAGGGACGTAATCGAGCGACCCTTCGTGGAGGTAATGCGCTCCTGCAGCTGGCCCATCTCGTCCGCCAGAGTGGGCTGGTAGCCCACCGCAGACGGCATACGTCCGAGAAGCGTCGATACCTCGGAGCCGGCCTGCGTGAAGCGGAAGATGTTGTCGATGAACAGGAGGACGTCCTGATCCTGAACATCGCGGAAGTACTCCGCCATGGTCAGTGCCGACAGCGCGACGCGCATACGCGTCCCCGGCGGCTCATCCATCTGGCCGAAGACTAGAGCGGTGTCCTGGAGGACTCCCATCTCGTCCATCTCCAGGAGGAGGTCCGTACCTTCACGGGTACGCTCACCGACACCGGCGAATACCGACGTACCGGAGAACTCGCGCGCGATACGGGTGATCATCTCCTGGATGAGGACCGTCTTACCCACGCCGGCGCCGCCGAAGAGGCCGATCTTGCCGCCCTTGACGTAGGGGGTGAGAAGGTCGATGACCTTAATACCGGTTTCAAGGATCTCGGTCTTGCCCTCGAGCTGGTCGAAGGCCGGCGGCTGGCGGTGGATGCCCCACTGCTCGCCGTCACGACCCGTGCCCGGTGCATCGAGGCAGTCCCCGAGCGCGTTGAAGACGTGGCCCTTGACCTCGTCGCCCACGGGCACCGAGATCGGCTTGCCGGTGTCGGTAACGGTCGCACCGCGGACGAGTCCGTCGGTCGACTGCATCGAGATTCCGCGAACCATGTTGTCGCCGAGGTGCTGCGCGACCTCGAGGGTCACGGTCTTGGCGACGGACGGCAGATCGATCTCGACGGTGAGTGCGTTGAACAGCTCGGGCATCGCGCCACGCGGGAACTCCACGTCGACGACGGCACCGAGCACACGGGACACGCGACCGGTAAGGCCGGCGGTTCCGTTCTGGTTTTGCTCCATTACGGGGGTGCTCATTGGTTAATCACTTCCTGCGCTAGCGGATAGCGCACCAGCGCCACCGACAATCTCGCTGATTTCCTGGGTAATCTGCGCCTGGCGGGCCTGGTTGGCTTCACGGCTGAGACCGTCGACCAACTCGGTGGCGTTGTCTGTTGCAGACTTCATTGCGGTTCGGCGGGCTGCCGATTCGGATGCAGCCGCTTCGAGAAGCGCTGCGAATGCTCGTGAGGCAAGGTAACGCGGAAGAATCGCGTTCAGCAGCGTCGTCGCATCCGGCTCGAAGTTGAGCTCCGGCTTGATCTCGGTATCCGGATCGTCTTCCATGATTCCGTCACCGAGGTGGAGCTGTTCTTCGTCAACGACCGTCTGGATCGGGGCCAGACGGCGCGCCTGGGCCGTCTGCGTGAGCATCGACACGAAGCGCGTGTAGACGATATGAACCTCGTCGACGCCGGCATACGTTCCGGCTCCGTCGCCGAGGAATTCAGATCCGTCGACCTCTTCGCCCGCACCCGCCTGGAAAATTGCGGCGAGAAGAGAGAAGGCTCCGCGAACCTTCTCGTACTCCGGCTGCTCCGAGAAACCCGACCACGATCCAGCGAGTTCAATCTCGCGGAACTGGTAGTAGCCGATTCCCTTGCGACCCATGACGTAAAGGTCGACTTCCTTACCCTCCTTCTCGAGGAGAGCACGAAGCTCGGCCGTTTCCTGCAGGACCTTCTGGTTGTACCCGCCACACATGCCACTATCACTGGTCACGACCAGGATGGCGGCACGCTTCGGATCGGGATGCTCGTTGAGCATCTTGTGGTCAAGAGAGGAGGCCGAAGCGAGATCTTGCAGAATCGCGGTGACCTGGTCCGAATACGGGCGCGCCTCTGCGACACGTGCCTGCGCCTTCGGAATCCGGGACGTAGCGATCAGCTCGCGAGCCTTGGTGATCTTCTTGGTCGAGTTAACCGACTTGATCCGGCTTCGTAGTTCACGCAAGTTAGCCATTCGCTATGCCCTCCTCTCGTTGCTTCGACTGGTTGAATCCATCATCTGAAACGAAGCCGCCTTACGAGGTCTTCTTCTTGACGACGAGCTGGTCACGCTCGAGGTCTTCAGAATCAAGTGCGTCAGCGTTCTCCTCAACGACCCTGGAGCCGTCCGATGCTACGAAGCCCTGCTTGAAAACCTTCGTCTTCGAGTTGAGTGTTTCCTTCGACTCGTCGGAGAGAACAGCACCGCCCTCGATCTGCTCGTAGACGCCCGAAGCGCTGTGGTGAAGATCCGAGATCAGCTCGTCCTCGAAGCGGCGAACGTCGTCGACCGGGACGCTGTCGTAGTGGCCCTCACCCGCGAGGTAGATCGAAACGATCTGGTCCTCGACGGCGACCGGGGAGTTCTCGTTCTGCTTGAGAATCTCGACCAGGCGCGAACCGCGGTCGAGCTGCGCCTTCGAAGCGGCGTCGAGGTCGGAAGCGAACGTCGCGAAGGACTCGAGATCGCGGTATGCAGCGAGATCGAGGCGCAGCGAACCGGAAACCTTCTTCATTCCCTTGGTCTGTGCAGCACCACCGACACGGGACACCGAGATACCGACGTTCACGGCCGGGCGAACGCCACGGTTGAACAGATCTGACTCGAGGAAGACCTGGCCGTCGGTAATGGAGATCACGTTGGTCGGAATGAAGGCGGACACGTCGTTTGCCTTCGTTTCGATGATCGGCAGGCCCGTCATCGAACCGCCGCCGAGCTCATCCGACAACTTCGCGCAACGCTCGAGCAGACGGGAGTGGAGGTAGAACACGTCGCCCGGGTATGCCTCGCGGCCCGGCGGGCGGCGGAGCAGAAGCGAGATAGCGCGGTAGGCTTCGGCCTGCTTCGACAGGTCGTCGAAGACGATGAGAACGTGGTTGCCTTCGTACATCCACTGCTGGCCGATTGCCGAACCGGTGAAGGGCGCGAGCCACTTGAGGCCAGCGGAATCCGAAGCCGGAGCAGCGACGATTGTCGTGTACTCCATGGCACCGTGCTCTTCCAGCGTCGCCTTGACGCCGGCGATAGTCGAGCCCTTCTGGCCCACGGCAACGTAGATGCAACGCAGCTGCTTGGTCTTGTCGCCGGACTCCCAGTTGGCCTTCTGGTTGAGGATGGCGTCGATGCACAGAGCGGTCTTGCCCGTCTTGCGGTCACCAATGATCAGCTGACGCTGGCCACGACCAATCGGGGTCATGGCGTCGACTGCCTTGATGCCGGTCTGCATCGGCTCTTCGACCGGCTGACGCTCGAGCACCGAGGGAGCCTGGAGCTCGAGTGCGCGGCGTTCGGTGGATTCGATATCGCCAAGACCGTCGATGGCCTCACCGAGCGGGTTGACCACTCGGCCGAGGAAGTTCTCGCCAACCGGGACCGAGAGAACGTCGCCGGTGCGGCGGACCTCTTGGCCTTCTTCGATCTCGTCGAAGCTACCGAGAATAACGGCACCGATCTCGCGGTCCTCGAGGTTGAGGGCAACGCCGAGAATTCCGCCGGGGAATTCCAGAATCTCGTTGGCCATCGCGGACGGCAGCCCGCTGATGTGGGCGATCCCGTCACCGGTGTCAACGACGGTGCCGACCTCATCGCGAGAGGCGTCCTGGGACATGCTCTGGGTGTAATTTGCAATCGCGCTACGGATCTCGTCGGAGGAGATCGTCAACTCCGCCATGTGTTTCCTGCTCTCACTAAGTTCGTGGGTCGAAAGTTGCTTTCGACTCATATGTTGTCAGGTGGGTGGGCATCGACCGCGAGAACGGCTGCCCAGCTAGTTCATGGCTGCAGCACTAGGGCCGCAGCAGATCAATCACGGAATGTTGCGTCGCATCGCAGCCAAGCGACCCGACACGCTTCCGTCGATGACCTCGTCGCCCACCCGGATGACAAGACCACCCATAATTTTCGGATCGATGTTCATATGAACGGTCATAGACCGACCATAGATCTTTCCGAGCCGAGCCTTGAGGGACTCGACCTGTTCGCTCGAAAGCTCATTGGCGCTCGTGACATCGGCAACTGCCGTCCCCTGCAATTCTGCCGCCATCTGCGACAGTGCGTCCAGGTCGTCGGCAGGCCGATTTTCCGGTCGCGCGATGACCTGGGAGGCCAGGGCCTCGGTAACCGCGAGAACCTTCCCGTACACAAGTTCACCGAGCAGTGCACGCTTAGCCTTGATGGGCGCCTGCCGGTCGGCAAGTGCCTGCTCCAGCTCCGGGTTGCCGGCGATGATCCGTCCAAGTCGGAACAGCTCATCTTCCACTGCCGGAAGCTGGCCCTGTGCCGCAGCCGAAGCCAGCAGTGACAGGCGGCTCAGATCGACGAGGCTGTCACGCAGGTCACGGGGGTTCGACCACGTCTGCCCGACTGCATCCAGAAGCACGTCCAGCGTGCTGTCATCGATCTTCCAGCCGAACACCGAACGCGCGAGATCCTGACGAGTCGCGGCAGGAGCGGAAGAGTCCGCCACTGCGACTCGCAGCGTACGATCGCCCTCCAGAACCTCGGCGACCTGGAACAGCTCGCTCCCGAGCTTCGCTCCTGTGGCACCGCCGTCGGATTTGGCGCCTAGCGTTCCTTGCAACTTCTCGCGGCACTTAGCGAGTGCATCACGGCTAGCTGCGTGCATTGTGCGTCACTTTCCTTACTTCTGGCCGGGCCCGGAAACCTGATCAAGGTCTGCCAGGAAGCGGTCGATGGTGCCGGACTGCTTGACGTTGTCCGACAACTGCTCGCCCATCAACTTCTCGGCGAGGTCGACAGACTGCTTGCCGAGGTCGGAGCGAAGCTCCGTCACGATCTGCTGACGCTGGGCCTGCAATTGTTGCTGCCCATTGGCAACGATGCGATCGCTTTCCTTCTGCGCGTCGGCCTTCATGTCCGAGAGAATTTGCTGTCCCTGGAGACGGGCATCCTCACGGATCTTGGCAGCCTCACCGCGGGCTTCGGCAAGCTGCTCGTTGTACTTGTCGAGCGCTTCCTTGGCCTCGCGCTGTGCCGCCTCGGCACGCTCGATACCGCCTTCGATCTTCTCTGTGCGCTCTTCGAGCACCTTCTTCACCATCGGAAGCACGAACTTCCAGAAGACGAACAGAAGGATGGCGAACGCGATGAGAGACCAGACGATGTCGTAAAGGGCCGGCATCAAGATGTTCGGCTCTTCCTCCAGCGGAAGCGACTCGTCGCCTCCCGCTGCGAGTAATACGAAATCGGAGATCATCTAGTTGGTCCTATCCGGTACGTCGTTGGTCTTACTGGAAGATGAAGCCGGTGACGATGCCGATGAGGGCCAGGGCCTCGGTGAAGGCGATACCGAGGAACATCGTGGTACGAATCTGGCCGGCCATCTCGGGCTGGCGAGCCATGCCCTCGATCGCCTTACCGACGACGATGCCGATACCAATGCCGGGGCCGATGGCGGCGAGGCCGTAGCCCACTGCGCCGAGGCCGGGCATCGTGGTCGTCGTTGCTTCCTGGGCGAGAGTGACGATATCCATCTGGATTCCATTCCCTTTCAATTGGCCGGAGCGGACTGTCCGCCTACCGGTCAGGTCTTGTGGTGGTTTTTGCTGGGCAGGTGGTCTATGTAGATGGGTGCAGGGAAGCGCGTACTACGCCTCGACCGGCCCCACCTGGTCTAGTGGCTATCCGCGTGTATGGCTTGCTCGATGTATACGGCGGTCAGCAGCGCGAAGATGTACGCCTGGAGGAAGATGACCAGCAGCTCGAACAACATGAACGCGATGCTTACGACGAAGGTCACGGCACCGACTGCACTCCAACCGTTGAACTGCCAGAAGAAGAAGTTCGTGGCCGAGAAGAGCAGCACAAGCATGATGTGGCCGGCGAGCATATTCGCCATAAGACGAATCGTGAGCGTTGCCGGGCGAAGCACGAATGTCGAGAAGAACTCGATCGGCACAACCAGGAAGTGCATCGGCAGCGGCAAGTTGGGCACCACAATCGACTTACCGATGAAGCTGAAGAAGCCGTACTTCTTAGCACCGGCGTACACGAATGCGATGTACGCGATGACAGCCAGAACCAGCGGCATTCCGATTCTCGCGTTCGGCGAGATGTTGAGGAATGGGATGACCGAAGGCAGGTTGCTCGCCAGCACGATGAAGAAGATGGTCGCAACGATCGGCAGGAAGCGGTAGCCCTCCTTCTTGCCGATGATCTCTTCGACGATGTTGACTCGGACGAAGTCGATCGCGATTTCCGCGACGTTCTGCACGCCACGCGGAACGATCTTCGCGCCCCGGAGGGCGAAGAAGAAGAACAAAGCCACCAGAACGGTCATCAGCAGGCGGATCAGCATGAGCCGGTCTAGCTCAAAAGGGGTCCCGCCAAACAAGACCGTTTCAGGGAAAAAATCGTCCAACGTTGGGGCGTGAAATTCGCCCTTGAATGCCAGCGTTGTGGTGCTCAGCGTTCTCTCCCCTACTCGGGCCGCTTAAAAGCTGCGGTGCGATTTGTCATTCCGTGCCGTAATACACCGTGATGGCGTACACAGGCCAATGCCCGGGCTACTTGAATCTGCACAAAAGACGTGCAAGCGGCCCGTTTTGACACCGTAGAGAATCCTAACAAAGTCGGTAACAGTTTGGATAACGACCCCCCGGGATTTCGCCCGTTTTCCGGTCAGAAGAACCACGAACGGCCACCATCAACGGTACTGGCCGGTAATATAGTGCGAAACCGCCCGTCGGCAGTTTCACCGTTTAATTCGTCTCGTAAGCAGGCACTTCCGAGGGCTCGCGAATCACAGCACTGGAGTTCACTTCCGCCGCGCAGGTTATTCCGAGCCGGAAATTTTTCTCATGTCGCGAAGATCGTAGTACTGCGATCCGCGCCACGCCCCGCCGTAGAAACGGCCGGACGGACGGTCTCCTCGTCGTGCTAGCGGAAAATATCCGGCTCGACTGCGGGTGCCTTTGCCTTCACGATCGTCCAGGTCTCGAGCGACAAGACGACAACGAGAGACAGCACCATCGTGACGACGAGCGCCGGTCGCGAATAGAAGTCGAAGTCTCGGATGACGAACACAACGCCGAGAACGATGAGCAGCTTGAGCAGCCAGGTCCCCATGAGTACCGCGCCCATCGTCGTGGCCGGGGACTTTGCCGTCGCGAGTGTGGTGATCGCCGTCGTCAACACGAAAAAGCCACCGATGCCGGCACCGACCAGCGCGCCCCACACTCCTGGGGTTCCGTCTACGAGCATCCACAGCACGACCGAGAGCACGCTGAGTGCCAACCAACCGGCGATTCCGACGTAGAGGGCTTTGCGAAGCGCGACGGTATGCGCACTGATGGCGAGCTCGCGCACTTCGCTTTCGGTCTGCGGCGCGCCATTACGGTCTTCGCTCGGCGGGTCCTGCTGGACGGGCTCGTTAGTCATAGGGCTTCATTCTAATGTGGCGTCGCTGCTCGTCGACGGTTGGTTCAGAGAAGAGCGCAGCCAGAGCGGTGTCGCGGTGAAGATCAGCACGACGAGGAAGAGGATCCCGACGATCGGGAGGACGTACTTCGCCTCGAACACGCTGAGCGAGACCGCCCCGAAAGCGAACAGGGCGACCCAGGCGTAAATGACAATGGCGACGAGCGTCTGCGAGTGGCCGAGTTCGAGCAGGCGGTGGTGAAGATGCTTGCGGTCGGCGGAGAACGGGTGTTGACCGGCACGTACGCGCCGAACCACCGCGAGCACGAGGTCGAGAAGAGGCACAAACAGGGCCGCGCCGACGACGATGACCGGGGACAGCAGGACCAGCAGGTTCTGAGAACCGTACATCGATTGCGAGATTCGCCCCGAGACGTTGACGGACGCCGCAGCGAGGATCAAGCCGATGAACATCGCGCCCGTATCGCCCATGAAGATACGGGCCGGATGGAAGTTATGAGGCAGAAAGCCGAGGCAGGCCCCGGCGAGCACGGCGGTGATAAGCGCGGGCGGGTACGCGGACACCGCGCCGCCCTGCTGGAACAAGATCGCCACCGCGAACAGACACAGCGCCATGGCGACGATCGCGCCGATGCCGCCGGCCAGCCCGTCGAGACCATCGACGAAATTGATCGCGTTGACGACGACCAGCGTGAACAGTGCTGTTGCCACACCGGCCTGCAACTGGTCGAGAACGAGGATGTTGCCTCCCCACGGGAGGTAGACGAGGAACCACGTGACACCGCCGACGATGAGAACTCCGGCCGAGGCCATCTGCCCGACGAGTTTCGTCACGGCACCTAATTCGAGCGTGTCATCGACGAACCCGAGGAGAACGATCACCGCCCCTGCGGCGACGACGACCTGAACATCCGACGTAAATGGCGGGAAGGCGCGGTTGAGCGCCGGCAGGTTCGAGGCGAGGAACACCGCAACGCAGAAGCCGGTGAAAATTCCCAGCCCGCCGATCTGAGGTGTGGGGATAACGTGCACGTCCCGACCTCGCGGGTACTTCACTCCCCCGACCATCGGCGCGATGCCCTTCACCAATCCGGTGACGACGAAGGAGACGAGCCCCGCGACGACCGCGATGAGCACGAGCTCGCGATACGGCACACCGGCGCCGCCGACGAATCCGCCGGATTGCGCCAATACGGAGGTGTCCAAGGACATGGGAACCGCGTTTAGCCCTGAAGAGACTGTGCGGGCACTCCGAGAGCCTCCGCGACGCGGTCGGTCGTAATCGCACCTTCGCGGACGATGCGCGGGGTGCCGTGAGTGAGATCGACGATCGTCGAGGCCGTCCCGATGTCGGCGCCGCCGGATTCGAGATACACCGCGACCGCCTCGCCGAGCTGAGCTTTGGCGTCGGCAGCGTTCTGCGCCGGCGGCTGGCCGGACACGTTCGCGCTCGAGACGGCGAGCGGCCCTGTCTCACGAAGCAGCTCAATGGCCACCGGGTGCAGTGGCATCCGCAACATCACGGTGCCGGCGGTGTGGCCGAGATTCCAGGTGAGTGAAGGCGCCTGTGGCACGACGATCGACAGCCCGCCGGGCCAGAACGCGCGGATGAGCGTGCGCGCCTCGGCGCTCACGGACGGTACGAGCCCATCGATCGTGTCCCACGAACCGACCAACACGGGGACGGGCATGTCCGGGCCACGGTGCTTCGCTGCCAGCAGCGCGTTGACCGCGTCCGGGTTGAAGGGGTCCGCCGCGATGCCGTAGACGGTGTCCGTGGGCAGGACGACGAGCCGTCCCGAACGCAGCGTGTTCGCCGCCTGGGACAGGCCGACCTTTCGCCCGCTCTCCTCGCTGCAGTCATAGGTCAGACTCACCGCCCATGCTCCCTTCGGTGTTCGTGAATGAGTGGATTCGTGCCGTTCTAGCGCGTGTTCTCGGTGGATTCGCGTACGCGTACCGCCGTGACGAAACGGGGCCGACCGGCCAGGTCTCTATGCTGGTTCACCCTACCGAAGCCGCCGTGTCGACCGAGTATCTCGGTCACCGCGGCGCCGTTCGAGTCGTCGTGTTCGCACGCGAAGATCCCGCCGTCCGCCAACAGCCTCGCGGCCACCGGAACAAGTCGCTCGATGACATCGGTCCCCTCCGGCCCGGCGAACAGGGCGATCCCGGGCTCATGCTCGGCGACCTCGGCCGGAAGGTCCGCGCCCGAAGGAACGTAGGGCGGATTGCTGAGTACCGCGCTCGCCCGACCGTCGAGTTCGCGCAACAGCGATGCATCGGTCGCATCGGCATCGCACACCGTGACAGGCGTATCGCCCGCCTCTGCCCGCGAAGCGGCATTGCGGCGCAGCCAATCCAACGCCTTCGGATCAGCCTCCACCGCGTACACCTGCGCGCGTGGCATCGCGTGGGCGACCTCGAGCGCGATCGTCCCGCTACCGGAACACAGATCAATAACGACGAGCCCCGCATCTCCCCCATCGTGCGTCGCCGGCATGCTCCTCAGCGCCCAGTCGACGAGGAGCTCGGTCTCCGGGCGCGGGATAAACACGCCCGGGCCGACGGCCATATCGAGACGGCCACTTACGGCGGTTCCCAGGATGTATTGCAGCGGTTCGAGGGTATCGGCGCGGCGGAGCGCCCAGGAGCGCGCCTGCTTCGCGCGCTCGGCGGGGACGTCTGCGAAAGCCAGCGAGGCCCGCGAGGTGCCCAACGCCTGCGAAAGTATTGTCGCCGCTTCCGCGGACGCCGACTCGATCCCTCCCTCAGAAAGGAGGGAGGTGAGTTCGGCGAGAATGCTCGGTGCGTCCGACGTCATACGTGGTGATCCTGCGGCGAAAGAGGAAAGGATTAGGCCTCTTGCATGCGCTCGGCGCGCTCGGATTCGCGCAGTGCGTCGACGAGGGCGCTCATATCTCCGCCGAGAACCTGGTCGAGATTGTTGGCCTTGTACCCGATCCGGTGGTCGGCGATGCGGTTCTCGGGGAAGTTGTACGTGCGAATGCGCTCGGAACGGTCCACGGTGCGGATCTGCGCGGCGCGCTCGTCCGCGGCCTCGGCAGCGGCCGCCTCTTCCTGCTGCTGCAGCAGGCGGGCGGCGAGCACCTCCATGGCGCGCGCCTTGTTCTGCAGCTGCGAACGCTCGTTCTGGCAGGTAACGACGATGCCGGTTGGGAGGTGCGTGAGGCGGACGGCCGAGTCGGTGGTATTCACACCCTGGCCGCCCTTGCCGGAGGAACGGTAGACGTCGACGCGCAGGTCCGCGTCGTTGATCTCGATCTCCTCCGGGGCCTCGGCCTCGGGGAACACCATGACGCCGGCGGCAGAGGTGTGGATGCGGCCCTGCGATTCGGTCACGGGGACACGCTGGACGCGGTGCACCCCGCCCTCGAACTTGAGGTGCGCCCACACGCCATCGCGCGAAGGCTCTCGCGCCTTGATGGAAAAGGTCGCGTCCTTGTAGCCACCCATGTCCGACTCGGTGATGCCGAGGGTCTCGACCTTCCAGCCCTCTTTCTCGGCGTACTTGAGGTACATCCGAGCCAGGTCGGAGGCGAACAGCGCAGACTCCTCGCCGCCGGCACCCGGCTTTATCTCGAGCAGGATGTCGTCACCGTCGTGCGGGTCGCGCGGGGCGAGCAGGTCCGCGAGCTGCTCCTTGAGCCTTGCGACCTCCTCGCGCAGGCGCTCGGCCTCGTCCGCGAACGACTTGTCCTCGTGTGCGAGCTCCTCGGCCGCGGACAGGTCGTCCTCGGCCGCGGTGAGCTCGTTATGCACACCGACGACCGGGCCCAGCTCGGCGAAACGCTTGCCGACACGGCGGGCCTCCGCGGCGTTCTCGTGCAGAGCGGGGTCCGAGAGTTGCATCTCGAGGCCCTGGTACTCGGCGAGAACGTCGTCGATGGCGGAGGGTGACTTGCTGCTCACGTGTTCTTACTCCTCGTCCTGCGGCAACGTCGGCGTGGTCTTCGACACCTGGAGCAGGAACTCGTAGTTGTTCTGAGTCTTGCGGAGCTGGCTCATGAGCAGGTCGATCGCCTGCTGAGAGTCGAGCCCGGAGAGCACGCGGCGCAGCTTGTGCATGATCTGCGCCTCTTCGTTGCTCATGAGCAATTCTTCCTTACGGGTGCCCGAGGGTCCGACATCGACCGCCGGGAACACGCGGCGCTCGGAGATCCGGCGATCGAGCTTGAGCTCGGCGTTGCCGGTTCCCTTGAACTCCTCGAAGATCACGTTGTCGCCCGCGGATCCGGTCTCCACCATCGCCGTGGCGATGATGGTGAGCGAGCCGCCGAACTCGATGTTGCGCGCCGCGCCGAGGAATCGCTTCGGCGGGTACAGCGCGGTCGAGTCCACGCCGCCGGACAGGATGCGTCCGGAAGCCGGCGAGGAGTTGTTGTACGCGCGTCCGAGCCTGGTGATGGAGTCGAGCAGGACGACCACGTCCTGGCCGGCCTCCACCAGCCGCTTCGCCCGCTCGATGGCGAGCTCGGCGACCTGGGTGTGGTCTGACGGCGGACGGTCGAACGTCGAGGCGATGACCTCTCCCTCGACCGATCGCTGCATGTCCGTGACCTCCTCGGGGCGCTCGTCGACGAGCACGACCATGAGGTGGCATTCGGGATTGTTGTGCGCGATCGCGTTGGCGATGTTCTGCAGGATTGTCGTCTTACCGGCCTTCGGCGGGGACACGATCAGCGCACGCTGGCCCTTACCGATGGGCATGACCAGGTCGATCACGCGCGTGGAGAGCTTCGTCTTCTCGGTCTCCAGGCGCAGACGCTGGTTCGGGTACAGCGGGGTGAGCTTGCCGAAGTCCGGGCGGGCCTTGGCCTCCTCGACCGTGCCGCCGTTGATGGAGTCGACGCGCACGAGCGGATTGAACTTCTGGCGCTGATTGTTCTCCCCATCGCGCGGCATGCGCACGGCACCGACGACGGCATCGCCGCGGCGCAGCCCGTTCTTGCGGACCATGTTGATGGAGACGTAGACGTCGTTCTGACCGGCGAGGTACCCCGAGGTGCGCACGAACGCGTAGTTGTCGAGCACGTCGAGAATACCGGCGACGGGCTGCAGGACATCGCCTTCGCGAATCTCGCCCGAATCGCCGTCGTTTCGGTTGCGCCCGCGATCACGGCGGCGACGACCGCGGCGGCCGCGGCCGCCCTCGTCGTCCCGGTTATCGCGATTGTTGCCGCGGTTGTTGTTGCCGCCACCGCTGTTGTTTCCGCTGTTATTGTTTCCGCCGCCGTTATCGTCGGAATCGTTGCCGCGGTTGTTGTTGCCGCCGCCATTGTTGCGGTCGTTGTTGTTGCGATCGTTGTTGTTGCGGTTCCGGTTGCGATTGCGGTTGCGGTTGTTGCCGCGCCCCTGCTGATCGTCGCCGTCGTTGTTGCCGCCGCCATTGTGGTCGCGGTTGTTATCGCGATTTCCACGGTCGCCGTCGTTGTTATTACCGCCGCCGTTGTTGTCGCGGTCGCCGCGATCATTGCGGTTGTCGCGGTTGGAGCGGTTCTTGTCGCGATCGCCGCCCTTGTTGCCGCCGCGGTAGTCATCCCCGTGCTGCGCCGTGCCGTGCTGCGCACCGCCGTCCTGCGCCTGCCCGCTTCCCTGCTCTGCACCTATGACGGCGGAGTCGAGCGTCTGCTGGTCGGGCGCGCCTGCGCCGCGTGAGACTCTGCGCGAACGGCGGCCGGTGTCGGCGTCGCCCTGTGAATCGGCACCTGCGCCGTCAACGGAGGGGTTCTTCTGTGCGGCGGGAGCCTGCGACTTCGACGGGCCGGAGGTCCCGCGTGCCGAGTTGATCAAGGCGACAAGCTCGCCCTTGCGCTTACCCGAGAGGCTCTTGAGGCCGAGCTGCTGCGCGAGAGCCTTGAGCTCGGGAAGGCGCAACGTGCTGATATCGGTTGATGTAGAGGTTTCCGCTGAAGTCACGGAGGTCCTTTCTTTACCGGGAAACGGGTATGCCCGCTTGGTGCAGTGGTGATACCACTCGGTAATCCGGTCGCTAGAGGACCGATAAGTCTATGGAGGTGCACACCGACCGATGAACGTACGTAGGACCATGCGCCGAAAACGGCTGAATCGAACGTAGATGTGGAATCGAATCCCCAACCGCTTCGCTCGCGCGTTCTCGGGAACAAGCCACGACCGGAGGAAGCAGACGGACACGGATTTGAAGAATCCGCGTCAGATGTCGATATGCGTTTTTCATCGTACGCGAGATCGCGCCATTAGACTATTCCGACCCCGGAGCGTGTCCACTCACCTACTAATGTAGGTGGGCACACGAAAGTTTCGCGCACAGGTGAAGCTACGCAGCACGATGATGGCGTCCCCGCTCAACATCGCGCGAATCCTCTCCCACGGGGCCTCCCGCCATCACGCGTCGGTAGTCACCGAGGTACACCCGGACGACACGCAGAATCGGGCGACGTTCGCCGAAGTCGGCCATCGGTGTGCCGCGATCTCCGCTGCGCTGGAAAAGCTCGGGATCGGCGAGGGTGACGCCGTGGGGATGATGCTTTCCAACCGGTTCGAATCGTTCGAGCTCATGCTTGCCGTACCGGCAATGGGCGCGGTGATTCACCCCATCAACGTTCAGCTGAGTCAGTCGATGATCCTCGCAACCATCGCGTCGATCGATAAGTCGGTGCTGGTGACAGGCCCGGGCGCGCTCGAATACCTTGCGAAGCATCGCAAACGATTCCCCTCACTGCGGCATGTGATCCTCATCGGTGGCGACGTCGAGGACGTTGAGCCCGAGGGCTGGGAGGGCGTGTCCGTACACTCCTACGAGCAGCTCCTCGACGGGATGCCCTCGCACCGCGAATGGCCCGATACCGACGAGAACGCCCCGGCAGTCGTCTGCCACACCTCGGGCACGACCGGTATGCCTAAGGCCGTGGTCTATTCACACCGGTCGATCTATCTCCACGCGATGAGCATGGGCGCGGCCGACGGGATGGCGATCACCGCGCGAGACACGGTGTTGTCGATGGTGCCGTTATTCCACGTGATGGGTTGGGGCATCCCCTACGCGACGATGATGTTCGGCAACGACCTCGTCCTGGCGCGTTCGACCTCCGCTGAGACCGGTTCGCAGACGGCGGCGCTCGAGCGCGGCGTCTCCGCGACTCAACCCACCGTTATCGCCTGCACACCTGTGCACTTCGCCGCGTTCCTCCGCGCGATCGACGAACGCAGGGAGTTCCTCGACAACCTCGACCGCGTAATCCTCGGTGGCTCCGCGGTTCCCACGGCACTCTCCGACAAAATCGCCGCCGACTACGACTTCCACGTCATCCACGCATGGGGCATGACCGAGACCGGTCCGCTCGGAACCTCCTCGAACACACTCCACGGCGGGCATCCGATGTCCCA
>DGYFI06202__coassemble_949_pt1 | contig 14657 bp, 11 predicted proteins | sample DGYFI06202__metabat2_low_PE_038 | metagenome-assembled genome bin DGYFI06202
GGCCCGGGGTGCCGAGACCTTCGTAATCGGTGACGAGCACGTCGAAGCCCCGGTCGACCAGCGTCCACGCGGCGATCGCCTCGTAGCCCGGGGAGATGCTCGGCGGAGACGTGGCGACGTTGAGCCCGGTCTCGAAATTGCGGGACGGGGCGCACTGGTCGCCGGCGCCCTGGGTGCCAGGGGCGACGACGGCGAGCGGGCGGTCCCCGCCCGGGGCGGGCTTCGACGAGCGGATGTAGGTGCCGGTCACGGGCACCTCGCCGCCGCGCGCGCCGATTGAGGTGTACATGACCCGCTGCGCGTCGCCCTGCCAGAAGCCGGGGAGGCCATCGAACGCAAGGCCCATCGGTTCCGAACGGATGAGCTGGCCCGGATCGCCACCGGGAAGCTCGGACGGGGGAGCGTAGAAATCGGGATGGGTGAAGCCGTTATCGGACACCGACCCGGTCTGCGCAGAGGCCGCCGGCGCGACGGCGACCGCCCCGGTGCAGGCGAGCGCCAGGCCGCACACGCCGGCGAGGACTCCCCGGGCCCCGCGGCGAAGGGCGGACCGCGGGGACGCGGCGCCGTCGGCCACACCCGAATCGGAAGAAGAAGTGATGTGAACCATAGTCATGGCGATCACTATACGAATTTCGGGCTCCTCGCGAGGGCGCTTTGACCGAAATGGGACGCAAGGGGTCATAGGGGCGAGGCGGCCGTCTCCTCGCGAAGTTCGGGCGCTACAACAGGCCTAGCTCGCGCCCCTTGGCGACCGCCGCGGTGCGTGAGGACACCTCGAGTTTGCCGAACACATGGGTGAGATGGGTCTTGATCGTGGCCTCCGAGACGCCGAGTTCGCGGGCGATCTTCCGGTTCGTCTCGCCCGAGGCGACGGCCTTGAGTACCTCGTGCTCGCGCGGGGAGAGTTCGGTGTCCGGATGCGCCGGGCGGCCTGTGCGCAAGGTGCCCATAAGCGTCGCCTGTACGGCCGGTGCAAGCGCCGATTCGCCGCGCGCCGCGGCCCGTATCGCACCGACGAGCTGTTCGGGCTCGGCGTCCTTGAGCATGTAGCCGACCGCGCCCGCCTCGATGGCGCCGAGTATCTCGGGGTCCGAATCGTAGGCGGTGACCACGAGCACCGCGGGCGCGTCCTCCCGGGAACGGATCGCGCGCGTCGCCTCCACGCCGCCCGGGGTTGAGCCGAGCTCGCCGACCTCCCCGAAACGCAGGTCCATGAGGACGACGTCGATGTCGCCGATTCGGGCGCGCTCGATCGCCGCCTTCGACGTCGACGCTTCGGCGACGACCTCGAGATCGTCCTCGGCCCCGACCAGGGCGGCGAGGCCGCGGCGGACGACCGCGTGGTCGTCGGCGAGAAGTAACCGGATCGTGCTCATCGCGTGGATTCCTCCTTCGAGGCCTCGGCGTTGTCGCCGTCGCCTGCGACCATTCGTACAGGTGCAGTCGCGCCCAGAACCGTGCCCACCCCTGGCTGGGAGTCGATCCTCAGCCTGCCACCGAGCTCGTCGAGCCGCAGGCGCATGTTCTCGAGCCCGAAGCCCGCGGCGTCTTCGAGCCGGGCGGTGTCGAAGCCGGTTCCATTATCGCGGACCGTGAGTTCGATGCCGTGACGGGCGCGGGTCGCCGAGACCTCGATCTGCGTCGCGTGGCCGTGCCGCACCGCGTTGGAGACCGCCTCCTGGGCGATCCGCACGAGCGCCGAGGACACCCGCACCCCGCCGTCGACGTCTCCGGTTCCGGTGACCCGCACGCGCGGGCGCGTGCCGTCGGGAAGCGAGGGCGCGTGCAGGGCGACGCGCTCCAGCGCGCCGGCGAGCGTCGTTCCCTCGAGCACGGCCGGGCGCAGCGCGGCGACGACCCGACGCGCCTCGTGCAACGAATTGCCCGCCGTCTCGCGAGCCAGACGGATGTCGTCGATCGACGGGTGTTCGGGCGCCGAACGCTCGACCGCACGCAACAGCATCTGGATGCTCGCGAGCTCCTGGGCAATGGTGTCGTGGATTTCGCCGGCCAGCCGCGTCCGCTCGGCCTCCTGCCCCGCCGCGCGCTCCTTCGCCGCGAGTTCGGCGCGGGTGTCCATGAGCGAGCGGTAGCCGACGGCCACCGCGATGGCCGCCGCCGCGGCGACCGTCGGTCCGGCCACGCCGCCGATCGTCCACTCCTGCTGGGTGCCGATCGTGACCACGGCGATCGCGCAGACGAGAACCACCGCGAGCGAACCCGAACGCAGCGGAAGCACGTGCAGGCACAGGAAGAACAGCGGGAACGCGAGGTAGGCCGCCGAGGGGACGTGGACGATGAGCAGCGCCCACAGCACGACGAGCGCGGCGACCCACAGCAGAGCCCCCTGTCCGCGGGCTAGACGCGGCAGCACCGCCCCGAGGCCGTAGACCAGGAGCAGGCAGGACGCGGCGGCGAGAGAGAACAGCCGACTGCCGTCATCCAGCGAGAAGGCCTGAACGACCGCGAGCAGCCACAGCCCCGCGAACAGGGCGTGCAGGGCCCAGTTGAGAACGAGCATGACTTGGTCGGGCGCCTGGTGCGCGGTGTCCGGTGGGGCGTCGGTCATGCCTCTGAACTTACGTGTTCTCGCCGCACGAATCCGCGTGTACGGATTACGCGGGGGCGGGAGGTGGAGGACAATGGGGGCCGAATACGTGCGCAGGGCACGGTGATTAACGCTCGAATCGAGGAGGTGCGCCCGCACATGCGAGTGGCTTTGGCACTGGGATCCGGTGGTGCGCGCGGGTACGCGCACATCGGCGTGATCCGCGAACTCGAGGCGCGGGGGCACGAGATCGTGGCGATTTCCGGGGCGTCGATGGGCGCCGTCGTCGGCGGCTTGTACGCCGCGGGCAAGCTCGACGAGTTCGAGGAGTGGGTGCGCCCGCTTACGCAACGTGACGTCGTGAGGCTCATCGATCCGGCCCTCACCGGTGGCGGAGCTATGCGCGCGCGACGGGTGATGCAACGGCTGTCGAAGATTCTCGACGGGGCGCGCATCGAGAACGCCCGCATCCCGTTCACCGCCGTGGCGACGGACATGCATTCGCGGCGCGAGGTGTGGTTCACGCGCGGACCGATGGACGTGGCGATGCGGGCGTCGTTTGCGATCCCGTCGGTGATCACGCCCGCTGTCGTGGGGGAGCGGCTGCTTATTGACGGCGGGGTGATGAATCCCGTGCCGGTCGAGCCGCTGATCGCGACGAACGCGGACATCATGGTCGCGGTCTCGCTTACCGGCCGGCGTGGCGATGCCCTCGGCTCGGTGATCAACGAGTCCTCCGACGAGGCCGAGGAGGAAATCGAGGCGAAGGTGAAGAAGGCCGACGACGCCCCGCACCGGATCGAGGACCGGGCGACGCGGCTGCGCGCGGCGACGTCGGAGATGTTCGACAGGGAGATGACCCGCTTTGTCGCCAACCGCCTGCTGCCGGCGCTCGAGGACTGGGAGGTCGGCAAGACGCACGCGGGAACGAGGGTGCGCAAGCGGCTCGCCGGGAAGGTCTCGCCCGAGATGGCCGCCGATGCCGGCGCCAAGTCGAACTATGACGCCGCCGAGGAGATGGTCAGCGACGAACTCGACCACGCGATCTCGCCCGGCGCCGTCGCCGAGACCTACGGCACGCTGCCGAAATCGCTGGGCATGTTCGACGTCGTCGTGCAGGCGCTCGACGCGGTCGAGGCCGTGATCACCGGGTACCGACTCGCCGGAAACCCGCCCGATATCCATATCTCGGTGCCGGCGAGCACGTGCACCGCGTTCGACTTCCACCGCGCGGACTACGTGATCGGCGTCGGGCACGACCTGTGCAGCGAGGCTTTGGACCGCGAGAAGCTCTAGGGCGACCGCTCGGGAAATCGCCGGTAACGCGGATGTGAAAATCGCCCCTTCCGCTTGGCGGCGCCGAGAGCGGCGGGACTACTGTTGTCGGTATGGCATCAACTTCCCTCGCCCGGTCCGGCAACGATCAGTCCACACTCATCGTCGGGGAGAGCGCCCATGCCGAGGGGGTCGAGCGGATACTCGCGACCTTCCGCGCCATCCCCGCCGAGCGCCGCGTCCGCCTGGCGAAGAAGACCTCGAACCTGTTCCGCGCCCGCCAGTCAGCGCCGGGCCCTGGCCTCGACACCTCGGGGCTGACGAAGGTCATCTCCGTCGATCCGGAAGCCCGCACCGCGGACGTGCAGGGCATGTGCACCTACGAGGATCTCGTCGACGCGACGCTGCCGTTCGGGCTCATGCCGCACGTGGTGCCGCAGCTCAAGACGATCACACTCGGCGGCGCCGTAACGGGGCTCGGGATCGAGGCCACCTCGTTCGCGCTCGGCCTGCCGCACGAATCGGTGCTCGAGATGGACATCCTCACCGGCACCGGCGAGATCGTCACCGCCCGACCCGGCGGCAGCGAGCGCGAGCAGACGCTGTACCGCGGGTTCCCCAACTCCTACGGTTCGCTTGGGTATTCGCTGCGCCTGCGGATCACGCTCGTTCCGGTGGCCGAGTTCGTCGCCGTGCGCCACGTCCGCTTCAACGACATCGCCGAACTCACGAAGGCGCTCGACTCCGCCGTCACAAATGAGGCCTATGACGGCGAAGAAGCCGACTTTATCGACGGCGTCGTGTTCTCGGACGACGAGATGTACCTGAGCTTCGGCCGCATGGTGTCCGCCGACGAAATCGGAGCGGACGCCCGGCCTTCGCGCTACGACGGCATCGGCGACAAGCAGGCGATCTACTACCGCTCGCTGCAGCATGAATCCGGCGTTGCCACCGACGTGCTGCGCATCCGCGACTACCTGTGGCGCTGGGACACCGACTGGTTCTGGTGTTCGCGAGCCTTCGGCACGCAGAACCCGAAGGTGCGCAAGTTCTGGCCGCAACAGCTGCTGCGTTCGTCGTTCTACTGGAAGATCATCGGGCTCGACCACAAATACGATCTCGGCAACAAGATCGGCGCGCTCAAGGGCGAGGGCCCGCGCGAGCGCGTCGTGCAGGACGTCGAGGTGACCATCGACCGGCTGCCGGACTTCATCTCCTGGTTCCTGCGCGAGGTGCCGATCGAGCCGCTGTGGCTGTGCCCGCTGCGTCTGCTCGACAAGGGCGATTCGACGACGGGCGGGGCCGGTACGGGCGCGGGACGGCCGTGGCCGCTGTACCCTCTCGAAGCAGGAACCACCTACGTCAACATCGGTTTCTGGTCGTCGGCCCCGATCGAGCCGGGCACGAGCGAGAGCGCGTGGAACGTGCGGATCGAAGAAGAGGTGTCGAAGCTCGGCGGGCATAAGTCCCTGTACTCCGATGCCTTCTACGACGAAGCGACCTTCGCCGCGCTGTACGGCGGGGAGCACGCCGACCGGCTCAAGGCGGAGTTCGATCCCGACGGGCGGTTCCCGACGTTGTACGACAAGACCGTGCGCGCACGGTGATTAGCGGCGAGCGGCGCACATTCGCGTCGACGGCGCACCCGAGATAGTTAAAGATAAAAAGATAAAGCACGACGGAGGTAGAGCGTTGTTCATGGGGCGCAAGGCCGGCACCGGAGCCGAGCCGATGACGATTGGCGAAATCATTTCTTCCGTTGCCGACGGTGAGGCGTCGCCGGTGCGCATCGAGGCGTACGACGGCAGCTCGTTCGGGCCGGCCGACTGCCCGCTGGTGGTGCGGATGGTCTCTCCCGAGGCGCTGCAGCAGTTCGTCCTCGCGCCCGGGGACCTCGGTCTCGCACGCGCCTACCTGACCGGATCGATCGAGGTCGACGGAGTGCACCCGGCCGCGCCGCACGATATTTTCGGCGCGCTCGAGATCTTGCGCAAGAAGATGGCGCACAAGCCGGACTTCGCGACCGCGCTGCGAATCGCGAAGTCCGTGGGGCTGAAGAACGTCAACCCCGGCGTGCCGGTGCCGGAGATGGAGGTCATGCCTCCGTGGCGGCGTGCGCTCTCGGGTCTGCAGCGCCACTCCAAGGAGCGCGACTCGAAGGCCGTCTCGTACCACTACGACGTGTCCAACAAGTTTTACGAGTGGGTGCTCGGCGAGTCGATGACCTACACATGCGCCTGCTACCCGAACGCAGAGGCCTCGCTCGAGGAGGCGCAGGAGAACAAGTACCGCCTCGTGTTCGACAAGCTCGGGCTGAAGGCCGGCGACCGGCTCCTCGACGTCGGCTGCGGCTGGGGTGGGATGGTCCGCTACGCGGCGCGCCGCGGCGTGCACGCGATCGGCGTGACCCTTTCGAAGGAACAGGCCGGCTGGGCACAGGCCGAAATCGAGAAGCAAGGTCTGGGCGAGTTCGCCGAGGTGCGGCTTCAGGACTACCGCGATGTGCCCGAGGGGCAGTTCGACGCGATCAGCTCCATCGGGATCACCGAGCACGTCGGGCGGGACAACTACTCGGCGTACTTCGAGAAGCTGCGTAGCCTCCTGAAGCCCGGCGGGCTGCTGCTCAACCACTCGATCACGCGGCCGGAGAACTCGCGCACGACGAAGGCCGGCGCGTTTATCGACCGCTACATTTTCCCCGACGGCGAGCTCGCCGGACCGTCGATCATCTCGGCCGAGGCCGAGAACGTCGGTTTCGAGACCATCCACTCGGAGAACCTGCGTCCGCACTACGCGTTCACGCTGCGCGATTGGTGCAAGAATCTGGAAGCGCATTGGGACGAGGCTGTCGAGGAAGTCGGCCTTCCGATGGCGAAGCTGTGGGGCCTATATATGGGCGCGTGCCAGTACGGCTTCGAGACGAACGTGATCCAGCTCCACCAGTTCCTCCTCGTCAACCTCGACGAGGACGCCGGGAAGCCGTGGACCGTCCCGCTGCGTCCCTGGTGGGAGGCCTAAGGGCCGGCGGTGATGTCGGGGAACGGCGATGCTTCCTCCAGCTCGAAAGCGATCTGCAGGAGCGTCGCCTCGTTCCCGCGGGCAGCGCTGAAGTGCACCGAACCGGGCATGCCGTTTCTCGTTGTTCCGTGAGGTAACGAGATCGCGGGTCCGCCGCCGACGTTGTTGAACGGCGTGAAGCTGACATACTTCTCGAGCAGATCGAACAGCTCCTCGAAACCAAGTGCCGGCGACATGACGCCGAGCTCCGGCACGGGGTGACACAGCGTCGGGCTGAGAATGAGGTCGATATCCTCGAATGCGGCATCGTATAGCGCGGGGATTTTGCGTAACCTACGCACGGCGGACGCTGTCTTGTGGACGTTCTTCGCCCAGTGCTTGGCGAGTCCATTGGTGAACGGGTCGAGCTTGCGGGGATCGAAGTGTCGGCCGTGGCTCAGCGTGCTCTCGAGAATGAGGAGCGCCGAAGATAGGCCCCAATACAGCGTGAAGTCGCGGGAAAACTGCACGCCCGCGGGCGGGGCGATCTCTTGCACTCGGTGACCGGCGGAGGCGAGCAGCTCGGCCACGGAGTCTACGGTGGCGACGACCTCCGGGTCGACCGTGGCGAGCTCGGAAGAGCGAAGTACCCCGATATTCAGACGCCGCTCACCGGGCTCGGTAATGGTGCCGATGCGTGGCAGATCGAGGTTCGGCGCGCTGGCCTCCATACCCGCCATGAACCGCGCGGTGTCCCGGACGGTGCGGGTGAGCGAACCCTCGGCGACTAGGTTCACCGGCAGGCGGCGCACCCCGGGCTGGTCGAGATGACGTTCGCGGGTTGGCTTCAGACCGACGAGGCCGGCGGCCGCGGCGGGGATGCGGATGCTTCCTCCGCCGTCATTCGCGTGAGCTATCGGTAGGGCGCCCGAAGCGACGAGCGCCGCGGAGCCGCCTGATGATGCGCCGACCGAATATTCGGTGTTCCACGGGTTGCGTGTGGGGGCGCGGTCAACCCATTCGGTGCTCGCGGTGAGCCCGTACTCGCAGAGCGTCGTCTTGCCGAGGAGGGCGAAACCCTGATCCAGATACTGTGCGCCGGAAGGGAAGTCGGCCTTTGCGGGGTGCGGACTGATGGCAGATGAACCGTGGCGACTCGGCAGACCGGCGATGTCGGTGTTGTCCTTGACCATCGACGGTACGCCCGCAAACGCGCCTGACCCGAGCGGAGCGGACGCCTGCGCACGGGCGCGCTCGAAGCACTCGAACGCCGTCGCGCCCAGCTGTCCGTTGACGCTCTCGACGCGGGCGATCGCCGCCTCTGTTGCCTCGGCCGCGCTGATCGTGCCCGCGCCGATCGCCTCGGCGATGCCGGTGGCGTCGAGGGTTCCGAGCGCGTCGTCGGTGAACGAATGGACTCGTGTTGCCATGCCCGAAAGTACCTCGCCTCGTGCGCCGTGACCGGTGGGATTAACTCCGCGCGTCATTTTGGACGAGTGTACAAGAGGGGGGTTAGTACGGCGCCTGCGAAAGGAAGTTCGCGGCCATCGACACGGCCGGCTTGGAACTGTCCGCCTCCTGCATGAGTACCGCGAATGCGAGGTCGCCGGCGTAACCGGTGAACCAGCCGTGCGGGTCGCCCATCCCGGTTTCCGCCGTTCCGGTCTTGCCCCGCAGGTCGGGGATGCTGCCGCCGCCCGTACCGGTGCCCGAGGTGACGACCTGGCGCATGTAATCCTGGATCGTGCTCGCCACGCCCGGGTCGAGCGGCGCCGGCGGGTTCGGCACGGTTGCCGGTTCGCCTTGGAAGAACGTGGGGAGGACGAGATTCCCGTTTGCGGCGACCGACGCCGACATCAGCGCAAGGCCGAACGGGCTGGCCGTGACCGTGCCCTGCCCGATCGACGCCTCGACGCGCGCCGGTCCTTGCTCGGCGACCGGCACCTCGCCTGTGTAGGCGTCGAGCCCGGGGATCGTCATCTCGGTGCCGAGGCCGAGCTGGGCGGCGGTATCGCGCAGCGACGTGTCGGTAAGCCCCGAGGACAGAATCGCCTGCGTCGTGTTGCACGAGCGGGCGAACGCGGTGCCCATCGAGACCTGGCCGAGGCCGAACTCGTCCTCGTTGGGGATCGTGCGCCCGTCGACGCTGGTGACGCCGGGGCACGAGACGGTGTCGTTCGCGCCGACCACGCCCTCGCTGAGTGCCGCCGAGGTCGTGACCACCTTGAACGTCGACCCCGGAGGGAAGTGGCCCTGCAGTGCGACCGGGCCGAGCGAGCTCGCCGCGTCGTTCTGCGCGACGGCGACCAACTCGCCCGTAGAAGGCCGGATCGCGACGATCGACGACGCGAAGCCGCTGCCCGAGACCGCCGATTGTGCCGCGGACTGGATGGCCGGGTCGAGCGTGGTGGTGATATCGCCGATGGGCTCGGGCGCGGCGGACGCCAACTCTTCGCGCATGACGCCGGAGGAGGCGATTCCCGCGGCCCACCCACCGCGCTCGCCCATGCGTTCGCGCAGCGGCTCCTCGACCGAACTCATCGCGGGCGAGGGGAGCCCGACGCTGATCAGTCGGTGGTCTTCGTCGAGAAGCACGTTCTCGGTGCCCGCGAGCTGATCGCGGATCGGTGCGATGTCTTCCTCGCGGAGGCTGACGACGGTGTAGTTCTCCGGTTCTGCCTCGCCGGATTCCGCGGCGCCGTCGATGGCGCTTTGGGCGCCGTCACGAATCGACTGTGCGGTGATCTCCGGGAACTGCTGGCCCACGAGCGCGGCGACCTGCTCGGGCGCCTGCGATTCCGGCGTGATCTCGGACATGGGGATCTGCACGTTGGTCACCGGCAGCCACTCCATCGACGGAGTGCCGTCTGCGGCGAGGACCCGGCCGGAGTAGTCGAGCTTGTCCTCGAGGAGTAGCGAATCGCCCTCACCGAAGCGGTCGTCGAGCACCGTTGGAGCCCACTCGACCTTCCATTCCTCGCCGACCTTTGTCATCCCGGCGGCACCGGTGCCGGTGATGGTGCGGGGGGTGCCCTCGCGGTCTGGCGCGAGGGTCCAGGTCGTTCCGAGCGAGACCGTACCGTCCGGGAGATCGCCGTCGCCGCGGTCGATCTCGAGGTCGGGGCCCTGCTCGTCCGTCGCCAGTCCCGAGAGCGATTTCTCGATGGAGGCGCGCGCGGCCTCGGGATCGGTGGTCAGGGCCGCCGCGGCCCCGGCGTCCTCGTTGTTCAACGCCTGGATGAAGGAATCGAGCTCGGACGAACCGTTGTCCGGCGTGAAGACCGAGCAGCCGCCGAGCGCGAGCGTCGCCACGAGGGCGGCTGCGGAAAGCCGCGTCCACGGTCGGCGGGAAGAACGAGTTACAGGTGCCATGTTTGCAAATACTAGGCACTTCGGAGGCCTCGTGGAGGCGTGACGGCGCGTCGTTACGCCAATGTTAGGTATGAATATTTCGGCGGCGCTTAGAGTTTCGTCGTTCCGGCGCCGCGAATCTCGCGATGGATCGACTCCATCCGCTTGTCGAGGAGATTGGCGGTCTCGGCCGCCTCGGTGAGCTCGGCAAGCAGCCTGGAGGGGACGTCGCGGTCGTATTTATAGAACGTCTTGTGCTCCAGGCTCGCCCAGAAATCCATCGCGATCGTGCGGAATTGGATCTCCACCTTGACCGGCTCAGATCCGGTCGACAGGTGCACAGGAGTTTCCATGATCGCGTGCAAGCCCCTATACCCGTTGGGCTTGGGCTCGGCGATGTAGTCCTTGAGCTCGATCGTCCGCATATCCGGCTGCGCGTCGAGCAACCTCTGCATCCGGTAGGTGTCGCCGATGAACGAGCAGGTCACGCGTATGCCGGCGATGTCGGTGAGGTTCTCGTGCATCGAGGTCACGCTCAGCGGCAGGCCGCGGCGGCGCAGCTTTCCGACGATGGAATCGAGACTCTTGACCCGGTCGGAAATGTGCTCGATAGGGCTGTACTGCTCGCGGATCGAGATTTCGTCGCGGAGGATCTGTAGCTTGGTCAGGACCTCCTGGATCGCGAACCGATAGGGCATGAAACTCTCGTTGAGTTTCCTGCCCGCCTCGAAGGCGCTCTCCAGTACTTCGGGTGACGGCGCTCCGTCGGTGTCGCGGCCCTCGAAAGGCAGGAGAGGGCCGTCGGGGTCCGCAAGGTTCTCAGCTGTCGTACTCACAATCACCAGTGTGCCTAATCAACCACAAAGCGCCCCAGGTAGAACCTGGGACGCTTCGTAGAAATCGGTGCGAAGACCTTGATTTAGATGCTGGAGCCGGCGGGGATCGGCGCGCCGACGACGTCGCCTGCGAGCGGGTTCCAGACATAGATGGACTGCGTCTGCGGTGCCTCGGCGTTCGGGTCACCGGCTTCAGGTGCGTGCTTCTCGTTGACGACGGCAGCGAAATCGAAGAACTGCTGGCCGAGCGACGTGTTGCCCTCGGGCTGCGTCTTCGTCGGGGTGCCGGCGTTGACCAGCACGACCTGCGTCGGCGAGGAGCCGGTTGCGCCCTCGGCGGAGAGCTCAACCGCGCCGAGGTTCCCGCACGGGCTGGCGACGTTCTCCACGGTCCAGCCCGGGAATTCACCGTCGTAGTCTGCGGGGGCCGGGGTCTCCTCGGCGATGGCCTCGGCGTCGAGACCACATTCTGCGCCTGGTGCCTCGGCATCGTCTCCGGCCGGAGCCTCTTCGCCGGTCGCATCGCCGGCGGGGGCCTCCGCGTCGCCGGCGGGAGCCTCGGCGGTGCCGTCTTCGGTCGCGCCCTCGGCGGGAGCCTGTTCGGTCTGCTCGGTCTGCTCCGGAGCGGGCGCTTCCTGCGCTCCTGCAGGTCCTGCGCCGATCACGGTTGCGGCGGCCATCGCTCCGGTGGCGGCACCGGCGGCGATCATAAAGCTCTTACGACGAGTATTCACAGTGCGGTCCTTTCATCTTGGCTCTTGGTAGTGCCTCGAAATGTTCGCGGGACCAACGTAAGGGCGTGAACAAGCGGGAATCAACACCCGGAAACGAAGATTCAGATTCCTTATTCTGTGTAAATCCGGCCGAGGAACCAGAAAACCACATGCGTCACAACTGTCACACCAGTAACTCTGCCCCCGAGTCCGAGTGTATGGAAATGACTTCTGACCAGCATCGACTTCAGGATCATGTCGATGGTGTGCAAGTGTTGTGAGGTGCGCACGTGTGATTTCGCCGCATCCCTCGGCCTTAGTCGAGTCCGCTGGTCGGCTGCGCAGATTTATTTATTTTCACGTGCCGATTCAGGTTCTTTTCGCCCCTGTCGCGCCGCGAGCGCACGGGTTTCCGTCCGAAAGCGCGGCCCCAATGTAAGTGAGGGTAAACGCGAGCAAGTATCTCTACGGAGCGGTCAGCGACCATGCGACGCGATCAGAGATCGGGGTCGTCCCCACCGGCGGATCCGGTATCCGGGGCAGAGCTCTCGGTTGGTGCCGTGCTCAACTGCAACTGCTTCTCCGTCGTTTCGCCCGCCTGATTCTCGGCGACCGCCGCGACCGTGAACGTCTCGTCCGCGCCGAGCGGCTCGGTCGTCGCCCACGCAGTCGTGCGGCCCTTGTTCGACTCGACCGCGGACCCGGCGATGTTCGCATCGTCGCGGTCGCGGGAGACGGACACATCGGTGAGGAAGCCGCCGGAGGCCTCCACGCGGATGGGCGAGCCCGGCGAAACTGGCTGGCGCTCCGCGCCAGGGATGGTGATGACGGCGGACGTCTGCGCCCGGCTCACGGTGGCGCTGCTCCCTGCTCCCTCGGGCGGCCCGACGGAACAACCCGCGAGGGCGTACGCAATTGCGGCGGTGGACAACGCGCAGCCGAACCGACGGAAAGCTCGCGCCGTGGGAGCCGACGAATGCAACCGGTCCATGTACGCCCCTTCCGCGGGAACTGCCGCCGACGAAGGCGCGAAAGACCCCCGCGGCCGGATGTGTGCAGTATGCACCGCAGTGTGCTTGATGAACACCAATTTATTCCGCTACCCGGACCAGCCTGCACCCGAGAAGGCAACGCGCAGAACCGAAGAAATAGCGATGACGGCGGAGGAACGGATCCTCCGCCGTCATCGCGGAATTTTTGCTCGGGGCGCGAGCGCCCCAGGGCGGCGAGTTAGATCGCGCCGCCCGCAGCGGCCGGCGGGGTGCCGGTGTTCGAGGAGGCTCCGCCGCCCTCGCGTGCGAGGTGGCGCTCAACGTCAAACCAGTTGTCGCCCGCGCGCTCGGCGATGGTGACCATCGTATCCATGTTGGCGACCTCTTCGACCTGCTCGCGCAGGAACCAGAGCATGAACTGCTCGCCAAGCGGGTCGTTTTCCTCGCGTGCGGCGTGGAAGAGCGCCTCGATCTGGCCGGTGACCTTGACCTCGTGGGCCTGGGCCGCCTTGTACGCGTCGAGCGGGGACTCGAAGGCGTTGCGCGGCGCCTCGATGGCGCCGACCTCGAAGGTCTCGCCACGGTCGAGGAGGTACTGGACCATCATCATCGCGTGATTACGCTCGCCAAGCGAGTGTGCATAGAAATGCGAGGCGATCTGCGGGAGGTCGCTGGCATCGGCCCACACGGCGATGGCGACGTACTGCTGCATAGCGCCGAACTCGTTGGCGATCTGCTCACGGAGAAGGTTATGGAACTTGGAAGCCATGATGTGCCTTCCTTTCGTCTTTGTCAGTTGTTGTTTCCGTCTTGCTTTGATAGTGACCATACGCCGATGAAATTTATGCAGCCACCAGCGGTAACGTGTTGTCCACCCGAGTGGGTATAAGTGTTCAGCCCCCCTTAATCGAGCACAGGGAAGGCTGCACTTACACCAAAAAGGGTGTGTGACCCTAAGAATTTCGCGGCCAGATCTCTCGGGCGCGCCCATGCCGGGAGGAAACACTTCCCACGGCCGAGGACGACATACCTCCGGCAGGGTTTTGCCCTGCGTTCCCCGCCCGCGCTCGGCGCCGTCGCTCACCACCAGGGCGCGGCTGTGGGGCGGCCGGGCACAATGGAGGCCGATCAAACATAAGTAGACGTGGGAGGCGCGAGTGGCCGGTGGATGGAAGCTAGCAATCGACTTCGGCACGTCCAATACGGCGGCGGCGCACACGTCGCCGCGAAGTGGCGAGGTCGAGCCGGTGGCGCTCACGCACGGCGGCAACCTATTGCCGTCGGCGGTGTACGCCGAGCCCAGCGGTGCGATCGCTGCGGGCGCCGCAGCGGCGAACCGTGCCGAGGGCGACGCTTCCGGGTTCATGCCCTTCCCGAAACGCGCCATCGGCAGCAGCTCTGTGCGGCTGCGCGACCGTGAGGTCGAGGTCGTCGATCTTTTCGCCGCCGTATTACACGTCGCCTACCGCTCGGCCTGTCGCAAACACGGCGAGGTCCCGCCGGAAAAGGTCGTGCTCACGCACCCGGAGGCCTGGGGCGATTCGGCGCTTTTTGCACTCAAGGAGGCGTCTCGTCGCGCTGGGATCGACCCCGATTCGCTGCTTTTCGTCTCCGAGCCGCGTGCCGCCGCCACCTATTACACGACCACCTCGAACCTGCAGCCGGGCGAGCGCATCGGCGTCTTCGACTTCGGCGGCGGAACCCTCGACATCGCCATCCTCGAGGCCGTCCCGGGCGGGGATTTCCGCATCCTCGCCGCGCGCGGCGACAACGGCATCGGCGGCCGTAACTTCGACGCGCTGATCCGTGAATGGGTCTTCGCCCAGCTCGACGATTCCAACCCCCCACTCGCCGAACACCTGCGCTCGAGCGCCTCTACCTCGTCGCTGCGCGCGCTCGATCTTTCGGTCCGGGCAGCCAAGGAGGTTCTCTCCGAGGAGGC
>DGYFI06202__coassemble_952_pt1 | contig 14609 bp, 15 predicted proteins | sample DGYFI06202__metabat2_low_PE_038 | metagenome-assembled genome bin DGYFI06202
CCGTGTTGGTGATCGTGCCGATCTCGTTGTTCGCAACCATCGCGCCGAGGACGAGGAACTCGTCCGGCGTCTCGGCAACTCCGGCAGCGATCTCCTCGATCTCGCCGGACAACGGCACGCCGTCCGGGTCGACGTCGATCGTGACTACACGCCCGCCTTCCTTGGCGGCCTGCGCGGCCGAATCGAGCACCGAATGATGCTCGGCCGCGGACACCGCGACGACCGCCTGTTTACCGGCCGCACGCGCGGCTCTCGCCGCTCCGAGGATCCCGATGTTGTCGGATTCGGTTCCGCCGGAGGTGAAGACGACCTCGCTCGGCGACGCCCCGAGGCATTCGGCGACAGTGTCTCGCGCCTGTTCCAGCGCGCTACGGGCCGCACGGCCGTCGGCATGCAGAGAGGAGGCGTTCTGCCCGGTTGAGGCCGCGGAGAACGCAGCCATCGCCGCAGGCCGCGGTGGCGTCGTGGCCGCGTGATCGAGGTAGTGGCGGGTGCTCATGACCTCTACGACATTAGTCCGGCGATCCCGCGTGGGCGCAACCGTCCGCTCAACGGTGGTCGCGCTCGCCGTCGTCACCGAAGATGACCCTGTGGGTGACGGCGGCGAGGTCTTGTCGCTTCCCCGGTGCGTTCATGCCAGGGCGAAGTGGGGGGTAAAGCCGGACGTGAATCGTCTTGCACCTGCCCGAGAGCATGTTCCATATCGAACTCAGGACCGTGTCTTTTCCGATGAAAGCCGCAGCGGCCGTCCTCTCGCCCCGATCATTGCGGTATTCGATGTGCACGGGAAGCACGGGCGCACCCGAGTCGAGCGCGGCTTGGAAGATAGCCGGCCGGAAGCGGCCATGCGCCTCCCCACACCAAGTCGTCGCCTCCGGGAATGCGACGACATTGTGGCCGTCGCGCATCGTTTCGGCCGCGGTCGAAACGACGCCGGGCAGAGTCCTTAGGGATGCTCGGTCGATGAAGATGGTGCCCATTCGTGCAATAACGGAGCCGAGAAGTGGAATTGCAGCGAGATCGTTTCGGGCGATGAAACGAACCGGGGCGATCGACGCGAGCACGAACACGTCCCACCATGTGTGGTGGTTGACGGCGATGAGCACCCCCTCCTGGCGAAGCGCCTCCGTCGCGCGGTCCGGCGCGTCCACGACCACCTCGACACCGAACGACCGAAGGAACTTTCGAGCTATCTTCGGGCCCATAACCGATCGACCTCGCTGCGGGAGAGCTACGGCGACCGCGCTCGCCCCGATGAACAGAGGCAATCGCGCCAGCCCCGCAAGGCGTGCGGCGATCGCGCTCCCCGACTCCCTGGTCTCGTCCAGAGCACGCGTGGTGCACGTCTTTCCGCAGGCAGAATATGGGTACCACGCATGTGCATGGCCCTTAATTTTGCGAGTGTTGTGCGAGAGGGCAGGCGTGGCGAGGTTTGCGGTGCGCTGCTCGGCGATCGTCATGGTGTTCATGCTGATCGGTCAACTGCAATTCAATGCAGCAACGACACGACGCCCAGATGACGCGCCGGCAGATTTTCGGCTTCTCCGTTCTTGTACGCGATGCCTGGGGTTAACCCCCGATTCTCGAACACAAAAAAGATGCCCGGCCATCGGCCGGGCATCTTCTCTTCGTTCCCGTCTTAAGGGACGGAATGACGCGCAGTTACTTACGCGCGTTGACAGCCTCGGTGAGCTGCGGTGCGACGTTGAACAGGTCGCCCACGATGCCGTAATCGGCGATCTCGAAGATCGGGGCCTCTTCGTCCTTGTTGACGGCCACGATGGTCTTCGAGGTCTGCATACCGGCGCGGTGCTGGATGGCACCGGAGATACCAAGCGCGATGTACAGCTGCGGGGTCACCGTCTTACCGGTCTGGCCCACCTGGAACTGCGGCGGGTAGAAGCCGGAGTCGACCGCGGCGCGGGATGCACCAACTGCGGCACCAAGAGCGTCGGCCAGCGGCTCGACGACCTTGCCGAAGTTCTCCTCCGAGCCGACACCCCGGCCACCGGAGACAACGATCTTCGCCTCGGTGAGCTCCGGACGGTCGCCACCCTCGATCGCGCTGGCAGAGGTGATCTTCGCCGCGCCCTCGGGTGCGGGCACCTCGACGTTGACGATCTCGCCTGCGCCGGCATTTTCCTGAGCCTCGACGGAGCCGGGGCGGAGGACGTAGACCGGGCAATCGCCCGAGACCTCGGCCTCGACGGTGTAGGCGCCACCGAAGATCGAGTGAACGGCGTTGCCGCCTTCCTTGATCTCGACGAGGTCGGTCAGGAAGCCGGAGCCGGTGCGTGCGGCGACACGTCCGCCGACCTCGCGGCCCTCGAACGTCGCGGGAAGGATGACGCCGGCGGCGCCGTTCTCTGCGAGTCCGGCGAGGACGTCGACCTTGGGGGTCACGACGTAGTCGGTGACGTTCGAGCCCTCGGCGACGTAGATCTTCTCGGCGCCGGCGGCGGCGAGCGCGTCCTTGAAGCCCTCTGCGGTGCCCTCGGCACCGAGGACGACGGCGGACGGCTCACCCAGGGTACGAGCCGCGGTAAGCAGCTCCTTGGTCACATTCTTCAGTTCGCCGTCGACATGCTCGACGACAACAAGTACTTCTGCCATGAGTTCTATTCGCTCCTAGAGAAAAGTGATTGCGGCGGGGTTGGCCTTGTCGTGACGACTAGATGATCTTCTGCGAGACCAAGTACTCGGCGATCTGCTTGCCGCCCTCACCCTCGTCTTCGACCTTCTCGCCGGCCTCGCGCGGGGGCTTCGGCGTAGCGGAGACGACCTTGGTGGAGGAATTGTCGATACCGACCTGGCCGGCCTCGATGTTCGTGTCCCCGAGTGCCATCTCGTTCATCGGCTTCTTCTTCGCCGCCATGATGCCCTTGAAGGACGGGAAGCGCGGCTCGCCGACCTTCTCGTTCACCGAGATGACGGCCGGGAGGGAAGACTCAACCTCGTACACGCCGTCATCGGTTTCGCGCTTGCCCTTGACGGTCTCGCCCTCGACGGTGACCTCGGACAGGTGCGTGAGCTGCGGAAGTCCGAGGTACTCGGCGATGATCGCCGGAACTGCGCCGGCGCGGCCATCCGAGGCCTCGTTGCCGGCGATAACCAGCTCCGTGCCCTCGAGGCCGGACAGCACGTTGGCAATGGCCCACGAGGTCTGAACCGCGTCGGAACCCGCAATAGCGTCGTCGGTGAGGAGGACGGCTTCGTCCGCGCCCATGGCGAGCGCCTTCTGAAGCGCGTCCTTGGCGCCCGCGGGGCCGACGGTCAGGACGGTCACCTTGCCATCGCCGGTCGCGTCCTTGACGTTCAGGGCGGTCTCCACGGCCTGCGAGCTGATCTCATCGATGATCGCGGTGGTGTTCTCGCGATCGATGGTGTTGTCACCATCGGTGAGTTCACGCTCCGTGTAGTCCGGAACCTGCTTGATAAGTACGACAATATTTGTCATTGGTCTGCTTCGACCTCCTGCGAGTTTCGAATGAAAACTGCCCATTACATGGCGCCTGTCGCAGCCTAATACAGCGCCGGCGGCACCGGTGAACACCTACTAGCCGAGCGCGGCAAGATGGCATCGCGGTTGAGATTATCTTCTCAACCGGTCACTTTACCTGCAGCGCGCCCGAGACGACCAGGTGCGCGTCATCCCTTGTCCTAGCGGATACCCTTATCTTACCCGTCAGTAAGGTCCTGCCCAAGACCCCGGGCCCACCGAGTCGCGTTTGTCACGGCACTCCGGTTCACCTTCTCCGGAAGTCGTTCGCCGTTGACTAAACTCGGCATTCCTGCGGGTTCGCCCGCGTCGGATCCGTACGTCGTCCCGCCAGGTGGGGCTTCGCCAAACAAGGTATGCACAAGGAGAACATCGGGTGCGCAGTTCCACACGCCGCAAGACGCGTGCCGTAGCGGCATTGACCGCGACCGCCGCAGCCGCGCTCGCCGCGTGCAGCCCGGTGTCTTCCTCGCTTGATGCGCACCCAGGCCAATCCGACGACTGGTCTTCGACATATTCGGACTTGCACAATTCCTCGACATCGACGGGCGAATCACCTGAGGATCCGACGCTGAAATGGTCGCGGGAAATCGGCGCACCCCTTCCCGGCCCGGCGACCTTCAGCCCACTTGGGGATCTGCAGCAGGCATCGCTGTCGGACGCGGGTTGCAATGTCTTTGCGCTCGAGCTCGAGGACGGTCGCAAGTCCTGGTGCAACCGCCAGGCGATCGGCGGCCCGCGCATTTCCGGACAGATCAACAAGTTCGGTGATTCGTACTGGCCGATCCTTTCTGGCGCGGCGGCAATCTCCGGCGAAGGAGAGTTCCGTTACGGCACGACCCCTCCCGGCGCCGCGACCACCGCGCGCCAGCTCAGCGGACAACTCGTCCTCACCGTATCGATGTTCGGCCAGGCGCGGATCTACGGCACGCAGCACGGCACGCCTCGCGGCGCCCCGCTCGATCTAGCGGGACCCGTGCCGGATGTCGCGCCCGATTATGGCTTGTCCTGGTGCGAAACCGGGAGCCGCGGCTGCCCCGCGCCCGCCCCCGCCGCCGTCACAGACGATGGTTCAACCTTCTTTATCACCGTATGGACTCCCGGAGCCGATGAGCCTGATCTCGTCGCCGTGCGGGTCAATTCCCGCGAGCGAGCAAACCCCGACGAGCACGTGCCCGCCACCGACCCGCAAGCGATGATCGAGATGACCGAGCTGTGGCGGACCCCGCTGCCTCACGGCCGCACCGGCGCTCCGGTCGTACTTTCCGAGGACGAGGACGTCGCGTACGTCACCGGCCCCGAAGGCATCTCTGCGTTTTCGACCGAAGACGGGTCCGAGCGCTGGCACCACACGACAGGTGTAGAGACCGATTTCGCACCAGCCGTGTCCGCCGACGGAACGATCGTTCTCGGTGGACGCACCGGTGCCTTCTACCGCGGCGAGGACGACGCGGCCACCGACGAGATCACGCGCGAGGCACTCACCGGCTCGGCGGTCCTCGCCCTTCACGACGACGGGGACTCCGCCTCGGAAGTGTGGCGCGATGACCGTGCAGCGTCGTTGACGGCCCCGGTCCTATCTGCGAACGGCAACGTCCTCCTCGCTTCGCGGGAGGGACGGAACGGCATGGCCATTCGCGCGCTCGGCGCGGACGGCGAGGAGCTGTGGTCGAAACCGGTCCCCGGCGCACAAGGTCCCGTCGCTGGTCTCACTCTCGCCGACTCCGGCGCTATCGCGCTGTCGCTATCGATCGGACGGGTGTACCTCTTCGCCGACGACTAGATCGCCATATGACGTCGGGCATCGCAGATAAACGCGACACCCCGATCCGCGAGCCTCGTCACCACGAGCGCGAGCGGCCTGCTCCCCTTGGGAGCAAGCTTTTTTCGCAACACATCCGGGTCTTTGTCGACGCCCCGGACGAGGATCTCCAGCGATCCGCAATCAAGCGCCCTCAGCCTGGACCTCAGCTTCTTCGCGTCCAGTGTGCACCGCTCGAGCACCTCGAAGCCGCTGTATCCGGCGGGAATCGCGGGGCCGGTGAGGTGCGCTATGCGCGGGTCCAGTTGGCGCAGACCGTGTCTGTGCGCCCAATGCCGCACGAGACCCGAGCGGACGATGGCGCCATCGGGTTCGACGATAAAGCGGTCGGCTTCGGCGTTCGCGTCCGGTGTGGCGGCGTCGATCTGCGGCTCCCGATCTGTAATTGTCTCGGTCCACGCGGCGCTTCCGGATTTCCCGGAATGAAGCACCGTCGCACGCCGCCGAACGCCGTCCGATAGCGTCGGGGACCAAAGGCAGGCCTCCCGCACTCCCCCGTCGAGACTCGTCACCTCGACCTCTCCGGTGTGCTCGAGGGCGGCGAAGTCCAATCCCGGGGCGCACTTGACGGCAAATTCGTGCCCATCAAGAGCCCCGAGCAGATCCGGCAACGGCGGCAAGAGCTCGGTGGGATCCGAAATGCGTCTTCCGGACACGCGCCGAGCCGGATCGGCGATGAAGACTGCGCCGGCGTGCGCGCTGATCGTGGACGGATCGAGCGCATCCGCCACCGCCGCACGCGCCTGTGGCACGTTGGCCCGGGCCATCGCCACGCGCACGGGATCGAGGTCGCTGCCGGTCACCTGCTCCGACACGCGCACTAGTTCAGCGAGTTCCGCTCCAACCGAGCACGTCAGATCGTGCACCGCGCGGCCGGCGAGCCGTTCGGCTCGATGCTGCGCCACGCGCCACGGGGTGGCCTGCTCGACCGCCTCCGTGGTGAGCACCCAACCCTCGCAATCGCGGAGCTTGAGCGCGGCCTTGGCCCTTGCCGTCGCCACCTCGATGACGGCCGAGAAGTGATCCGGGTAGGTTTCGCGCACCTTGGCCGCGGACGCGACGCGAGTTGCCGCGGAGAAGTCCAACGTCTGTGCCCAGGCGACGGCTTCGCCTCCGGACGGCGAGAGGATGAACGACACGTCGTCGTCATGCATGTGGTAAATGGCCTAGATGGCGGCCCGGCGGTGACGTCCCGGGCGGGAGCGCCGCGCGAAGAAGCGACCATCATCGGCCTGCTCGACGACGATGTTCTGCGCGAAGGTACGGGTGAGGTTCTCGCTCGTGATGACGTCCTCGATCAGCCCAGACGCCGTTACCTCCCCTTCGGAGAGGAGCATCGCGTGTGTGAAGCCCTGGGGTATTTCCTCGACGTGGTGGGTGACCAGAACGACGGCCGGCGCATCCGGGTCCAGAGCGAGGTCCGCAAGACGGGAGACGAGTTCCTCGCGGCCACCGAGGTCGAGGCCGGCGCCGGGCTCATCGAGGAGCAGCATTTCCGGGTCGGTCATGAGCGCGCGGGAGATGAGCACCCGCTTGCGTTCGCCTTCGGACAGGGTGCCCCACGTGCGTTCGGAAAGATGCTCGGCGCCCATGGCCTCGAGCGTGTCGGCAGCGCGCTCGTGGTCGATGCCGTCGTACTTCTCGCGCCACCGTCCGAGCACGGAGTATCCGGCGGAGATGACGATATCGGCGACCTTTTCGTCGCCCGGGATGCGCTGCGCGAGTGCGACGGAGGACAGGCCGATGCGCGTTCGAAGTTCCATAACCTCGGTCTTGCCCATGAGCTCGCCGAGAATGCGGCAGGAGCCAGACGAAGGGAATTCGTTCGCGGCAGCCATGCGCATGAGCGAGGTCTTGCCGGCCCCGTTCGGGCCTAGAATGACCCAGCGTTCGTCGAGCTCCACCTGCCAGTCCAGGGGACCTACGAGTGAATTGCCGCCACGACGCAGTTGGGCGCCGCGGAAGTCGATCACGAGGTCTTCGTTGATGACGTCGTAGTCGTCTCTCGAGGGGGTAGTCACATCCATCACACTACCCGTGGCAGTCGGCGATCGCGTGCCACACCTAGCGGGTGAATCCGCCTTCGGAGTTGAGCACCTGACCGGTGATCCACTCGGCCTCCGCAGTGAGCAGCCACGCGATGAGACGGGCGGCGTCATCGGGTTGGCCGAACCGCCCGAAAGGAAACATCCCACGTGTCGCCTCGAGGATCTCGGGAGTCATGTACCCGGTGTCCACGGGGCCGGGATTAACCGTGTTCACCCGAATCCCCTGTGCGGCGAGCTCTTGGGAAATGGTCAGGGTCACACCGGCGATCGCGGCTTTTGACGCAGCGTAGGCCACTTCGCCGGGCATCGGCCCCTGGGTCTGCCCCGAGGTCATGAACACGATCGATGCAGGGTCGTGGACGCGGTGGCGTGCGGCGAAAGCCTTCGCGAGGAGCAACGATGCGCGGGTGTTCACCGCCCAGTGGGAGTCGAGCCAATCCGCGCTCATCTCCGCGAGCGTCCCGTCGGATCCGGACTGCGCGTGATTGCACACCAACCCGGAAAGCCGCCCGAATTCCTCGGCAGCAGCTTCGATCATCTGCGACGGCACGTCCGGGTCGGTGAAGTCAGCGTGCATACCAACAATTCGTGCGCCCTCGGCGCAATGTTCGCGAACACCGTCCAGCACCGCGTCGACATCGTCCGCACCCCAGGGTTGTTCGGCATCGTGTGGGGAATAGTGCTGGCAGAAGACGTCGGCGCCGTAAGCCGCGAGACGGCAAGCTGTGGCGAAACCGATTCCCTCCCGACGGCTCACCCCGGTGACGACGACGGTATGCCCGCGCAGTGGAAACCGGTCGCGGGCCAAAGGGCTGGGCACGTCCGTCGTCATTCCGGGAAGTGTCTTTAATACAGAGCCGTGGCGAGATTCCGGCGTGCGGCAAGCGCGTCGGGGTCGTTGGCCGGCAGCGTGTCGAGCAGTTCGAGGAGGCGGGTCCGGAGAAGGCTCTTCTCGTCGCCCGCACTGGTGCGGATCGCGGCGATCACGCCGTCGAAGGCTCCGGCGTAGTTGCCGGCCATGATCTGGATATCCGCCTTCGACAGAACCTCGCGAGTCTGCTCGCTCTGCCCCTCGGCGGCCGGGTCGTTCTCGTCGGCGACGCGGCGGGAAACCTGGACGAAGCGGAGAGCCTCGGTCAGGCTGTGGTCACCGGATCGGGAATCCACGAGCGCCTGGAAACGCTCTTCCGCCGCGGCCAGATCCCCCTCGGCGAGTGCGTTCTCCGCCGCATCGCGTTCCGGGTCGGAGGGCTCTTCGGCTTCGCCTTCCGCAGGCTGCTCCCCCGCGCCTTCGAGCTTGCCGGCGGTGACCTCGAGAACCTTGTCGATAACCAGCCGCAGCTGGTCCTCCGGCTGCTCGCCCTCGAATTCGGTGAGGGGACGCCCGCCCGCGACGGCGATCACCATGGGCACTCCCTGTGCCCGGAACGCCTGGGCGATTCCGGGGGCCTGATCGACGTCGGCGTAGGCGTGCACCCACGAACCGCCGTCGGCGGCGGCCATCTGCTGAAGCGTCGCGGTCATCGCCGTCGGGGCGCGTGAGGAGCCGAGTTCGACGAGAACCGGCACCTTCATCGACCGCATGAGAACTTCGGCCTCGAAGTTCTGCTCGGTCACCTGCACGCTCGTCGCCGAGGACGACTGGGCGCCGCCCGCAGGCGCGCCAGCCTGCTGCCCGGCCCCGCGCTTCTGCGCATCGGCACGGTCCTTGAGGCCCGACAGATCCACCGCCCCGGACAGCGAGGCGGCGAGACGGGCATCTGACGGCGATGCATTGTTTGCTGATCGGCTACCTGGTCGAGTCACGTGTCCGATTCTGCCATTTCCTCAGGGGTGAGCGACGCCCGCCGGTCAGTTCTGCTGGGGGACGCGAATGATCAGCGCATCGCCCTGACCGCCGCCACCACACAGCGCCGCTGCACCGGTTCCGCCACCGCGCCGGGCGAGCTCGAGAGCGAGCGTGAGGACGACGCGGTTGCCCGAGACACCGATGGGGTGGCCGAGAGCGATGGCGCCGCCGTTGGGGTTGACAATCGACGGGTCGAGGCCGAGCTCCTTGATCGAATGGATCCCCACCGAAGCGAAAGCCTCGTTGAGCTCGACGACATCAAGCTCGGACACGGCGACTCCGGACTTTTCCGAAGCATCGTTGATGGCCGCGGCCGGCTGGTGCTGCAGCGTGGAGTCGGGGCCCGCGACGGTGCCGTACTGAACCACCTCGGCAAGGATCGGCCAACCATTTTCGCGAGCGGTGCGCGCCGACGTCACCACGGTCGCCGAGGCACCGTCGGAGATCTGCGAGGACGAGCCCGCGGTGATGGTGCCGTCTTTGGCGAAAGCCGGACGGAGCTTGCCGAGGGATTCGGCGGTGGTGTCGGCGCGCACGCCCTCGTCGCGGTCGACGACGGTGTCGCCCTTACGCCCGGAGATGGTGACCGGAACGACCTCGTCGGCGAAGAGGTTCTTCTCCCACGCCGCCGCGGCGCGCTGATGCGACTGCGCCGAGAATTCGTCCTGGGCGGCACGGTCGATGCCGAGCTCGCCGTTGCGCTGCTCGGTGAGCGCGCCCATCGGCTGGTCGGTCGGCACGTCCTCCAGACCGTCGAATGCCATGTGATCGAGCACCTCGACCGAACCGTACTTGTAGCCCCCACGTGAGTTCGGAAGCAAGTGTGGCGCCTTGGACATCGACTCCTGACCGCCGGCGACGACGACCTTGGCCTCGCCCGCGCGGATCGCCTGGCCCGCGAGCGCGATGGCGGACAGTCCCGAAAGGCACATCTTGTTTATCGTCAGCGCGTGCGCGCTCGGTGAGATTCCGGCGCCCAGCATCGACTGGCGTGCGGGCATCTGCCCGACGCCGGCTCCGAGGACCTGTCCCATGATCACGTAATCGACGGCGTCGGCGGACACACCTCCCTTTTCGAGCGCACCCTTGATGGCTACCGCGCCGAGCTGGGGCGCGCTCAATGTCGACAACGCCCCTTGCAGTCGGCCGAAAGGTGTACGGGCTCCTGAGACGATCACGATCGCATCGTCGGCAATATCGTTTGAATTGATGGCAGTCACGGTCGGTCTCCTCGATAAGTGGCCGGTAGTGCGACCCGGGTATCGCGAAAGTTGGCTTCCGGGTGCGCTTCGGATCTCAACGTACTTCTCCTACACAACAACACCAATTATAGACGCATTCGACTGTACGAAAACGATCCACTTTGGGGTGTAACGAGCACAATTAAGAGATACAGTTAATTCATGGCAACTGATCCAGCACCCTTGTCCCGCATCCCCTCAGGCCTCATCACAGCCGTCGATCACGTCGGAATCGCGGTATCGGATTTCGATGCCGCGACTACGTGGTACAGAGACGCTCTCGGGTTCGAAAACGTCCACGAGGAGGTAAATGAGGAGCAGGGCGTGCGCGAGGCGATGCTCGCACCATCCGGTGCAGCAGAAGGAGCCGCGATGATCCAGATTCTCGCCCCGCTCTCGGAAGCTTCGACGATCGCCAAGTTCATCGACAAAAACGGTCCGGGGCTGCAGCAGATGGCCGTTCGGGTCACCGATATCGACGCGGTCATGGCACACCTCGCCGCCAACGACGTGCGCGTGCTCTACCCGGAGCCGAAAAAGGGCACCGCGAACTCACGTATCAATTTCGTCCACCCGAAAGATGCCGGCGGCGTCCTCCTGGAACTCGTCGAACCCGCTGGCACACAGTAGTTCCCCGATTCCGGGCCGCCTGTCGGAGCGCCACCGACCGGGCACTCTGGTTTATCCTTGGAGCCATGTCCGCCGACCACGAAATCGCACTCCGCCACAATCTGGCGACCGTTCGCCGAGGATACGAACCCGCCGCCGTGGTAGCGGCGATTTCGCGTCTCGAGGCCGAGACGAGCCTCCTGCAGGCGGACCGGAATCAGGCGATCGAGCATCGACATCAGATCGCTGGGGAGCTCAAGGCGGCACACGCGGAAATCGAGGAACTCCGCGGCGAGGTTCGCAGGCTCGGTAGGGCGCCGGTCACGAGCGAGGACATGTCCCAGCGGCTGCGATCGATGTTGTCGCTCGCGGAACAAGAGGCCGCCGAGATTCGAGCAAAGGCCGACGAGGATGCGTCGCTCGTGCGAAGCGAGGCCGAGGACTACGCGTGGCAGGCACGGCAGGACGCGGACGAGCGGGTGCGCCAGTCGCGTCTGCAGGCCGAGCAACTCGCCGCCGAGCGCACGCGCATCCTCGATGCGGCGCACCAGGAATCGGCGCACACCATCGCAGCCACCGAGCACGACATCAACGCGCGCACCATCGCGGCCGAGCAGGAACGCAAGCGGGCGGACGAGGAGGCCTCGCAGCGCCGCGCCTCCGAGGACGAGGACTACCGCATCGCCTCCAATGCCCGCCGGATGGCCACGAACCAGGAGATCGAGTCGGAGCGCATCGCCGCCGCCGCTGCGGCCGAGGTAGTACGCCGCGCAGCGAAGGACGACGCCGCCCTTTGGCGCGACGAGGCAACCAAGGATTCTGCAACTTGGCGCGACGAAGCTACCGCCGAGGCGAAGAAGTGGCGAGAAGAGGCGACGGCGGATGCGAAGAATATCCGTTCCTCCGCTCGCCGCGACGCCGACTCCCTCACCTCCGCCGCACACGCTCGGGTCGCCGAGCTCGCTGCGGTCCGGGATTCACTCGTCGACGAAATCGCCCATACCCGTGCGAAGCTGGAATCGTTCTCACTTACCCGAAGCAGGTATGACGGCGATCTTGCCGAGCTCGCCAAGCCTGTCCCCTCCCCGTGGGAGGAGGAACGTTCATCCGCTTCGGGCGAGAGCTCGTCCACGTCCGCCGTCACCAGTGAGAAGACGCCGCCGCATGCGCCCGCTCCCGGGTATCCGTCGAAACGAACCGATGAGTCGGCGCAAAGCAATGAAGGCAGCCGCAGCTAGCTCCACTTTCGGGTGACGCTGCGTCTCCCCCTGGCGTCCCAGCATCCCGAATGCCAATGCCTTCTCCAGTCGCCGGACTCGTCGTCCTCGGGCCAAGCCACAATATGCGCTATCCCCTTGGCAACTTCCTGATCGCAGCCGGGACAACGGTAAGCCTTGTTCGCTCGCGCGGGCGGGATGCTCACGACCGTATAAAACGAACCGGTGTCTCCTAGCGGACCTGTCTCACGACGGTTTAATCCTCGCTGCATCGGCCCATCGGTAGGCCCGTCGGACATTCGCCTGTTCTTCCGTGCCATAGCGTTTACCTGTCCGCGGCCCCTAGAAGAGACGCATCTCCTTACTCTCTGTGCCCCGCAATGCGTCATAATCGAGCGTCACGCAGCGAATCCCCCGGTCCACGGCGAGCGTTCGCGCTTGAGGTTTGATCACCTGGGCGGCATAAACGCCCTCGACAGGCGCAAGATGCGGATCGCGGTTGAGAAGCTCCAAATAGCGGGTGAGTTGTTCGACGCCGTCGATTTCCCCGCGCCGTTTGATTTCGACCGCCACGGTGCCACCGTCGGCATCGCGACAGAGGATGTCGACGGGTCCAATCGCAGTCATGTATTCGCGGCGAATGAGCGAATAGCCTTCACCGAGTGTGCCAATGTGCTCTGCGAGGAGCTCCTGGAGGTGTGCCTCCACTCCATCTTTGATGAGACCCGGGTCCACGCCGAGCTCGTGCGCCGTGTCGAGTTCGACGGAGAAGATCGCGATTTGGAGCTGCTCCCCCGCCTTGTTTTCGACGATCCACGCCGACTGGGCATCGTCCGGAAAGGACGCGAGTTCCGCGTTCTTCTCGCCTTCGCTCGAGAGATCGAACTCCTTGAGCGCGCAGGGAGGGCTCATCCAATTGAGCGGCTTATACGCTCGGTCGTCCGCGTGTACGCTCACCGATCCGTCGGACTTCACGAGAAGAAGCCGCGGGGCTCTCGGTAGGTGTGCGGTGAGCCGACCGACGTAGTCAACCTGGCATTCGGCGATTACAAGTCGCAAGGACTACCTCTTTAATAAAAGCGAGCACGCCGCCTCTTGACCGATTGGATCGAACAAGCTTCGACCCACGATCGCATGGCGGCGTGCGTTTGCGTATCCAGTCCGAAGTCGCCTGAGACTTTACGTCCCCTGCGGTCGTCTGCTTCGAAAGACACGACCAGTTCCCCGGGTTCGAGAACGGCGAGCTCTCCGGACGTCTGTGGTTTTCGGGATGCATCCAGGTGGATGCTGGCGCGATCAAGCTCGACGTCGAATCGGGGACGAATGCTGAACAACTTGACCAACTGCCCCGAGTCCTCAGTGAACCGCATGATCCCGTGGCTCCACTGGCCCGGCTGGCCCTCTCTGCCACACATTCGGAACACTATGGGCACGCCCGAACCGCGGAAGACAAAGAACCGGTAGACCGCAGCTACTGCGATGAGAAGGACAAACACGATGAGGGCCGCAACGAGTAACTTCCAGACCATGCGGTTCCCCCTCATCTCGCTATGATTCGCGATTAGAACATAAGTTACTTGCCACGGCAGCTATTACAAAAACGCAGTGGGGCCGGTCCCTGATGGAACCGGCCCCACGGGGCTACCCAGACTGGCTCGGGGAGCTGTCTAGGCGTTCGCCTTTTCGACTGCGAGGAGGCGAGACTGCGCTTCGGCCTTCTTCAGCGCGTCCGAGCCGGCTTCCTTGAGATCAGACTCGGCGGCGGCCTTGTCGATGTCCTCTGCCCAGTCCGCACCCTCGCCGAGGATTTGGACCTTGCTTCCTGTCACCGAGATGAATCCGCCGCGCACGGAGGCGACGCGCTTGGAGCCGTCGGTGTACACGGACACGGTCCCTCCCGCGTCGAGCTGACCAAGAAGCGGTTCGTGGCCCGGCTGGATACCGATCTCGCCTTCGGTGGTCTTAGCGACGATCATCTCGGCCTTACCCGACCAGAACTCGCGTTCCACCGTGACGATGGCGATTTCTAGCTCTGCCATGGATCCTTCTCCTCTTAGTAGCCGAGCTTCTTGGCCTCGGCCTCGACGTCATCAAGACCGCCGACACCGTTGAATGCCTGCTCGGGCAGGTGGTCGAGATCGCCCTTGCAAAGCTTGTCGAAGGCCTCGATCGTGTCGTTGATCGGGACGACCGAACCCTCGATGCCCGTGAACTTAACCGCGACGAGGAAGTTCTGACCGAGGAAGCGCTCGATGCGGCGAGCGCGCTGAACGGTGACCTTGTCCTCCTCGGAGAGCTCGTCCATGCCGAGGATGGCGATGATG